>OODP01000011.1_pt1 | contig 180881 bp, 143 predicted proteins | sample 1671011 | NCBI WGS metagenome assembly OODP01 (sample SAMN06348113, study PRJEB24527) | human gut metagenome | biome: human gut; feature: ankylosing spondylitis patient; material: feces | host: Homo sapiens | place: China | collected 2015-10
GTCTGCCCCATTTGGCCACTCTGGTATTTGCCCGTCCGCAATCAAGATTTAGTGCTTTTCTCAATTGCGATGCAAAGGTACGATTATTTTTTTAACTTGCAAATAAAATCGATCATTTTTATTGCTGTAATTGCACATTCGTCACCTTTATTTCCTAATTTTCCTCCGGCACGGTCTTCTGCCTGCTGCATGTTATTAGTTGTGATGAGACCGTAAATGACTGGAGTATCGGTAGTTGCATTCAGTTCTGTAATGCCTTGGGTAGCTCCGGCACACACATAGTCAAAATGAGGCGTATCGCCACGTACTACGCAGCCTAATGCGATGACAGCATCTACTTTTCCGCTTTTTACGAGCTGTGATGAGCCGAAAGTCAGTTCGAAGCTGCCCGGAACGTAATATACCAGGATGTTTTCATCCTTTGCCCCGTGTTTTTTCAATGTGTTGACTGCTCCTTCAAGCAAAGCTCCTGTAATGTTATGATTCCATTCAGATACTACGATACCGAAGCGCATCTGTGAGGCATCGGGTACGGAGTTAAAGTCGTAATCTGAAAGATTGTGATAAGCTGTAGCCATATTGTTTGTTTTTTTAAGTTTGTATGTTAAAGAAAAAAGCCGGACCGAAAAACCTCGGTCCGGCCTGAATGATACTTATACTAATAGAAGTATGTTTCTTGTGGTTTATTTCAAAGAAGCACGTTCGATGTACTTATCGATATCCATTGCCTGATATGAGTTACCGTATTTGTTCTTAACCTGCTTGTAAGCTTCTACGGCCTCTGCATTTTTTCCTTGTTTTTCCAGGATTTGTCCAGCTTGAATCAGGAAAATCGGGCTAATTGATAAGCTGTTGGCACGGTCGGCTGCTTTCAGTAAAGTAGCAGCAGCTTTGTCAAGCTGTCCTGTCTGTGCATAGCAGTTTCCCAAAGCTCCCATTACTGAAGGAGCAACCAGTAAATCATCACCGCTGAATTTATCCAGATACTTGATAGCATCTTCGTATTTGCCTAACTGTGCATAGCAAAGTCCTGCGTATGCGTTTGCCAGGTTTCCAGCATCTGTACCGCTGAATTCGTCTGCCAGTTTCACAAAACCTGCATATCCCAGACTGTCACCCTTCAAGGCAACTTCAAAGTTATCAGCTCCGAAGTACTGTTCACCTTTGAAGATAGCTTCTGAAGCTTTCAGCTCATTCGGTTCAGAAATGAAATGTTTGTATCCGAGGAAACCTCCGACGATAACTACCAGAGCAACTACTGCTCCCAAAAGTACATTCTTGTTTTTAATCAGGAATGCTTCTGAAGTGCTGAGCGCTTCGTCTACATTCAACGGGTCATTAGTGTGTTTTTGTTCAGTCATTTGATATTTGTTTTTTATTATTTTTCCAATCCACGTATTTGGACAGCAAAAGTAGTTGATTTATGTGTATAAATGAAATTTGCGGGCAGTTTTTTTAATCAATCTTGCTTTTATTGTTAATTTTGTATCCCAAATAGTGATTGTTTTTATGTGGCTTAAACGCATTTCGATATTAAACTATAAGAATCTGGAACAGGCCGAGCTGGCTTTTTCCCGCAAGATGAATTGTATCATCGGAAAGAACGGGATGGGAAAGACCAACCTGATGGATGCAGTGTATTATCTGTCTTTCTGTAAGAGTGCAACCAATCCCATTGATTCTCAGAATATACGGCACGAACAGGACTTTTTTGTGCTGCAAGGTTTTTATGAAACCGAAGGAGGTGATCCGGAAGAAGTGTATTGCGGGTTAAAGCGTCGGCAGAAGAAGCAGTTCAAGCGGAATAAGAAAGAGTATACCCGTTTGTCCGACCACATCGGATTGATTCCTTTAGTGATGGTTTCTCCGGCTGATACGTTGCTTATTGCCGGGGGGAGTGAGGAAAGAAGACGATTCATGGACGTGGTGATTTCGCAGTTCGACCGTGAATATCTGGATGCGCTGATTCGCTACAATAAAGCCTTGGTACAGCGTAATACGTTGCTGAAAGCGGAACTGGAGCCCGACGAAGAACTGATGAACGTATGGGAAGAGATGATGGCTTCTACGGGTGAAGTGGTATTCCGCAAACGTCAGCAGTTCATCGAAGAGTTTATTCCGATTTTCCAGTCATACTATTCTTATATATCCCAAAACCAGGAGGAGGTAAAGCTTTCTTACCAGTCGCATGCGGCAGAGGGTGATTTGCTTGCCTTACTGCGTGCCAACCGTCAGCGTGACCGGGTGATGGGGTATTCCTTGAAAGGTATTCATAAGGATGATTTGATTATGCAGCTGGGAGAATTCCCCATGAAGCGGGAAGGTTCTCAAGGGCAGAACAAAACCTACTTGATTGCTCTCAAGCTGGCACAGTTTGAATTTTTGAAGCGTACCGGCAGCGGTACGACTCCTTTGATTCTGCTGGATGATATTTTTGACAAACTGGATGCGCTCCGTGTGGAGCAGATTGTCAAGCTGGTGGCAGGAGATAATTTCGGGCAGATTTTTATTACCGACACCAACCGTGACCATCTTGACCGTATTTTGAAAAAAATAGAAGGCGATTACAAGTTGTTTGAGGTGGAAAACGGAGAAGTCTCCGAACGGAAAGAGGCTTATGAAGCGGAATAATACGGAACAGATTGGGGATGTGGTCAGGCAGTTTCTCCGTCAGCAGGGACTGGAGACTCCCCTGAATGAGTATCGTCTGGTAGATGCCTGGAAAGATGTGGTAGGGCCAGTCATCACTCGTTATACGACTGGCCTGTTTATTAAGAATCAGGTGCTTTATGTCAGCTTGTCTTCCTCGGTGATTCGTCAGGAATTGCTTATGGGGAGAGAGATGCTGATTCGTAATCTGAACGCGCAGGTCGGTGCGCAGGTTATCGTGAACATTGTGTTCCGCTGAATACGCAGCCTTGTTCTGTCCATACTTCGTCCATAGGCAAATCCGTAGCTTCTACGGGAATATGCGGAAATAACTGGAACTGAAAGCAGACACCTATACGGTAAGCCTGCAATCTGGCCAAGGTGCGGTCGTAATATCCCTTTCCATGTCCCAGCCGGTTGCCGGAGCGGTCGAAAGCTACACCGGGAATGATGCTTAGTTCTATTTCATGCAGGTTTTCTACCAGACTGCCGGTCGGTTCTTTAATTCCGAAAACACCGGTTTGCAGTGAATCCTCTCCTTCATAATACCGTAGCTCCAGCTCATCTCCTTTTACAAGAGGAAGGACGATGCGCTTGTGCGGATGCCAACGCTTGATAAACTCATGTGTCTGTACTTCATCAGGCAAGGAGTGATAGATCAGGATGGTGTGAGCCTGTAGAAATAGCGGATGGTTTTCCAGCTTTTGAAACAAGCTGGAAGACCATCCGGCCTTTTGGGCGGCAGAATAATTCTGTTTATACTGTGCAATTAATTGTCTCAGTTCTTTTTTATCCATAAGATGTCATTCCTTTTCGTCGGTTGTTGCCTGTGGGAAGGACTTGCCTTTTTCCAGAATTTCTACGGCTTTCAGTACGGTCTTGTCCGATTCATTCAGGTATTCCACGTATGCTTCCATACCCAGCATGTTATAGATAATGTTTCCGTACAAGCTCATTTCGAACAAGCGGCGTGACTTCATCATCAGGTTGTTACGGCGTTTCAAGCCTTTTTTCTCCGCCCATGCGGCAAACTTGTTCAGCAGGTTTTGTCCTTTCAGATAAGCTTCCATCTTTTCCGGAGTATCATATTTCTGCAAGGTGCTGCGGTTCTGGTCGGTATAATCGAACGTATAGCGGATAATCAGTCCACGGTTGGCAGCCATGCGGAAGTACGAGGTCATACCAGTCGTATCCTGTGGTACGAAAATATCGGGCATGATACCTCCTCCTCCGTATACCGGACGGCCCAGGCGGGTGTGATATACTTCAGTCTCATCCTGCTTGATGCTGTCGGCAGAGAAGAACTCACCGTGTTCATAACGGGTGAGCAAATCCAGTTCGTATTCTGATTCTTTCCCTTTTTCGTAAGGTTTCTGTATGCAGCGTCCGGATGGGGTATAGTAGCGTGCAATGGTCAGTCGGATGGCCGAACCGTCGCTGAATTCAATGGGCTGCTGTACCAGACCTTTTCCGAAAGAACGGCGTCCTACGATGGTACCGCGGTCATTGTCCTGGATGGCTCCGGCAAAGATTTCGCTGGCAGAAGCCGAACCTTCGTCCACCAGTACCACAAGCGGCATCTTCTGGTTGCTTCCTGTTCCGTTGGAGTTATAGTCTTCGCGCGGCGACTTGCGTCCTTGGGTGTAGACAATCAGACGGTTGTTAGGCAAGAACTCGTTGACCATCTGGATGGCAGCAGCCATGTAACCTCCCGTATTTCCACGCAGGTCGACAATCAGACCTTCACAGTTCTTCTGATTCAGTTTGGCCAGTGCGATAAGCAGTTCCGGATAAGTGGTTTCACCAAACTTGTTGACTTTTATGTAGCCTACCTTCTCATTAATCATATAGGCGGCATCGATACTCTTCACCGGAATGTTTCCACGGATAACGGTGAAATGAAGCAAGTCCTTTTCGCCCGGACGATAAACGCCCAGTTTCACCTTGCTGCCTTTTTCACCTTTCAGGCGTTTCATGGCTTCACTGTTTGTCACAATCTTGCCGACAAAAGCAGAATCATCTACTTCTACAATACGGTCGCCTGCCATCAAACCCACTTTTTCCGAGGGACCGCCCTGAATGACGCTGTTTACATGAATGGTATCGTTCTGAATGGTAAACTGGATACCGATACCGCTGAAACTACCTTTCAAATCGGCGTTTACAGCCTCCAGGTCCTTGGCCGGAATATAAGAAGAATGCGGGTCGAGTTCCGAAAGAATCTGCGGCATGGCTTCTTCCACCAGTTCGCCCATGTTTACCGTATCTACATACTGGTCGTCGATGATGCGCAACAACGCATTCAGCTTGTTGGATGAAGTGTTGATGATGCCCAGCTTGTTTCCTGAGAAATGGTTGGCATAGAATGTGCCGATGGCGATGCCCGCAATCAGGCAGATGGCCAACAGGAACGGGATAAAGCGTGTGTTATTGTTTTTCATGTTTTTTATTCATTGGGGTTAAGATATACAACTTCAATATTGGCTCTTTTCAGCAAGTCCAGTCCGTCTTCCAACCGATACTTTTCTGCATATACCACTCGTTTGATGCCGGCCTGAATAATCAGTTTGGCACATTCGATGCAAGGAGAAGCGGTGACATACATGGTAGCTCCTTCACTGCTGTTGCTGGAGCGGGCTATCTTGGTGATGGCATTGGCTTCAGCATGAAGCACATAGGGGCGGGTTACTCCGTTCTCATCTTCGCACACATTCTCAAAGCCGACAGGAGTACCGTTGTAACCATCTGAAATAATCATTTTGTCTTTGACAATCAATGCGCCTACCTGCCGCCTTTGGCAATAGGAGTTCTCGGCCCAGATTAAGGCCATGCGCATGTAGCGTTTGTCCAGTATTTCTTGCTTATGTTCTGTTGGTTTCATAGTGGTATGCTTAATCGTTGAATCCTTTAGGATAAAATTGAATATAATGATTCTTGTCGAGGTTGAACAGCTTGATGGTTCTGGAACTTCCCCGATAGAATTTAGCATTGCTTATTTCGTCATAAAAAGTCTTGTCCAGTCCGCTGCGGTTTCCGCTGGGCTTTAATTGGATAGAAAAGCTCTGATCTTCTCCGTTGGCACTCCATGTACCGGTAAAGCTGAAATTACTTCCGTTGCCTTCCACAGTGCCGTCTTCCTTGAAAATGATGTTGTAGCTGTCCTGACTGTCGTTGATTTTAGCTACTTCATCACGTGTCAGTGTGGAATTGAAATTGTTGTCATCCTTCCAGTCACTGGTACTATAGGAGTTGCTCCAGTGCCACGTCTGTCCACTAGAGAAAATTTCGTTAACATCGTCTTTCTGGTTACATCCGGTCAGTAACAGGAGTAACGTAAAGAACCAGTAGAGTCTGAATGTCTTCATTTGTATCCTTATTTTATACCATTTCTCTTTAATAGTGCTTCAATGGTCGGTTCCTGACCACGGAAGCGTTTGTATAATGTCATCGGGTGCTCGGTACCTCCTTTTGACAGGATATTCTCACGGAACGAACGGGCAGTGTCCTGATTGAAAATACCTGTTTCCTTGAATACGGAGAAAGCATCGGCATCCAGTACCTCAGCCCATTTGTAGCTGTAATATCCGGCAGAATATCCTCCCGACATGATGTGACCAAACTGTACGCTCATGCAGGTATCTTCCAGTTGCGGAAGCAATTGTGTACGTTGCCAAGCCTCTTTTTCATAGGCTTTTACATCGCCTTCAAACTTGCTTTGGCGAGTGTACCAGGCCATGTCAAGGAATCCGAAGCTGAGTTGGCGCAGGCAGGCGTATGCCACGTTGAAGTTGGAAGCATCTACGATGCGCTGAATCAGTTCTTGCGGGATGGGTTCGCCTGTCTGGTAATGACATGCGAATGTATTCAAAAATTCTTTTTCTATGGCAAAGTTTTCCATGATTTGTGAAGGAAGTTCCACAAAATCCCAGTACACATTGGTTCCGCTCATGCTTTGGAAACGGGTATTGGCAAACATGCCGTGCAATGCGTGTCCGAATTCATGTAGGAAAGTATTTACTTCCGAGAATGTCAGCAGGGCAGGCTTGTCCTTGGTCGGTTTGGTGAAATTCATGGTGACGGACACATGCGGACGGCTGTTGCATCCGTTGTCGTCTATCCATTGTTCTTTGTAGCTGGTCATCCAGGCACCCGAACGCTTGCCTTCGCGGGGATGGAAGTCAGTGTAGAGTACAGCCAGGAAACTTCCGTCGCGGTCGAACACTTCATATGCCTGTACGTCCGGATGATATACCGGAATTTCCTTGTTTTCCTTGAAGGTGATGCCATACAAGCGGGTAGCCAGCCCAAATACACCGGCTTTTACACGGCTCAGTTCAAAGTAAGGTCGGAGCGCTTCTTCATCCAGACTGAATTTCCGGTTTTTCAACTTTTCCGCATAGTAAGAGAAGTCCCACGGCATCAGCTCGAAGTCCTCGCCTTCCAGTTCGCGAGCCAGGGCACGGATTTCTTCTACTTCCTGACGGGCAGTCGGTGTATAAGCCTCCAGCAGGTCGTTCAACAGCTTGTACACATTCTCGCTGTGTTCGGCCATGCGTTTTTTCAGTACATATTCAGCGTAATTCTTGAAACCCAACAGTTGCGCCAGTTCCATGCGGAGGTTGACCAGCTGTTCCACAATCTTCAGGTTGTTGAATTCATTGTCGTGACAGCACTGGGTGTTATAAGCCATGTAGAGCGTCTTTCTCAGTTCCCTCTTGTCACTGTATTTCATAAAAGGCACGTAGCTTGGAGCCTGCAGAGTGATTACCCAGCAGCCTTCCTTCCCTTTCTCGTGTGCCGTATGTGCGGCTGCCTCTATGGCACTTTCCGGAAGTCCGGCCAGTTCATCTTCGGTGTGCAGCACCAGTTCGTAGCCATTGGTCTCTTTCAGGTGATTCTGCGAGAATTTCAACGTCAGGCTGCTCAGTTCCATGCTCAGCTTTCGGAAAGTAGCCTTGTCTTCTTCAGACAGATTGGCTCCGTTGCGGACAAAGCCGTCGTATGATTTTTCCAGCAGACGACGTTCTTCAGGAGTCAGCTGCAGGGATTCTCTTTTATCGTACACTGCTTTTACGCGGGCAAAGAGCTGCTCGTTGAGGCTGATGTTGTTAGCATGTTCAGACAGTGCCGGGGTCAGCTTTTCTGCTATTTCTTCCAGCGCGTCGCAGGTTTCCGCACTCAGCAAGTTAAAAAGCACGGTAGTGACCCGGTCGAGGGCTTTCCCAGCATGCTCCAGAGCTAAAATGGTGTTCTGGAAAGTCGGTTCTTCCGGATTACCGGTGATTTGCTGAATTTCTTCGTCCTCCAGTCGCATGCCTTCCCGAACGGCCGGCTCGTAGTCTTCAATCCGTATCTGCTGGAAAGGAGTAGTATCGTGGAGTGTATGATAGGGTTGTAAAAATGGATTGTTCATATTGCTTCAAATAAATAAAGGTTGTAATTACGCTCAGTCTTTCTTGTCTAACAGCTGCACCACTTCCCTCAGTTCAGGAATGCTGAAGGTGCGCCGTCCCAGCTGAATCAGTCCCCGGTTCTGAAGGTCGTTCAGCACGTTTGATACGTTGATACGGGTATCGTCAATCAGGCGTGCCAAATCTTCCATTCGGATGGACAGTTTTTTCGCGCCGTAGGGAGTCATGCAGCGCAGCAGAAGGAAGTTGATAATCTTGTCGCGCGTTTTTCCGATATGCGCATTCCACAATTTGTTGTAAATCACCTGACTCCGGTTGCTCAGCATGTTCATGTAGTTCAGGTTGAACACCTCATACCGGCATAGCTCATTGAGAATGTATGATTTGTCAATGTTCAGTGTGTTGACCTCCGTAACCGCCGTGTAAGAAGCCGTGAAGTAAGGGCGCATACCAAACAGAGAATAAGGCTCAATCACATTCGGGCTTTTGAAATTTTCCCAAAGTGTATATTTGTGAGTCTTGTCATTGGATTCTATCTGTACTTCTCCATCCAGCACGAAAATAAGTTGATTGCATGGAGTGTCTTGTCTTACCAGGCAGCTTCCAGGTTCATATTTATTGAAGTGAATTTTTACTTTTTCCAGAATGTCAGTGAAGTCAAATTTCGACATACCTTGAAATAGAGGCAGCTGTAAAAGCTTGTCGTACATTGTCAATTCCATTTCTCGTTAACTTTATTAAGTTATCTTTTAACATACAAAGTTAAGTATATTTCCCTACTGAAAGTATCGTCCGATAACACCTTTTATCTTTTTTATTCTTTCTTACAGTCTGATAATGTTTGTTCTTTCCTTGCAAGTGTGTAGAAAAATCATAACTTTGCAGTAATAATTTTGGATATAGCTATGAGTGGATTAGATTTTCAGCAGTTTCTGAGTGCCTTTATCGTTCTTTTCGCCGTGATTGACATCATTGGTTCCATTCCCATTATTCTGGACCTGAAACAAAAAGGGCGGTCCGTGAATGCCCTTAAAGCCACTCTCATTGCTTTTGCGCTTCTGATAGGATTCTTTTATGCAGGCGACATGATGTTGCGTCTGTTTCAAGTGGACATCGCTTCGTTTGCGGTGGCCGGTGCGTTTGTCATTTTCCTGATGTCGCTGGAAATGATTCTGGATATTGAAATTTTCAAGAATACAGGTCCTATCAAAGAAGCTACGCTGGTGCCTCTGGTCTTTCCTTTGCTGGCAGGTGCCGGTGCGTTTACCACCCTGATTTCATTGCGGGCGGAATATGCGCCAATTAATATTGTACTGGCCTTGATACTCAATATGGTATGGGTGTTCATCGTCTTGAAACTGACCGACCGCATTGAGCGTATGTTGGGAAAAGGAGGTATTTACGTAATCCGTAAGTTTTTCGGTATCATCTTGTTGGCTATCTCAGCCCGCTTGTTTACGGCAAACATTACTTCACTTATCGAGCAGTTCCAGGCCCTGAAATGAGATATACCCTGAAAAGGGTATTGGGCATTTGGGATGCCGGTGGTATATTTGCCGTTAAAAAAAGAAAGATATGAATATAGCAGCGTTGATTTCGGGAGGAGTGGACAGTGCAGTAGCCGTGCACCTGTTGTGTGAACAAGGATACAAGCCCGATTTGTTTTACATAAAAATCGGTATGGATACAGATGACGGACTAACCTGTACGGCGGAGGAAGACATTGAACTGGCTTCTGCCACTGCACGTAAGTATGGCCTTTCTTTTCATATTGTCGATTTGCAGCAGGCTTATTGGGACAATGTGGTGGCTTATACGGTGGACAGGGTGCGCCGTGGGCTGACTCCCAATCCGGATGTGATGTGCAACAAGCTGATAAAATTCGGCTGTTTTGACCGGGAGGCCGGACAGGGTTACGATAAGATTGCCACGGGGCATTATGCTTCTACACTGGATATAGACGGATATACATGGCTGGCTACAGCCAAAGACCCGGTGAAAGATCAGACCGATTTCCTGGCTCAGATTGATTACCTGCAGGTGTCACGCCTGATATTTCCCTTGGGAGGTTTTCTCAAGGAAGAAGTGCGGGATATGGCATTGAAAGCTTCTTTACCCAGTGCCCGACGAAAAGACAGCCAGGGCATCTGTTTCCTGGGAAAGATAAATTACAATGATTTTATCCGCCGTTTCTTGGGAGAACGTCCGGGACCGGTCGTAGAACTGGAAACCGGAAAGGTTATCGGACAGCACCGCGGATACTGGTTTCATACCATTGGCCAGCGTAAAGGACTGGGACTGGGCGGTGGTCCGTGGTTTGTGGTAGACAAGAATGTGGAAGATAACATTATCTATGTGTCGCATGGATATGATACAGAAAAGCAGTTCGGACATTCCTTCTGTGTAAAGGATTTTCATTTTATCACCTTGAATCCATGGAAAGAACAGGAAACTGAAATTTGTTTCAAGATACGTCACACGGATACCTTTCAGACTGGAAAAGTGTGCTTTGCCGAAGACGGAACGCTGCAGGTTTCCAGTGAGGAACCGATACAGGGCATTGCGCCCGGACAATTCGGGGTGATTTATGACAAAGATGCTCGTTTGTGCATAGGTAGTGGTGAGATTCGAGCAAAGATTTATTAAAGGCAGAAAGGGTAACTATGCGAATTTCTTTTCAACTGAATGCGGCATCTCCTTTGCAAATAAAGGATTTTTTTCGCAAGCTGGAGGTTCCTGTGGAACTGACCGTACAGGGTACTTACCGTGGGGAAACTCATTATTATTTTCATCGTCCGGAGCATTCCACCACTTCGTTTGTCATTTCCGACGACATGCATGGCAAAATTGTGATAGGCATGGACGGACTGTCTTCATACGATGACTATAAATTCTTTCCTTACCTGATTGATACGCTGGGCTTGCATTTGAACGGGCATAGTCCGAAACTGATGTCGCGGGAAGATGGGAAGACTTACAGCGTATATGAAAGGCTGGGTGCGCAATGGATAGAAGACTGTATCGGAGAGGAGATAGCCTCGCTGAAGGTGATACTGTCTGTCATTCCCCGCTGTTACCTGGAGCTTCCGAAAAACGGAATCCACTATGTTTCTCTGGAACAGTTGAAAAGATATGGGGTGAATCTTCATTCTTCCACTTCACGCATTTATGGTTACATACAATACCTACTTCGGAAAGGCTGGCTGTTAGAAGCGACTAAGGAAGAGTTTCTGGCCGACCGGATGGCCTATGCGATGGACGTGGAGATTGATGTGCCGCAACATGTGTCCATCGGACGTGTCAAATCATGGCAGACAGACGGTACAGAAACCTGGGAAAGTTTTTCGCGGGAAGATGTGGATATGCTGCTGGAGCTAGGAAAAGAGTATCGTGAAGGAACGCCCGTAGACGGGGTGGTATTGAATGATATTGGTACCTTGTATCAGGAAGGGGTAGGGGTATTCCCCGACGGCTATCAGGCAGAGTTCTGGTTTAAGGAAGCTGTCCGTCAGGGAGATTTGACCTATGCTTCGGCCAACCTGGGCGATTTGTACCGGAAAGGATGCGGTACGTTGCCCGTGTCACTTCCACAAGCTTTTGAGGCTTATCGTCATTCGTCCGACCCTTATGCTTTCTATCGCATCGGACAGGGGTACGAGGAAGGTTGGGCAGGAGTGCCGGATTTACACCTGGCCATGTTCTGGTATAAGAAGGCAGCTCAAGCCGGGCATCATCTGGCTCTCAAACGGCTTGCTCGCGAGTGATTTTTCGGCCTTGGAAAAACGCCCTTGCGTTTGAAGTAAAATGTACTTGCGTTTTAACTGAAACGCACTTACGTTTTATCTTAAATGCACTTGCGTTTTGAGTCAAACGTCCTTGCGTTTTGGAGGAAGCACAAGGACGCCTGAGAATGTTTGCTTTCTGGGGGTTAAGCGAGTTGCAGAAAGTCTGCGATTTCTTCCGGATTTTCCACCAACAGGTCAGGCTGAAATGCCTCTAATTCGTTTTTCGGACGGAATCCCCAGCATACGCCTATGGTAGTCACTCCTGCATTAAGTCCTGTTTGCATGTCTACTCCTGAATCACCGATGTAGACCACCTCCTCTTTCTGTACGCCACTTATTCCTATGATTTCATGAATGACTTGCGGGTCGGGCTTAGTTGGTACGTTTTCCCGCTGTCCGAATACGGCTGTAAAATGGATGGAGGGAAAGTATTGGCGGATAAGTTTCTCTGTCGCTTCCTGATACTTGTTGGAAGCAACGGCTACCTGAATGTGTTGTTCCTGAAGTTGGGTGAGCAGTTGCTCAATACCGGGGTAGGGGCGACTTAAATCTGCATTGTGCAGGTTGTAGTAAGGTACAAATTGGGAACGTATGCGCAGCACATTCTCCGGTGTCCTTTCCGATTCAGGAAGAGCTCTTTCGAACAGCTTGTTGATGCCGTTTCCCACGAAAAAACGATAAGCGTCCGTGTCATGTGTGGGATAACCGAACTGATTCAGCGCGTAATTAGTAGCCGCTGCCAGGTCGGCAATGGTGTTTAGTAAAGTTCCGTCCAGGTCAAAAATTACAAGTCTTTTCATATCGCGTTAGTCTTTGGTGTAAATGGATTCCACTCCCGTTTCCTGGCATTCAGCCCCCATGGGAGGATTCTGTTTGAACAAGGCTATTTTGATTTCCGTGATTTGTGGGAAATCGTGAAACAGTCGTCCGGCAATGCGCTGGATGACATGCTCCAGCAGCTGGGAAGGGATTTTCATTTCTTCTTTCACGGCCTCGAACACTTCAGCATAGTTGATGGTATAGTTCAGGTCGTCGGTTTGGGAAGCCCGGCTGAAGTCGGTTTTCAACCGCAGGTTGAGGGTGTATTCGGCACCTACCTTGTTTTCCTGTGGAAGTACCCCGTGGAAAGCGAAAAGCTTCAGTCCCTTCAAATGAATATACATGTCACTTTGTTTCATCTTTTTTATGAATAAGAGAGGCATGAATCGTATGATTACTGAATTTCAGAAACCCGTACGATTCATGCCTGCGCATTTATAAAATATGTATTTCGTCGGCGATTATCCGCAACGTGAAGAACCGCATGTCTTACAAATCAGACAGCCTTCCTGATATACCAGTGTTTCATGGCCGCAGTTCGGGCATTTCACGCCTTTGGCCTCGGTACCATCCTGTACGTATTTCTTCAGTGCTCTTTCCACACCGTTTTTCCAGGTGTTGATGTTTTCACTGTCGAGTTGCAGAGAACCTACCAGTTTGATAACCTGTTCGATAGGCATTCTCCAGCGGAGTACTCCTGAAATCAGTTTGGCGTAGTTCCAGTATTCCTTGTTGAACTTTTCAGAAAGGCCTTCAATGGTCATCTTATAGCCACGCTTGTTTTCGAACTGGAAGTCATAATGCTTGGTTCCGTCCTCATCGTAGCTCTTGATGATACGTCCGCTGGTGACAGATTTCGGTAATACGATACCTTCTTCATCATCCTGCAGACCGGTAAAGATTTCGTAAGGTCTTCCGTCGAGCAAGCCTACGAATGCCACCCATTTTTCCTTGTTGTTCTGGAATCGTACTACATCAGCTTCCAGCACTTTCGGGCGTACCTCTACCACCTGAGGCGGTTTGCAACGGCATTCTTCCTCTTCTTCTTTCTTGTCTTTTTTCTTGGTAGAAATCAGCACTCCGGCACGTGAACCGTCACGGTATACCGTACATCCCTTACATCCTGAACGCCATGCTTCCACATACAACTGGTTGACGAGGTCTTCGCTTACGTTGTTGGGCAGGTTGATGGTCACACTGATAGAGTGGTCCACCCATTTCTGGATACGTCCTTGCATCTTCACTTTCATCAGCCAGTCCACATCGTTTGAGGTGGCTCTGTAATAGGGTGATTTTGCTACCAGCTCGTCAATCTCTTCCTGCGTGTAACGTTTGTCCGGATCGTATCCGTTGATTTTCATCCAGGTGAGGAATTTGTGGTGGAATACCACGTATTCTTCGAATGCATCTCCTGTTTCGTCTACAAAGTCTACGTGTACATTCGCATCGTTCGGGTTTACTTTGCGGCGGCGTTTGTACACAGGCATAAATACCGGTTCGATACCGGAAGTAGTCTGTGTCATCAAGCTGGTAGTTCCTGTCGGAGCAATGGTCAAGCAGGCAATGTTTCTTCTACCGTATTTTTTCATTTCTTCGTACAGTTCCGGGTCAGCTTCTTTCAGGCGGTTGATGAACGGGTTGTTCTTTTCACGTTCTGCGTCGTAGATTTCGAAAGCACCACGTTCTTTGGCCATGTTTACAGATGAACGGTAAGCCTCCAATGCGATTGTCTTGTGAACTTTCTCAGAGAATTCAGTAGCTTCTTCCGTACCATAACGCAATCCCATAGCTGCCAGCATGTCACCTTCTGCAGTGATACCTACACCCGTACGGCGTCCCAGTCCTGATTTGTGGTAAATTTTCTCCCACAAGTGACGTTCGCTTCCTTTTACTTCCATGCTCTCAGGGTCAGAGTCAATCTTTTCAAGGATGCGTTCAATCTTTTCCAATTCCAGATCGATGATATCATCCATGATGCGCTGAGCCAGTGCTACATGTTTCTTGAATAAATCAAAGTCGAAGTATGCTTCCGGTGTAAAAGGATTTACTACGTATGAGTACAAGTTGATGGCCAGCAGGCGGCATGAATCGTACGGACACAATGGAATTTCACCGCATGGATTGGTAGATACCGTACGGAAGCCTAAGTCTGCATAGCAGTCGGGCACAGATTCACGGATAATTGTATCCCAGAACAATACACCCGGTTCGGCAGATTTCCATGCGTTGTGTACGATTTTTTTCCATAGAGCTGACGCATCTATTTCTTTTGAAACCATCGGGTTGGGTGAATCTATCGGGTACTGCTGGGTATAAGGCTTTCCTTCTACAGCAGCTTGCATGAATTCGTCGTCTAATTTTACAGAGACGTTGGCTCCGGTTACCTTTCCTTCGGTCATTTTGGCATCGATGAAAGATTCAGAGTCCGGATGCTTGATGGATACGCTCAGCATCAGGGCACCACGGCGTCCGTCTTGTGCTACTTCACGGGTAGAATTAGAATAGCGCTCCATGAAAGGAACAAGACCCGTTGAAGTCAGAGCTGAGTTTTTTACCGGAGAACCTTTCGGACGGATGTGTGACAAGTCATGTCCTACACCACCACGTCGCTTCATCAGCTGTACCTGCTCTTCGTCGATGCGGATAATAGCTCCGTATGAGTCAGCGCTTCCGTCAAGTCCGATTACAAAGCAGTTTGATAATGAAGCAATTTGGTAGTCATTTCCAATTCCGGTCATCGGGCTTCCCTGAGGAACGATGTACTTGAAATGGTCAAGCAAATCAAAAAGTTCTTGAGAACTGAGAGCATTAGGATATTTAGCCTCTACGCGGGCTACTTCATTGGCAATTCGCCAATGCATATCCTCTGGCGATTTTTCATAGATGTTTCCAAATGAGTCTTTCACCGCGTATTTGTTTACCCAAACACGTGCGGCCAACTCGTCTCCTTTGAAATACTCCAATGAAGCGTTGTAGGCTTCATCGTAGCTGTACGTTTTTTTTTCCACGGTTGTTATATGAATAAGTTTGTTATCAATAAAAATAAGTAAAATTGTAGAAGTCTTGCTCTTATTTCTAACAAACGTCTGCAAATCTAAAGATGTTTTTTTAATTGGCAAAATAAAAAAGAAATAAGTTATTAACAATGTGGATGGTTTTCTGTTTTTATTTTTTATTGTATTGATAATTAGTTATTTGTGAAATTTACAAATCTGAAAAGTTTTCCAAAACGGGAAACATGCTTGAAATATACGTGTTTCTTGCTTAAGAATGAAGTAGGGATATTCAAGGATTCTTGTTACCTTTGTGTAGTATCATATAAAGCCTATATATTATGGAATCAATAAAGAACAGACGGACCATTCGTAAATACAAGCAGGATGATGTGCCTGCCGCTTTACTGAATGAATTGTTGGAGGAGTCTTTCCGTGCTTCTACGATGGGAAATATGCAGCTGTATAGTGTGGTGGTAACCCGGGATGCAGAAATGAAATCGCGTTTGGCGCCGGCTCATTTTAATCAGCCAATGGTTACTTCAGCCCCTGTAGTGCTCACTTTCTGTGCCGATTTTAACCGTTTCAGTAAATGGTGTGAACAGCGCAAGGCGGTACCGGGTTATGATAACTTTATTTCTTTCTTGAATGCGGCTACGGATGCGCTGTTGGTGACACAGAACTTCTCTACGTTAGCAGAGGAAGCCGGATTGGGAATTTGCTATTTGGGAACTACTATTTATAATCCGGACCAAATTATTGATTTGTTGGAACTCCCAGAGCTGGTTGTTCCTGTAGCAACGATTACTGTTGGTTATCCGGATGAGTGCCCTGAACAGCCGGACCGCTTACCTGTGCAGGGGATTATTCATGAAGAAAAGTATCAGGATTACACACCTTCCATGATTGACCAGATTTATGCTTATAAGGAAGCGTTGCCGGAGAACAAGCATTTTGTCGAAATCAATCATACCGAGACATTGGCTCAAATCTTTACGGACATCCGCTATAAGAAGGCTGATAATGAATTTATGTCTGAAGGTTTGAAGAAGGTGCTGAAGCGTCAGGGATTTGATAAGTGATTATAGTTGATAGTTGAAAGATAATAAAAATGGCGGCTGGAACTCCAGTCGCCATTTTTATTATCTTGTGCGAAGACTCATTTCAATTTCTTCGATTTCTGCCTTAAATGATTTGTCTACGTCTACCTGATCTTTCACAATCTTGCATGCGTGCAATACGGTAGCATGGTCTTTGTTTCCGATGAGCTGACCAATTTTGGAGGAAGACGTATCGGTATGCTTCTTGGCCAGATACATTGCCACTTGTCTCACCTGCACTACTTCCCGTTTACGGGTTTTGGTATGGATGGCTGTTTCATCTATCTTGTAATGCTCGCATACTTTGGCAATGATATCGCTTACCGTCATCGGTTTGCTTTCTGCGCACTTCACAGCCTTTCTGACGATGCGTTGAGCCAAATCCAAGTCGATTTCCCGTTTGAACAAAATAGACTGTGCCAATAATGAGTTGACGATACCTTCCAGTTCACGTACGCTTTCGTTCACGCTTTCTGCGATGTAGCTGATGACAGATTCCGGAATGGTCAGTCCGTCGCGTTTTATCTTATTACGCAAGATGTTTTTCCGCAATTCAATATCCGGTTTTTCCAATTCCGCTACCAGTCCCCATTTGAAACGGGTCAGCAATCGTTCCTCCATTCCTTGAAGCATCACAGGGGCACGGTCTGAAGTCAGAATCAGCTGTTTTCCGTTCTGGTGAAGATGGTTGAAAATATGGAAGAATGTATTCTGCGTTTTGGTTACTCCGGCAAACTCCTGAATATCATCAATGATGAGCACGTCGATAGTTTGGTAGAAGCTGATGAAATCATTGAAGTGGTTTGTACGTACTGAGTCTGTATACTGCACCTGGAAAAGGTGAGCAGATACATACAATACGCGTTTTTCCGGATATAATTCCTTGATACGGGTTCCGATGGCATTGATAAGATGAGTCTTACCTACACCTGATGGACCGTAGATAAATAACGGGTTGAAGGTACGTGCTGGATTCTGTGCTACAGTTTCCGCTACCGTTCTCGAAAATTCATTGCTATTTCCTTTGATGAAATTCTCAAAGTTATAGTTCGGGTTCAAATGCGGATCCAAATCCTGTGGAGCCGGAGCTTGCAGAGGATTGGGTGCTTTATTCCCATTGTAAACAGGAGCCTGTTCTGGCAATGCAGAAGAACGTTTGGTTCCTTCTATATTAACAGTGATATGGTTTGTCTTATCTGTCAGGATAGAATACATCAACTCCGTGCCTTCACCTATTTCTTTATAGATGGCGGCGCGCAGCAGTCCCACATATTTTTCTTCCAGATATTCATAGAAGAAAGGGCTGGGGACGCCGATTGTCAATGCCTTTTCCGTAGCTTCATATTTTAAAGGTACGATAGGCTCAAACCATGTTTTAAAAGCCGTAGCATTTACATTGTCTTTAATGAAAGAGAGGCAACGATTCCACAATGCAACGGCTTGGTTATGTTCAATCATACGTGCGTTGTTATTAATAAAGCGAAACTTCTACGCTTGCAAATTTCGTAATCAAATTTCAGAAAAACAAATGGCTTTTTCCTTGCTTTTTATTTTAATAAATTAAGGGGTTGATAAATAGGAGGTTACAAAGTTGTTAAATTATTGATAAAATGAATTTGACTTGCTTTTTAGTAATCTCTTATTTTTCAGTTGTTTAACTTTGCCTATATGTAAGGCTACATACTACTCTATTTTGTCGTTTCCCTTTGAAAATCATAAGGTTGCATTCTTATAAGAAAATGTATCTTTAGAGCTTTACTATTTAGAATATTTCTATATAGTAACCTATTTGTAATATTTTATGCTTAGAAATGGCGCTCTGTTTAAGGAGACAAAAAAGAAGGCATAAACTGGATATGCCTTCTTTTATCTGTTTGATTTATATGTGTTTATTTATCTTTCTTTCCGAAGAGTGAGAAGTGTACATAACGTTTTGGATGCTCTTGCAGATCTTTCAGAAGTGAGGCTGCATTGGCAGATGTAGCGTTAAGGTTCTTATACAGCGCATCATCATTCAATAGCAATCCGATAGAGTTATCCTTGCTGCCTAACTTTTCGGTTAGCAGGTGCACGTTCTGAAGGGTGGAGTCTACTTTTTGGAAAGTAGCTGCATAGTCAATTCCTTTCAAGTTTTCACTGATACCTTTTAGGTTTTCAGTGATAGCGGTTACGTTGCTTGTCAGTTGAGGGATGTCTTTGCTCATCAGTCCATGAAGCTGTACGCTGGTCGCATTAAGTGATGCTGTCAGCTTTTCTGCGTTGTGTAGCGTTTGTTTTAATGACGGGTCAGCTAACAACTGGTTTAGTGAACTCAGGATAGAGTCCAGCTTCGGCATCATCTGTTCTACCTTCGGGAGCAAGTCTTTCTCTGCTTTTCCCAGGATACCGGTATTGGCAGTTCCTTCAATGGTATCTCCCGGGTTCAGGAAGGTGGTTGACTCATATTGCAGCATCATGTTCATCTTAACGGTTCCCAGCATTTCTGTCACCAATTCAGCTTTACTTCCTGTGGGGATACGCAAGTCCTGATCTACTTCAATGCCCACAATGACATGTCCGGGATGCTGATGGTCGTATTGCAAGTCGCGTACGATACCTATTTTATAACCATTGGCAAATACAGGGCTTGATTGAGCCAGTCCATTCACATCGGTAAAGTCTACGTAATAGTAACTTTCCGGTTTGAACATGCTGATTCCTTTCAGGTAGTTGATGCCGAAAAAAAGAATCAGTAATGCTCCGATTCCTGCTAATCCGATTTTTACTTCTTTCTTCATATATATTCTTTCTCTTTTGTTATCTGTTTTGTTTGAATTCTCGTATTGCTTGGTTGATGTTCATTTTTACCCCGTCTTTAAAGGCAATAATAAACGCATCCTTAAATTTACTGTCTACTTTACTTCTTTTCAAGCGGAGTATCTTGTTGTAGTTTGTATCTGAACCGTATGTGTATTTTATGATACCTTTTTCTTTATAACTGTCTACAGGAGAAAGTCCTTTGAACTGTTTGCTCTTGGGTGAAAGCTTACGGTCGGAAGTTAATATCTGTATTTTGAATACAGGCTTTCCCGCAGGGCTCACTTCATTGCTTCGCGAAGCAGCTTGTTTTGCGGGTGTGGTAGTCACTTCTGATGCTTCTACTTCTGGCGTATCTGGAGTTTCCATTGGAGGAGCAGCATTTTCAACAGCCATCAGTCGGGTGCTTCCCGCAACTTTTTCTCCTTTATAATTCAGAAATGCCCGATAGATACTTTGTGCCAGTGTAGAACTACCTTGCTCAGACAATAGGAATGATTCTTCTGTGGGATTAGTGATATATCCAAGTTCTATCAGCACACTGGGCATCGATGTGGCGCGTAGTACCAGAAATCCGGCCTGATGTACTCCTTTGTTGGTACGGTTGGCATTCCGGAAACACCGTTGCACTGCTGTTGCGAAATTGACACTTTGTGCCATGTTCTTGTCTTGCAGAAATTCGAATATGATGTAACTTTCTGCTGAGTTCGGGTTGAATCCGGCATAACGCTGTTTATAGTCATCTTCGATGAGAATTACCGCATTTTCTTTCTTGGCTACTTCCAGATTCTCTTCTGTTCGGTGAAGACCAAGGGTATAGGTTTCAGTACCGCTAACCTTGCTGCTTCTTGAAGCTATTGAATTGGTGTGGATAGAAATAAAGAGGTCAGCTTTGGCGTCATTCGCAATTTCAGCCCTTCTATGCAGCGGAATAAACACATCTTTTTCGCGTGTGTATACAACCTTTGTGTCTGGACAGTTTTGTTTGATGAGCCGTCCCAGTTTTAGAGCTACACTCAAGTTGATGTTTTTTTCCTTGCCTCTTCTGCCTACTGCTCCAGGGTCGTGTCCCCCGTGTCCGGCGTCAATTACGACGGTGAATTTTGTTTCCGCAGCGTATGTCTGTGGAAACAAGCTGAAGGTCAGTAACAAGCTTGTTGCAAAAAACAGTATGTGGAATATTCTCTTCTGCATAATTAAAATAACGGGGCAAAGTTAATATTTTTTTGTCGACTTGTTTTCTGTTGCTTCAAGAATTCTTCTATAGCTGTAATAATTGCTATAAAAACCGAAAAATAAGCAGGTCTTTGTTTTAAAATTTCTACATTTGTGTAATTCGTAAAACAGAAAGGAGTAATTTATGACATTAATTGATGGAAAAGCTGTTTCAGAACAGGTGAAACAGGAAATTGCTGCCGAAGTGGCTGAGATTGTAGCCAAGGGAGGGAAGCGTCCTCATTTAGCTGCCATTTTAGTCGGACATGACGGAGGTAGTGAAACTTACGTAGCTGCAAAGGTCAAGGCTTGTGAAGTATGCGGATTCAAATCAACTTTGATTCGCTACGAGTCAGATGTGACAGAAGAAGAACTTCTGGCAAAGGTACAGGAACTGAATGCTGATCCCGATGTGGACGGTTTTATCGTACAGCTTCCGTTGCCTGCTCATATCTCCGAGCAAAAAGTTATTGAAACGATAGACTATCGTAAAGACGTCGACGGTTTCCATCCTATCAATGTTGGACGTTTGTCGATTGGTCTTCCTTGTTATATCTCTGCAACGCCTAATGGTATTATGGAGCTGCTGCGTCGTTATCAGATTGAGACAAAAGGTAAGAAGTGCGTTATTTTAGGGCGAAGCAACATTGTTGGAAAACCAATGGCTATGCTGATGATGCAGAAAGCGTGTCCGGGGGATGCCACAGTAACCGTATGTCACAGCCGGAGCAAGGATTTGGTGAAGGAATGTCAGGAAGCCGATATTCTGATAGCTGCCATGGGACAACCTAACTTTGTGACAGCCGACATGGTGAAGGAAGGAGCTGTTGTGATTGATGTAGGTACCACACGTGTGCCCGATGCCACTAAAAAATCCGGTTTTAAATTGACGGGTGATGTGAAGTTTGACGAAGTAGCTCCGAAGTGCTCTTACATTACGCCGGTACCGGGTGGGGTAGGTCCTATGACCATTGTTTCATTGATGAAAAATACGCTGTTGGCTGGGAAAAAAGCAATATATTGAGAAAATAGAAGATTTTTTTGAAGAAAAGTTTGCAGATTCAGAAAAATCCTCTACCTTTGCATCGCTTTTGAGAAGGAAGCCAACATGGTGACTATAGTTCAGTTGGTTAGAGCGTCAGATTGTGGTTCTGAATGTCGTGGGTTCGAGTCCCACTAGTCACCCGTTTAAGAATTGAAAGTCCTGCAGTTTTGCGGGACTTTTTTATTTCTCTATGGTTTTGTTTGTATACAAAAAATGCGCTATCAGACCTTCACAGGCGGATAGCGCAAGCTACAATACAAAATACAAATACAACTAAACGAGATTTTGTGCTAAAAATTAAAGCATTCAAAGATATGAATAAAAATTATCTTTTGTTCATGTTTGCTTTAAATTTTAATTATCCTTAATATTCAGACTATTCCCTGAGCCATCATGGCGTGAGCCACTTTCATAAATCCGGCAATGTTTGCACCCTTCACATAATTGATGTATCCATCGCTTTCCTTACCGTATTTCACGCATTGTTCATGAATGTTGTGCATAATCAGATGAAGCTTTTCATCTACTTCCTGAGCAGTCCAGCTCAAATGCATGGCGTTCTGACTCATTTCAAGACCGGAAGTAGCTACACCACCTGCATTGACAGCCTTTCCAGGAGCATACATCATCTTATGTTCGATAAATGCGTCAATAGCCTCCGGTGTACATCCCATGTTGGAAATTTCTCCTACGCAGAGCACTTGGTTCTTGATCAGGTTCTGTGCATCCTCGCCGTTCAATTCGTTCTGGGTAGCACATGGCAGTGCGATGTCTACTTTTACTTCCCACGGACGACGTCCCGGTACGAAAGTAGAGCCAGGGAATTTTTCAGCGTATGGAGCCACGATATCGTTACCCGATGCACGCAGTTCGAGCATATAGTCAATCTTTTCTCCGCTGATACCTTCCGGGTCATAAATATAACCGTCCGGTCCGGAGATGGTAACTACCTTTGCTCCCAATTGAGTAGCTTTGGTGGCAGCTCCCCATGCCACATTACCGAATCCGGAGATGGCTACTGTCTTTCCTTTTATTTCGATGCCCTTTTCGTCGAGCATGTGTTTTACGAAATACAAGCCGCCGAAGCCCGTAGCTTCCGGACGAATCAGTGAACCTCCGAATTCAAGTCCCTTGCCGGTAAATGTACCTGTAAATTCGCGGGTCAGTTTCTTGTACATGCCGAACATGTAACCTACTTCACGTCCGCCTACACCAATATCACCAGCCGGAACATCCATATCCGGTCCTAAATGACGCCACAATTCCAGCAGGAAAGCCTGGCAGAAGCGCATGATTTCTGCATTGCTCTTGCCGCGTGGAGAGAAATCAGAACCACCTTTACCGCCACCCATCGGCAGGGTAGTCAAAGCATTCTTGAATGTCTGTTCAAATCCTAGGAATTTCAAGATAGACAAGTTCACGGAAGCGTGGAAGCGGATACCTCCCTTGTACGGGCCAATGGCATTGTTGAACTGTACGCGGTAGCCTAAGTTTGTCTGCACTTCGCCTTTGTCGTCTACCCATGTCACACGGAATGTGAAAATACGGTCCGGCTCTACCAGCCGTTCAATGATTTTTGCCTTTTCAAATTCGGGGTGTTGATTGTAAATATCTTCGATAGAAAGCAATACTTCCCTGACTGCCTGAAGGTACTCAGATTCACCTGGATGCTTAGCTTCCAGTGATGACATGATTTTGTTAATGTCCATAATCAAATAATTTAAGGTCTGACAAAATGAAATATTTTGTATATGCAAAGATAGGAAAATACCTGTATCGTCAAAGAGTTTTACCCGAAAATTTGAGCGTTGGATTGAATTTTGTTAGTTTTTTATCAACTCTCAAGAAAGATTTGCAAAAATCGTGTGAAATTCCGAATTTTGTTTCTGTAATATAAGCTTTAAAAGAAGATACCATGCTCACCAAACTAAGAATTAAACTCCGTCAGCTGTATTTCAAGGATACGCAGTTTGCCAACCTGATGACAAAGCGTATATTCAACGTATTGTTGGTGGCCAATCCCTACGATGCGTTCATGCTGGAAGATGACGGCCGCATTGACGAAAAGATTTTCAATGAATATATGAACCTGAGTTTGCGTTATCCTCCTCGTTTCACGCAGGTCTCTACGGCAGAAGAAACCTGGGAGCAGTTGCGGAACACCATGTTCGACCTGGTAATCTGTATGCCGGGCTCTGACAATAGCGATACCTTCGACATTGCCCGCGATATTAAAAAGGAATATCCGCATCTTCCGCTGGTGGTATTGACACCTTTCTCGCATGGCATCAAGGAACGAATGGAACATGAAGACCTGAGCATCTTTGAGTATGTGTTCTGCTGGTTGGGAAATACCGACCTGCTGGTGTCCATCATCAAGCTGATAGAAGACAAGATGAACCTGGAGCATGACATCAAGGAAGTCGGCGTACAGATGATCATGTTGGTGGAAGATTCCATCCGCTTCTATTCCTCCGTATTGCCCAACCTCTACAAGTTCGTTCTCCGCCAGAGCCAGGAGTTTGCTACGGAAGCTTTGAACGAGCACCAGCGTACCCTTCGTATGCGTGGACGCCCTAAAATCGTATTGGCCCGTTCCTATGAGGAAGCCACGGAACTATATAATAAGTATCAGAATAACGTGCTCGGTATTATTTCCGATGCTCGTTTCCCTCACGATGGTGTCAACGACCCGCAGGCTGGTGTAACCCTGCTGCGTGAAGTCCGCAAACGCGATCCTTTTATTCCTCTTATTCTTCAGTCGGCTGAGGAAAGCAATCGCTGCTATGCTCCGGAGCTGGATGCCGTATTCATTGATAAGAACTCCAAGAAGATGAATATCGACCTTCGTGAGGCGGTGTCAGACAACTTTGGTTTTGGTGACTTTATTTTCCGTGACCCTCATACCATGAAGGAAGTGGCCCGTATCCATAACCTGAAGGAACTGCAGAATGTGATATTTGCCATTCCTGCCGAATCTTTCCTTTATCATATCAGCCGCAACCATATTTCGCGCTGGCTGTATTCGCGTGCCATCTTCCCGGTAGCTGAATTCTTGAAACAGATTACGTGGGAGTCGCTTCAGGATATTGATGCACACCGACAGATTATTTTCGAAGCCATTGTGAAATACCGTAAGATGAAGAATCAGGGAGTGGTAGCCGTGTTCCAGCGCGACCGCTTCGACCGTTATTCCAATTTTGCCCGTATCGGTGATGGTTCGTTGGGAGGAAAGGGACGCGGTCTGGCTTTCATTGACAACATGGTAAAACGCCATACAGAGTTCGATGAGTTTGAGAATGCCTCCGTCATGATTCCGAAAACCGTAGTCCTCTGTACCGATATATTCGACGAGTTCATGGACTCCAACCAGTTGTACCAGATAGCCTTGAGCGATGCGGCCGACGATGTGATTCTCCGTGCCTTCCTTCGTGCCAAGTTGCCCGACCGGCTGGTAGAGGATTTCTTTGCTTTCTTCGATGCGGTGAAGGCACCGATTGCCATCCGTTCCTCCAGTCTGTTGGAAGACTCCCATTACCAACCCTTTGCCGGAATCTATTCCACTTACATGATTCCCTATCTGGACGATAAGTACGAAATGCTCCGTATGCTGGGCGATGCCATCAAGGGAGTGTATGCTTCCGTATATTATAAGGATAGTAAAGCCTACATGCAGGCTACCAGCAACGTGATTGACCAGGAGAAAATGGCCGTCATCCTGCAGGAAGTGGTCGGCACCCAGTATGGCGACCGCTATTATCCGGCCATTTCCGGAGTAGCCCGTTCCATTAACTATTATCCGATTAATGATGAACTGGCCGAAGAAGGAACTGTCAGTCTGGCTTTGGGATTAGGAAAATACATTGTAGACGGTGGATTGACTTTGCGCGTATGTCCGTACCATCCTACACAAGTACTTCAGACCAGCGAAATGGAAATTGCCTTGCGTGAAACACAGACCCGTTTCTATGCCCTCGACTTAAAGAACTTAGGACAGAACTTCTCGCTCGATGACGGGTTCAACCTGTTGAAACTCCATGTGAAAGACGCTGAAGCCGACGGAGCTTTGAACTTCATCGCTTCTACCTACGACCCGTACGACATGGTGATACGCGATGGTATTTATCCCGGCGGCCGCAAGCTGATAACCTTTGCCAACATCCTTCAGCACGATGTCTTCCCGCTGGCCCGCATCTTGCAGTTGGCCCAGAAATACGGTCAGGGCGAAATGCGCCGTCCGGTAGAAATCGAGTTTGCCGTCAATTTTGATGCCCGTACGAAGAGCGGCATCTTCTATCTGTTGCAGATACGTCCGATGGTTGATGTAAAAGCCGGACTGGATGAAGACCTGAGCGTGATTCCCGATGAACGTTTGTTGCTCAAGAGCGAAAACTCATTGGGACACGGTGTGATGGATGATATACAGGATGTGATTTATGTTAAGACAGAAGGTTATTCCGCTTCCAATAACCAGTTGATAGCTTACGACATTGAGAAACTCAACCGTCGTTTCCTCGATGAAGGGAAACACTACATATTGGTTGGCCCCGGACGCTGGGGAAGCAGTGATACGTGGTTGGGCATTCCGGTGAAATGGCCCAACATTTCGGCTGCCCGTATCATTGTGGAAGCCGGACTGACTAATTACCGGGTAGACCCCAGTCAGGGAACTCACTTCTTCCAGAATCTGACTTCTTTCGGGGTGGGATACTTTACCATCAATGCCTATATGAACGATGGTATCTACAACCAGGCCTTGCTCGACAGTATGCCGGCGGTAGAAGAAACCAAATACCTGCGCTGGGTACGGTTTGAGAAACCTTTATCCGTCAAGATGGACGGAAAGAAAAAGCTCGGTGTGGTAGAGCTGCCGGAAGACTGACCGGTTTTAATCGAGAACTTATTTATTCACAGGGGCAAGCCTTGACTTGGAAAAGTCGGGACTTGCCCTAATTATTTTTAGCAAAATGAAAAATGTTTCTATCAAATTGAAATTTAGGAGATCTGTGAATCCAGAAAAAGAAGGTTCATTGATTTACCAATTGATTTACGAACGTAAGGTTTGTAGAATCACAAGTAAGTATAAAATTTTCAATCATGAATGGGATGAAGCTACAGGGCAAATACTTTTCTCCTCTTTAGATTCATCTCGTGACAGTCAGTTGGGCATGATTCGGTTCAATGTAGACTGGGAGTTACATCAACTTTGTAAAATTGTAGATACACTGGCTCTTTCAGGTCAGGAATGGACATTTTCTGATTTGACATCACATTTTAATTCGTTTATTGATAAGGATTCCAGTGTGTTTCATTTTATTCAGATGCAGATACAGCGTAAAAAACAGTTGGGTAAAGTCCGTTCCAGTGAAACCTATCAGGCTACCCTCAATAGTTTCATGTCTTTCCGTTGCGGAGTTGATTTGACTTTCGACATGATTGACTCCGAATTGATGGAACTCTATGAAGCTGAATTGCAGAACCGTGGACTGACCCGTAATACCAGTTCGTTCTATTTGCGCATACTGCGCACCAACTACAAGCTGGCTGTAGAAAAAGGGTTGACCCAGGATTGTCATCCTTTTAAGCGAGTGTATTGTGGTATAGATAAGACGGTAAAGAGAAGTTTGTCTTTTGCGAAAATCAAGCAGATCAAAGAACTGGATTTATCTTTGACCCCATCCTTGGATTTTGCCCGCGACATGTTTCTTTTCAGTTTCTGTACCCGAGGCATGTCATTTGTAGACATGGCTTATCTCAAAAAGAAAGATTTAAAGAATGGTTATCTTACTTATAGGCGGAAAAAAACCGGTCAGTTGCTGACCGTTGAATGGACTCGGCAGATGCAGGATATTATAGATAAGTACCCGATAAATCCTACCCAATACCTGCTTCCTTTAATTCTGCGTGAAGATGGTAGTGAGCGGCGCCAGTATCAGAATCAGATGATGAAGATAAACAGGCATTTAAAAGATATAGCTTCTTTGATTAAATTACCTGTTTCTTTGTCTTTGTATTATAGCCGTCATAGCTGGGCAACTATTGCGCGTGGGAAAGATATTCCATTATCCGTCCTCAGTGAGGCATTGGGGCATGATTCTGAAATCACTACCCAAATTTACCTGGATTCCATAAAATCGGTGGAAGTTGATAAAGCGAATCGAAAAATCTTGAAAGATTTGTAAGTCTTTAAGAAAAAGAATATCTCCTAAGATGAGATAATCTTTCTGTTGCAAAGATAGAAAATTAAATTTATATTCTATTAAGTTATTACTTTTATCTTATTGGCAAATTGTTTTTTTAAGACAATTTTATGTACTATTTATTTTTATGGCAACATTTCCCAAATTCACCTCCAGATACTTCTTTTTTTATCTGCCAATTCTTTTAAGTTTAATGGTATTTTCTCTGTTTCACAGTGTGGGATATAAAAACCACAGTGTGGGATATATATTTCACACTGTGAAATACAAATCCCACACTGTGAAACAGAGAATTTTTCAGTTCATTTAAAAGAATTCACGCTTGAATTTCTTATTATAGTCAATTGAAGAAAATAATTTTAAAGAAACGAACAACCTCCGTTGACGGCAGAAATATTTATAAATAACAAAGACAATCTGATAATTAACCACTTACAAAAAAAATATTATCTCATCTTAGGAGATAAGTTGCGTTTAGGAATATCCAATTGTACTTATTAACAAAGTATTATATTGGAGAGATGCGAAGGGGAAATAGTAAAACTTTTGAGTATTAATTATATAACTGCTTGCTTTTTAGTTACTTATGATGGCCGGCAGGATTAGAGAATATGCCTTTTGTCGAACTATGGACAGCTTGCATAATAATCACCCAGACATGCAGGAAACGATGCAATCTGTAAAAGAAACAACAGAATTGCGTCAATGGTTCGTGATGCGTGATTTGAAAAGGGGAAATGCTAAACAGCCTGCCTATAAATTGCTCGGTGAATTAAAAATCAGATTTTTTACTCCGATGGTGTGGAAATTGAGAATTCGTCAGGGCAAACGTGTTCGTCAGCAGGTTCCTTTTATGCCCGATTTGTTATTCGTTTATGATTCCCGTAAAGTGCTCGATCCTCTTGTAGAACAAATCGCTACGTTGCAGTACCGTTTTATAAAAGGTGGCAACCGCCAGCCTATGACTGTAAGAAATGCAGATATGGAGCGTTTCATTAGAGCTGTCGACGCGATGAATAATCCTTGTTTTTATACTCCTGAAGAAATAAATCCGGATATGATAGGAAAAAAGGTACGTATCGTGGGAGGCCTTTTGGATGGTTATGAAGGATGCTTGCAAAAAATGCAAGGATCACGCATAAAGCGTTTGTTTGTGGAACTTCCCAACCTTCTGACAGCGGCGGTGGAAGTTCAGCCTGAATTTATCCAGTTGTTGAAATGCTAATTCTTTTTAGGTCGTGACGGAACAAGCAGAAAATACCAAGCGTATTGCCAAGAACACCCTTATGTTGTATGTACGCATGCTGTTTGGCATGGTGGTATCACTGTATACCTCTCGCATGGTACTGCAGGCACTGGGAGTAGAGGATTATGGTATATACAATGTGGTAGGAGGAGTAGTGGCGATGTTTTCGATGATATCTAGTTCATTGTCTTCATCGGTTAGCCGTTTTTTGACATTTGAACTCGGAAAAGGGAATTTGGAAGGACTGAAAAGAGTTTTTTCCACGTCATTGAGTATTCATGTGGTCCTGGCATTAGCTTTTATATTATTGGGGGAAACCCTGGGACTTTGGTTTCTGAATACTCACATGACTATTCCAGAAAACCGTTTGTCTGCAGCAAACTGGGTATTTCATGCTTCTGTATTTACATTTGTGATAAACCTTTTAAGTGTGCCGTTCAGTGCGTCTATTGTATCCCATGAACGGATGAGCGCCTTTGCCTATATTGGTATTTTAGATATTATACTTCGCTTGCTGATTGTTTTATTCATTGCTTATTCAGGGTGGAATTTTGACAGACTGATAGTATATGCTTTGCTTTTGGTGGTAGTAGTTTGTATTATGCAGGCTATTTATTGGAACTATTGTACCCGGAACTTTGAGGAATGTAAGTTTGGACTCAGTTTTGATGTAAATTATTGGAAAGAGATGAGTTCTTTTGCGGGATGGAACTTTATAGGTTGCACAGCCGGATTATTAAAAGATCAGGGGGTTAATATCCTTTTGAATTTATTTATAGGTCCAATTATTAATGCCGCGCGTGGAATTGCTAATACAGTCAATAATGTGTTGGCTTCATTTTCAGGAAACTTCATGACTGCATTGAACCCGCAAATCACGAAATCCTATGCAGCTGGTAATTATGACTATATGTATTCTCTCGTAGAGCGAGGTTCAAGGTTTTCTTACTATATACTTTTGTTATTTGCCTTACCTATGTTGTTCGAAACAGAGTTTGTTCTGACTTTGTGGCTAAAGCATTATCCAGAGCATACTGTTAATTTTGTGCGGCTTATTTTGATTGTTACGATGTGTGATATACTTTCCAATACCTTAATTAATTTACAAGTAGCTACGGGTAAAATTCGTAATTACCAGCTGACTGTAGGAGGAATGTTACTGATGAATTTTCCTTTATCCTATATTTGCCTAAGAATAGGATTTCAGCCGGAATCAACTATGATTGTAGCTTTGGCTGTAGCTGTCGCTTGCCTGTTTCTCCGCCTCTTGTTTTTGCACAAGATGGTGGGGCTTTCGATGAGACGCTATTTGCATAAGGTCTGTGGTAATGTGTTATGCGTAACTCTAGTAGCTGCTGTTCTACCAGGGCTCTTGTATCTGCAAATGGCCGATGGTGTTATGCGCTTCTTGCTGATGTGTGTACTCACGGTCTTGTGTTCTGCTACTGCTATTTATTTTATAGGTTGCAGTCGTAACGAACGCGATTTCATTAAAAGCAGAATCGTTTTGGTTAGGCAAAAATTTTCGCTATGATCAAGATTACCGATAAGTCGCAGTGTTGTGGATGTGAGGCATGTCGTAGTGTATGCTCCAAGAATTGTATATCCATGAAAGCCGATAAAGAAGGTTTCGTATATCCACATGTAGACTTGTCGCGGTGCATCAACTGTAAATTGTGTGAGAAAGTATGTCCCGTATTACATCCTGCTTCTTCCACAAAAGTTCCGTCGGTCTATGCCGGTATCAACAATGACACGGATATCCGCTTACAGAGCTCTTCCGGTGGCATATTCACCCTGATAGCCGAACACATTCTTCGAAAAAATGGTGTAGTATTTGGAGTCTGTTTTGATGTGCAATGGAATGTAGTGCATCATTATACTGAAACAAAAGAAGGGCTTTCTCGCTTCCGGGGATCCAAATATGTACAAAGCCATATTGGCGATTCCTTTCTACAGGCGAAACGATTTTTGGATGAAGGAAGAAAAGTCCTTTTCTCCGGTACTCCTTGTCAGATAGTAGGATTGAAAAACTTTCTACGGAAACCTTATCAAAACCTGTTTACTGTGGATGTCGTCTGTCATGGAGTACCCAGCCCGAAGGTCTGGCAAAAGTATTTACACGAATCGGTATGCAATGCTTATCATATTAGACGAGGTTCTTCTCTCTCTTTAGCTGATAAAATTAAGAATATCAGTTTTAGATCGAAAGAGAAAGGTTGGAAGACATATTGTGTAAAAATAGAATATCAAAACGGTAAAAAAGATTCAATATTTGCTGCGAAAAATACATATATACAAGCATTCTTATCTGACTTATCTTTACGTCCCAGCTGTTATGCTTGTTCGGCCAAACTTCATCATGTCCAGAGTGATATCACTTTAGCCGATTTTTGGGGGATCGAACGACTCCATCCCGAGATAGACGATGATAAAGGGTGTGGACTTATTTTGGCTCACAACGATTGTGCACTTTCCTTATTGAAAAGTCTGAACTGTCAATTACAGGAGCAAAAATTAGATGAGGCCATGGCTTTCAATCCAAGTATCATCTATCCCGTAAAAAAATCTGTTAATAGAAACTTTTTCTACATGATGTTGGATAAAACTAGTTTTGCTTTCTCATATAAAGCATCGACAAGTTCTGCACTATTGATGCGAATCATCAGAAAAATCTATAGAAAATTATGAAAATTGCGATATTAACATTGTCATTAGATACCAATTACGGCGGTATTCTGCAATGTTATGCCTTACAGACTGTGTTAAGAAGCATGGGATATGAGGTACAAGTGCTAACAAGGCCTCAATATGAACGTACTTATTATATCATATATCCATTAGCATTATGCAAACGTTTATTCAAACGTTTTGTGTTAGGTAAGAAGATTGCTATCTTTAAAGCTCCTCATCAAATCATCAGGCAATATACTGATAGGTTTATACACCAATATATTCATCAATATACCCGGAGAATATGGACTTCTCAAATTGCTTCTTGCTTTAATGCAATCATCGTTGGTAGCGATCAGGTGTGGCGTCCTATGTACTATCAGCCGATAGAAGAAGCCTTCTTGGCTTTTTTAGGTGATGCGGATATAAAGCGCGTTGCTTATGCTGCTTCGTTCGGTGTAGATTATTGTGAATATACAGAAGAGCAGAGAAAGAACTGTTCGTTTCTTTTAAAGAGGTTCAATGCCGTATCTGTACGGGAATCGTCTGGAGTTCAGCTTTGCCGGAAGTATTTTGATACCCAGGCTATTCAAGTACTTGACCCAACCTTACTTCTATCCGCCGATGATTATAAGGCTCTCATAAAAAAAAGCAAAACTCAACCCTCAAAAGGTAACATGCTGGTCTACATGATAGACCGGACTAAAGAAAAAGAAGAACTTGTTGAACGCATAGCTCAAGAGAAGGGACTGACTCCTTTTTGGATGAGTAGTGAAACAACTGATGAAAAACTTCCATTAAAACAGTGTATCAAGATGTCGGTGGAGCAATGGCTCCGTAGCTTCGACGATGCTGAGTTTGTATTGACCGACTCTTTTCACGGATGTGTCTTTTCCATTATCTTTAGAAAACAATTTTTAGCAGTTGGAAATAAAAAAAGAGGATTAAGCCGCTTTGATTCCCTCTTGACTTTATTTTCTTTACAAGACCGACTGATTCTATCTCCGGATAAATATAAGAACAATTTATCTTTGATCAATTACAATCAAGTACAAGGCTATTTGCGGTTCTTTCAAGATCAGTCCCTTTTGTTTCTGAAAACCAGTCTTTAACAAATGAATCCTTTAGTTTCTATTATCGTTCCTGTTTATAATGCGGAAAAATATATTCAGCAATGCATTCGTAGTATTTTAAATCAGTCCTATTCTGATTTAGAAATAATCTTAGTTGATGATGGTAGTAGTGATTCTTCTGCCTCTTTATGTCAAGAGCTAGCTCAAAAGGATGCTCGGATACAATATTATTATCAACCTAATAGCGGTGTTACAAGTGCAAGAAAAAAAGGAGTAGAATTATCTTCTGGTGAATATGTTACATTTGTTGATGCAGATGATACCATTGAAAAAGATTTTCTTGAGGTCTTGGTTGATAAAATAACCGAAGGGTTTGATATGGTTATCTCGGGAGCTTCATTAGAAGGGGAGATGGATGGTGATACATTCGTCTCAAAGATATTAGAAGGAAAGTTACCTCCAAGTATTTGGGGTAGGCTCATAAAAAGAGAAATCTTATCCGATGAAGTTTTCAATATTTCTCGTGACTTGCCGATAGGTGAGGATGTCATCATGAATATCCTGATAGGTTTGCGTATCCATCATTCAATTTATGTCCATAATAAAAACTACTATAATTATGAAATTCACGATACATCTGTTATGAATGGACGTGTAGTTACTTTAGCATATGATGAAGCTTACATAGAAAAAATTAGAGAAACACTTGGAGATAGATTACAAGATTTCTGGGTTTCCTATTTGCGTTTGAAATTACATTCTTTAGAGAACTTGATTGTTAGTAGAATTAAAATTCCCTATCAAAAAGATTGGATTCGCTCTACTTTGCAGGATGCCAAAAAATTGGATTTATCATGCCGTGAAAGAATGGTAACTTATGTTCATAATTCTTTCCTTTGTCGTTATTTGTTAGCTATTGAACGTCGTTTACGTTTAATGAGAATAAAAAAATAATAATATGATTTCGATTATTATACCTGTATATAATTCTGAGGTAACATTAAGACGTTGTTTGGATAGTGTCATTAGCCAATCAATATCTGATTGGGAACTTATATTAATAGATGATGGTAGTACTGATAAGTCTGGCGAAATTTGTGAGGAATATGCTTCAAAAGATAAAAGGATTAAAGTTTTCTATAAGAAAAATGGTGGTGTCAGCTCTGCTCGTAATGTAGGACTCGACAACGCAAAAGGAGAATGGATTGCATTTGTGGATGCTGATGATTTTGTAAAGGAATTCTATTTAGCACATTTATTGGGACACTCTCAAAAGCAAGTTGATTTGGTAATTTCTTACGCCGAGATTCACAACGGTAATGATATCCAAAGAGAATCGTATCCGGCTAAATTAGTAGATGATACTAATTTTGAGTCTATGTTTATAGAGAATGATATACAATGGCATACTTCTCCTTGGAGTAAATTGTATAAGAGACGTATTATCGAAAAACATCATTTACGCTTCTGTGAAGGTATGCATATTGGAGAGGATGCTGTATTCTTTTATTCTTATATGCTTTGCTCAAAGAACAGTTACATATCCAATGATACAGATTATTGTTATTTTGCCTATACATCAGATTCATTGACGAAGCGTGTAAATTCATTAACCTCAGAAGTTCTTGCTTACAATCAAATTCGGGAGATTGTAGAATCCATGATCTTGAAAAAATCAATCAAAAATCCTATAGCTTTGAGAAACTTGAATTGGCTGATTGCTTCCTATCAACGACGTATTTTAAATACACTATATCACAGGAAAATACAAAGGCAAAAAAGATTATCTATCTTAACAGAGTCTAATTGGGGTTATTATATCAAATATATCCATGCAGATTCTTTGAAAGAACAAATCCTAATTATTTTACTAAAGGTTCATCTATATAAATTTTACGATTTCATTCGAGTTTTAGCTATTCTAATATAAATATAATTCATTATGCCTAAGGTTAGTGTTATTATTCCTGTTTACAATGTTGCTAACTATATAGAACGTTGTGCTCGTTCCCTATTGGAGCAGACATTGAATGATATGGAATTTATTTTCGTGGATGATGCTTCTCCTGATGATTCCATACAGATTCTGGAAGATGTTATATCCCATTATCCTGAAAGAAGATCTCAGGTACACATCATTCGCCATAGTTCAAATTTAGGACAAGGGACTGCTCGTAATAATGGATTTCGAATATCTAAGGGTGATTTTATTGCTTATTGTGATAGTGATGATTATGTAGACCCTAATATGTATAAATTATTATATGACAAGGCAATATATGAAATGGCTGATGTAGTGTATTGTGATTTTTTTATGGCATATTCTTCATATAATGAATATTATAATACTTTGAACGAACATAAGGAAAAAAACACTTTCTTAAAACAGTTTCTTTCACAGGGGTGGAGTATTTTATGGAATATGCTTATAAATCGTGAATTATTACTCGCTCATAATCTTCGTTCTCCAGAAGGACTTACTTATTGCGAAGATTTTTATTTAGCTGTCCGTATTTTTTATTATGCTAACAGGATTGTAAAAGTAAATGATGCACTTTATTATTATTATAGAGCCAATAGTTTTTCTGTCATGCATAATATGAATGATAAAATGGTAAATGATGAAAGAAAAACGTACTTAGATACGATTGAATTCTTTGACAAAAATGGCGTATTGACAGATTTCAAAAAAGAAATGTCGTGGCGTATTTTAAAAAATAAGCAAGACTTATTATTAAATCCTCTTCAGCATCAGGAATTTATGAAAATTTACCCTGAATCTCATAAACATATAATGTCATGTCCTGTATCTTTTTGTAATAGAAAAATGAAGTGTTTTATGTGGATGCTGACTCATCATTTACGTTGGCCGTTGTTGGGTATATTGTATTTGCGTAAAATTTTAGGGAGATAAAATTTATGGAATATACAGCTGTTATCCGCACATTGGGTACTGCCGGAGAGAAGTATCAGACCTTATTAGATTCTTTGAATCGGCAAACTGTTCAGCCTTCAAAGATTTTAGTTTATATTGCTGAAGGATATGCTATTCCGAAGGAAACCATTGGGAAAGAGCAATATATCTATGTGAAAAAAGGTATGGTGGCACAACGTGCTTTACCTTATCATGAAGTAGATACAGAATTTATTCTATTTTTGGATGATGATTTGTTTTTGCCTGATAGTTTTGTAGAGAAGATGTATTCTTTTTTAGAAAAAAATCATGCCGATGTTATTTCTCCTGATGTATTCCCAAACGCAGAACGTCCATTTTTCGGGAAATGTATGATGATGCTTTCCGGAAGGATGGTGGCAAGAAGAGACGACGGAAAATGGGGATATAAAGTTATGCGCAACTCTGGTTACTCTTATAATAATCATCCGAAATCCGGAATCTATGGTTCGCAGACAAATGCTGGTGCTTGTTTCTTGTGCCGAAAAAGTGAGTTTTTAAAAATTCATTTTGAAGAAGAACTATGGATGGATCAAATGAAATATCCTTTAGGAGAGGACCAAGTTATGTACTATAAAATGTATTTGTCTGGACTAAAACAATTGACGTGGTTCCATTGTGGCATTAAACATCTTGATGCGGAATCTACTATGGTGAATGAAGAAAAAGAAAAGAGATTGATTTATTCTGATTTCTACTTTAAAACTATTTTTTGGTACCGCTTTATCTATCAGCCCGACAAGAACATGCTTAGCAGAATTTGGAGCGTTATTTGCATAGGGTATACCTTAGGTTTTACTTTATTTATATCTACTTTGAAATGTAATTTTGTTATTCTTAGGCTAAAATATAGAGCTATAAAAGAGGCTATTGATTTTATCAAAAGTGAAGAATATAAGAATCTTCCTTTAATAAAGAAAATGATTTAATATGCATATGATTCCCATAGTTTTTGCTTTCGATAATAATCTGAGTTTACCGGCCTGTGTTTGTCTATCTTCATTGTTGACGAATGCTCATGAAGATACTTTTTATGATATCTTCATCTTACATGCATCTAACATTGTATTAAAAAGAGAAGGCTTGAATCAGATTTCGCAGTATTATAAGAATTGTCGTATCCAATATCGACAGGTTGACAGTACATTTGATTCTGCTTTTGAAATTCGGGGGATAACGACGCCTGCTTATTATCGGTTATTAATACCTGAGCTGATACCCGAATATGATAGAATTATTTATTCTGATGTGGATGTAATATTTCGTTCGGATTTATCTGCTATCTATGCAAATACGGATTTAGCAGATTATTATGTAGCAGGGGTTAACTCTTTGTCTCATTTAGTACCTGACTATAAACACTATTATACTGAAAAACTGCATTTAGAGCCGGAAAAGATTATTTATTCCGGTAATCTGATTATAAACTCAAAGAAAATAAAAGAAGATAATTTAATTCCTTTATTTAAAGAACAGGCTAAAAACGATTATAAATTTCAAGATATGGACATCTTGAATATAGTGTGTAGAGGAAAAATACAATATTTATCTCCAGAATTTTGTTTGTCAACATTTATTGTTCAAGCTTCAATTTATAATAATGAGTCTATTTTGAAATTATGGAATCAAAGTGATATAGATAAAGCTTTAAAACAAGGGATTGTTCACTACAATGGGCAGAAACCTTGGAAAGGATATTGTATCAATTTTGATCTCTGGTGGGAATATTATCGAAAGTCACCTTTCTTTAATGAAAAATTTTACTTCGATTTTTTTTATCATCGCTTGAATATCTTTGATCAGTTATCTCTTTGGAAGCGTATAAAGATTTTAGTTCGCTATTTCGTCTATGGAAAAAGAATTATATAAGGTATCTGTGGTTATTCCGATATATAAGGTTGAGCCTTTTGTCACTCGTTGTGTTCAATCCTTGATGGAACAGACGTTGACGGATGTGGAGTTTATCTTTGTAGATGATGCTTCTCCAGATAGCAGTATCTCAGTATTACGTAAAGTAATTGCTAAATATCCGGAACGAAGCAACCGCGTAAAGGTTCTCACCCATACCGAGAACAAAGGGCTGCCAGCCGCTCGCAATACTGGCTTAGCAGTGGCCCAAGGAGAATATATTTTTCATTGCGATAGTGACGATTTTGTGGATTCGGATATGCTCGAACAGCTTTATCGTAAGGCAACGGAAACGGATGCGGATATCGTGTGGTGTGATTGGTGGTTGTCGTTTGCCAAGAACGAACGATATATGAAGCAGCCTGAATATCAGATGCCTATGGAGGCTCTGAAGGGAATGTTGAGCGGAGTGATGAAATTTAATGTATGGAACAAGTTAATTCGTCGGTCACTATATGTGGAAAATGATATAAAGTTTCCTTCGGGTTACGGGATGGGGGAAGATATGACTATTATGAGCCTTTTTGCCCGTGCCTCTAAGGTGGCTTACTTGCCGAAAGCTTTCTATCACTATGTACAGCTTAATACAGGAGCTTTCAGCAAGACCTATTCTAATCGGCATTTGGAGGAACTACAACATAATGTATCGTTATTGCTGAGCGATTTACAGCAATTATTTGGAGACCAATTAAAAAAAGAAATGGCTTTCTTTCAATTGGATGTGAAGTTTCCTTTTCTGATTACGGATGATTTTTCTAAATATGAACTATGGCAATCCTGGTACCCTGAGGCTAATCAGTATATTTTACAAAACAAGCAATTATCATGGCGGGGCCGTGGTTTGCAATGGTTGGCGTGGAAACACCAGTTTTGGGCGATATGGTTGTATTATAAATGCATACATAAAGTTATATACGGATTGATTTATAGATAACTATGTGGGTATTTCGGATAGTCGGAATGGTATTACTTACCATCCTGACCAGTTTTTATTTTTTTCCTTTTGAATTTACTTTTTTGCCTGGCATCAATACGAAGATGGCAATGGCTGGAATAGGATTAGTGATATTGATTATTCAATTGGCACGTGGGCGAAAGTCGATAATTGATCGAGATTTTTTTCAACTGTCGTTGATTGCGGGACTGATATCGTTGATTGGTTTTTTTGCAGTCACATGGAATGATACTTACGACTACACCTATGCCACTTACATTGTTTCAATGTGGGTATGGCTTTCGGGTGCGTACGTGGTAATTCAAGCCATCACAAAACTGCACGGACATATTTCTGTGGAACTGGTATGTAATTATTTGATTGCGGTATGTGTGGCTCAGTGTTTGATAGCCTTTGCTATGACACAATATCCACCTTTAAAAAACTTTGTAGATAGTTTTTTGGGTAGCACCGGATTTATGGGGAAGATGGAAGACCGGATGTATGGGATTGGGGCTAGTCTGGATGTAGCAGGTTCTCGCTTTTCGGTGATTTTAGTGATGATTATCAGTCTCTTGTTGAAATTCTCAGTCTTAGATAAAAAGAAATATATAGGATTGTATTTGGTGGCTTTTTTTGTAATTGTTATAATTGGAAATATGATGTCTCGTACCACGACGGTAGGAGTAATAGTAGCTTTGGCTTATTTGTTTTTTGTTTCTCGGATTTATACTTTCCGGATAGATTCGGGTATGAGACAGATGTTAGGATGGTTTGTCGGTATATTGTGTGCCGTCATTTTGTTGGTAGTTTATGGATATTATACAAATCCAGGGTTTCAAGCAAATCTTCGTTTTGGCTTTGAAGGATTCTTTAGTCTAGTAGAAAAAGGAAGATGGGAAGTACATTCCAATGAGATTCTTCAAAACATGTATGTATTTCCTGATAATCTGAAGACATGGTTTATAGGAGATGGCTATTTTGATAATCCTTATTATGCGGATCCTTATTATACAGGTCCTAAATGGGGAGGATTTTATAAAGGCACCGATGTGGGATACTTGCGATTCATTTTTTATTTTGGCTTGATGGGATTGATAGCTTTTTGTTTTTTTATGTGTAAGGTGACCAAAGTATGTATGAATCGTTTTGCTTCGTACCGAAGTCTTTTTGGGGTGATTTTATTATTGAATTTTGCGGTATGGTTTAAGGTTTCCTCAGATATATTCCTGGTATTTGCATTGTTCCTTTGCATTAATGAGGAAGATAATCAAATTGAGGAACAGAAATCTTTACCTGAAAAATTTACATCATGAAAATCATCTATTGCACCCACTCCACATGTAATCCCGGAGGGATGGAACGAGTGCTCCTGAACAAGGTTACTTACCTTTCACAACTTCCTGGATGGAAGGTTGCTGTGGTAACAACCGACCAGAACCAACGTCCTCCTTTTTATCCGTTTCCGGAGAAGGTACGCATGACAGATTTGGGAATCAATTACTCGGAGGATAATGGAAAAGGAGCATGGAAAAAGATAACCGGCTATCTCCGTAAAAGAAAGGAGCATAAACGGAAGTTGACAGCATTGCTTTTGAAAGAGAAACCGGATATTGTGGTGTCGCTTTACCCTTCTGAATCTTCGTTTATCCCGGATATAAAGGATGGAAGCAGGAAAGTGCTGGAGCTGCATTATTGCAAGTTTTTCCGCTTGCAGTATGGACGGAGAGGATTGTTAGGTTGGATTGATAAACTGCGTACACGGCAGGATGAACAGATAGTACGTCGTTTTGACAAGTTTGTGGTGTTGACCAATGAAGATAGGGGGTATTGGGGAAATTTGCCGAACATTGAAGTAATTCCCAATGCTGCTATGCATGTAAGTGATGCTTATTCGGATGTGATGAACAAGCGGGTGATTGCGGTGGGACGGCTGGATTACCAGAAAGGGTTTGACCGTCTGATTCAGGCCTGGCAGCTGGTACAGCATACTGGAAAGTTTACTGACTGGAAACTGGATATTTTTGGGCAGGGAGAATGGCAGGAGATGCTGCAGCAAATGATTGACAAGGCGGGGCTGCAAGATTCGCTCCAGATTCATCAGCCTACCAAACAGATAGGAGAAGAGTACGTGAAGAGTGATCTGCTGGTGATGAGTTCTAATTATGAGGGATTCCCGATGGTCATGATTGAGGCGATGGCCTGCGGACTTCCCGTGGTATCGTTTGACTATAAATGTGGTCCAAAAGATATCATTCAGCCCGGGATAAACGGTTTGTTGGTTCCGAATGGAGATATTCAGGCGTTGGCTGATGCGATGATGAAAGTGATGGAGGATGAAGCTTATCGGAAAATGCTGTCGCTGAATGCCCGAAAAGTGGTGGACACTTATTCAGAACAGGCGGTCATGGCACAATGGATTCGTCTGTTTACTTCAATAACTGCAAAATGAAAACATTGCTTCAGATAAATCCGGTGCTGCGTGTCTCTACTTCTACGGGGCGCATCATGCAGGAAATTGGAGAACTGGCTATGCAGAACGGCTGTCAGAGTTACATTGCTTACAGCCGTGGACGTGATGGCATAAAGCCTTGTAGTTCAAAGCTGGTGCCAGTAGGTAACAAATGGAGTGTGGCATGGCATGGGCTGGAAACGCGCTTGTTTGACCGTCATGGACTGGCTTCTTCATTGGCTACCCGGCAATTTATCCGGCAGATTGAACGGATTCAGCCGGATGTGATTCATATACACAACATTCATGGCTATTTTCTGAATTACCGGATTTTGTTTGAGTACTTGTCAAAATGCAATATCCCGGTAGTGTGGACTGTACACGACTGCTGGCTTTATACGGGACATTGTTATTATTATTCTTATGTGAACTGTAACCGTTGGCAGGATGGGTGCGGAGAGTGTCCTCAGCGTAAGGAGTTCCCGGCAAGCTTGTGGATAGACCGTAGCCGGCAGAACTATCTTGATAAGAAGGAGGCTTTTACTTCCATGCCTCAAGACAAACTGGTGATTGTACCGGTATCCAACTGGATAAAGTCGGAGATGCAGAAGTCTTTTTTCTGCGGATATAATTTCCGGGTGATTCATAATGGTATCAATACGGAGGTGTTTCGTGTGTATGATGCACAGGAAGTAAGGGAGAAATATGGGCTGGGCGATAAGCATGTGTTGCTGGGGGTAGCCAGTATCTGGAGCCGGGAAAAAGGGCTGGATGATTTCATTCAGATGGCTGCTCTTCTGAAGAAGGAAGAACTGATTGTGCTGGTAGGTATTAAACCGGAGGAAAGAAAGAGACTGCCTGAAAATATTATTGGTATAGCCCGGACAGAGAATATACAGCAATTGGCCGGACTATACTCCATAGCCGACGCGTTTATTAACCCTACTTGGCAGGATAATTATCCTACGGTCAATATGGAGGCGATAGCTTGCGGTACTCCGGTGGTAACTTACCGGACAGGAGGAAGTGTAGAAGCTGTGACGGATGAGACTGGCTTCATTGTGGAGCAGGGTAATTATAAGGAGTTGCTGGAAGCAGCACGAATGATACGGCAGCGGGGTAAGTCTTATTATCAAAGCCGGTGTCGGGAATATGCATTGATGCATTTTAAAAAAGAAGATCGTTATTCTGACTATATCCGTTTGTACGACGAACTGACGAAACGTGGTTAATCGCGTAAATTATTTGCTATGAATCTTTCTGAAGGCTTCGAGAGTGAGGCTGCTAAATATTGGGCTGTGCTGATTGAAGGCGCATATCTATTATTCTAAATTAACTCGAAAACATACTCGGATACCCTGAAATGGTGAAAGTGGATGCCGGCCTATAAATGTGTAGGTAGTAGCATTTTCTGGGAATAAATTGAAGTCTATGAATGTGGAAAATCTGAAAGTATTGCAACTAGGAAAATTCTATCCCATACGTGGAGGAGTTGAAAAAGTTGCATTTGATTTAATGAAAGGACTGTCCGAAAGGGGAATCGGATGTCACATGCTGTGTGCAGCAGAGGAAGGGGAGGACCGGATTATCTTGCTGAATGAGCATGCACAGCTGATTTGTACCCATACTTGGGTTAAAGCTTGTGCAACGATGATTTCGCCTTCCATGATTTTCACTTTGCGTAAAATTTGTGGAAAGTATGATATAATTCATGTACATCATCCTGACCCTATGGCTTGTTTGGCCTTGTTCCTTTCTGGATATAAAGGAAAAGTAGTGCTTCATTGGCACAGTGACATTCAAAAGCAAAAGATGTTGCTGAAGCTGTATTATCCTTTGCAGCAATGGCTGTTGAAGCGTGCTGATGTGATTGTGGGAACTTCTCCCGTCTATTTGGCAGAATCGCCTTTTTTACAACACGTGCAGCATAAGACGGTCTGTCTGCCTATCGGAGTAGAACCGATGCAACCTGTACCGGAAGCGGTGAAGGCCCTCAGAAGTGAGTATCCGGGCAAGAAAATCGTGTTTTCACTTGGTCGTCTGGTAGCCTATAAAGGGTACCGTTTTTTAGTGGAGGCAGCCCAATATTTGAAGGATGATTTTGTGGTGCTGATTGGGGGATCCGGGGCTTTGAAGGAAGAGCTGCAGAAGGAAATTGTTTCCTTGAATTTGCAGGAAAAGGTGAAACTGTTAGGGAGAGTCAGCGACGAGGAACTGCCTGCCTACTACGGAGCCTGCGATGTATTTTGCATGAGCAGTGTGCAGAAAACAGAAGCGTTTGGTATTGTGCAGATAGAAGCAATGTCGTGCGGAAAGCCTGTGGTAGCTACCAGAATACCTCATTCAGGAGTGTCCTGGGTGAATGAAGAAGGCGTATCGGGGATGAATGCGGAACCGGGGAATGCGCAAGATTTAGCCCGGGCAATTGAAGCGGTAACGGAAAATGAGGAGGTATATCGGAAATTTTCGGAAGGTGCGACTAAACGTTATCGTGACATGTTTACGAAGGAATGTATGATTGATAAATGTTTAACCATATACTTGGAGTTATGAAAAATGTAAACAAAGAAGATGTCATGTCCAAAGCCATGATGGCTTATGTGGCAAATGACCATTATTATTATCCGAGTGCGGGGATGTCGGTTACGGCTTGCAGAGTGAAACGTGTGGCTGATGTAATTGTAAGCTTGTTAGCCTTGATTATTTTTTCTCCGGTGTTTTTACTTATTTCCTGGTTAATCAAGCATGAGGATGGGGGACCAGTGATTTTTAGTCAGGAACGTATCGGGTATGGTGGAAAGCCTTTCATTTTGTATAAGTTTCGATCGATGTCGGTCGATTCGGAATCGGATGGGAAACCGGCTCTTTGCCAGAAAAATGACAGCAGACTGACCCGAATCGGACGTTTCCTTCGGGAGCATCATCTGGATGAATTGCCGCAACTATGGAATGTGCTGAAAGGAGAAATGAGTTTTGTAGGCCCACGTCCGGAACGGAAATATTTCGTGGATAAGATTAAGGCCATCAATCCGGATTATGAGTTGTTGTATCGTTTGCGTCCGGGGCTGTTTTCTAAAGCGACTCTTTACAACGGCTACACTGATACGATGGAAAAAATGCTGGAACGTCTTAGAATGGATTTGGAATATATGCGTACCCGTTCTTTATGGATGGATATTAAAATCGTATGGCTTACGGCCATGTCCATTTTTATGGGTAAAAAATTCTAATAGCTTTGATATGAATAAGATAGAGATACGTAAAGGAATTCAACTGCGTAAGATTGGCAATCGCTACATGATTGTGGATGCCTGCGCTGGTAATGTAAATATGAGTAAAGTGTATAGCTTGAATCAGACGGCAGCATGGATATGGCAGTGTGTAGCTGATGGGTGTACCACCTTGGATGAACTGACAGAACGTTTGTGTCAGGAATATAAAGTCGATGCAGAGGTGGCCCGCCGTGATTTGGAGAAACAGTTGGCAGACTGGCAGGCTTTTGGATTGATTGGTTAGGAAAGGTTTTACTGTGAAAAAGATATGAAGAAGGTACAGAAAGCATTACTTGTGTTGTTGAGAGCAGGGTTATGGGAGAGCAGGATAGAAGATTTGTCTTGTTTTCCAATGTCTGCAGGGGAGTGGAAGAACTTGTACCTTTTGTCAAGGCAGCAGACTGTTACCGGAATTGTTTTTCAGGGAATACAGCATTTGCCTGAACATTTTTTACCGGCAGAAGAATTACTGGTTCGCTGGATGGCAGAAACAGATGCTATTGAGCGTAAAAATATGCAGATGAACAAGGCGTTGGAATTATTGGTGCAATGGTTTACCGAAAGCGGAGTTCAGCCTGTATTACAGAAGGGGCAAGGAATTGCCTCGTTATATGAGAACCCTTTGTTACGCGAATGTGGGGATATTGATTTTTATTTCGATAGCCGGCAGATGTTTGAAAAAGCTTTTTCTCTTATCCGTCAGTGTGGCTTGCGGGAAAAGGTACAAGCCGATCAGAGTGTGACCTACGCATGGAAGGGAGTAGAAGTGGAGCATCATACGTGCTTGCTGGATTTGCATAATCCTTTTTTACAACGTTATGCAAAAGAGCTGGAACAGCAATATGGATATAATCACATGAGATTGGAAGGAGGACTGGATGTAAGGATTCCTTCTCCTGTATTGAATCTCCTGCTTCAGAGCCTACATATTTTAAAACATGCTTTGGGATGGGGAATCGGATTGCGTCAGTTGTGCGATATGGCCCGCAGTTGCTATAAGTTGCATGATGAGGTGGAATCTGAAGAAATGAAAAAGATTACATTACAATTGGGAATGGACAGATGGCAGCAGTTGCTACATGCATTTTTGGTGGAACATCTGGGACTTCCAGTGGCGTATCTTCCTTATCAGGAGGTCGCTTCAGATTCATCCCCTTTACTTGATATTATCTGGAGGGGCGGAAATTTTGGCTTGTATGTTCCCGGACATCAGCGGAAGTCACAATCGCTTTTGGCCGGCAAATGGCAGACGGCATGTGCTTTTCAGCGTAATATTCGTTTTGCATTTCGTTATGCGCCCAAAGAAGGTTTTTGGGTATTTTCCAGTTTGTTGAAAGGACAATTGAAATGAGAATAGAACATCAGTTTTCTATCGCAGGATTTGAGGTGAGTGTCAGTTTTCCGGATGGATGGGATGCTGATACCTTATTACCCTCTTTCCGCCCCTTCTATGGTAAGAAGGAGGGGCAGGAAAAAGCTTTGCTGAAGTGTACGGTGTGTACTTCGGTGGAAAATAAGGCTGCGATGCCTTCGGGTGAATTAATCGAGAATACGCTCAGCGATATGGGCTACGTTAGTTTGTATAAAGAAGCAGAAGGGTATTGTGTCACACTTTCTGCAGAACAGGGAGGAACATTGCATGTCATGCAGACTGACAGACGTTTTTCAACTGTCAGGGTGTATTTGCACGAAGAAGACAAACGGGCAGGTCATGCATTGTCTTCCTTGCTTCGCATTGCCTATTCGCAGGCAGTTCTTTACTGGGATGCTGTATCCATTCATGCTTCAGCGGTGTATTGTGAGAACAAGGCTTTTTTATTTATGGGAAAGAGCGGAACAGGAAAAAGCACGCATTCTTCGCTGTGGATGAAATATATACAAGGAACGGAGTTGCTGAACGATGATAACCCGACATTACGTATCGTGGATGGAAAGGTGTATGCTTATGGCACGCCGTGGAGTGGCAAGACCCCTTGTTATAAGTCGCTTTCCTATCCGGTAGGTGGAATGGTGCGTTTGAAACAGGCTCCGGCAAACCGTTTTGTTCGCCAGCAAGAGATCGAAGCTTTTATTGCACTTTTTCCGGGATGCTGTGTCATTCATCAGGATGCGGAATTACGTGCTTGCCTTTATGACACGTTGATTCGGATGGTAGAACAAGTTCCTGTGGGAGTCTTGGAATGCAGACCCGATGAAGAGGCAGCCCTGTTATGCCGGAACATGTTACTTCGAACAGACAAATAGAAATAAATTACTAATAACTTAACTATACCTAAACGTATGAAAAAACCAGTCTATTTATGGGCAAGCTTGCTTGCCGTGTTGCTGTTGACTTCCTGTGCGTCGCGCAAGAATTTCGTGTATTTGCAGGATATGGAAATGGGACTGAAATATCCCATTGAAACCAAGCATGAGGCAGTGGTGCATCGGGATGACCGTCTGAGTATTACTGTCAGCTGCAAAAATCCGGAGCTGGCCATTCCGTTCAATATTTACGATGGCACATTCCGTGTAGGAACGGATGGAAGCGTGACTGCAGATGCTTCGAGCAAGGTGAACGAGAAAGGCTATCGTGTGGATGTAAACGGTGAGATTGATTTCCCTATTTTGGGCAAGTTGCACATTGAAGGAATGAAAGTAAGCGAAGTGCGCGACTTAATCAAGCAGAAAATTGAAGCGGGAGAATATATGAAAGACCCGCTGGTTTCCATTGAGTTCTTAAATTTTAAATATACGGTGCTGGGAGCTGTGGGAAGTAATGGAACCTATACCGTGGATGGGGATCGCGTGACATTGCTGGAAGCTATAGCCAAGGCGGGAGATTTGACTTCCAAGGCCAAAGTAGACCGGGTAGCTGTAATTCGTGAAATAGAGGGCGAACGTCAGATTTTTATGCACGACCTGCGTACCAAGGACATATTTGATTCTCCCTGCTTCTACCTTCAGCAGAATGACATTGTATATGTAGAGCCTAAGTACAAGAAAAAGGATGTGGAAGACCGGGGATGGCAGGTTGCTACAACTTTGTTGTCTGTCGTAACGGCCGTATGCTCAATCTTGTGGGCAATCAAGTAAGGATGATTCTAACTAATAGTTACAAAACGATATGCAGACGAACAATTCTTCTAACAAGAATGACCAAGGGCTGAATATAGTGGATTTATTCATGTATTTGGCTTCTCAATGGAAGTGGTTCTTACTTTCCATTTTGATTTGCGGTGGGATTGCGTGGTATAATTATGCCCGTGCTCCGCTGGTGTACTTTCGTTCGGCTACGGTCATTATCAAAGATCCGTCGAACAAAGCCAGTACTTCCGGTCTGGACCGCTTCGATAATTTTATTAACAAGGTGAATGTGGCCAATGAAATATTGCAGTTCCGTTCCAAGAAGCTGATGCGCGAGGTGGTGCAGCGTGTACATGCCGATGTGAGCTATCAGATAAAGGACGGTTTGCGCAGCAATGAGTTGTACAATGAATCGCCCGTATTGGTCAGCCTTCCGGATGCATTGCCCGAACAAAGCTTCTCTTTTACGATGACCCTGAAAGATGCAAAGACGGTAACCCTCTCTGATTTCTCGGGAATTGAGGCGAAACCATCGTATGAGGTGGCGTTGAATGATACGGTGGCAATCATCGAAGGGATGAATGTGGTGGTAACTGCAACCAATTACTTGCGTGATTCCTGGCTGAATACGCCTATACGGGTACAGAAACTTCCGGTAGAATCGATGGTGAATTATTATAAGAATGCCTTGGGCATTCAGCAGGAAGAAGAGGAAGCTTCCATCCTTACTCTGGCTTTGAAAGACAGTTCACCGGCCCGTGCGGAAGATGTGCTGAATACATTGATTACGGTGTACAATGAAGAGGCCATCAAAGAAAAGAATCAGGTGGCGGTGAATACTGCTAACTTTATCAATGAGCGTCTTATCATCATTGAACGTGAGTTGGGAAATGTAGAATCCAATCTGGAATCGTTCAAGCAGCGGAATCAGATTGTGGACATTGCGTCCTCGGCAGGTATGTATATGACTGAATCGCAGAAATACAATGCCGATGCCATGGAACTGGAAACTCAGCTTCGTCTGGCTAATTTTATTAAGGACTACCTGACAGACCCTAGTAAGGAAACCGACCTGATACCCTCTAACACGGGAATCAGCGATATGAACATTGAAAATCAGATTAGTCTTTATAATGCGGCAAAATTGAAGCGTGACCACTTGATTGATGACAGTAGTGTGAACAACCCTGTGGTGCAGGAGCTCAACAATTCGCTTCGTGCCATGAAGCAAAGTATTATTCGTGCTGTGGACAATATGATTGTCAGCCTGAATGTGAAACGCAATGACGCACAGAACCGTGAAATGCGTGCCCAGGACCGTGTGACGGCTATTCCGACAAAAGAACGGCAGATGCTGTCTATCGAACGTCAGCAGAAAATCAAGGAAGCCCTTTATCTGTTCCTGCTGAATAAACGTGAGGAGAATGCCCTTTCACAGGCCATGGCCGACAACAATGCCCGCGTGATAGACGGAGCAGAAGGAAGCAATGCTCCGATTTCTCCCAACCGCAACCGTATCCTGTTGTTGGGATTGCTGGTGGGAATCGCTTTGCCGGGAGTGGTTTGTCTGGCTATTCTCTTTATGGATACACGGGTTCACGGACGGAAAGACATAGAAGGAGCTACTTCCGTGCCTTATTTAGGAGAAATTCCATTGGATAAAGAAGCCATGAAAGACCACCGGAAGAAGGTAATGGCAGTGAAAGAGCAGGGTGATGACATTGTGTCGGAAGCCTTCCGTATTTTACGTACCAACATGGCTTTCCTTTCCAAAAAAGACAAGCCTGCGCAAGTAATTACCTTTACTTCGTTCAATATCGGAGCCGGAAAGACCTTTATTGCACGCAACTTGTCCATGAGTCTGGCTTATATGAAAAAACGGGTAGTCATGGTCGATTTGGATATTCGTAAGGGTACATTAAGCCGTCATTTCGGGCATTATCATGTAGGTGTTACCAATTATCTGTCGGACAATACGGTGAAGGTGGATGATATCATACAGCATCAGGAAGGGTTTGACCTGATTCCGGCAGGAATTCTGGCACCCAATCCGGCTGAATTGTTAATGGACAATCGTTTGGATGAATTGATGAATGAACTGCGTACCCGTTATGATTACATCATTGCCGACAATGTGCCGGTGGGTTTGATTGCCGATGCTACGATTGCGAACCGTATAGCCGACCTGACCATTTTTGTGGTACGTGCAGGCAAGCTCGACCGTCGTCAGTTGCCGGATATAGAGAAACTTTATCAGGAAAAGAAACTGAAGAACATGGCACTGGTTCTGAACGGGGCCAATCCGGAGCGTCATGGCTATGGTTATAGCTACGGGTATGGTTATGGTTATGGTTATAGAACTAAGAAAAAGAAAACGTTTTTTTAAAATAAATGCGTATGAAAAAACAAAATGAGAGTTTAGTAAGGGTCTTATTTAGGGAGACCAAAGTTAATTTTTTAAATCTAAAAAGAAAGTGAGGATTTTATGAAGAATCAAGAACAAAAAGAGTATGAAGCTCCGCAAACCACCTGTCTGGAGGTAGAGCTGGAGCAGGGGTTTATGAAGGCCTCGGTGTTTGAAGAAAAAGAGAATACGGAAAGCTTGACAATTGAAGATCATAATGTGGACGAGACGTTTGATTTTTCTGCTGATAGCTGGGACTAATATGTGTAACAAAAAATAAGACAATATGAAATATCTTAAATATATAACGAATGGAGCATTATTTGCTCTGTTGTTAGCTGGCTGTTCTGATGATTTGGATAATAAACCGGTAGTATTACCTGTAAGCGGTGACGAAATTGAGTTTGGAGCTGCTCCTGGTGGTTTCACTGATGTAAACCCTGAAAGTAGGACTATCTATGATGTTCCCGCTGGTTCTACTTTTGATAACTATCAATTATTAAATATCAAATGGCAATATGGTATTGACCAGGTGCGTGTGTATTGTCCTGAAGGAGCTGAGGGATTCAGAACTGCCGACTATACGGTAGAAGCAACTGATGCTTCTTCCGGTTCTTCTACGGGATTTCTTGTGAAGAACGGTGAAACCGGTGTGCGTTGGGGAGATACAGGAAAACCTCATAATTTCTATGCTTTCTATTCATTGGGTAAGATTGATGAAGGACTTCAGACCGGTACTACAGTGACTGCTACCATTCCTACAGGACAGGAGGGAGGTAAATTGTTGACTTATAATAATGATGGAAACGAAGATCCTAATGGTACATTTAAGATTATCACTCCGGATATGAGCTTCTGTATGATGGCTGGAAAAGGAACGTGGACCCCTGGAACCGATAAGAACGTTGCTTTGACATTTACTCCGATTGTGACAGTGCTTGATGTGCTTATTAATGGGCCGGAAGATGTGGGATTCATGAATATTGTTTCCGTTTCTGTAAGAAGCAAATCCGGTAAGAATATCGTGGGTACATTCTCGTATGATTTGGCTAACGAAAGTTATAATTTTGATGCAACGGACCAGAGTCATACTGCAGCTTCCATAGCTACGGTTCAGACCATAATAGATAATAATCCGGTGAGACTTGAACAAAACCAGCAACTGAATGTGAAATTCTTCCTGTTGCCGAGAGACATTAGCGAGGGAGATTTAGTGGTTTCTGTACTGACAGAAGGTGGAGTAGTATATAGTAAAACTATATCAGGAACCAGTACTTCTGGGGGTGATGGCGTATTAGGAGCCGGTCTTATTACCCGTATCAAGACTCCGAAATTGGGTGGACAGGAAGCTAATAACTGGATGAGCCAGATTCCAAATAACGCACTCTTCACACAGTTGTCTCTACCTGGCAGTAAGAACTCATTTGCCTATAGAGTGGATGCCGGTTACGATCCGCAAACTGGTCTTTCCAAATTTTATCAATCTTTGCCACCTTTGGGAATTAATGCTACTGTAGAAACTACCACGCAGTTTGATGAGGGTATCCGTGTCTTTGATGTACATCTGAATCTTAGCAATGGTACTCCGGTTGTATATGCCGGTGGTGCAAATGTCAGTCCGCAAATCACATTGGCAGCAGTGTTGAATACATTGAGAGATAAAGTGAATCCAGACAATGAAACTGCAAGTGAATGTGCTGTTGTCTTTCTTAATTATGTGAATGATGGTTATACTGTTTCTGAATGGTTGTCTAGGGTAATGACTGCGTTGAATAGTTGGAATAGCTCTAATAGCGGGATACTGACTACTCTTGATGAGAACACTACCATGGGGGATGTGCGAGGTAATGTAGCCGTTATTATAAATCTTCAGACAAGTGATAGACCAGAGGGAAGTGCCCCTGTGAATTATATAAATAATTTTTCAACCAGTGTACAGAATACCAGTATTGTGTCTGCACCGTATAGTAGTGGTGCAACTGTACGTATTCAGAATCTGCAGCAGTGTAATAATCCGGAGATAACTTCTGGTGAAACTCCTTATGTATATAAGGGCGAAGGCATTGGTCTCGTGCCTTATTTTATTACCCGTGAGAATAAGTTGTATGGGGCAAGCTTTAATTTGATTGAGACGAAGAGGAATTTGATGAAAGAACTGAATCGTGAAATTGCTCAAGGAGGACAACATCTTTATATCAATGATTTGTCTGGATTCTGTGTTACTAAAAATCAATCAAGTACCGGATATTTGACATATACAGAATATAAATGTAATGAACATGGTTTGGTTTGGACAAGGTATGAGTGGGATGCGACTGGTACTTCGGGAACAATATACGATTATAATGATTTCCCACTGGATGAATCGGTTTATACTAACCCTGCAACAGGCGCTGGTACAAGTTGGACTGTTGAGAGTCGTCCTGACCCTTCTTATGACTATGAAGGTAAATTATGGTTACAAGGAGCAGGTTATGATTTAGGTAACGGCGGTAATACCTGCCTGTTTGCCGAACTGTTCAATGGTGAAGCTGTTACAGAATATTCTTCTCTAGTTGGTGGCTTGCGTCAGCCTTTGGGAATCGTACTGATGAACTTTGCGGGTGTAGCAACAGTTGAAGCTAGTAATAGAAGTTATGCTGTACAGGGTATCCGTCTTCCGGGATTGATTATGATGAATAACTTCATGTTCCCTCTAAAAACTGGTACAACTACTACCAGGACATCTTCTGATACCTCATATTCCAAAGAAGGAAACGTATGGGACTAATGCATAATAAGCATGAATAAGATAAAGAAATTTTTACTTCCGGCAGCCGCAGGGATTTTCCTATGCGGCTGCACGGAAGAATTTCTATCCGATACAGAGGTGATGGGCAATACTACCATTGTAGGGCGCATGGCAGAGAAATCTCAGACGCGTACCTGCATTGGTTCTGACGGAACTTCGGATGTGAGTATTTATTGGTCTCCGGCTGATAGCATTGGTGTATATGGAGAAAGATCCAAGAATGTACTGTTCGTAAACCGTAATACAGTAGCTTCGGCAGAGGGACAATTTGTCGGTTATCTTTCTTCCAGTGCTCCGCTGTATGCCTATTATCCGTATAGTAAGGAGAATGCAGGAGCAGACTATACTTCGCTGAAAGGAAACCTACCTTTGGTTCAGTATTTTGATATGTCAACCGGCAGTTTGCAGGGAGACTACAAAGTAGGCGTTCCGCAGAATTCACAGTCTGAAGACGGCGCGTATGTCTTTGATTTCGAACATCTGTTCTCATTGCTGGAATTTGATATCAATGCTACGGGTACAGCCCTGGAAGGCGATTGTCTGGAACGTATTACGCTGACTTTGCCCGATGGTCGTCAGGCGGGAGGTGACTTTACGTTTGATGCTTCTACGAAAAATGTTGTATGGGGTACTGTTCTGGCAAATGCCAATGTCATTGATATGGTATGGACTGACAAACCGGCACTGATGAACGGTAGCCAATACAAGGGTTATATCACATGTGCTCCCGTTATCCGCTCTGGTGATGAAATCAAGGTGACCATTCTTTCAGAGAAATATGAAGCTACCTTTACTCGTACTGCAAAAATTGATTTTGCAGCCAATGCCTGCTATACCTTGCCATTGACGCTTGCAAATTACACTGAGATTACGAACGGTTCCGGACTTACTCCGCGTGCCGGGATAAGCTCGTTTAAGTTTGAAGTAGCAAACAATGCCGGCAAGATATTGGGTACCAAGCTTGTGGCTTGTGAACTGACTAACGGCGTGACAACAACGACTTCTCCCGTTGCAGAAGAATCTTTGACTATAGGTGAGGACAATACCATCAGTGGTTGTATCCCGTATCTGTATGACTTTAACCTTGTGCCGACTTTTGATGTGGCAGAAGGAGTTAAGGTAACTGTAAACGGAGTGGAACAGAAGAGTGGTGTGACAGCGCAGAACTTCAGCAAACCGGTGACTTATACTGTGACTTCCGGTACAGAGAGCCGTGACTATACTGTTACGGTTACTAATACAGGATTGCCTGTAGTCATAGTGAACCAGTCGGCATCAATAGCTGGCGGTACTTGGAAGACATGGGCCGAAACCGGATTGCAGATTCGTAGCAAGGACAGCGACTGGCCTGAAGACGACTATATCTCGGTATATAATGCCGATGGTACGGTGAATGTGGACAACAAGGCTTGCGGACTCCGCTTGCGTGGAAACTCCAGTCAGAGTTATCCGAAAAAACCGTTTGCCATCAAGATGGTGAAAAAGGCTGCCATGTTGGATATGCCTGAACATAAACGCTGGGTATTGTTAGCTAACTGGATGGATCGAACAATGCTACGTAACCGCGTGGTGTTTGAGATGGCTCATCAGCTGGAAGAGAATAATGGCGGACAGCTGGCATGGAATCCGCATGGAAGAAATGTGGAACTGATTTATAACGGTATCCATGTGGGTAATTATCTGCTGGCCGAACAAATCAAGATAGACGGTGACAGACTGAATATCAACGATGCTTACGAAGACGTAATAGAGGATAATCCGGCTGCAGTTCCTGCGGATTGCGGTTACCTCTTGGAGTTTGACGACTATTATGACGAAAATTGCCGTTTCCTGACTTCTAATCTGCATTTGCCTTGTATGCTCAAGGATGATGTGCCTTGGGAAGATGGTTCCGCTTTCCGCTCTTATGTAGAAGATAAGGTAAACGGAGTGGACAAGGCTCTGAAACCGGGCTTGTTTGAAGGTGATGCCGATTATCCGGCTGCTGCCGCAATTCTGGATATTCCGTCTCTTATAGACTGGTGGTTTGTTCATGAACTGGCTATGAATGGAGAGTACCGTCATCCGAAAAGTGTATATATGTATATCGACGGAAAGGATGGCAAGCTTTGTGCTGGTCCGGTGTGGGATTTTGACTATCAGACCTTCCCGAATCCTGACGGTATTAATTCAATAAGCCGTGAGTTTGGTGGAAGTTATGCATCGTTAAGCTATGACGCATCTTCTATGAGCAAATGGCTTTGCAGCAACTATTCGTTTGATGAACGTTGGACGGGAGTTACAGAGCCGGCTCATGACGACAAACCATATATGTGGTATCCATTACTGTTGCAGCATGAAGAATTCAAGGCGGCAGTAAAAGCACAATGGCTTGTTTCCTATCCGAAATTGCAGCAGGTGGTGGCATCCATCCGTGCATTTGCCGAGGAAAACCGTGTGTCTGATTCATACAACTATGCCATGTGGCCGCTGCTTGACGGCAGACGAACTGCAGAGTTGTCGCCATATGTTATCGATTTCAGTGGAGATGAGAAAATGACATGGAATAAAGCTATAGATTCTATGGTGAAGTTCTATCAGAATCGTCTGGAAACGATGAACGCATTGATTACCAATGGTAGTTTTTAATTGGATATTATAATGAAATTTTGGAAGTTATGATGAAAAAAACAATCTTTGCAGCCTTGGCTTTGGCGGCTGCAGGTCCTGCTCTGGCTCAGTCGGAGCAGACTACACAAAACGGTGATTTTACAGAAACCGTGGAGTACAGTAATGACAAGTACAAAGTGGAAACCAATCACTTCTGGGATAACTGGTTCCTCAGTGTGGGGGCCGGACCGCAGGTGATGTTTGGCGACCACGACAAGCAGATAGGTTTTGGCAAACGTATCTCGCCTGCACTCGACATTGCTGTAGGTAAATGGTTTACTCCAGGAATCGGAGTTCGTTTGATGTACAACGGCCTTTCTCTGAAAGGTGCAACTCGCTGGGGAGAAGCTCACTCTACTGGCGAACAAGTATCCGGCTGGGGAAGCGGTATGAATTATTCGAAGTTCAAATATTACAACTTGCGTGCCGATGTATTGTTCAATCTGTCTAACCTGTTCTGCGGTTACAAGGAAAACCGTATCTGGAACAGCAGTTTCTATGGTGGTGTGGGCTACATGCGCACATGGGAAGCTCCTACCGCTGGTGATGTAACGATGAGTGCGGGTTGGTTGAACTCCTTCCGTTTGTGTGACGCGTTCGATGCTTTCATCGATTTACGTGCTTCCATGGTGGACGATGCCATTGACGGAGAAATTGGTGGAGCTAAGTTTGACGGTCTGCTGAGTGCTTCTGTCGGTTTGACTTACAAGTTCAAACGTCGCGGATGGGACAAGAGCAAGACTGTGGTTCGTACTAATGTAGGCGAAATCAATGCTTTGCGTGACCAGTTGAACCGTGCAAACGATGAAAACGCACGCTTGCGGAATGCCATCGACGAAAGCAACCGTAATCCGAAACAGGAAGTGAAGAAGACGGCTGCTTCTAATCTGGTAATCTTCCGCATCGGAAGAGCTGACCTGTCGAAGGAAGCTCGTGCGAACCTGGGTCTGTTGGCTGAGGCTATCAAGGCTTCTGATCCGAATGCAGTGTACACCATTACAGGTTACGCAGATGCCGGAACGGGTAGCAAGAAGACGAATGAACGTCTGAGCAAGAAACGTGCGGAAGCAGTTTATGACTGTCTGGTAAATGAATACGGTGTATCTGAATCACAGCTCAAGATAGACTATAAGGGTGGTGTAGACAATATGTTCTATGACGATCCTCGTCTGAGCCGTGCCGTAATTACACGCGCTAACTAATTTTTATGTATCCCCTTTCCGGTGTGGTAGAGCCTGGAAAGGGGATTTTTTTGTGTTGATTGCTATAGAATGGGGGCTGATAAATTACTGCTTAATAATGAGGCTTTTTTTATAGAAGTAAGCCAGATGCTTCAGAGTGGGAATTCGGTAACGCTGCGGGCAAAAGGAAACAGTATGTTACCGTTTATTATGGAGGAGCGTGATACTGTGGTGCTGCAAAAGGCGGAAGCGTTCGCCGTGGGAAGTGTGGTGCTGGCTTGTTTGCCGGGCAATCGTTATGTGTTGCATCGGGTGTATAGAATAAAGGGAGAACATATCATGTTGATGGGGGACGGAAACCTCCATGCCACGGAATGCTGCCGCAGGGAAGACGTGGCAGGGGTAGTGGTGAAGATTATACGCGACGGCCGTGTGATAGACATCACTTCTTCTTCGCAACTGTTTATGGCGGCACTTTGGCGTAAGCTGCTTCCTGTACGCCGTTACCTGTTATTTGTGTGCAGATGGTGGATGCGAAGGGACAGGAGAATGAAAAAAAGATAGTATTTTTGTCTGTATGAGGATAGGAAAGTGTATAAAGTGGCTTTGGAATATTTCCTGTGGCTTCCGGATACCGATAATGGTGTATGCTTTGACCGGGATGTTGCAGGTGGGGGCTTCTTTGTTTTTTGTGTTTGTCTGTAAGCACTTGATAGATATTGCCACAGGTGTGTCGGGAGATAATCTTGCCATATATATCGGATGGATGGTGGGTTGTCTGGTACTGCAGCTGGTATTGTCTGCTGCCCGTAGCTGTCTGACCAGTCGCATGGAGATTGCGTTACGGAATGAATTGCACCGCAAGCTTTTTGTGCATTTGATGGAGAGCTGCTGGTCGGGAAGGGAGCAGCTGCATACCGGAGATATGCTGAATCGTCTGGAGGAGGATGTGCAGACCATAACCGATGCATTGTGCCGGATGCTGCCTGCGGTGTTTATCACGTGTTTCCAGTTGCTGGGTGCTTTGTATTTCCTTTCTTATCTGGATATGCGTCTGACCATTGTGCTGGTTTTTATCATGCCTGTCGCATTGTTGTTCAGTAAAGGATATATACGAAAAATGCGCCGTCTGTCGCGCGAGATACGTACGACGGACAGTGAGATACAAAGTCATTTGCAGGAGAATTTGCAGCATCGTATCCTGCTTCGTACCTTGGAATATACCAGCCAGTCTGTGCATAAGCTGGATGCGGTGCAATCTGTACTGCAGGATAAGGTGAAGCAGCGTACTGATTTTTCGGTGTTTTCCCGCTCGATGGTGCAGGTCGGTTTCATGACTGGCTATGCCGTTGCCTTTTTATGGGGCGTATTCGGTTTGCGTGAGGGTACGGTAACATTCGGAATGATGGCGGCATTCTTGCAGCTGGTATCGCAGATACAACGTCCGATGGTGGACTTGAGCCGGCAGATTCCGGCTGCTATCCGGGTACTTACTTCGGCGGAGCGTTTGATAGAACTGACTGACTTGCCTTTGGAGGAACGGGGAGAGTCAGTTCGTCTGGAGGGAAACTTGGGTATCCGTATGCACGGAGTGAGCTATACTTATCCGGAGGGGAGCAAGGCTGTGCTGTCTGATTTTACGTATGATTTCAAGCCGGGTAGTCTGACGGCTATTGTGGGAGAAACAGGAGTCGGGAAAAGTACGCTAATCAGGCTGATTCTGGCTTTGTTGCACCCTGATAGAGGAGATATTGTATTTTATAACGGGCAGCAGGAGGTGGTAGCTTCACCGCTTACACGCTGCAATCTTTCCTACGTGCCTCAGGGGAATACGCTGGTAAGCGGTACCATCCAGGATAATTTGCGGATGGGAAATCCTCATGCCACGGAGGAGGAGCTGAAAGAGGCACTTTATCTGGCGGTGGCGGATTTTGTATTTGATTTGCCGGAAGGGATGGATACGTTATGCGGAGAGCGTGGTTCGGGGCTTAGCGAAGGGCAGGCGCAGCGTATTGCCATTGCACGGGGCTTGCTACGTCCGGGAAGTATCTTGCTGTTGGATGAGCCGACTTCTTCATTGGATAGCGAGACGGAAAAGCTGCTTCTGGCACGTCTGTCGGACCAGTTGCACGGTAAAACACTTCTTTTGATCAGCCATCGGGAAACGATTGCACAGCTTTGTACTTCTGTGGTCTGGATGAAAAAGCAGGAATAATTCTTATCAAGAATAAAGGCACTAAATGAAACGCCCTTATTTCCAGTTGCGCACTGGAGATAAGGGCGTTTGTTTTTAGGGACTATTGGCTGATGGTTTTGCTTATAGTTTCACTACCAGCTTCTTACCTGAATAAGCTACTTTCTTGTCAGCTTTAACCATGACGGTTTCTGCTGACTGCTTGCCAGGCTGCATCAGCGTGATGCGGAAGTTGCGGCGTTTCAGCATCTTCGGGAATTCACCATTGCGGTCGCTGATGGTCAGTGTGCGTGAGGCGTCGTCCCAGCTGAACTTGATGGTGGAGAACATACCCTTTTCGTAGTTATAGTTATCAAACTCGTCTTCGTAGAGCACGAATTCGCCATTGGCTCCCGGGTAAACACAGATGTCCAGGTTATCCCATTTCTTTTCAGTAGCGTACTGTACTTTCGGACCAAGCGGAAGGATACTTCCTGCTTTGATGTAAAGTGGCAGGATGTCAACCGGACATTCGCGCTGGATTTCCTGATCGCCTGCTACCGTTTCGTTAGTCCAGAAGTCAATCCATTGAGTACCTTTAGGCAGGTAGACTTTTACCGGAGCAGAAGCTTTCGCTACGTCGGGCACGGTAGTAACTCCCTTGTTGCCTTCTATTTTCTTGGTGTAAAGCGGTTCTGTTACCGGGCATACCAGAATGTTTTTACCGAACATGTATTCATCGTCCAGCAGGATAGCCTTACGGTCGTTGGCAAAGTCCATTACCAACGGACGCATCATGGTACCGTCTTCCTGTACTACGGCTCCATCTAAACTATATATATAAGGTAAGAGACGGTAGCGAAGTTCGATAATACGTTTCTGTGCATCATAAGCCCAGTCACCTTCCTTGCCAAAGAGGTCAATTTCATTCATCATCGGTGAAGAACAGTGGTTACGCATCAATGGCATGAAGCATCCCCACTGGAACCAGCGTACATGCAGTTCCTGATAAGCTACGTTAGTGCAGTCATTGTTGTATTCCCATCCGAAGAAACCTCCTAAGTCCGTGTTCCAGAACGGGATACCGCAAAGCGTGTAGTTCAGTCCGGCCGGAATCTGCTGACGGAGTACATCCCAGCTTGATACCACGTCGCCGCTCCAGCTCAGGGCACCGTAGTGCTGCTGACCCAGGTAACCGGAACGGGTCATCTGGAACACACGTTTATCGTCCGATACGGCACGCTGGTGTTCATAGATACCTCGGTTGTGGTCCAGCGGGAACGCATTGTGTACGGAGCGGAAAGAACCATCGGCTGTCATCAGGTCGAAGTCGCTTTCTTTCGGGTTCAGATGGTCGGGTTCTGTAGAGTCGGTCCACCAGGCATCGATGTTCATTTTATGCAGGTGGCTGAGGTAACGCCAGTACAGGTCGCGGGCATCTTTGTTGAACGGGTCGTAAGGATGTGCACCCGATTTCGGAGGCCATGTTTCAAATTTCAGCAAGGCTCCCATCTTGTCCAGTTCCTTGAACTGGTCGGTCCATGGTCCGAAGCTGGCCCATACGGAAATCATCAGGTGCGCATTGTTCTTATGTACGTATTCCACCATTTCTTCCGGGCTTTTGAAACGGGGTTTCGGATAGCGTGCATTCTTGTCTTCTCCATTCGGAAGGTAGCGAAGTGCTTTCTTGTCGTCCATCTTGTTGATGTAGCGTGGATTCACGAATTTCATGGCATTCCAGTTGGAATCACATCCCCAGTACTGCCAGTCCTGTACGATACCATCCAGCGGAATCTGGAGTTTACGGTATTTATCGAGTACGCCGCACAGTTCGTCCGGACTCTTGTAGCGTTCGCGGCACTGCCAGTAACCCATGGTCCAGAGCGGGAACATGGTAGCCTTTCCGGTCAGGTCACGGATGCAGGCGATTACACCATCCTGTGTACCGTCTTCGTACAAGAAATAATAATCGGAGCAAAGTCCGACTTGTGAAGAAAAAGATGTTTCATACGGTGTGTCGCTGAAATCAGAGATACCTGGATTATCCCAGTACACGCCATATCCTTTTTCAGATGTAAAATAGGGGATACAGATATTGGTATTGCCGTTTGACAGGTGAATTTGCTGGTTGCGGTGGTTCATGGCTCCGCTCTGGCGTTGTCCTAATCCGTAGATAGCTTCTTCCGGTTCAAGGCTGAATGCCTGGCTGACGGTAAATGCGTCACGGTTTACGTCCTTGCGCGGAATGAAATTGGTACCTTCCACTTTTTCCTTTAACAGTGTTTCCCCTTTCAGGTCGGTATAAGTCACCTTTCCGGTAACCACGTCGAGTGTCACTGTCATTTTTCCGGAGGTCATGCATACCGTGTTTCCATTCTGTTTGTAGGAGATTTCTACCTTTTCCGGAGTCTTGATGACCGGATAACTTTTCTTTTCGGGCATTTCAGCCGAAGGATACTTTACGATGCGCACAATAGAAGGAGAGTAGAAAATCACTTCCCCGTTCAATGTGGGCTGTGCAGTCTGGAACTTTCCTCCCTGAGTGGTCTTTTCAAAAGTCTGACCGAAGGAAGACAAACAAGTGGCCAGTGCAGCAAGAAATAAAATCTCTTTTTTCATGTTGAACAAGTTTGTTTTTCGTTAAATCTGAATACAAAGGTTGATGGTTCAAATGTAAAGAGATTCTTTTTAGAGCAGGAGAACAGAATGCGCCAAAGAGCGGTATGAAATGCTTCAGAGAGGGGTCTGATTCATTTTTACCCCTCTTTTGATTCAGATGTATCCCCTTTTTCCTGCTGTTTCTGAAACTCGCTGGGGGTCATTCCGTATTCTTCCTTGAAGCAGGAAGTAAAATATTTCCGGTTGTAATAGCCTAATGCCAGGGCCACTTCGTTCACGGTGGTATGAGGATCTTTCAACATGCGGCAGGCATGTTGCATCTTCACGCGACGGATGTACTCCAATGGAGTAAGCCCCGTAATGGCCTTGAGCTTGCGGGTCAATGTGGAGCGTGACATGTTGACTTTTTCTGCCAGATGCTGCACGTCGAATTCAGCTTCACTCAAATTATCTTCTACCGCTTTCAGGATATTTCCTAACAGAATTTCATCCAGTTTGGCAAATTCCATTTCTGAAATACGGACTTCAGTTTGCGGAACAGGCTTTTCATCCAGGTAGGAACGCATTTTCATCAATTCCGCGCTGTCGGCATACAGTTCTTCATTTTTCAGCTTCATCCGGCGGAGGTAGAAACGAAGTCCGACAAAGATTCCGGCTATCACTACCAATATATAGAAGGCGATGGCCCACCCCGTCTGGTAGAAGGCAGGCAGACGCTCAATGTGAAGTCTCGTGACTTTCTCACTCCATATTCCATACCCGTCGGTCGCCTTCACCTCGAATACGTAGTTTCCGTGAGGCAGGTGCTTGTAGCTGACGGTATGTTGTCCTACGGTGGTGTAGTTCCATTCTTTATCCAGTCCGGCCAGGCGATAAGCATAACGTATTTTGCGGGCATTCAGGTAGTCAAGAGATGAAAAATGAATGTCCAGATCATATTCGTCCGGCTGGAGTGTCAGAGAATTTCCGTTCGCTATGGGTTTGCCCATGACGTACAGTCCGGTGATAAACGTCGGAATATCCTTGCTGGGCTGGTCAAGGCGGTCGGATGGAGTTACTGCACAGATGCCCGGAATGCCACCGAAATAAATCCGTCCGTCGTGTCCCTTGCAGATGGCTGTAGGGATGAACCGGCGGAGCAGCATGGAATTGTCGGTGGTAAGGTAGGTGGAAAACGAGTGGTTTTTCGGATTATACTCAATCAGTTTCTGGTTGGTGTCTATCCACAAATGGCCGTATACGTCAAACTCCAGCTGGTTGACAATATTTCCGTTCAACTCGCATAGCCGGGTATGATCCGTCAGTTTTTTTGTCTGCACATTCAAGGCATAGACTCCCCCTTCCTGCGTGCCCATCCAGATGAGGCTGTCTTCCTGCACACTCAGGCAGGTGATAGAGAGAGGTGAAAGAATCTTTCGGCATTCTCCCTTGGGAGACAACTGATAAAGCCCTTTATTCAGTGTTCCAATCCATAGATTTCCCCGCTTGTCTTCCTTGATGGCACTTACTAGTCCTAATGTATCGCAGATCGTATGCCATTGGTTGTTGTGTAGAGAAAAAGCAAACACTCCGTTGTTGGTACCTGCCCAAAGTGTGCCGTTATGGTCCTCGTAAGTCTGGGTAAAATGTCTTTGGGCCTTTTCTGGAAGACTCAGGGTGCGGAAGTGCTTCATTTGCATACCTTCCCGTCCGAGTTCATAGATAAGGTTGTGCCCTTCAGGTATCACCCATACATTTCCTTCCCTCCGAGCCTCGCTCATTTGCTTGATAGAACCAAGTGAAAGCGTTTTCAGCGCAGAGAAGTCGTGGTAGAGACTGACTGTATGGTTGGACAGGTCGTACAGCCCGAGTCCTGTCCGTTCCTGTGATATCCACATCTTACCTTCTCCTGCATCGCAGAGGGCCATGATGGCCGGTTGAAAGCGTACCCGCTGTGGCAGAGCTGGCAGGGAAAATTCTTCCGGAGCGTTTTCCGTAAAATGGATAATGAAGCTTTTCCCGTCAAAAGAGGCTACCCAGAGGTTTCCGTCTTTGTCCTGGTAAATTTCATTCAGCATGTTTCCATATTCAGCCGGCAGACGAAAATCCGTCTGGCGCAAGCAGCGGCGGGCTTCATCGTAGCGCATGGCTATCAGAGAACTTCGGGTAGTCATCCAGAGAATTCCTTCGCGGTTATCCTGCTCCAGGTATAAGATGTCTCCTTCTGCTTCTCCCATAGGATTTACGGGAAGCGGCGAATAGGTATAAATGGAATCTTTGGGTGCGGAAGGGTCGAAGAGCAACAGACCGTCGGAACTGGTGCCTACCCAGAAATAATTATGAGTACGGTCCTGAACGATGCAGGTCAGGTTTCGTCCTGAAGGCGGATTGGCATAACAGGTAAAAGTGTCTGTCTTTTTATCGTAGCGATAGATACCTTCCCTTCCTACGGTAATCAGAATCTGTTTCTGCCGGCTTTCGCAGAAACCGGCCATCCATGAGGGTTTTCCTTCATGGTCGTATAGCAGGTAGGTTTTCTGTAATTTCCCCTCAGTTTTGTATCTCAGCAGTTTATGCCCCGTAGCTACCCACATAGCCCCGTCGGATGTCTTTCGTATGCTGTAGATAAAACTTGTCTGTAGCCGTTCAGCGTCCAACGGTGTAACCTGTCTGCTGGTTTTGTCCAGCATGTAGGCTCCATGGTCGGTTCCAAACCAGATTCTTCCCCTCTCATCTTCGGCAATGGACTGGATGGTGTTGTCATTCAGCAGTCCCGGGGTATTGATGTCGGAACGGATGACATTAATCTGGTATCCGTCGTCGCAGCAAAGACCGTTCACTGTGCCATACCACATCAGTCCTTCGCTGTCCTGAAAAATGCGGTGTATGGCACTGACCGGAAGCTGGGGCAGGGAAGGCACGGGAGTAATCCGGATATTCGAAGCGGCTTGTATGGTAATCTCTATCAGGCTGAAAATGAGTAAAAAACAATATCTTTTCATGGGCTTTTTCAGGACGCTAAAAAACGCAAGTGCGTTTGCTCTAAAACGCAAGTACGTTTTGATTGAAACGCAAGTGCGTTTTACCTAAAACACAAGTGCGTTTTAATTCAAACGCTTTGGCGTTTTCCTTTAAACGTAAGTGCGTTTTTTCAGGTATTTTGAACGAAAATCTCTTATAATTTATAATCGTTTGTTTATTAATGCTTTATCCGTTGTTCCGATATTCAAGCGGGCTCATTCCTACATAACGTTTGAAGTATTTCCCGAAGAACGATACATTGGCAAAATTCAGTGAGTCGGAAATGTTCTGGATGGAAAGCTGGGAAGACTTCAATTGCGATTTGGCATCCATGATGACCATGGACGAAATGATGTCCACACAGGTTTTTCCCGTAATCTGCTTCACGGTAGTGCAAAGATGGGCATGCGTAATCTGTAGCTTTTCAGCATACCAGGCTACGTTTCGTGTCTGATTGTAATGTTGCATGACCAGCTGGGCAAAGTTACGGCAAATCAGTTCACTTTTTGATAACGGATGTACTTCGTCGGTCTTGTTCCGATAGAGGATGGATATACCTTTATGTATGTCGGCATACAGATTGGTCGCAATTTCCGGTCTGATTTTCTCCGGAAGGAATTCATACATCTTGATAAGCAGCTGCATGTACTCCTCCATCATTTTGGCACCTTCCGGCTTTAGATTGATAACGGGACGCCCCAGTGTGATGTACATCGTATCCAGAAAAGAATGCGACTGAAGATTGTGTTCCATAAACTGAGAAGAGAATCCTCCGAAGTAGATGTTCAGGTCTCCCTTGATGTCGTTTATCTGAAAGATACTTCCTGGGGTAAGTACGATAAAGTCGTTGGGCTCTACCGTTATCTTGTTGAGATTGACCGAGGCTTCCACTTCTCCGGAAGTACAAAGTACGAAAATCTCGCATTTCAGGCGCACCGGATAGTTTCTGTACAGCCCTAACAATTCCTTACTGATGCCGATGCCTACCAGCCACTCTTCGGGCAGGTCTATTTTAGGTAATTCTTTTTCCATTTTATTCTGTTTTTTATTTATTGCATGCTTCCACCACTCTTGTTGTCTCCGCCTGCCTTTACGTCATCATTTGTAATGCTACGCTGTGTCTTTTTCACCTGGGTTTTCAATTCGCCGAACCGCCAGCTGATGCTGATGCCGTATCTGCGTGAGGGATAACTGTTTTTCGACCATGAGCGGAATGTGTCTGTCCACATTTCATTGCTATAGGAGTTGTACTTCTGGAAGATATTGCTGGCAAAAAGCGAAATATTCAGCCGTTTGTCTTTCAGGAAAGAACGGTTCAGGTTGACGCCATAATAGTAGAAGGAAGAACCTTTTCCTTGCAGGGATATGTAAGGAGTGCTTCCTCCACCATAGAAACTGAGACGTAGTTCCCAGGGGATGGTCTGCTGTATGTTCGCAAACACCTCACCGGCAAATCCGCTGTTGCGTGAGTTCAGCTCCTTACTCTGGTAGTCAGAATAGCTTCCGCTGGTATTGAGTGAGAGGCGGGTAGTATTGCCCGGATTCCAGTTCATCCATAAGGCCAGACGTGTACGCTGGCTCTTGCCTACATTGCCGTAGGTATTCTCCTGTACCCCATTGTTCATGAAGGAGTAGCGCTCAATACCGTTGTTGGTAAACGTATAAGTAAGGTTGGCATTCAGGCTGAACTTGGCACTGAAGGTATTGAAGGTCATTCCAAGAATGTGTGCCTTTTCCGTGTCCAGGTCCGGATTACCGTAGCTGATGGAAGTCGGGTTGCTGGTATCGCGGAAAGGATTCAGGTACCATATTCCCGGACGGTTGATACGCATGTTGTAGTTGGCACGCAGGGTAGCGCTTGTACCTAACATATAAGATAGATTCAGGGTAGGAACCACGTCATCGAATCCGGCTTTGAAATTGCGTTCGGGCATATAGTCATATTCCACGTCCATGAACGTATGTTCGTAGCGCACACCAGCTTTTGCTCCGAATTTCTTCCATTTCAACTGATAGTCAGCGTATGCTGCCAGGATGTGCTGTCCCTGCTGGTATTTGCTTGAAAGGTCCTGGCTGGCTTCCATCTCGCCTTGGCCATTTTCCAGGAAATACTGGCTGTCACTGTAGTTTTCACGGAAAATGTATTTCATACCGGCGTCTATGTAGTGCTTTTCATTCAGCGGATTGACATAATCAATCTGTGCCGTATGCTCTGCCGTATGCGCATCGTTGTCGAAATACTGGTGAAGCAGGTTGAAGGGTACGTCTTTCATTTCGTCATAGTCTGTATCGGCTTCATTGTTGTTCGGCGAGTTGTTGAACTTGTAGGACAACGTGAGGTATTCTCCTTTCCGTTTAAAAGAATGCTGGTAGTCAGCATTGATACCGATGTTCCCAAACTGACTGATTGACCGGTTGAGAGTCTGGTAACTGTAGCGTTCTTTCCAGTCATTGTCGCTCATGATGGTACGCGAATCGCCGTGTGTGTCAAATTTCCCTCCAAAAACATTGGCTGAAAACGTAATAAGGTTCAGGGTGTCTATCTCATAACTTCCTTCAATGTTGCCGAACTGGAAATTCCCTGTACTCTTGGAAGAACCTTGTGTCAGCAGGTGACGGTAGTCGGTAGATGTGAAATCTTCACGTTCGCTGTCAGAAAGGCTGCGAGGCTGGTTCTGATGGTTGTATGAGTAGTTTCCGGTGAGGGTAAGCTTTCCTACCTGCACTGTTCCGTAGCCATATCCCGACAGTCCCATGTTATTGATATTGGTTCCGAGCGTAACATTGTATCCCTGCATCTTGGCATCGGTTGTAATGATGTTCAGGATACCTCCGATACCTTCTGCGTCGTATTTGGCTCCCGGTTCCGTTATCACTTCGATGGACTTGACGGAGTTGGCTGGCAGGCTGCGGAGCACCTCCTTCGGGTTGTTGCTCATCAGCGTATTGGGCTTCCCGTTTACATGTACCTTGAAATTGCTGGAGCCGTTGACTTGTATGTTGTCCTCTCCATCGACGGTGACGAGCGGTACCTTTCGCAGCATTTCGAGGGTGGTATTGGTTTTGGAATCAGGATCGTCTTCTATGCTGTAAGAAATTTTGTCAATTTCCGCTTTTACAAGAGGTTTCTGGGCTACTACTTCCACGCCTTTCAGCATTTGGGCATCATCGCAGGTATAAAGTGTGCCCAGGTCGGCTACCCGCTGGTTATTGGTGATGCTAAAACGGCGGACCACTGTACGTTTTCCTACCGAAGTGATTTGCAGGGTATAATTCCCGGTTTGCGGTAATTTCTCCTGAAATTTTCCTTTCGCATCGGTCACATTCATTCTGACCGGTTTCTCCGGCGATTTGTCGAGCGTAATGCGTATGGTGGCATAGGGTTCGCTTTCATGTGTCAGTGAGTCGACAAGTATACCTTTCACGGAAAATTGTGCGTGAACATTACAAATGCTTAGAATCAGAAATGTAAAGATGCCTGTAAATTGTGCAAGAATTTTGTGTTTCATAAAAAAGGTGCGTGGTTGCGGTTTTTGGTTTCTTGTTTGTTTCAAGTTGCCCAAAGATAGGGAAAAAATAAACTGCTTCTGTAGGTGGTAATTTAAAAATATGAAAAGGTGTGATAAAAGAAGTAATGGTATATTTTAAAAATAGACCATTGATGGGTTGTAAAAGTGCTACTTTTTAGTTAATTATCAAGGCTATTTGGACAATTTCCTTTTGCTGGCTTTAAAAATCAGCCAAAAATAAAATAAATAGACCTTGTGAGGGTTTGGGAATTGGTGTTACTTTGCACGCGGAAAAATAGTGTTCCGTATAAGTTTAAAGAAACTGATATATTTGATGTTTGCTGCAATGAATCTAAAAAAGAGAGTAATACTCATTTACAGCTTATTATCTTTGATTTTGGTGTCCTGCGCTAAAGAGGATACAGCAAAGAATAATGGAATGGGTACTTTTACAATGAAGCTGAATGCGACTAGTGAAGTGATAGGTCTGAATGAAAAATCGCGCGCAGAAGAAGCTGGTGAAGGTGAAACATTGATTCTGCCCGATGTGAATGATTTCTCGGTTAGCATTTCTTCTTTAGGAGAACAGGTTTGTGGATGGAGTTCTTACAAGGACATGTGCGAAGAGGAGATGCCTGAATTACGTGTAGGTACCTATCAGGTAAAAGCATGGTACGGAGATGTGTCAAAAGAAGGGTTTGAGTTACCTTACTTTGAAGGAAATCAGGAATTTTCTATAAAGAAAAATGAAACGACTCCTGTAGAAGTTACTTGTTATTTGGGCAATGCTCAAGTGAAAGTTAACTATACTGATGAGTTTAAAAGCTATTTTTCTGATTACTCTGCTGTCATTGCGACCTCATTAGGAAATGAGGTGGAGTATGTAAAAGATGAGACTCGGGCTGCTTATTTCTCTCCGGGAGAGTTGATTGCAAAAGTAAAAGTGAAAAAGTCTGGCCAGTCAACAGAGGCGGTTTATCAGGCTAAAGTGTTTACTGCAGAGTCTCGCCATATCTATACGCTGACGTTGGATGTGGATGCGGGTTCGGCTACTATGACGGTTTCTTTTTCTGAGGATGTCGCAGGAGAAGAAGTCCGATTCGACGTGTCGGATACAGCTTTGAATGCACCGGCACCTTATTTTAAAGCTAATGGTTTTACAGATAATGTTCCTCTTAAGCCGATTGAAGGTGCAGAACAGAAAGAACAGGTCACAGCTTATGTGAATGCGGTGGCAGGTATTCAGTCTTGTCGTTTGACTACTACTTCAGACTTCCTTTCAGAAAAAGGATGGCCTGCTGCAGTCGATTTAGCTGCTTCTGGAGAATATGCTTCCATTTTAACAGAGATGGGTTTGAAAACGAAAGGTTTGGAAGGAAATCGTGCCCAGATGGCTCAGGTAGATTTTACCACATTGATTGCAAATTTACCGACAGGTGGAACTCATGAATTCAAGCTGGAGGCTACGGATATATATGGCAAAGTTTCTGAAACTCCGTTGGTATTGACTGTGACTCCACAAGGATGTGAGTTCTCGGTGGCTGCGTCTACGGTAGAGGCTCCTTTTTACGGGAATACTTGTCAGGTGAATGTATCATTTAAAGATGGAAATCCGGCAAACGTACATTTTCAACTGGCAGAAGGAAAACAGGATTTGGAATTTGTGCGTGCTGAAGAATTACCATCAGAAGAAGGCCTGAAGGTCTATACGGTTTATTTGAAGGCACCTGAAACAGTGAAGTTTATAAATCCATTTAAAGTCTCTGCTTCTTACTTAAGTTATATAAAAGAAACAGGAGAACTTCCTGTGAGTATGGGTATATTAGTGGATAACCCAGGAGACGTGTGGGCTAAGAAAGCTGTGTTTCATGTATATAATGAAACTGCTTTGGCTGATATAAAATTGCAGAGACAACAAGGAGATGTTTGGACGGATGTAACTACAGAATCTAGCGGAAGCTATAGTTTGGTAGCGAAAGGGCTGGATTCTGGAACGTCATTGAAACTTCGTGCAGTAAAAGGTGAGGAGTATTCTAATTCTGTGGATATTACGACGGAAGAGGAGTTGCAGGTGCCTAACTCCGATTTTGAACAATGGTCAGTACAAGAAGTATGGTACAAAACAATCTTTTTGTCTGGAGGAGAACATATTTATTCATATTATCCGTATACCACTTCTTCGGAGGATAGATGGTGGAGCACTTTTAATGATATGACAACTCAGCAGCAGAGTGGCGTTGCCTCTTGGTATTATTGTGCTTATCCAGGAACGATGCCTACCAATGCAAGCGAGATGCATACGGCTACCTGGCATTGGAATACTTATGGTGGAACCTCTTTGTCTACCGGTGCTTATCAGGGGAATGTAGCTGCAGAAATAGCTACTGTAGGGTATGGTTCTAATAATTGGTTGAATGGAAGTCATGAGACGGATAATCGTCAGGCCGGGTATTTGTATCTTGGTACATTTAACCGGGATACACAGGAAAAGAATATGACCCATACTTTTACTTCTCGTCCTGATGCGATACAGTTCTATTATAAGTTTTATTCTTATAATGGAGAGACAACTAAAGTGTATGCGAAATTGTATGATGTAAACCGGAATCTGATAGGACAGGGAGAACTTAGAATTACGCAATCCATAGATACATACACTCAAGGACGAGTTGGTATCTCTTATGAGCAAAAAGCAAAAGCGTCTTATATTGAACTGGTATTTATGTCGACAGATGCGACATCTCCAGGAACGAAGGATATTCAAGGTAGTAAAGGGGCTTTGAACGCTGGTTACGGTGATTCACGCCACGTAGGAAGTATTTTGACAGTAGACGATGTAAAACTAATTTATGAATAAAATAAACCTAACTTATATGAAGAAACAGATTTATTTCTTGTTAAGCTTGTTCGCAGTTGTTTTATTGACAGCAGCTTGTCATAGTGAAAAGGTGGATTATGAAATAAAGCAGGAAGGACAGTTGAACTTGTCTTCTTTGCAGTTGACTCCTAATACGGACCCGTTGGTTACAGAATCACGTGTAGCGGCAGAATTAAATGATTATATTGTGGAAGTGTATACTGAAGCGGGAGAACTTGTGAGTTCATGGAAGTACGCTGAGATGCCGGAAGTGTATACACTGAAAATAGGGAAATATAAGATTGTGGCACATGCTCCTGTTACGGAAGGCGCGGCTTTTGATACACCTTATTGTGAAGGAGAATCAAAAGTGTTTGAAATTACGCAAGATAACTTGACGGATGTGGGAGAAGTGGCATGTACACTGCATAATGTGAAGGTTACTATCAATTATGCTGATAATCTAAAACCTTTATTGGGCGATGATGCGAAGGTGACAGTTAAAATAGGTTCGGAGTCACTGGAATATGGAAAGGATGAAACTCGTTCGGGGTTCTTTCATTGTACAGAAACGAATACGGTTGATGTGATTTTTTCTGGTACAGTGGATGGAGTTGCGGAGAATGTAACCAAATCGTATACAGGTGTAGCGTTGGGCACAGAGCTGATAGTTACATATAATTTGATTGATGCGGTGTTTGTGGATCCTGGTACAGGAGGAAGTGCTTCTGTAAACAGTTTAAAACTGGATGCGACTTGCACATCGGTAACTATAGAGGGATCGGTTCGTCCTGAAGAAGATGAAATTTTAGATTTTGGAATTCCTTCCATTGTAGGAGAAGGGTTTGATTTGAGTCAGCCTGTCACGGATTTGTCTCAGGAAGTGGTAGTAGACTTACTGGCTCCAGAAGGGGCAGCACATGTATTTGTGGAAATAACTTCTGATAATGCGGAATTTAGTGGAGTAATTGCAGAAATGTTTCCTCAGAATCCTTTTGATTTGGCTGAACCTGGTGAGGCTGAAGAAAACTTAAATAATTTGGGCTTGCCTATAAAAGATGCTGTTATCGGTCAGCAAAAGGTGATTTTTGATGTGACGCAGTTTGTGGGCTTGTTGGGTGGATTCCCTGGAGTGCATCAGTTCAAATTGACAGTAGAAGATGTGAATGGGGAGAAGGCGGAAGCTACTCTGACCATAGACAGTAGTAATGCATAGTAAAATTTGGAAGGTGATGAAAAGAATTTTCTTAATAATTGGAATCATATCTTCGCTTTGTGCCTGCCGCCAGGAAAATCGCTATCTGAGTGAAGGAGAGGGAGCGTTGAACTTGCAGGTTACTGTGGGGGAGGCCGTAGAGGTGGTGTCCAGAGCATCTCTTGGAAATGAAGAAATAGAAGCCTTGAAGAATGATTGTAAAGTTCGTATTTATGAAGGCAACAAGTTGATAAGAAAATATTCTTCCTGGAGTTCTGTTCCAGAGAAAATAGATTTATCAGCTGGGACCGACTATCGGGTACGGGTCGTTGCCGGCGATTCAGTCTCGGCGTCGTTCGATAAAAAATTTTATGAAGGGATAGAGACTTTTTCTGTGCTTGACGGACAGACGACTTCTGTAAAGGTGAATTGTAATATTGTCAATACGTTGGTAAAGGTGAATTTTAGTGAGGATATGAAGACGTATTTGGCTTCAGGTACAGTAACAGTGTCGGTTGATGCGACCGATGGTGCCTTAGATTATAGTTGGAGTGAGAAGGAACAGGATTCGTATGTAGGATATTATATGCTGCCTTCTGGAAAAGAATATTTGACTTGTGTCTTTAGTGCTACAACAAAGACTGGAAAAAAAATTACTCAGACGGATAAGATAGAGTCGGCCAAGGCTTCTACTTTATATACGTTAAATTATGAACTCAGTTCTGAGGAACCTGAACGTCCGACAGATGAAGGGGGAGTCTTCTTTTCGTTGAAAGTGGATGAAACTCCGCTTTATAAACAGGAGGAAGAGATTGGGATTTATCGTCGCCCGGTAATTCGGGTGATGTCGGGAGACGAGGAAATTAGCACAGATTCTCCTTGGTTTCTTAGTTTGAACTCTTCTGTTTCACCTAAGGTGATTATGACTGGTTCTTCTGCCTTGAAGACTGCTTCTGTAGCGGGAACATTATTGGAAAAGTTGGGATTTTCTGGTGCGATTGATTTGTTCTCATCAGAATCTGTTGGAGCTTTGCAACAGAAAGGGATTACATTGACATTTCCGGAAGAGGCTCAGGGAAGACAGATTGTCATGGATTGGGGGAGTTCTTGGAATAAGTTGCTGAAAGAAGAAACCGTGTATTCATTGGGATATGTACTGACAGATGAACAGGGAAAGCAATGTGAACTTGACTGGCAGATTGTGGTTTCGGATATGAATGCACAAGCCGTTGAAATTCCTCGTTTTGAAACTTGGGCAGACCGAACCGTCTTTTATGGAGAGGTGATTGAAGGACATACTTCGGAGGCAGGAACTGTATATAGCTTCCAGTATCGTAAGAAGGGAGAAGAAGCTTGGAGTCAGAATATTCCGGCTGTTCTTTCTGGACAGACAATCAAGTCGGATGTGTTGAAAGGACTTACTCCGGGAACTACTTATGAATATCGTATTTTGGAGGATACAAAAATTTCAAATATTGTTTGTGAGGTAACTACAGAGGAAGCCTCTGTATTGCCGAACAGTGGTTTTGAAAATTGGTCGGGAGATGTTCCTAAATTAATATATGGATCGGGTGAAACTATGTTTTGGGATTCAGGAAATCATGGTTCTCAGAAGGTTAGCCGTAATGTGACGACACCTGATGCTACGGTGAGACACAGTGGTAATTACTCTGCTAAATTATCGTCTATTTATGCAAGTATGTTGGGAATAGGACAGTTTGCAGCAGGTAATATATTTATCGGACAATATCTTGATACTCAGATGGATGGGCTTACCGGACACGGTGTCTTGGGATTAGGGCGTCCGTTTGCTTCTCGTCCTTTAGCTTTACGAGGATATATACGCTACATAAGTGGCAATGTAGATAAAGGAGGAGACAAAATAGCGAATGGTACTCAGGATAAAGGTATCATTTATGTAGCTTTGACAGATGGCGAAGGAGAAGAGTTCAACGGAACTCGCTGGTCGTTTGTGATAAAGACAAAAGAAAGTAAGTTCTTTGATAAAAATGGAGCTAATGTAGTGGCTTATGGAGATAAGATATGGGAGGCTTCTACAGAAGGTGAGGGTATGCATGAATTCATTATACCTTTTGAATATAAGAGTATGGAAAGAATTCCAAACCGGATTATGCTGGTTGCTGCCGCTAGTCAATTTGGAGACTATTTCCAAGGAAGCACCGGTAGCGTGATGTGGCTTGACGACCTGGAGTTGATATATGAAGAAAGTAAATTACCTGAAAATTTGAGATAAGTGAAGAAATTTATATTCCTTTTAAGTCTCTTGTGCTTGACCTTGTCGGTTCAGGCACAAGAGGGAAAGAAAAAGATAGCCGATAACGTATTTGTGCCTAAAGGACAATGGATTGTGGGTAGTTCTGTATCGTATTCTGAGCATACAGAAGAAAACTATCAGTTTTTAATTATTGATAAGTTCAATTCCGATGGATATTCTTTTAAAGTAAGTCCGTTGGTTGTTTATGGTTTGAAAGATAACTTAGCTATGGGAGGACGTTTTTCTTATGGACGTACTTTGACCAAATTTGATAATCTGAATTTTGATTTGGGAGATGATCTTTCAATTAATTTGAACGATACGTATGAACTGACGCATTCATACACTGTAATGGCTATCATGCGAAATTACATCAATTTGGGAAGTAGCAAACGATTTGCATTGTTTGCAGAAACACAGTTGAAATTTGGAGGTAGTCAGTCAAAACTTGTGACTAAATCAGGGCAGGAAGTGAGTGGAACCTATTCCACTTCTACTGATTTGGGTATTGGTGTTTCTCCGGGTATTGTTGCTTTTGTAAATAACTATACGGCTGTAGAAGTGAGTGTGGGAGTTCTAGGTGTGGATTTTGGCAAAGTACATCAGAAAAAAGACCAGATTTATACTGCAGATCGTTCTTCCAGTTCTGCAAATTTTCGTATTAACTTATTTTCTATTGGCTTAGGTATAGCCTTTTATTTGTAACAGAATGAGAAAGATAATATTATTCCTTTTCTTGTGCTTGGGAATAGGTGTGCAGAAAAGTTTGTCTCAAGTGCGTGATACGATTGTGATACATGATACGGTGTATGTTGAGAAACCTAAGAAAAAACCAATAACAGTAGATTCAAACAATCTGATAAAGATGAAAGCGATTGGTCGTTATGATCGTGGAATATTGAACTATCGTTTTGTTCCCAAAGGAAAATGGATTGGAGGATTAACCTTCTCGTACGTGAACTTGGACAGTGATAATAGCAGCATGTTGTATGCTATTTTGGGTGATATGGATGCTACGTTTACAATGAAGTCAATTCATCCGTTTGTGGGATATGCACTGAAAGACAATGTGGTGGTGGGAGCCAAGTTTGGTTACAGCCATATTGTGGGTGATTTGGGTAATATAGATTTGAATCTGGGAGATGATTTGAGTTTTAATATAGGAAATATGCGTTATACGGAAGATATGTATTCTTTCGGGGTTTTTAATCGCTCTTATGTGGGATTGGATGAAAATGGAATATTCGGATTGTTTAATGAAACAGCTTTGACTTATAAGCGGGGAACATCGAACTTTTCAGATGGAGAAGGAGATAGTATGACTCATACGGAGACAGATGTGAATGAGATACATCTGGGGATTAATCCGGGAGTAGCTGTTTATATTACTAAAAATGTGTGTGCGGAAATGTCCTTTGGAGTTGCCGGATTTAAGTATCGTTGGGAGAAACAACGGGATGACTCAGGAGCGGTAGGAAAAAGGAATAGTAGTGGCGCTAATTTTAAGATTAATCTTTTTAATATTAATATTGGTATAACCTTTTGCATGTAGTTATGTGGAATACATTATATAGAATTGCTATTAGTATAATACTGGCTGGTACTCTAAGCTGTTGCATCAAAAATGATATACCTTTTGCTAAGGTACCTCTTTCTATTACAGGTATAGAAGTTGAGGGACAGTCGGGAAGTGCGGTCATTTCGGAAAGTGAAAGTACTGTGACGGTTACTTTGCAGGAAACGGTAAACCCTAAAAAGGTGATGTTGAAAACTTTTACTTATACAGAAAAGGCTTCTTCTACTTTGACAGCCGGTACAGAGATAGATTTAAGCCAGCCTTATGAGGTTACTTTATCCCTTTATCAGGATTATAAATGGGAGATAATTGGAAATCAGCCTATAGCACGTCGCATGATAATTGATGGGCAGCTTGGAAATTCGGAGTTTGATGTGAAAAATCATTTTGCTACTGCTTCAATTCGAAAGAGTGCTGATTTAAAGGATATTGTTTTGTCTGATTTAAAATTGGGACCAGAAGGAGCTTTGAATGACGGAGTGAGTGGAACTCCGGAGGTTCAATGGACATTTTATCGTGATTTTGCCCAGGCATCTGTACATGTGACTTTTAGTGATTTTGTGGATGAGACTTGGACTCTCCGCGTTTACAAAAGTGATAAGGATGTGGTTACAGAATCTGCTGATGGATGGGTTAATGTGGCATGGTTATATGGTGCTGGTGTGGCCGATACGGAATGTGGCTTTGATATTCGTGAAGATGGAAGTGAAGACTGGACACGCGTAGATCAGAAGTATGTGACCATGGATGGAGGTAAATTTACAGCTCGTGTTCCCCATTTGAAGGCGAATACTACTTATGAATGTCGCGCTTACTCTGGCGATCAGGTCGGAGATGTGGTAACTTTCTCTACCACGGAGACAGGATCTGTACCTAATATGGGATTTGAAGACTGGCATCAGGAAGAGAAGGTGATTTGTCCATGGGCACAGGACGGGACTCGATTCTGGGATACTGGAAACCATGGAAGTACTACGTTAAGCGAGAAAGATAATATTACATTATCTACAGAAGACATTCGTCCTGGTAGTACAGGGAAGTTGGCTGCTGTATTGAAATCTCAGAAAATTGTAGTAAAATTTGCTGCTGGAAATCTATTTATTGGTGAATATAAGGAGACAAAGGGAACTAATGGCGTTTTAGGTTTTGGAAGAAGTTTTACTTCCTATCCGACTCGTTTAAAAGGTTATTTTAAATATCAGACTGCTTTGATTACGGAAGCTATTGATAAATATGCTTCATTAAAGAATCAACCGGATACTTGTATCGTATGGGTAGCTTTAGGTGATTGGGAACTTCAGGAAAATCCTAATAGTGGTGAAAAAACTGCGGTGGAAGTGCAGACGGATGACAAGGGAACAGGAAAGTATTTTGATAAGAACGATTCGCATATCATAGCTTACGGTGAGATGACATGTGGAGAAAATGTAAATGAATACACTCCTTTCTCTGTGGAACTTGAGTATAGGGCAACGAATCGGAAACCTACAGCCTTGCTGATTGTTTGTTCTGCCAGCAAATATGGAGACTATTTTACAGGGGCTCCAGGGGCTACTATGTGGGTGGATGATTTTAGCTTGGAATATGATTATGATGATTAGTCAGTAAGGGTATTGTAAAAGAATTGTAGCTGAATTTAGCTATACCATGGTAAACAAGTGTATTACTTTATTTGTTAGTAATAGATGTAACAAACTGGATGCCAGGGATACCAGTCCCACGGGAGATGGAAGAACGTGCTGGGAGGCTTCTTCTTCGAACCTGATGCATTGGTGGCTGAATGCGAACCGTGATTATGTGGAACGTTATCTGGAATACAAACGTCGTCTGAACCCGGATTTCTCGATTCCTTCGGCTTATCCGGATTCAAAGCATAGTGAGATTTATCAAGGATTCAAGAACCGTTTTGGCAATAAGTCGGGGTATATCGTATCGGGTGTAAACTGATTCTTGTCAGGAATCTGCAACTGGGTGATGTATCCTCAGAATGTGCCGGAACAGGAAAATGCGGGCTTCTTTTTTGAGGTGTTCGGTCGAAATTCGCTGGTGAAGCAGTATGGCAACGGGTATATGACGAAGGAGGAGTTTAATAACGCCATCAAATTGGCAAGGAAGCAGGGAATGGCCGTCGGACTGGATATTTTTATTCAGGGAGGCGGGCATGCCATAAATCTTTGGGGAGCTGAGTTCGATGAGAAGGGAGAGGTGAGTACGATTTACCTGTAGATAACAACGATGGAAATTTGGGTGACTGGATTTACAAGGCTAAAATTGTGTATGAACAGGATGCTTCAAGCGGAGCATTGTTTACTTATATGAAGTGGGTTTATAATGAAGACTTGAAGATAAAAATTATGGATTTGGTACTGTTGGATAAAGGTATTTTTTATTGGGAGTCATTCTTTAAAAACAAAAACGGGTGAAACTTGAAAGTTCAAGTCCCACCCGGATTTATAAATTAAGAATTAAAGTTTTATACGATTCCCTGAGCCATCATAGCGTTAGCTACTTTCATGAATCCGGCTACGTTAGCACCCTTCACATAGTTGATATAACCATCGGGTTCTGTACCGTATTTCACGCAAGCTTCGTGGATGTTCTTCATGATGCTCTTCAGTTTTTCGTCTACTTCTTCCTGACTCCAGCTCAGCTTGATAGAGTTCTGAGTCATTTCCAGACCTGATACAGATACACCACCTGCATTGGCTGCCTTACCCGGAGCGTAAAGAATCTTCGCATCCTGGAATACACGGATTGCTTCTGGAGTAGAAGGCATGTTGGCTCCTTCTGATACAGCAAATACGCCGTTTGCTACCAGTGCTTTAGCATCGTCACCGTTGATTTCATTCTGAGTGGCAGAAGGAAGAGCGATGTCTGCTTTTTCATTCCATGGACGAGCACCTGCTACATACTTGCAACCGTATTTTTCTGCATATTCACGGATACGTCCGCGATAGAGGTTCTTCAATTCCATGATGTAATCCAGTTTTTCGCGGTCGATACCGTCCGGATCATAGATGTAACCGTCAGAGTCGGACATGGTAACTACTTTAGCACCCAACTGAATCAGTTTTTCTACAGTATACTGTGCTACGTTTCCTGAACCAGATACCAGACAAGTCTTACCCTTGATGTCGATGTTACGAGTTTTCAGCATTTCCAGCAAGAAATAGATGTTACCGTAACCTGTAGCTTCCGGACGGATAAGTGAACCACCAAATTCACGGCCTTTACCAGTCAACACACCGCTGAATTCGCGAGTCAGTTTTTTGTACATACCGAACATGTAACCTACTTCACGGCCGCCTACACCTATATCACCGGCAGGAACGTCAGTTTCAGGACCGATGTGGCGCCACAATTCCAGCATGAATGCCTGGCAGAAACGCATTACTTCTGCATTTGACTTACCGCGTGGAGAGAAGTCAGATCCACCTTTACCACCACCCATCGGAAGAGTAGTCAGTGAGTTCTTGAAGGTCTGTTCGAATGCCAGGAACTTCAAAATTCCCAGGTTTACAGAGCTGTGGAAACGGATACCGCCTTTGTACGGGCCGATAGCGTTGTTGTGTTGTACACGGTAACCCATGTTGGTCTGGATGTTACCTTTGTCGTCCATCCAAGTGACGCGGAACTGGTATACGCGATCTGGAATACACAGACGTTCAATCAAGTTTACTTTGTCGAATTCAGGGTGTTTGTTGTATTCCTCTTCGATAGTTCCTAACACTTCTTCTACTGCCTGATGATACTCAGGTTCATTGGGGAATCTTCTTTTCAGATCTTCCAGAACTTTAGCTGCATTCATAATTAAAAAAGATTATCTGTCTTATTTATTGGTTTTGAAAAATCACAGTAATATGTTTCTTTTTGTTTGATGTGCCAAAAATATAGATAAAAATTTATTTATGCAACAATAAATCAAGAAAAGTGAGAAAAAAGCGTCAAAAATCCCTTTTTATCTATTTATTCGTGTTTATTTGTTTCTGCTTTTAAGAGATTTAATTACAGGGATAAACACCAAAGCTCCTGATATGAGAATCATAATGACAAGCGGACCGTCAATTTTGGGAGTAGAGGTGAGTACTAAAAAGCAAAGTGCGGCCCAGCATAAAGTAAGTACGACACATTGTGTATGATTGAGTGGTTTTCTCATGGTTTATAGAAAAATAATACACGGAGGAACGGTGGCAAGGGTGAATGTTTTGGCTTGCGGCTGTTCCTCCGTGTAAGGTGAAATAATTCAGTAATGTTTATTGTGCTTTCTTCTTCTTGTCGACAATGGCATCAATGCAGGCGATAGCTGTGATATTGACAATATCGCGTACAGAGCTTTCAATGTCGGTGAAGTGAATTGGTTTGTTCAATCCCATCTGAATCGGGCCGATTACTTCGGTTTCACTCATGCTTTGGATGAGCTGGTAGGTTGCATTAGCTGAACTCAGGTTGGGGAATACCAATGTGTTTACTTCTTTTCCTTTTAAGCGTGTGAAAGGATATTTCTCATCACGAAGGGCATTGTTCAAGGCGAATTTCACTTGCATTTCACCGTCAATAGCCAAATCCGGGTATTCCTGATGCAGCTGGTTGATGGCTTCGTGTACTTTTGCCGGACTTCCTTCTGCGTCGGAACCGAAGTTTGAATAAGACAGCATAGCCATTACCGGTTCCTGGTTGAAGAAACGTACAGCCTTGGCCGACAGTTTGGCAATGTCTATCAAGGTATCGGTGTCCGGATGACGGTTAATCAATGTATCGGCAATGAAATAAGTTCCCTTCTTGGAGTTCAGAATATGCATGGTACCGAAATGTTTGTATCCCGGTTGGATACCGATAACTTCCTTGGCAACCTTGATCGTGTTGGAGTACTTGGTGTACAATCCGGTTACAAAGGCATCTGCTTCGCCGGTTTCCACCATCATCATACCAAAGTAGTTGCGTTCGAACATCTTATCGTTTGCTTCTTGGAAGTTGGCTCCTTCGCGGGCACGTTTTTCGCAGAGGATGCGTGCATAGCGTTCGCGACGTTCTGATTCGCGGTCGTGACGCAGGTTGACAATTTCAATGCCTTCCAGACTCAGGTCAAGTTCCTTGGCTAATTTTTCGATGCGTTCTTCGTTACCCAAAAGAATCGGATGACAGATACCTTCTGCTTTGGCTTCTACTGCTGCTTTCAGCATGTTCGGATGAATACCTTCGGCAAATACCACGCGCTGCGGGTTGCGGCGAGCTGTTTCATACAACTGGCGGGTCAGCTTGTTTTCCTGTCCCATCAGTTCTCTCAAGTGATTCTTGTATTCATCCCAGTCGGTAATCTGTTTGCGGGCTACACCTGATTCCATGGCAGCCTTAGCTACGGCCATAGATACTTCGGTAATCAAACGTGGGTCAACCGGTTTCGGAATAAAGTATTCAGGTCCGAAAGTCAGGTTGTTCACATGATAAGCTTCGTTGACAACGTCGGGTACAGGTTTTTTAGCCAGGTCGGCAATGGCATGTACGGCTGCCAGCTTCATCTCTTCGTTGATGGCAGTGGCACGCGTATCAAGTGCACCGCGGAAGATATAAGGGAATCCGATAACATTGTTTATCTGGTTCGGATAGTCGGAACGTCCGGTTGACATCAATACATCTGGACGGGAAGCCATGGCGTCTTCGTATGAAATTTCCGGAGTCGGGTTAGCCAGAGCAAATACGATAGGATGAGAAGCCATGCTGCGTACCATATCCTGACTCAGCACGTTACCTCTGGAAAGACCGAGGAATACATCGGCTCCCTTGATAGCTTCTGCCAGTGTGTGGATGTCGGTGCGGTCAGTAGCAAAGAATTTTTTCTGCTCGTTAAGGTCTGTACGTTCTTTGGAAATCACTCCTTTACTGTCGAGCATGACAATGTTTTCCAGGCGTGCGCCGAGAGCTACATATAATTTAGTGCAAGATACGGCAGATGCACCGGCACCGTTGACTACGATTTTTACTTCTTCAATTTTCTTTCCGGCTACTTTCAGTGCATTCAGCAATCCGGCACTGGAGATGATGGCTGTACCGTGCTGGTCGTCGTGCATTACCGGAATGTCCAGTTCTTCCTTCAGTCTCTGTTCTATTTTGAAGCATTCAGGAGCTTTGATGTCTTCCAGATTGATACCTCCGAAAGTAGGAGCAATGGCTTTTACCGCTTCGATAAATTTATCCGGGTCTTTTTCATTTACTTCAATATCGAATACGTCAATTCCGGCATAAATTTTAAACAGCAGTCCCTTTCCTTCCATTACGGGTTTTCCGCTCATGGCACCTATATCTCCTAAACCTAATACAGCTGTTCCGTTAGAGATTACGGCTACCAAGTTACCTTTGTCGGTATAGTCGTATGCGGTATCCGGATTCTTTTGGATTTCCAGACACGGTTCTGCTACTCCCGGTGAATAAGCCAATGATAAATCTCGTTGAGTTTGATAAGGTTTGGTGGGGACCACTTCTATTTTCCCCGGTTTGCCTTGTGAGTGATAGAGCAAGGCTGCTTCTTTCGTTATTTTTGTCATATTTCTTCGTTTTTTAGTTGTTTCAAAGAATAATGTATCGCGCAAATGTAGGAATAAAATAACAAATGGACTGTTTTTTTCTGAAAAAAACTATAAAATGAACGAAGGTTGTTTTGGAGTATTGAAGATTTTTTGTCGATAGTTTTTGTCGATTGGTCTGATAATATTGGCTATATGTAATGATATTAGGGCATTATGGTTATTCTTAGTTAAAGTCACTTTCCGGACCTTGATTTTTTTTCTATATTTGCACGATAAAAAACTAGAGAAGGGTGTAAAGTTTTCAGTGGAAAACTTTAATAGAGAGAAGAGATAAAACCAAATTTTATATATGAATATAAGTATGAGCACAAAAAGAAACAGAAGTTTTTCTTCTAGCCGAGTGGCATTCTATGCATTGACTCTTTCGGTGCTGACTGCATGTGGAGGCGGTCAGGGGGGTATGAAAATGGGTGATGATGAATTTGCGGTTGAAACACTTGCAGCTGCTTCTAGCAATCAGACAACCCAGTATCCCGCTACAATTAAAGGTTTGCAGGATATTGAAATTCGTCCGCAAGTATCAGGATTTATCGTGAAGTTGTGTGTAGACGAAGGTGCTACAGTTCGCAAGGGACAAGCTTTGTTCCAGATTGATCCTACACAGTATAAGGCTGCATACGATCAGGCTAAAGCAAGCGTGGCTTCAGCAAAAGCTAACTTGGAAACTGTTACTTCAACTGAAGCAAACAAGAAGATGCTGCATGAGCAGAAAATTATCAGTGATTTTGAATACCAGACAGCTGTAAATAACCTGCTTTCTGCTAAGGCAAGTTTGGCACAGGCAGAAGCTTCTTATGCGGCTGCAAAACAGAATTTGGGCTTCTGTACCGTAACCAGTCCTTCAGATGGAGTTATTGGTACTTTCCCGTATCGTGTAGGTGCATTGGTTGGTCCTTCTGCAGCTGAACCGTTGACTACCGTTTCTCAGATTGGAGATATGTACGTATATTTCTCAATGACTGAAAAACAGTTGCTGGCTTTGACTAAAGCAGGTGGTACATTGAAGGAACAGTTGGAAAAGATGCCTGCTGTCAAATTGCAGTTGTCTGATGGAACAATGTATTCAGAAGAAGGTAAGATTGATGCCGTAAGTGGTGTAATCGACCAGACTACTGGTTCTGTAAGCATGCGTGCAATTTTCCCGAACAAGCAGAATATCCTTCGTAGTGGAGGTATGGCCAACGTGGTATTCCCATACACTATGAGCGACATTATCTTGATTCCTCAAACTGCTACTCAGGAAATTCAGGACAAGAAGTTTGTGTATGTATTACAGTCTGATAATACTATCAAGCATACAGAAGTGCAGGTTTCTAACTTGAATGATGGTAAACATTACATCGTGACAGGTGGGCTGAAGCCTGGGGATAAGATTGTTGTAGAAGGTGTTCAGACATTGAAAGACGGACAAAAGATTACTCCGATTACACAGGCTGAAAAAGAAGCTAAATTCCAGAAGGCGTTACAAGACCAGCGGGATGGTAACATTCAGACAGCTTTTAAATAATAAAAAATGATTCTTATGGTGCTGGGGGAATGTGTTTGATGAAAACCCTCGGGACTGTAATTATAAATGGTATTTAAAGAATGAAACTAGATAAATTTATTAACCGTCCGGTACTGTCAACCGTAATTTCTATTTTGATAGTAATTCTGGGTGTGATTGGTTTGGCCACCCTGCCGGTTACACAATATCCGGACATTGCACCTCCTACCGTATCGGTAAGAGCAACTTATACAGGTGCGAATGCACAGACTGTGTTGAACTCAGTGATTGCTCCGCTGGAAGACCAGATTAACGGTGTAGAAAACATGATGTACATTCAGTCTAGTGCCTCAAACAATGGTTCAGCTGATATCAGCATTTATTTTAACCAGGGTACTGACCCGGATATGGCTGCGGTCAACGTACAGAACCGTGTGTCTATGGCACAAGGTCTGTTGCCGGCAGAAGTTACCAAAGTGGGTGTGACCACACAGAAACGTCAGAACTCTATGTTGTTGATTTTCTCTTTGTATGATGCAGAAGATAAGTATAACATTGAGTTTATTGAAAACTATGCCAAGATTAACTTGATTCCGGAAGTTCAGCGTGTAAAAGGTGTGGGTGATGCCAACGTGATGGGTCAGGACTACTCTATGCGTATTTGGTTGAAGCCGGATGTGATGGCGCAGTACAATTTGGTTCCGTCTGATATCTCTGGTGTATTGGCAGAACAGAATATTGAAGCTGCACCTGGACAGTTTGGTGAACGTGGTAATCAGACTTTCCAGTACACCATTCGTTACAAAGGTCGTTTGCAGCAGACTGAAGAATTTGAAGATATTGTAGTGAAGGCTCTGCCTAACGGTGAAGTACTCCGTTTGGGAGATGTAGCCCGTATCGAACTGGGACGTCTGGCTTATACCTTTAATAATACAGTAAACGGTCATAAGGCTGTAACTTGTATCGTATTCCAGATGGCAGGAACCAATGCGACAGAAACAATCAACAACTTGTTGGATGTTATTAGTAAGGCTGAAGAAAGCTTGCCTGCCGGATTGAAGATTAACGTGGCTCAGAATGCCAATGACTTCTTGTATGCGTCTATTCACGAAGTTATCAAGACTTTGATTGAGGCGTTTGTGCTGGTGTTCATCGTAGTATATGTGTTCTTGCAGGATATGCGTTCTACATTGATTCCGGCCATTGCCATTCCGGTAGCCTTGATTGCTACTTTCTTCGTATTGAAACTGATTGGATTTAGTGTGAACTTGCTGACACTTTCGGCGATGGTGCTTGCCATTGCGATTGTGGTCGACGATGCCATTGTGGTGGTGGAAGGTGTACATGCCAAGTTGGACCAGGGATACAAATCATCTCGTGAGGCTTCTATCGATGCCATGAGCGAACTCGGTGGTGCACTGGTTTCTATTACATTGGTCATGATGTCCGTGTTTATCCCGGTAAGTTTCATGGGAGGTACGGCCGGTACATTCTATCGTCAGTTCGGTATTACGATGGCGATTTCTATCGCATTCTCTGCGTTGAACGCGTTGACACTTTCTCCGGCATTGTGTGCTATTTTCCTGAAACCGCATGATTCAGAACACAAGCAGAAGAAGATGAGTATGGTCGATCGTTTCCATACCTCTTTCAATGCTGCATACGATTCATTGCTGAAGAGCTATAAGAAGCGTGTCGTATTCTTTATTCATAAGAAATGGCTTTCATTCGGACTGGTGGCTGCATCTATCGTATTGTTGATGTTCTTTATGAAAACCACTCCGACTGGTATGGTGCCGAATGAAGATACCGGTACTATCATGGGTGCTGTGACATTGCCTCCTGGTACTTCTCAGGAACGCGCTATGGAAGTGTTGGCCAAGGTAGATAGCCTGGTAGCTGCAGAACCTGCCGTTCAGTCTCGTACTATCATTTCTGGATATAGCTTTATTGGTGGTCAAGGACCTTCTTACGGTTCTGTCATCATCAAGCTGAAAGACTGGGAAGAACGTTCCATGATGCAGAATTCAGATATTATCTATTCTACTTTGTTCTTGCGTGCACAGAAAGTCATTAAGGATGCACAGGTATTGTTCTTTGCTCCTCCGATGATTCCGGGTTATTCAGTATCAAGTGATATTGAGTTGAACATGCAGGATAAGACCGGTGGTACGCTGGATCACTTCTTTGAAGTGGTAAAAAGCTATACAGCTGCACTGGAAGCACGTCCGGAAATCAACTCTGCGAAGACTACCTTCAACCCGAGCTTCCCGCAGTATCAGCTTGACATTGATGCGGCAGCTTGTAAAAAGGCAGGTATCAGCCCGAGCGATATTCTTTCTACTATGCAGGGATATTTTGGAGGTTTGTATGCTTCTAACTTCAACCGTTTCGGTAAGATGTATCGTGTAATGATTCAGGCTGAACCGGATGCTACTAAAAACATGGAATCGTTGAACGGAGTGAAAGTACGTGGTAGCAATGGAGAAATGGCTCCTATCACACAGTTCGTAAGCATGAAGAAAGTATACGGCCCGGATATTATCAACCGTTTCAACCTGTATACTTCAATGAAGGTGATGGTGGCTCCTGCTTCTGGTTATACTTCAGGTCAGGCATTGCAGGCTATTGCTGAAGTGGCTAAGGAAAATCTTCCGATGGGATTCGGTTACGAATTGGGAGGTATGGCACGTGAGGAAGCACAGACAAGTGGCAGTACAACAGGTATTATCTTCGTACTTTGCTTCGTCTTCGTTTACTTGCTGCTGAGTGCCCAGTATGAAAGTTACATCCTGCCGTTGGCCGTATTGCTTTCTGTTCCGTTCGGTTTGATGGGTAGCTTCATCTTCGTCAACGGATTTAGTGCATTGGGAAGCATTCCTGCATTGAAGATGATTTTGGGAACCATGTCAAATGATATTTACATGCAGATTGCCTTGATTATGTTGATGGGTCTGTTGGCTAAGAATGCCATCTTGATTGTAGAGTTTGCTCTTGACCGTCGTAAACAAGGTATGAGTATTTCCTGGGCAGCCGTATTGGGTGCTGCAGCCCGTCTTCGTCCGATTTTGATGACTTCATTGGCCATGATTGTCGGTTTGATTCCGTTGATGTTGGCTATGGGTGTAGGAGCTCACGGTAACCGTACATTGGGTGCTTCGGCTATTGGTGGTATGTTAATCGGTATGATTTTCCAGATTTTCATCGTTCCGGTATTGTTCGTGGTATTCCAGTGGTTGCAAGAAAAAGTGAAACCAATGGAATGGGATAGCCTCGATGAAAGTGAAGTGGAAGCTGAAATTGAACAGTATTCTCCTAATACGCATAAATAAGATTGATAATGAAAAAACAGATAATAGGAATGATGTGTCTGGCTGCTATGATGAGCAGTTGCCACATTTACAAAGCTTATGACCGTCCGGAAACGATAGATGCCTCAGGTGTCTATCGTGACCCGGCTTCGGCAACCGATACACTGGCTGCCGATACGGCCAATATGGGAAACTTGCCTTGGAAAGAGATTTTCCGTGATGCCAAACTGCAGGCCTTGATTGAAGAAGGACTGGCTAACAATGTAGATATGCAGGCGGCTGCTCTCCGTGTACAGGAAGCGAAAGTGATGCTGACTGCCGCTAAATTGTCTTATTTGCCTTCTATTAATCTGGCTCCGCAAGGTTCTACAACCAGCATGGGAGGTGGAAACTATGTAAAGGCATACCAGCTTCCAGTGTCTGCCAGTTGGGAAATTGACTTGTTCGGAAAGATTTTGAATACCAAACGTGGGCAGAAAGTAGCCTACGAACAGAGCCAGTATGCAGAACAGGCTGTACGTTCACAGATTATTTGTGGTATAGCTAATGTGTACTATTCTTTGCTGATGCTCGACCGTCAGGTAGAAATTACGACTGAAACGGCTGCTATCTATAAAGAAAACGTACGAGTAATGGAAGCCATGAAAATTGCCGGTATGACAACCGAAGCTGCTGTAGCACAGATGCGTGCTGCCAGCCATCAGGTAGAGGCTTCGTTGATGGATTTGAAACGTCAGGTGCGTGAAACAGAAAATTCACTTGCTGTACTGTTGGCTAAGGCTCCTCAGACCATCGAACGCAGTACATTGGACGAACAGGTTATGCCGGAAGAACTGGCAGCGGGTGTACCGATGCAGTTATTGGAAAACCGTCCGGACGTGAAGATGGCTGAAATGACGCTTGCGGCTGCTTATTATACCACCAACTCTGCACGTGCAGCTTTCTATCCGGGCTTGAACATTACTGGTCTGGCAGGATGGACAAACGGTTCAGGTATTACAGTGGCTAATCCGGGTGAATTTATGCTGCAGGCTTTGGCTTCATTGGCTCAGCCTATTTTCAATAACGGTAAGCTGATTGCCAACCTGAAGGTTTCAAAGGCAGAAGAAAAGATTGCTCAGATGAATTATCAGCAGACTATTCTGGAAGCTGGAAAGGAAGTGAGCGATGCTCTGTATCTGTTCGATACACAGAATAAGAAACTGGTGGAAGACCGTGGACAGGTAGAGCAGTTGGATAAGGCAGTGACTTATACCAAGGCCTTGTTCCAGAGCGGAGATGCCACTTATCTGGAAATCCTGACCGCACAGCAGAATCTGCTGAGTGCACAGTTGTCAGAGGTAGCTGATAATTTCCAGCGTATGCAAGCTGTGATCAACTTGTACAGTGCGTTGGGAGGAGGAAGAAATTGATTAACCTTAAAATGAGAAAACTATGATAAGTCCTTTAGCTTATGTAGATCCGTCAGCCAAATTGGGTAAGAACGTGACGGTTCATCCATTTGCCTATATCGACAAGAATGTAGAGATAGGTGATGACAACGTGATTATGCCTTATGCCAGTCTGATGAGCGGCACACGTATGGGAAATGGAAATACAGTTTATCAGGGAGCTGTTGTGGCAGCAGTTCCCCAGGATTTTGCCTTTACAGGTGAAGAAACACTGGCTATTATCGGCAATAACAATGTGATTCGTGAAAATGCCGTGATTATTCGCGGTACACATGCTTCACATGCTACAAAAGTGGGTGATGGCAACTTCATCATGAGTGGAGCCCGTCTTTCTCATGACGTGGAAGTGGGTAACCGTTGCATTATCGGTAACGGTTCACAGGTTTCGGGCAACTGTATCATCTATGACAATGCCATCCTTACTTCCAATGTGCTGATGCAGGGAAATACACGTCTGGGAAGCTTCTCAGTAGTGCAAGGCGGATGCCGTTTCATCAAGGACATTCCTCCATATATTGTAGCAGCCCATGAACCGATTGCATTCTATAGCATCAATACAAAAGTGCTGGAGCATACTGGTTTTTCTGAAACCATTATCAAACACATTGCACAGGCATACCGTATCCTTTATAAGGCAAATACTTCATTGCATGATGCATTGGGACGTATTCGTGAACAGATTCCTAACGGACCGGAAATTGAAAACATTATCCAGTTTGTGGAAACTTCAAAATTAGGAATTATTCATTGATGTAGATAATGGCAGGGCGAAGAAAGGAAAACGACCGTGAAGAGTTAAAGTTGCGTGTGGTGGAAACAGCCTCCAAATCTTTTATGACTTTGGGGATTAAGGCTGTCCACATGGACGATATAGCAAGTTCGCTTTCTATATCCAAGCGTACGCTTTATGAACTGTTTGGAGATAAAGAAGAACTTCTGCTGGAAGTTTTCCGTTTTTATCGTCATTGTATGAATGAGTATATGCAAGAGATTGCTTCCAGCGCGAATAATGTGCTGGAAGTAATCCTTACATTTTATGAGCGTAAGTTCAATGAGTTGTGTTCGGTAAACCCTCTGTTCTTTCGTGACTTGCGCAAATATTCCAAGGTGTTGGACTATATACATGATGACCGTCGCAGGGGAGATGCTGATGCACTGGCCTATTTTCAAAAGGGAGTAGAGCAAGGTATTTTTCGCAGCGACATTAATTTCCAGATTATTAATCAGGCCATGGCCATGCAGATGGACTTGTTGATTTATTCAGACATTACAGACCATTATCCGCTGGCCGAAATCTATAGTGAAATCACTATTCTACACATGCGGGGGATTACCACGGAAAAAGGTTACCGCATGGTCGATGATTTCTTGAAGAATATTCGAGAGAAACATACCAGATAATTTTGTACTTAAACTCCTCTATCTTTGATTTCTCGAAGATAGGATGCGGTTCGGCAATACTTGCGCTCAAAAGCAAGCTTTTGGCTTGGTATTGCTCTCACCTTTCACTATCTTTGCACCCAGTTTTAGAGGAAAGTTCATGAAGAATAAATTGTTATACACTTTTCTGTTTACCCTTCTGGTGGTGGCAGGTCTGTTTGCCATGCATTTTTTGCCGTCTGTCTCTTTTCGTGGCGAACCTTTGAGAAGGGTTGATTTGCTTTCAGACATTCGTATAAAGAAGGTAATAGTAGAACCTATGGATTCTGATACCCTGGTGCTGCCTCCTCCCGTAAAGCCGGCTTTTGTAGATACCTGCAAGAGCGGAATGGTCTGCATCGAAGAATATGCCGATTCTGCGGGGCGCGGGATGAACTGTTTTTATGAGGCTTTGGGAAAGGTGGCTTCTTTAGACCGTCCGGTACGCATTGCCTATTTCGGCGATTCGTTCATTGAGGCCGACATCCTGACCGGCGATTTGCGCGAGATGTTGCAGAAACGTTTTGGCGGATGTGGGGTAGGCTATGTATCTATCACTACCAAAATAGCTGGTTTCCGTCCTACGGTACACCATTCGTTTGGTGGATGGGGCAGTCACTCCATTACAGATTCCACCTATTTTGACCGTTCCCGTCAGGACATTTCCAATCATTATTTTATTCCTTCTTCGGGAGCTTATGTCAGCCTGAAAGGTGAGAAACGCTTCTTGTCGCATATTGATACCTGCGAAGTGTCTACCTGTTATTTCCTGACTTCCGATTCTTTGCGGTTGGCTGCATCTGTCAATGGAGGAGAGGCACAGCCATTTTCTGTGGGTGGAAAAGAAGAGTTGCAGTCTGTGTCTGTGAACGGACGTATCGGATCTGTGCGCTGGAAAGTGGAGCAGCTGGATTCTACAGCTTTGTTCTATGCCGTGACGATGGATCCGCGTCAAGGTGTGGTAGTCGATAATTTCAGTACCCGTGGAAGCAGCGGACAGCAGTTGGGTAATATTCCGATGTCGATACTTCGTCAGTATAACCGTCTGCGTACATACGATTTGATTGTGTTGCAGTACGGGCTGAATGTAGCTTCAGACAAGGTAATGAACTATACCTATTACAAGGATGCGATGAAACCGATAGTGGAGCGTTTGAAGACGGCCTTTCCGGAGGCTTCTGTCCTGATTGTCGGGGTGGGAGATAGAGAAAACAAGGATGAAAACGGCGAATTGCGTACCATGCCGGGTGTGAAGCGCCTGATTCGTTACCAGCAGGCACTTGCGGCAGAAACGGGTGTGGCATTCTGGAATATGTTCGAAGCCATGGGAGGAGAGGGTAGTATGGTAGAGATGGTGAACCACAAGCCTCAGATGGCCAATTATGATTATACTCACATCAATTTCAGGGGAGGAAAGCACATTGCCGGACTTTTGTTTGAAACGTTGATGTACGGCAAGGAACAGTACGAAAAACGAAAAGCTTATGAAATGGAGTGTGATACGTTTTTGGGGGATATTCTTCGGGTTCCTTTTGGGGGCATTGCCGCTTTTAGCGCAGGATGTGTTGCCGGAGAAGTCGCGTCCGGACCGTCATTCCGGTCATGTGTCCGACAGCGAGGCCATGCAGCAGCTGATGCGTTTTGTGGATGTCAGCAATCCGATGCCAGCCGGCTTTAAGGGAACAACTGAAAATACGATTACAGACCCTACGCATGAACTGGAGCCTTTCTGGCAGAAGCTTTCTGTGCTCGACCGTCCGTTACGTATCGTGCACATCGGCGATTCTCATGTGCGGGGGCATGTGTATCCTTATATTGTACGGCGGCAACTGGAGGACGATTTCGGACGGGAGGCCGTGCTCGATATGCAGGTGAGTTACCGTACTTCGGGACTGGCGCAGGAAACGGGGGCCGCAGGAATTGTGTATCACATAGTAGGAGTAAACGGAGCGACTTGTGCTTCTTTTGCTACACCTGAGAATATTCGTCAGATTATCGAACTGAATCCGGACCTGGTTATTCTTTCGTTCGGCACCAATGAAGCTCATGGCCGCCGTTATTCTTCGGTAGAGCACCTGACGCAGATGGATAACCTGTTGGAAGAATTGAAGAAAGGATGTCCGCAGGCGGTGTATCTGCTGACCACTCCTCCCGGAGCGTATGTCCGCAATGGCCGACGGGGCGCAAGAGTAATCAATCCTCGCACGAAATTAGTGGTAAAGACAGAACTGGATTATGCGGCTTCGCGGAAACTCGCTATATGGGATATGTATCATGTGGTAGGAGGTGAACGTTATGCTTGTCTGAACTGGAGTAACGGAAACTATTTCCAGCGCGACAAGATTCATTTTACACAGGACGGATATATTTTACAGGGATTATTATTACACGAAGCGATTATCAAATCATACAACAATTATGTGGAAACTCAACTGGACGGAACTTGGAATTGACTGGGACAGACTTAAGGATGTGCTGACGTACGATGCGTCGCAACCGATGATTTTCAGCAGTGGCTTCTTCTTGCTGCTTTTTCTCGGATTCAGCCTGATTTACCTGATTTTGCAGAAAAAGACTACGGCACGTCTGCTGTTTGTTACCTTGTTTTCTTATTATTTCTATTATAAGAGCAGCGGGTTTTATTTCTTTCTACTGGGTATTGTCACGGTGTCCGACTTTCTGTTAGCTCGCAGGATGGAGCAGACTGTACAGCCTTGGAAACGGAAACTGCTGGTGGTATGCAGTTTGTGCATCAACCTCGGATTGCTTTGTTATTTCAAGTACACCAATTTCTTTTATGAGATGCTGGCTCCGTTGTGGCACGGGCAGTTCGAGCCGCTGGACATATTCCTTCCGGTGGGAATTTCCTTCTTTACCTTCCAGTCGCTGAGTTATACCATTGATGTGTACCGTCGTGACCTGAAACCGCTGACTAACTTGCTGGATTATGCGTTTTATGTGTCCTTCTTTCCGCAGTTGGTGGCAGGGCCTATCGTCCGTGCACGCGACTTTATCCCGCAAATCCGTCAGCCCTTATTTGTATCGTCTGAGATGTTCGGACAAGGCATCTTTTTCATAGTAAGTGGCTTGTTCAAGAAAGCGGTGATTTCAGACTATATCAGCGTGAACTTTGTAGAACGTATATTCGATAATCCGGGATTGTATTCCGGACTGGAAAACCTGTTTGGGATTTACGGATATGCCTTGCAGATATACTGTGACTTTTCGGGCTACAGTGACATGGCTATCGGACTTGCCCTGCTGCTGGGATTCCATTTCCCTCCCAACTTTGATTCGCCTTATAAGGCGGACAGTGTGACCGATTTCTGGCATCGCTGGCACATCTCCTTGTCTACCTGGTTGCGCGACTATCTGTATATTTCCCTGGGCGGTAACCGAAAGGGAAAAATCCGTACCTACATCAACCTGATACTGACCATGCTTTTAGGTGGTTTGTGGCACGGTGCTTCGTGGAACTTTGTGGTGTGGGGCGGATTGCACGGAGTGGCATTGGCCTTACATAAGTTTTTCCGTAACCTATTGGGTCGGCCCAAACAATATCGCAGCCGGGGAATACGTAAATTCTTTGCCGTGGTGCTGACCTTCCATTTTGTGTGTTTCTGTTGGATATTCTTCCGAAACTCCACGTTTGAGGCTTCGGTGACTATGATTCGCCAGATATTTACAGCCTTCCATCCGGAATTGCTGGAGCAGCTTTTGACGGGCTACTGGAAAGTGTTTGCATTGATGGGAGTAGGCTTCTTGCTTCATTTCTGTCCCGACAGCTGGCAGAATGCGTGCAGCCGGGGCATGGTGCGTATGCCGCTCATAGCCCAGGCACTGATAATGATTGCGCTGATTTATCTGGTCATTCAGGTGAAAAGCAGCGATATTCAGCCGTTTATCTACTTCCAGTTCTGATGTGTGAGGTCGTATAGGCGTGTAAGAGTAAAACTATTTTAGTTTTCACTCCCTATTTTTTCAGGAAAAAATTAGGAGAAAAGACCGAATAATTGTATTTTTGTCACGCTTTCGAAATATCCTTTCTCAAAAAAGGACGTTGGAAAGTGTGCTTATTGATATTTGCGCCCGTAGTTCAATGGATAGAATAAAGGATTCCGGTTCCTTCGATTGGGGTTCGACTCCCCACGGGCGTACATAAAGCTTATTAGACTGAAAAAGAACGGTTTAATAAGCTTTTTTGTTTATAGATACCAGCCTTCAGACATCGCGATTTGTACTTTCGGAAAAAACGCTCCTACGTTTGTGCTAAAACGCCTTTGCGTTTGATATAAAACGTACTTGCGTTTCATGTAAAACGCACTTGTGTTTTAAGTAAAACGTACTTGCGTTTTGATTGAAGCGTCAAAGCGTTTTCCGGTAAATGCAAAGGCCTTTTCTGAGGGTGAAAAAAATCACTGTTTAAAGTTGACTGAGAGATGAAAAACTACATGTTTGAAATTTGTGCGAACTCTGCAGAGAGTTGCGTGGCTGCCCAGCAGGGAGGTGCTCATCGGGTAGAATTGTGTGCCGGCATGCCGGAAGGTGGAACTACTCCGTCGTTGGGCGAGATAAAAGTGGCCCGTAAGTTGATTGACATCCGTCTGCATGTCATTATCCGTCCGCGTGGAGGAGATTTTCTGTACACGCCTTCTGAACTGGAGATTATGGAAGAAGATATTCGGGCTGCCCGTCAGGCGGGAGCTGATGGAGTGGTGTTCGGTTGCCTTACACCGGAAGGCGAGCTGGACAAGCCGGCCATGCAGCGTCTGATGGAAGCTTCCAAAGGACTTTCGGTGACTTTCCACCGTGCATTTGATTATGTCAAATCTCCCCGTGAGGCACTTGAAGAACTGATAGGCATGGGGGTGAACCGTGTGCTGACTTCTGGCCAGATGCCTACGGCCATGGAAGGGGCACCTTTGCTGGCTGAACTGGTGAAGCAGGCGGGCGACCGCATTATCATCATGCCGGGCTGCGGAGTGAACGAACATAACATTGCGGAACTGGCCCGTGTGACGGGAGCCGGTGAGTTCCATTTTTCGGCACGCAAACAAAAAGAAAGCCGGATGCTTCTTCGCAATCCGGCTTTGTCGATGGGAGGTACGGATATGGATGAATATGCTCATCCGGTCACGACTCCCGAAAAGGTGCGTCGCACCATTGAGGCGCTTACAGTCCGTGGATAACATGGAGCAGTTGCTCGCCCATGCCGATGGTGTATCCGTGTGATTCGAAGACTACACGGTTGAACGTATCGCCCAGGATAATCACCGGCAGGGTGGGTTTGCTGCCCAGCTTCATATTTTCAGCAATCATTTTCAGAATGCTTCCGTCTTTGTCTATACCGAACACTACGTTCGACGGAAGGTTGGGGAATTCCTTGCGGTCGAATTTCTTATAGGCTGCTTCGTCAGTGAAAAGCAGTACAATCGTACGTCCCCATTTCTCAAATTCCGCTTTCTTTACTTCGATGTCTTTCAGGGCATGATTGGTCGGTTCCTGACCTACGCCCAATACGCCGACAATGTAATATCCTCTTCCGGTAGTGTTGAGGACAGATACTTGTTCATCGGTGCCCGGACGGGTGTAGAGTGCTTCGGAATTGAAGCTGCCGATGACACGTACTTCTTCCGTATTGTTGCGCATGCAGAGAGGAGTCACCGTGGTCTTTCCTTTGTCGACAGAGAAGAATGAAACCTGGCTCAATACGCCTCCGTTGGCCATACGGCTACCCGTTACCATCATATAATAACCGGTCGACATGCTGCTTCCGTTTTTCAGCAGAGAAGCCCAGCTGGCATCTTCCGGATGGTTCTGCAACTGGAATGTGCCGTTGTCATACTTCGACAGGGTGAAGTGAGTGTAATATTTCGGATTGTCCAGTCGAGGAATAGCCTGGTAAGTAGCTTTCAATACACCTTCCGACAGACTTCCACCTTCTGAACTTTCAAAGTCCACCAATACCGGTTTTCCGTTGAGGCGGTAGCAGATGTTACCGTTTACTTCATCCTTCCAGGCGGGGATACCTAAGCTACGGGCAGCAGCTACGAAGAAAATGTCTCTGGACTGTGAGTCGGTTACACGGCTGCGCCATACACCTTCGGGTGAGGTAATGGTGAATATCGTACTCAGGTCGTTGCGGATAGACAGGCTGTCCTTACACCATTTCACGAGCACTTGCGGGTCAGCTTTGATTTGTGCGGCTAGTTCGGCAGACAAGGCTTTCTGCAGGTAGGTACGGTAAGGAGTCAGCATTTCAGTGGCAATACGCGGTGCAAGCACTTCTTTTACGTCAGCTTTCGCATCGGTAGCATACAAAAGGTCTTCCAGAATGCTGCAAGGTGTGTCGCGCAGGTCTTTATCAGCCAGTGTGCTGAGCAATTCCAATGCACGGGCACCCTGTCCCTTTTCCGCAGCATTCGACAGGAACTGCATGATGTCCGCATGGTTTCCTCTGGATTTCAGAATGTATGTGCTTGTTTGGTTCACATCCAGTTTCAGTCCTTCTGCAAAAGCCTTGGCCTTTTCTTCGGTGGGGAAGCTGGCTACGTAAGCATTGCGGATAGAATCTTCCTGAGCCATACGCCGGTTGTTTTCCTTACGCTGTGCATCGGTCACTTCCGGGAAGTTGGCTTTTTCAGCCGGTGGCACAATGTGCAAGGTATCGGTAAATACATCTCCCGGACGGTGAGAAAGCGTTAATGTGACTTCTTTATCTTTTCCGAAAGAAACTTTCTGCAAGCCGAAGTGGTCATTTGCCGAAGCGTAGACTACCATGTCGCCCAATCCGGCAGAAAGTGATGCTTTTCCTTGTGCGTCGGTCGTTTTGTTGGCTACGGTGAAGAATTCAGCGTAATTGTAAATCTTAAATTCTACGTGTGCACCTTCTACGGCTTTACCCTGAGCATCTACCACTGTAACAGTGACGGGGGCACTCTGTCCGTAGTTGTCGATGATGTTGATTTCCGTATAGTTGGCAGTGGTTTTCATCACTTCTTCCGGTCCGTCGTATGCACCGAATACTTTGGTGTGCATCAGCATACCTCTGCTGGCAGGAGCATTGAACCATCCTAAGTTCAGTACCGGTTCCGGTTCGCAGGCACCAAGGAAGTACCATTTGCCGTCCACCCAGGCTTCTACCCAGGCATGGTTGTCGTCAGTATGTGCCCAGCGCGGGGTGTACACCTGACGGGCAGGGATACCTACGGCACGGAGAGCGGCTACCAGGAAGGTAGATTCTTCACCGCAACGTCCGTAAGCCGTTTTTACAGTAGCCATCGGAGCACTGGTACGGATGTCGGTCGGGGTATAGATTACTTTTTCATGGCACCAGTGGTTTACTTCCAGCACGGCATCGTACATGGACAGTTTTTCCACACGCGGCATCAGTTCCTGACGGAACACTTCGCGTGCATTATCCAGGTTTTCATTGTTCACTCTGACAGGGAGTACAAAGTGGCGGAATATCATGTCGGGAATTCCGGCTCCCCATGAAGTCTCTTTTCGGTTCTGAAGTGCCAGACGTACATTTTTCAGATAGAACTCTCCGGAGTAATCCGAAATATCGCCCGGAGTCATGTAGGCATACAGGAACATCATGGCTTCCCGTTCCTCCAGCGACATGTCTTCATTGAAGATGTCAAAAAGATTTCCCCGGTTGAGAATCTCCTTCTTCTGTCCGAAATCAGCTTCCACTTTGTTGCGATAGTCGGCTTCTTTCAGAAAATGGTTGGGAGAAGTCGAGGTACACGAGGGGAAGAGGCAACTGAGCCAAAATGCAAATGCGGGAATGAGTAGTTTTTTCATGCAGGTAAAAAGATTTGGTAAATACAGAAATAAAAAAGACACGGAAACGAGAAGTTCTTCCTTTTGGGGTGAACTTCTGCGTTTCTGTGTCTTTTGGCTTAAAATGTGATATGCACTTAAATAGGTTTATATTCTACAAATGCTTCCATAGCTTCATAGCAAGCCAGACCTAATTGGTCGTAAAGTGAAGCAGTTCCGCGGTTGCGGTCTTCGCTTCTCTGCCAGAACAGACGTTCGTCATTGCCCAGGAACGGTGCACTTTCCATCTGAGACTGGTGTTTCAGGATAGAGTTACGTTTTGCACGAAGTTCTTCCGGACTCAAAGGTACGGCCATTTCGATGTTTTCGATTTCCCATTCTGCCCATGCGCCACGGTACATCCAGATGCGGCAGTCTTTCAGCCATTCCGCACTGGCATTCTTTTCTTCGTCGATAGCGGCAAAAACAGCGTCCGTACATACGCGGTGAGTACCATGCGGGTCGGCCAAGTCGCCGGCTACATAAATCTGATGAGGTTTCACTTCGCGGAGCAGGTTGAGCACGATTTCTACGTCGGCCTCGCTGATCGGGTTCTTTTCAATCTTTCCGGTTTCATAGAACGGAAGGTCAAGGAAGTGACAGCGGCTGAGCGGAATACGGTTGAATGTACAAGCAGTACGAGCTTCACCACGACGAATCAGACCTTTGATGGTCAGGATGTCGCGTGTATCCATGTCGCCTTCTTTCTTGGTAGAGAAGAACTGTTTGATTTCAGCATATTTGTCGCTGATAACCTTGTCTTCACTATTTTCGAACAACTGGTTAAAACCGTTGATGAAATGCATGAAACGTACTACTTCTTCATCGCCTACGGCAATGTTTCCGGAAGTTTCGTAAGCCACGTGTACTTCATGTCCCTGCTGAACGAGACGGCGCAGTGTACCTCCCATGGAGATTACATCGTCATCCGGATGCGGAGAGAATACCACCACACGTTTCGGGAACGGTTTGGCACGTTCCGGACGATAAGTATCATCGGCATTCGGTTTACCACCCGGCCATCCGGTAATGGTGTGCTGCAGGTCGTTGAATACCTTGATGTTGGCATTGTAGGCAGAGCCGTAAAGAGCCAGCAGTTCGCTCAAGCCGTTTTCATTATAGTCCTTGTTGGTCAGTTTCAGAATAGGCTTGTTCAGTGTAGTACACAACCATACGATGGCACTTCTTACCAGTTTGTCGTTCCATTCGCAGCTGGTTACCAGCCATGGACGCTGAATACGAGTCAGATGAGCTGCCGCAGCCAGGTCTACGCAAACAGAAGTGTTGGCATGAAGCTGCAGGTAAGATGCCGGCAGTGTATCACTTACCTTGTCTTCCACTGCACTTCGGATGATGTCAGCTTTGTCTTCACCCCAGGCCAGCATATAAACTTTTCTGGCTCCCATAATGGTATTGATACCCATGGTGATGGAGCAGGGAGGAAGATTGTCTACACCGATATTATGTGCAGCTTCAGAACGAGAAGTTGCATCAATCAAAATCAGGCGGGTAGTAGAGCTGGCATGTGAACCAGGTTCGTTCATACCGATGTTTCCTTCACGTCCGATTCCCATGATAACCATATCAAGACCTCCAAAGGTCTGTATACGCTGTTCGTACAAACGGCAGTGTTCAATGATGGCTTCCTGAGGGATGCTACCGTCCATTGTAAAGATATTCTGGCGGTCAATGTCTATCTGTGAAAGGAAAAGCTTGTTCAGGTGGCTGAAACTGCTTCCAGCACCTTCGGTCAGCGGATAATATTCATACAGGTTGAAGAATACCACGTTGCGGAAACTTACGCCTTCATCCTTGTGTTTCCGAATCAGTTCGGTGAACAGCGGACGCAGGGAAGCACCTGTACCTATGGCAATGGTACAGAATTTTCCTTCACGCTGTCTGTCCTGTATCTTTGCGACGATTTCATTGGCAATCTGTACCACACCTTCTTCGCTTGTTTCGAAGATGTTGGTCGGGATTTTTTCCAGTCGTGTCAGGACAGAACGTTCTACTGCGTTTCCCGGACGATAGTAACGTGGGGAAACGCGATTCAGTGAAATTTGAGAGCTAAGATTGGTTCTCATGATTCAGCGAATTAGAGGTTGTTTTTTTCAATATCTTTGAAGTACTTGTAGGTACCAACTTTCAGTTCGTCAGTAGCTGCTTCGTCACATACGATGATACCGTGCTGGTGCATCTGCAATGCGCTGATAGTCCACATCTGTGTGATGCCGCCTTCTACTGCATGCTGCAATGCACGTGCCTTGTTATGTCCGTTACAGATAATCAGTACTTCTTTAGCAGAAAGTACAGTACCAACTCCTACGGTCAATGCTGTCTTAGGCACTTTGTTCACGTCGTTGTCGAAGAAACGTGAGTTAGCGATGATGGTATCAGTAGTCAGTGTTTTCACACGTGTGCGTGAAGTCAGTGAAGAGCCCGGTTCGTTGAAAGCAATGTGACCGTCAGGACCGATACCTCCTAAGAACAGGTCGATGCCGCCGAACTTTTCAATTTCTTTTTCATAGTTGGCACATTCAGCTTCCAGGTCGGCTGCGTTACCGTTCAGGATGTGAATGTTTTCCTTGCAGATGTCAATATGATTAAAGAAGTTATTGAACATGAATGAATGGTAGCTTTCAGGATGAGATTCCGGCAAGCCTACGTATTCGTCCATATTGAAAGTCACTACATTCTTGAATGATACCACTCCCTTCTTGTTTAATTCAATCAGGGCCTTATACATACCCAGAGGAGATGAACCTGTGGGAAGTCCTAATACAAACGGTTTTTCTTTAGTAGGATTAGCTGCGTTGATTTTTTTTGCAACATAGTTTGCTGCCCAGTTGGACAGAGAACTGTAATCGGGTTCAATGATTAATCTCATGGTGGTTAGAATTTTGAATATTGAAATTAAATTAACTTGTTTCTTTCTCCTTTGTGATAAGAATTTTCTTACTCCATGCAAATATATCAAAGCTTACTCAGAAAGGCAAATAAAAAAATAGTTTTTTTATGCATGAGTTTTTAAAGAAAAATTCTACATTTGTAAATGTTTCTATAAAAAATAACAAATATGGGTCAGACTCTATTGAAGAATATACAGAAAGGCGTAAAAAGTGCATTGGTAAAGCAGCGTATCATTACGCACCTGATTTATGCGGGAAGCACTACAATCACAGATTTGTCCAAATCGATGGGACTAAGTGTGCCTACCGTGACAAAGTTTGTGGATGAAATGTGCAAGGAGGGATATGTGAACGATTGTGGAAAACTGGAAACCAGTGGAGGTCGTCATCCAAGTTTGTATGGACTGAATGCGGATTCTGCCTATTTTATCGGGATAGCGATGGCGGTACAGTCGTTAAGCCTGGGGGCAATCAACTTTAAGGGGGATGTGCTTCAGACCAAGATGGAAATTCCGTTCAAGCTGGAAAATACACCGGAATGTTTGGAACATATCTGTCAGGAAATAGAAACATTTATCGATGAACTTCCGTGCGACAAATCAAAGATTCTGAATATCTGTATTGGTATGACCGGACGAGTAAATCCGGAAACGGGCTGCAGCTATACGCATCTGACTTTTGGTGAGAAACCTTTGGCAGAGATGTTCTCCGAAAGATTGGGTATTAATGTGTGCATTGATAACGATAGCCGTGCAATGGCATACGGAGAATATATCATGCGCTCGGAGAAATGTCCGAAGAACCTGATTTATGTGAATGTAAACTGGGGGTTGGGACTCGCTATCATCATTGACGGTAAACTGTATTCGGGAATGTCTGGTTTTGCGGGTGAGTTTGGACATAATTACGGATATGATAACCAGCAGATCTGTTATTGCGGAAAGAAAGGCTGTATTGAAACGGAGGTATCCTGCTCGGCTTTGTATCGGAAGTTTATTGCCCGTTTGCGTCAGGGAGAAAACTCTGTGTTGCTGAAAGAGAAATCCATCGATGAAATAACTTTAGCAGATATTATTTCTGCTGTTCGTCGTGAAGATGTGCTGGCCATTGAGCTGGTGGAAGAGATTGGCGCGAAACTGGGACGTCACATTGGTGACCTGATTAATGTGTTCAATCCGGAACAGGTAATTATCGGAGGAGAATTCTCGAAGGTAGGAGAGTATTTGTTGCCTCCGGTTATTTCGGCAGTCCGTAAATATACGCTGAATTTAATGTATAAGGATTCGGATATTGTATTGTCGGAACTGAAAGAAAAGGCAAACGTCATAGGAGCTTCTCTGTTGTCAAGAAGTAAGTTGTTTGCATTGGAATAAAATTTTGTTGAGATAAAAAATCCCCGGAAAGTGAAGTTGTACTTCGGTTTTCCGGGGATTTTTCTTTATAGGGATGTATCTTGTAAACTTTGACGGCATGTCTCCCAGTTTTCGTTGAAGGCAGCCATGGAGGGGAACAGGATGTTGGCACCTTCTTGCAGAAGCACGTCGTTTGGAAGCGGACCGGTGTTCAGTGCAATGGTGAAGATACCGGCAGCTACTCCAGCTCTGACTCCTAACGGCGCATTCTCAATGACTACCGCTTCGTTGGCTTGTATGCCGGCTTTCTGCAAGGCCATCAGGTAAGGTTCAGGATTGGGCTTTCCATATTTTACATCAAAAGCGGTTACCATCAGTTCTCGTTGGAAGATGTCGGGGAAGTAGTGGTTCAACTTGTCCAATAACGAGAGTTGTCCGGAGCCGGTTACAACCATCGGAATCAGTCCGTCTGCTTTTATTTTTTTCAGGACCTCGAATGCGCCGGGCATAGGGTCGGCTTTGGGCAACTGATTGAATATGTCGCTCTTGGTCTGGTAGATTCGTTTGATTTCTTCTTCATCGGCCTCATAGCCTCTTTCTCTTTGGCTGACGATGTTGATGGTTGCCGCACCGGTACGTCCTTCGTGGAGGTAGGCTTCCTCTTTGCTCAGGCTCATTCCGTATTGCTTCATTGCCTCATGCCAGGCGGTGGCATGGTTCTTCATGGAGTCGAACAATACTCCGTCCATATCGAACAATACGGCCTTTAAGTCGATGCGTGTATAATGATGGGTGGTAAGATATTGGTTGATTTCTTGTTGGAACATGATGATATGGTTTATAATATTCAGGCACGCATTACATGAATGCACTTTCCTTGTAGAAGAAAGAGTGCTTTTCATGTAATTCGTGCCTGTCAATTAAAAACGGAGTGATAGACTCTCGTTTATTTATTTTTTCAGACGAGCCTGAATTGCTTCAGATTCTTTTTCGTATCCCGGCTTGTTCAGAAGAGCAAACATGTTTTTCTTGTAAGCTTCTACGCCCGGCTGGTTGAACGGATTTACTTCGAGCAGGTATCCGCTGATTCCGCAAGCCTTTTCGAAGAAATAGATAAGCTGTCCCAAGTAGTATTCGTTCAATGAAGGAACGCTTACACGCAAGTTAGGAACTCCACCGTCTACGTGTGCAAGCTGTGTACCGAGTTCGGCCATCTTGTTTACTTCGTCGATGCGTTTGCCTGCCAGGAAGTTTAGGCCATCCAGGTTTTCTTCATCGCTCGGGAAGTGAAGTTCGTGGCTTGGAGTTTCTACAGAAACCACTGTCTCGAAGATGCTGCGTTCACCCTGCTGAATCCACTGTCCCATAGAGTGCAGGTCAGTAGAGAAGTCTACAGAGCTCGGATAGATACCTTTCAGGTCCTTGCCTTCAGATTCACCGTACAGCTGTTTCCACCATTCCATGAAGTAGTGAAGTTTCGGCTGGAAGTTTACTAAGATTTCAATTTTCTTTCCGCTCTGATACAGTTCGTTACGAGTAGCAGCATACAAAGCAGCCGGGTTTTCGTACATGTTTTCGTTGGCACAAACTTTTTCCATTTCGCAAGCGCCGGCAACCAGCTGGTCAATGTCGATTCCAGCTACTGCAATAGGAAGCAAGCCTACCGGAGTCAATACAGAGAAACGTCCGCCTACATTGTCAGGAATGATGAATGATTTGTAACCTTCCTTGTCGGCTGTTGTGCGGGCTGCACCTTTCTTGGCATCTGTAACAGCTACGATAACCTTGCGAGCCATTTCCTTGCCTCTCTGGTCTTCACACTGCTTTTTCAGCAGACGGAAAGCAAGAGCGGTTTCAGTAGTTGTTCCAGATTTAGATATGTTGATTACACCGAATTTTTTGTCTTTCAGGAATTCAGTCAGTTCGAACAGGTAGTCTTCGCTGATGTTGTGTCCGGCAAAAATAATAGTAGGCTGTCCGGCTTTTTTCTCCTGCAACCAAGCAAAACTGTTTGACATGGCTTCGATGACAGCGCGTGCGCCCAGGTAGCTTCCTCCGATACCAGCTACGATTACTACATCGCAGTTTTCGCGAAGTGTCTGTGCGGTAGCTTTCAGGTCATCCAGGTGTTCCTTTGTAATGGAAGAAGGTAAATGCAACCAACCCAAGAAGTCGTTTCCTAAGCCTGTGCCTTTTTCCAGCGTTTCCATACAAGCTTTTACCTTTGGTTCATAAGAAGCCAATTTTTCCTTAGATATAAAATCTAAAGTCTTTTCAATGTTCAGTTTAATGTTTTCCATAACTGTTTTCTGATTTTATCTAAATGAGTCAGTTAATAATTTGATTTCTATCATTGGTGATATACGTTCGTAAAGAATATTATAGACGGCATCCACAATGGGCATATTGACATGCAGGTGCTTGTTCAGCTCCTTGATACATTTGGTGCCATAATATCCTTCGGCAATCATTTCCATTTCAATCTGGGCACTTTTTACGGAATATCCTTTACCAATCATAGTACCGAACACGCGGTTACGGCTGAAATTGGAATAAGAAGTCACGAGAAGGTCGCCCAGATAGGCTGAATCGTTTGTACAGCGGTTTACGGGATGTACGGTATCTAAGAACCGGTTCATTTCCTGTAAGGCATTGGACACCAGCACGGCCTGGAAGTTGTCTCCATATTTCAGACCGCTGCAGATTCCGGCTGCAATGGCATATACATTCTTCAACACAGAAGCATATTCAATGCCGGCTACGTCCGTATTGACCGAAGTCTTGATGTAATGCCCGGCCAGTTGCCGTGCAAACATCTTGGCTTTTTCAATGTCTTTGCATCCCACGGTGAGATAAGAAAGTCGTTCCAATGCTACTTCTTCCGCATGACAGGGACCTGCCAGTACGGCTATGTTGTTTTCAGGAACGTCATAAATCTTATGGAAATAATCGGATACGATAAGGTTTTCGTCGGGTACGATACCCTTGATGGCAGTAACGATGAATTTATCCTTCAGCTTGGTTTTTAGCTTTTTGAGGTGACTTTTCAGATACGGTGAAGGTGTGACAAAGATCAGGGTATCCGACTCTCTCACTACCTTGTTGATGTCTGATGAAAAGTTGATGCATTTCATGTCGAAACGCACACTTGTCAGATAGGCTGGATTGTGACCCAGACGCTTGAATTCTTCAATTCGGTCGTCACGGCGCATATACCAGTTTATGGATTCAGCCTGGGTTAAAATGATTTTAGCTATAGCAGTGGCCCAGCTGCCTCCCCCCATAATCGCTATTTTCCCGGGTAATTTCATACTCTTATATTTAATGAAAAACAGATATGAAGGACAAGACATGTGCTTTGTCCTTCATACACTTTCATTCATTTATTTAATCTTTTCTATCCAGCCAGCTACTTCGTCTACTGTGGGGTTGGCAAGTTCCAGTTTGTATTTCTTGTTGATGCCACAAATATCCTGATGAAGTTTCTGCGGATTCACGTCCTTCATGTCAGTCACGAGGTTGTATCCGGCTTTCTGAATTACCGGAACCCAGTCTTCTGCGATTCCTAATTCCATGAATTTAGCAGGCGCATCTTTCGGGATTACTTTTTCCGGACGCATCTGCGGGAAGAACAACACTTCCTGAATGGTACTCTGACCGGTCATCAGCATTACCAGACGGTCCATACCGATACCCATACCTGAAGTAGGAGGCATACCGTATTCCAATGCACGAACGAAGTCCTTGTCGATAATCATTGCTTCGTCGTCTCCCTTTTCACTCAGTCTCATCTGCTCTTCGAAGCGTTCCAGCTGGTCAATCGGGTCGTTCAATTCAGAGTATGCGTTACACAACTCTTTACCGTTCACCATCAGCTCAAAGCGCTCTGTCAAATCTGGATTGCTGCGGTGTTTCTTTGTCAGCGGAGACATTTCGATAGGATAGTCAGTGATGAAAGTCGGCTGAATGTAGTTGCCTTCGCAGAATTCGCCGAAGATTTCGTCAATCAGCTTACCCTTACCCATGGTGTCATCAATTTCCATGTTGAGCTTCTTGCAAACTTCACGAATCTGTTCTTCGTTCATGCCTGTCAGGTCATAGCCAGTGAATTCCTTGATAGAATCCAGCATGGTTACACGTTTGAACGGAGCTTTGAAGTTAATCATGTTGTCGCCTACCTGTACCTCTGTAGTACCGTTTACATCCAGACAGATTTTTTCAATCATGTTTTCTGTAAACTTCATCATCCAGTTGTAATCCTTGTAAGCAACGTAGATTTCCATACAGGTAAATTCCGGATTGTGTGTACGGTCCATACCTTCGTTACGGAAGTTTTTACCGATTTCATACACACCTTCGAAACCACCCACAATCAGTCTCTTCAGGTACAGCTCACTGGCAATACGCATGTACAATGGAATATCCAATGCGTTGTGGTGAGTGATAAACGGACGTGCCGCAGCACCTCCGGCAATAGACTGAAGAATCGGAGTTTCTACTTCGATATATCCTTTCGAGTTGAAATACTCTCTCATAGAGTTGTAGACCTTGTTCCGTTTCAGGAAGATTTCTTTAACTCCGTCGTTTACTACCAAGTCTACATAGCGCTGACGGTAACGGAGTTCAGGGTCTTCAAACTTATCGTAAGCCACTCCATCTTTGTATTTTACAATCGGGAGCGGACGAATTGATTTCGACAATACAGTCAGTTTCTGTGCATGGATAGAGATTTCGCCCATTTGGGTACGGAATACAAAACCTTCGATTCCTACGAAATCGCCCAAATCCAGCAAGCGTTTGAAAACTACATTATATAAATCTTTGTTTTCATCCGGACAGATATCATCGCGGGTTATATATACTTGTATACGGCCTTTAGAATCCTGTAATTCAATGAAAGACGCTTTTCCCATTACACGACGAGACATGATACGTCCTGCAACGGATACTTTGCGAGGTTCAGCATCATCTTTGAATTCGGCTTTTATGTCAGTCGAAAAAGCGTTGGTTACATACTCGGCAGCAGGGTATGGTTCAATCCCCATTGCTCTCAACTCATTCAGGCTGTTACGTCTGATTATTTCCTGTTCGCTTAATTCTAATACGTTCATTTGTTAGTATATTAACTCATTCTGGGCACAAAAATAAAAAACATTTTGCAAATAATCCCTATTTATAAGGTTCTTTTAGAATAAAAAGCCACGACTCTTGCGTGAAAAACAGGCAGCAGGCTAGGGTTTTATCATCGTGGCTTTGACGTTTTTACCTCGACACGTACGTGACGAGCTCTTGACACGTTCGTGCGGATGTCTCGTCACGTTCGAGTCGAGACCTTGACAGCAACGTGTCGAGGTATTTTTGTATAAGCGTTTGCAGAAATATACAATTACGTGTGTCTTTAAAGTATTTTGATGCTAATTTTTGGTTTCTATGATTAATTTGTTACCTTTGGGCGTTTCTAATGAATGAAAAGCATGAAAGTTATTTTATTACAGACAGATATTTGTTGGGCCTATCCTGCAGCCAATGTGGCTTACATGGATAAACTCATCAGTGTCCACGCACAAGGAACAGACTTGTTTGTTCTACCGGAAATGTTTTCCACCGGATTTTGTACTTCGCCGGAAGGCATTGCCGAATCATCCGATAGTGCTACCCTTCGGTGGATGAAGCAAAAAGCTGCCGAACGTAATTGTGCGATTGCCGGAAGTGTTTCGGTCGAGGAAAACGGAAAGTTCTATAACCGCTTCTATTTTGTGCATCCTGACGGAAACGTGCAGTGGTACAATAAAAAGCATCTGTTTACGTATGGAGGGGAAGACAAACACTATACGGCCGGACAGGAACGGGTGGTTGTGAATTTCCGTGGTGTTCGTTTCCTGCTGGAAGTTTGCTATGACCTGCGTTTCCCGGTATGGTCACGCAACCGGGGCGACTACGATGCGGCGATTTATGTAGCCAGCTGGCCTTCGCCCAGAGTGGAAGCCTGGAAAGCTTTGTTGCGTGCCCGTGCCATCGAGAACCAGTGCTATGTACTGGGGGTAAACCGGGTCGGGAAGGATCCCTATTGCGAATATAGCGGAGGAACAGCGGGCATAGACCCGTATGGTAAAACACTTTCTGCCTGTGCGGATGGGGAAGAAGGCTTTGCAGAAGTTGTGATTGATATGGAGGAACTGCAATCGTTCCGGAAAAAATTCCCGGTATTGAACGATGCCGACTCTTTTACACTGAATTAATTTCTATATTATATGAAAAATAAACGCTTATTGTTGGGCGACCAGGCCATTGCGCTGGGAGCTATTCACGCGGGGATTTCGGGAGTGTATGCTTATCCGGGAACTCCCTCTACTGAAATTACGGAATATATTCAAAACTCTCCTATAGCAAAAGAACGCGGTTTGCACAGCAGTTGGTGCACCAATGAAAAAACAGCCATGGAGGCTGCATTGGGTGTTTCTTATGTAGGAAAACGCGCCTTGGTCTGCATGAAACACGTGGGAATGAACGTATGTGCAGACGCATTTGTCAATTCTGCCATTACAGGCGTGAACGGAGGGGTAGTGGTACTGGCTGCCGATGATCCATCTATGCATTCTTCTCAGAATGAGCAGGATTCCCGTTTTTACGGCAAGTTTGCCCTGATTCCGATTCTGGAACCGTCTTCCCAGCAGGAAGCTTACGACATGATGTCGTATGCATACGACCTTTCGGAACAAATGCGTACGCCGGTACTGATGCGCATTACTACCCGCATGGCGCACTCTCGTGCGGCAGTCGAAGTGCAGGAGTCAGGAAAGGAAGTGACTTGCACGGGGCGTCCGTCGGTTCCTTCTGATTGGGTACTTTTGCCCGGTAATGCCCGCCGCCGGTATGTGGAAGCCATCGCTACTCAGGAAAAGTTGCGCGATGAGGTTGAACAGTCTGCATTTAATCGGTTGGCAGGTCAGGAAGGTATGGCTGAGAAGGGAATCGTGGCTTGTGGAATTGGTTACAATTACGTGATGGAAACCTATCCGGATGGATGTCCGTATCCTTTGCTGAAGATTTCACAGTATCCTTTACCGGTGGAAACCTTGACCCGTCTGGCCGACTCTTGCAAAGAGATTCTGGTAGTAGAAGACGGACAGCCTTTTGTTGAAGAACAGCTGAAAGGTATTCTTCCTTCTAAATATGTGGTGAAAGGTCGTTTAAGTGGTGAATTGCCTCGTACGGGAGAACTGACGCCGGATAATGTGCGTCAGGCTTTGGGACTTTCTTGTGAACCGGTTTATGCTGCCGCTCAGAATGTAGTTCCCCGTCCTCCTGCCTTGTGTAAGGGGTGCGGACACCGTGATGTGTACGATGCCCTGAATAAAGTAGCTGCTGAATATCCGGATGCCAAGATTTTCGGTGACATCGGTTGCTATACACTGGGCGCACTTCCTCCGTTCCGTACGTTGAGCAGTTGCGTGGATATGGGAGCTTCCATTACCATGGCCAAGGGGGCTGCGGATGCAGGCTTGTTCCCGTCTATTGCAGTGATTGGCGACTCCACATTTACTCACTCTGGAATGACCGGTCTACTGGATGCCGTGAATGACAAGTCCAATATCACGGTCGTTATTTCCGATAACCTGACTACCGCTATGACTGGTGGCCAGGATTCAGCCGGAACCAATAAGTTTGAAGCCATTTGTTTAGGTTTGGGAGTAGAACCGGAGCACGTGCGGGTAGTTGTGCCGCTTCCTAAGAATATGGAAGAAATTACCCGTGTCATTCGTGAGGAAATAGAATACAACGGTGTATCTGTCATCATTCCGCGTAGAGAATGTATGCAGACTTTGAACCGGAAACTGAAACAGCAAAAAGCACAGAAACAATGAAAACAGATATTATACTTTCAGGAGTTGGCGGACAGGGAATCTTGTCCATCGCTACGATTATCGGAGAAGCTGCCCTTCATTTAGGGTTGAACTTGAAACAAGCCGAAGTACATGGAATGAGTCAGCGCGGAGGGGATGTGCAGTCTAACCTTCGCTTGTCGGATGCCCCGATTGCTTCCGACCTGATTGCCTTGGGAACGGCTGATATGATTATCTCACTGGAGCCGATGGAAGCTTTGCGCTACCTGCCGTATCTGTCGAAAGACGGATGGATTATCACTTCGGCTGCTCCTTTTAAAAACATTCCGAACTATCCGGACGAAGAAAAGCTGATGCAGGAGTTGAAGTCACAGCCTCATGTGGTGGTGCTGGATGTGGAAAATCTGGCGAAAGAAAACCACATGCCTAAGTCGGCCAATGTTATTCTGTTAGGGGCTGCCGCTCCTTTCCTGAAAATCCTGGATGCAGAAGTCCTGCGCGAAAGTGTAGGCCGTATTTTTGCGTCAAAAGGCGAAGAAGTGGTGCAGATGAACTATCATGCCTTCGATATAGGTCATGAATATGTCAAACAGTTGAAATTCTGAGTGCCTATGAGTCGCGTGTTTAGTGAAGAGCTGGTAAATTCCGTAGCGAAGGAAATGAAAGTGGCCGACTTGGCCAATGCCACCATAGGGGATGTGTTGCTGGTAGCTTCCCGCCTGGAAGGACTGACAGGTATTCCTTTTATCCGGATGGACCAGGGGTCTCCCGGTCTTCCGGCCAATAAAATAGGTATTGAGGCAGAGAAGAAAGCTCTCGATAGAGGAGTTGGTTCGCAATATCCGGCAGCTGCCGGAGTGGCAGAACTGAAGCAGGCAGCTTCACGTTTCGTGAAAGCCTTTATCGATATTGATATTTCTCCACGGGCATGTCTGCCCACTACCGGTTCTGTGGCAGCTTCTTTCGGTGCTTTTATCGCTTGTACCCAGCGAATTCCGGGAAAGAACAAGGTCTTGTTCATTGATCCGGGTTTCCCGATACAAAAATCTCAGTTGCGCATTTTGGGTATTGAGTGGGAGTTGTTCGACATTCATGATTTCCGTGGTGAACCGCTGCGTGCCAAACTGGAAAGTTTCCTGTCGAAGGGAGATATTGCCGCTGTGGTATATTCTAACCCTAATAATCCGGCATGGATTTGTCTGGAAGAAAGTGAGTTGAAGATTATCGGAGAATTGGCTACGCAGTACGATGTGATTGTGCTGGAAGACCAGGCTTATTTCTGCATGGACTTCCGTCATGCGTTTGGCCGTCCCTATCAGCCGCCTTTTGTACCTACGGTCGCACGTTATACCGATAATTATATTCTGATGTTGTCGGCATCCAAGATTTTCAGTTATGCCGGCCAGCGTATAGCTTTAGCCTGCGTGTCCGATAAATTGTTTGATACGCAGTATCCGGCACTGGCAGCCCGTTATGAAGACTCAGGTGTATTCGGGCCGACTTTCATCGCTTCTATCATGTATATGATTACCTCCGGTTGCACGGCTACTACCCAGTATGCCATGGCCGAGATGTTGGAGAAATCCATTTCAGGAGAAATCAACTTTGTAGAAGATGTGCGCGAGTATGAACGTCGGGCACGCCGGATGAAGCAGATTTTCACCGACCACGGTTTCTCGATAGTGTATGATAAGGATGTCACTCAGCAGGTGGGCGATGGTTTCTTCTTTACCTTGGGATACCCCGGACTGACAGGAGGCGAATTGCTGCGTGAATTGATGATGTATGGCGTGAGCAGTATTTCCTTGTCTACCACCGGAAGTGAACAGCAAGGAGTGAGAGCCTGTACATCTCGGATGCGTGAAGAACTCTATCCGGTACTGGAGGAACGTATGAAAGCATTCCAGGCCGACCATCCGCTGAAATAAGAAATCACAAAACTACTACTGAAATAAAGAAAAACACAGCTTATGATTTGGAATCCGAACAAAGAATGTATGCCGCGTGAACAGATGCGCGAGCTGCAAGGAAAACGCTTATGCAAACTGGTGCAGTATGTGTACCATAATGTACCTTTCTATCGTCATAAAATGCAGGAAATGGACTTGACTCCAGATGATATACGGAGCATAGACGATATTACCAAACTGCCTTTTACTACCAAACAGGATTTACGTGACAATTATCCTTACGGACTGATGGCGGCTCCTCCTTCAGAGGTGGTGCGTGTACATGCTTCTTCCGGTACAACGGGCAATCCTACGATTGTGGGCTATACACGTCGCGACTTGTCCATCTGGTCGGAAGTGATGTCACGCTGTCTGTCGGCATACGGAGTGACCCGTGACGATACTTTCTCCGTAAGCTATGGCTATGGATTGTTTACCGGAGGATTGGGCGCACATTATGGAGTAGAGAACTTAGGAGCTACCGTAATTCCGGCTTCTACAGGAAATACGGAAAAGCATGTACGTTTGATTCGCGATTTGCACATCACGGGTATTGCCTGTACCCCTTCGTATGCCTTGTATCTGGCAGAAGTGGTAGAAAAGATGGGTATCCGTAAAGAGGAATTAGGACTGCGCATCGGTGCGTTCGGAGCAGAACCTTGGACGGAAAACATGCGTCAGGAAATACAGAACCGTTTGGGTTTGAAGGGATACAATATTTATGGGCTAAGTGAGATTATGGGCCCGGGTGTATCTTACGAATGTCAGGAACAGTATGGCTCTCACATCAACGAAGATCATTTCTATCCGGAAATTATCGATCCGGTTACCCTGGAATCCCTTCCGTACGGCACACAGGGAGAACTGGTGTTTACCACATTGACCAAAGAAGGCATGCCGCTGTTGCGTTACCGCACGAAGGACCTGACTTCGCTGATTGCTGATCCGTGTCCGTGTGGCCGTACCAGTGTGCGTATGACGCCGATTATGGGCCGAAGCGATGATATGCTGATTATCCGTGGTATCAATGTCTTCCCGTCTCAGGTGGAAAGTGTTATCTTGGGCATGAAGGAATTCGAGCCGCAATATATGCTGGTGGTAGACCGCAAGAACAACCTGGATACTCTGGAAGTGCAGGTAGAAGTGCGTCGTGACTTCTTCAGTGACGACATCGGTTCCATGTTGAAGTTGAAGAAAACACTGTCCGACCGCTTGAAGAGTGTATTGTCCATCAGTGCCGACGTGAAACTGGTAGAACCGAACAGCATTACCCGTAGCGAAGGAAAGTCTAAGCGTGTGATAGATAAACGAGTATTGGTATAACTAAAGCAAAAAACTATGATAATTAAGCAATTGTCTGTTTTCTTGGAAAACAAGACCGGAAGAATCAATGATGTAGTGCATACTTTGGGAGCAAACGGTATTAATATGCATGCTTTCAGTATGGCTGAGACAGCCGATTTCGGTATTCTGCGACTGATTGTGTCTGATGTGGACAAGGCAGTGGAAGTATTGCGTGAAAAGAACTTTGCCGTGATGTCGACCGATGTGGTTTGTCTTTCGTGTGCCAATGTGCCCGGCTCGTTGGCTGTGGTATTGGAGTACCTGGCCGAAGAGCAGATTTTCATTGAGTATATGTATGCCTTTGCACAAGCCGATCAGGCTCATGTGGTCATCAAGCCGAATGACATGTCGCAGTGTCTGAAAGTGCTTGAGGCACATCATTGTCATGTGTTGGCAAAAGAAGAATTGTAAATTCTATATGCAAATTCCCCGTCACGGTTTTAGGTTGGCGGGGGAATTTTTATTGTTAGAATAAGCTCCATGAAACGGTCAGGCCTGCCATGACGATGGCTACCATGCTCATCAGTTTAATCAGGATGTTCAGGCTGGGACCGGAGGTATCTTTAAACGGGTCACCTACCGTATCGCCTACGACTGTGGCCCGGTGTACTTCACTGCCTTTCCCGCCAAAGTTTCCTTCTTCCACGTATTTCTTGGCATTGTCCCAGGCACCTCCGGAATTGGCCATGAAAATCGCTAAAATGAAACCTGAAGAAAGTCCTCCTATCAGCAGCCCTATGACACCCGGCACACCAAACAGCAGACCTGTCACAATGGGGGCGATGATGGCCAGCAGCGACGGGAATACCATTTCTTTTTGTGCGCCAAGGGTGGAAATCTGTACACAGCGTGCGTAGTCTGGTTCAGTCTTTCCTTCCAGAATACCTTTGATTTCACGGAACTGCCGGCGTACTTCCTCTACCATGTGGGCAGCTGCTCTTCCTACAGCATTCATGGTCAGTCCGCAGAACAGAAAGGCCATCATGCTACCGATAAACATTCCCGAAAGTACCTTGGGATTCATAAGCGTGACATCGTAGAACATCATGAAGTCCGTGAATCCGGCTTCCTGAATCATTACTTCCAGTCCGTTGGGAAGTTCCAGTACGGTGGTACCGATACGTTCCAGGCCGATGCGTATTTCTTCAATATAAGAAGCCAGTAGTGCCAGTCCGGTCAGGGCGGCAGAACCGATGGCGAAACCTTTACCCGTAGCGGCTGTGGTATTGCCCAGTGAATCCAGTGCATCTGTGCGTTTGCGGACTTCTGCTCCCAAACCACTCATTTCCGCATTACCACCTGCATTGTCGGCAATCGGTCCGTAGGCATCCGTGGCTAATGTGATGCCTAAAGTGGACAGCATACCCACGGCAGCGATACCGATGCCATAAAGTCCCATGCTGATGTTGGTGAAATCGAAACCAGAGGCCAGCCAGTAGGACAGGATGATGCCGGCTACAACTGCAATGACCGGAATCGTAGTGGATACCATTCCTAATCCGATGCCCGAAATGATGACGGTAGCCGGACCTGTCTTTCCGCTTTCCGCCAGTTTTTGAGTAGGCTTGTAGGATTGGGAAGTGTAGAATTCAGTAGACTGTCCGATGACGATACCCACAATCAGTCCGATGACTACAGCCAGTGAAATATACAGCCAGTTATCAATTTGTAGTACCCAAAGAATGCTAAAGGTGGCGATGACAATCAATCCCGCACTGAGGTTGGTGCCTGTAGATAAAGCCTTGAGCAATTCCCTCATGCCTGCATTTTCTTTGGTACGTACGGCAAAAATACCGATGATGGACAAGATGATACCTACGGCTGCAATCAGCATCGGAGCGATGACGGCTTTAAACTGCATGGCGGTATCTCCCGTGCCGATATAGGCGGCAGCTCCCAGGGCAGCGGTAGCCAGAATCGAGCCGCAGTAGGATTCGTAGAGGTCGGCTCCCATTCCGGCTACATCACCTACGTTATCGCCTACATTGTCGGCAATCGTAGCCGGGTTGCGCGGGTCGTCTTCCGGAATGCCCGCTTCTACTTTCCCCACCAGGTCAGCTCCCACATCGGCCGCCTTGGTATAAATACCTCCTCCTACACGGGCAAACAAAGCCTGGGTGGAGGCGCCCATTCCAAAAGTCAGCATCGTGGTGGTGATGACACACAACTTGGCAGTGGGATTCAATGCATCTTCCGGAATACAGAAATCCAACAGCAGGTACCAGAAAGAAATATCAAACAATCCCAGTCCTACGACCACAAGTCCCATAACCGCTCCACTGCGAAATGCTACCTTCAATCCTTTGTTCAGAGAGTTGCGTGCGGCATTTGCCGTACGTGCAGAGGCATACGTAGCGGTTTTCATGCCTAAATAACCTGACAGACCGGAGAAAAAGCCTCCTGTGAGGAATGCTACGGGTACCCACGGATTTTGCAAGTTGAACCCATAGGCCATGATGGCAAACAAGGCAGCCAGTCCGATAAATACAAGGGTAACTATTTTATATTGCTGTTTCAGGTAAGACATGGCTCCTTTCCGGACATACGATGCAATGCGTGCCATGGTGGGGGTACCTTCGCTTTCCTGCTTCATTTGCCGGTAGAAGTATCCGGCAAGTGCCAATGCCAGCAGCGATGCCGCCGGGACCAGCCAGAATAGATATGTTTCCATAATACAGTTGAATAAGAGTTTCTCCAAACTTACAAAAAATCCCGAAGAAAACGAATAAAATGCGGGAGATTCTACTGGCAGAAAAGGCGGATAATTGGGCTTTTATGTGATGGCTCTGTTTTTTTCTAAGTTCGGTAAGTTTATTCGGAAACTTTTCAAGGTTTTTTTATGTTTCCCGTCGCGGAACCGTATGTTTTCCGTTCGGGAACCCTACGTTTTTGCGACGGGAAACATAGGGTTTGCAGTAGGAAAACGTAGAAAACGAACAAGAAAAATAGCAAGAATATGCAGGTAATTTTCAATTTAAGGATAATGACGTGTCAAAAAGTTTTCCGGAATGCGGTAAAAACCAGCCCTCTGTTATAAAGGGATGAGGTTTTGTGGCAGATTGTTGTTTTTTATTTAATACAAGTGTGATATTGTGAGATATTTTCAATATATTTGCGCACGAAGTTATAAAAGATTGTTCAGATGATTTACGACATGGAAATGCAGAAGACGTTCTATGCGTCGTATGCAGAAAAAGTAGAAAAGGCCCGTAAGAAACTGGGGCGTGCCATGACTTTGGCTGAAAAAATATTGTATGCACATTTATACGACGAAAACACGGTTGCAGCTTTCCGTCGGGGGGAAGAGTATGTTAACTTCCGTCCGGACCGCGTAGCCATGCAGGATGCGACGGCCCAGATGGCGCTGTTGCAGTTTATGAATGCGGGAAAATCCGTTTCAGCTGTTCCTGCTACCGTACATTGTGACCATTTGATTCAAGCATATAAAGGAGTGGAAGAGGATTTGCCTTCTGCTTGCACTACTAATAAAGAGGTATACGATTTTCTGAAAAGTGTGGCTTCGAAGTACGGCATCGGCTTCTGGAAACCGGGAGCAGGTATCATTCATCAGGTCGTACTTGAGAACTATGCGTTTCCGGGTGGCATGATGGTGGGAACCGACTCACACACCCCGAATGCCGGTGGATTGGGTATGATTGCCATTGGCGTGGGCGGTGCCGACGCAGTGGACGTAATGACCGGTATGGAATGGGAATTGAAGATGCCGAAACTGATTGGTGTGAAGCTGACCGGTGCGTTGAACGGATGGGCTTCACCAAAAGATGTGATTTTGAAACTGGCAGGTATTCTCACCGTGAAGGGAGGAACGAATGCCATTATTGAATATTTCGGAGAGGGAACCCGCTCGTTGTCTGCTACCGGAAAGGCTACTATCTGTAACATGGGAGCTGAGGTGGGAGCTACGACTTCTGTTTTCCCTTATGATGAGGAGATGAAGCGCTACCTCTGCGCTACCGGACGTGAGGATATTGCCGAACTGGCTGAGGCTAATGCGGCCGATTTGCGGGCAGATGCGGAAGTGGCACAGCAGCCGGAGAAATATTACGACCGTTTGATTGAAATCGACCTTTCTGCACTGGAACCGTATGTGAACGGACCGTTTACGCCCGATGCAGCTTGTCCGGTATCGGAATTTGCTGCCCGTGTGAAGAAGGAAGGGTTCCCGCAGAAGATGGAAGTGGGATTGATTGGTTCTTGTACCAACTCTTCTTATCAGGATTTGAGTCGTGCAGCTTCGGTAGCCCGTCAGGTAAAGGCAAAAGGTTTGAAGATGCAGGCTTCGCTGATTATCAATCCGGGTTCGGAACAGGTATATTGCACGGCTCAGCGCGACGGCATGATTGAGGACTTGAAGAGCATCGGCGGTGTGGTGATGACCAATGCCTGCGGTCCTTGTATCGGACAGTGGAAGCGTGTGACTGACGATCCGCTTCGGGCTAATTCTATCGTGACTTCGTTCAACCGTAACTTTGCCAAGCGTGCCGATGGCAATCCGAACACACATGCGTTCATTGCTTCACCGGAAATGGCTGTGGCGTTTGCCATTGCGGGCGACCTGTGCTTTAATCCGCTGACGGATACACTGAAGAATGAGAAGGGAGAAGAGGTCAGACTTGATTCGCCGACGGGGGAAACACTGCCGCTGAAAGGATTTACAGTAGATGACAATGGCTATGTGGCTCCTTCGGCCGACGGAGGAAAGGTGGAAGTGACCATTCAGCCGGACTCACAGCGCTTGCAGAAACTGGAACCGTTTGCTGCATGGAATGGAGAAGACTTCATGGAACTTCCGCTGCTGATTAAGACGCAGGGAAAATGTACTACCGACCACATCTCTATGGCCGGACCATGGTTGCGCTTCCGCGGACACCTGGAAAATATTTCCGATAATATGCTGATGGGGGCTGTCAATGCATTCAACGGTAAGACTAACTGCGTATGGAATCAGTTGACTGGCGAATATGAAGCCGTTTCGGCAGTGGCCAAGCAGTACAAGGCAAAGGGCATGGGCTCTATCGTAGTGGCAGAAGAAAACTACGGAGAGGGTTCCAGTCGTGAACATGCCGCCATGGAACCGCGCTTTCTGAACGTGCGGGTAATCCTGGCCAAGAGTTTTGCCCGTATTCATGAAACAAACTTGAAGAAACAGGGTATGCTGGCACTGACTTTTGCCGACAAGAACGATTACGACAAGGTGCGTGAGCACGACCGGATTTCTATCTTGGGGTTGCAACGCTTTGCTCCGGGTAAACCGTTGCATGCCGTATTGACGCACGAAGACGGCACGACAGAAACATTCGAAGTGCTTCATACCTATAATGAAATGCAAATTAACTGGTTTAAGGCCGGTTCAGCCTTGAACACCTTTAAAAAATGAGAGAAATGAGCAATAAGATGTATATGCAGGACGGGAAACTGGTGGTTCCCGATCACGTAGTGATTCCTTTTATCGAAGGGGATGGAGTAGGAGCAGAAATCACTCCGGTTTGTCAGAAAATTGTCAATACAGCAGTAGAGCTGGCTTACGTAGGCAAGCGCCGCATTGAATGGAAAGAGGTGCTGGCTGGTGGAAAGGCTTTTGAGCAGACTGGTGAATGGTTGCCGGAGGCTACGCTGGAAGCATTCAAGGAATATCTGGTAGGTATCAAAGGTCCGTTGACCACTCCGGTGGGCGGTGGTATCCGTTCGCTGAATGTGGCATTGCGTCAGACGCTTGATTTGTATGTCTGCCTGCGTCCGGTACGCTGGTTCAAAGGAGTCGTTTCTCCGGTGAAAGAGCCGCACAAGGTGAACATGCACATTTTCCGTGAAAATACGGAAGACATTTATGCGGGTATCGAATGGGAACAAGGTACACCGGAAGCACAGAAATTCTATGCTTTCCTTCGTGATGAGATGGGTGTGACTAAGGTACGTTTCCCGGAAACCTCTTCATTTGGTGTGAAACCTGTGTCAAAGGAAGGTACCCAGCGACTGGTGCGTGCAGCCATTGAATACGCGTTGCAACACGGCTTGCCGTCAGTAACACTGGTGCACAAGGGAAATATCATGAAGTTTACGGAAGGAGGTTTCAAGCGCTGGGGATACGAAGTGGCTGAAACTGAGTTCAAGGACCAGACTTTCACCATGAACGAATATGACCGCTTGAAGAAAGAGTTGGGTGAAGAGTCTGCCAAGGCTGCCGTAGCCAAAGCCATCAACGATGGAAAAGTGGTGGTGAAGGATTGCATTGCAGATGCTTTCCTGCAAAATACCCTGCTCATTCCGGAAGAATATTCGGTCATTGCTACGCTGAACCTGAACGGTGATTATGTGTCCGACCAGCTGGCAGCCATGGTGGGCGGTATCGGTATCGCACCGGGAGCCAACATCAATTACAAGAGCGGACATGCCATCTTTGAAGCGACTCACGGCACGGCACCGAACATTGCCGGAAAGAATGTGGTGAATCCGTGTTCCTTGCTGCTCTCTTCTGTCATGATGCTGGAGTACATGGGCTGGAAAGAAGCTGCCCAACTGATTGTGAATGCCTTGGAGAAAGCTTTCTCGAAAGGAGAGGCTACTCATGATTTGGCGCGTTTTATGCCGAATGGCCACGCGTTGGGCACGAATGAATTTGGACAGAAAATCATTTCTTTGCTGTAATAGTCGGAGGATTTTCTTGTCGGAGTGTTTTTAATGGATAAAAAGAGAAGTTTATGAAGAAAGAATATATAGTTTACAAACTTTCCGAGTGTGCCAAGCAGGCATGCCGCATCGACAATGAACTGTTCACGAAATACAATGTAAAGCGGGGGCTGCGTAACGAAGATGGTACGGGTGTGCTCGTGGGACTGACAAAGATTGGTAATGTGGTGGGCTATGAACGTACCGACCAGGGATTGAAGGCTATTCCGGGCAAGTTGTTCTATCGCGGATACGATTTGGATGACATTGCTCATGCCTTGCTGCGCGAGAAGCGTTTCGGCTTTGAGGAAGTGGCTTACCTGTTGTTGTCGGGTGAACTTCCGGACAGCGAACAACTGGCTTCGTTCAAGGAGCTCATCAATGACAACATGCCGCTGGACAAGAAGACGACCATGAACATTATCGATCTGGAAGGGCAGAACATCATGAACATCCTGGCACGTAGTGTGCTCGAAATGTACACGTTCGACCCGAATCCGGATGATATTTCACGCGACAACCTGATGCGTCAGTCCATCGAACTGATTTCAAAGTTCCCGACCATCATTGCGTATGCGTATAGCATCTATCGTCACAGCATACATGGACGTTCGCTGCACATTCGCCATCCGCACGAGAATCTGTCGCTGGCCGAAAACTTCCTTTACATGATTAAGAAAGAATACACTCCACTGGAAGCGCGTATGCTCGACTTGCTGCTGGTGCTTCAGGCAGAGCATGGAGGTGGTAATAACTCAACATTTACCGTACGTGTCACCAGCTCTACTCGCACGGATACGTATTCTAGCATTGCAGCCGGAATCGGTTCGTTGAAAGGTCCTCTGCACGGAGGTGCCAACATTCAGGTGGTCAAGATGTTCCATCACTTGAAAGAGGTGATTTCTGACTGGACGAATGTAGACGAAATCGATACTTATCTGACCCGCATGCTGAACAAGGAAGCCTACGATGGCAGTGGATTGATTTACGGTATCGGTCATGCGGTGTACACGATTTCCGATCCGCGTGCCGTATTGCTGAAGGAACTGGCTGGTGAATTGGTGGCAGAAAAGGGATGTGAGAAAGAATTTGCTTTCCTTGAACTCCTGGAACAGCGTGCCATTGAATGCTTCAAGAAAGTGAAAGGAACCAAGAAGCAGGTTTGCTCGAATGTGGATTTCTATTCAGGCTTTATCTACGAACTGATGGGTTTGCCGCATGAAATCTATACGCCGCTGTTTGCCATGGCCCGTATTGTGGGATGGACGGCACACCGTATTGAGGAACTGAACTTCGAAGGTCGTCGCATTATCCGTCCGGCGTACAAGAACGTACTGGAGGAAGTGGACTACAAGCCGATTGGAGAAAGATAAAAGTTCAAGTGATTTTATATGGAGGAAGCGACAGAAACCCGATAATGAGGTATCTGCCGCTTCTTTTCTTTTTAGGAATGTCGGCTAAATTGTGTACCTTTGCGGCGTTTTTATCGTAAAATCAGAAAATATGAATAGCTTGAAAGGTTTTTTCTATGGGATTGCCACTTCGGTAACATTTGGTTTGATACCCTTGTTTACGCTGCCTTTGATGCAGAAAGGGATGGTGTTTGATTCGATTCTTTTTTATCGTTTTCTCTTTGCCACCTTTGCATTGGGTGCCATGATGAAAATAAAGAAGGAGTCATTTCGTATAGAAAGCCGTGATATTCCGATGTTTCTTTTGTTGGGACTGCTGTACACAGGATCAGCTATGTTCCTGTTCTGGGGATATGGATTTATGGGAGCCGGGGTAGCCACGACACTTCATTTTACCTATCCCGTATTTGTGACCTTGCTGATGTTGGTCTTGTTCCGTGAGAAAGCTTCCTGGGTAACGTGGGTAGCTATTCTGCTGGCAATATATGGCGTATCTGAACTTTCGTTGAAGGGAGATGAGTTGTCGGCCGATGCGACGGGAGTGATTATTGTCCTGCTTTCAGCCGTATGTTATGCGGGCTACATTGTAGCAGTCAATAAATCAAGATTGCGTGACATGAGCGGACGGAAATTAGCTTTTTACGTATTTATCGTAAGTACGGTGCTGTTTGCCATAAAAGCGTTGACCAATCAGGGAATACAGCCTGTGCCGGATGCAGTTTCAATCGGTAATCTGTTCTTGCTGGCGGTGGTGCCTACTGTTATTTCCAATATTACCTTGGTCTTGGCCGTACAGAATATTGGTGGAACAATGACTTCGGTATTGGGAGCCATGGAGCCAGTGACGGCCGTATGTATCGGTGCCTTGATTTTTGGGGAAGAGTTTACCATGCAGGAAGGCTGGGGAATATTCCTTATCTTGGTGGCCGTTACCTTAATTGTGCTGACCCGGACCATCCAGAAAAGTTTGTCGACGGTAGTACGCAAAATTCGTCCGCGTCATGCTTGACACGGACGAACCTTGCGGTGGGAAAATCACGATTTCCCGTATAGTTTGTTGATAAGGTCGTTTCGACCGATTTTCCGTAATTCGTTGATAATGGCCTTCCGTTCCTCAGGTTTATACCAGAAGAAGAACATGCGCTGGGCAAGTTTTTCACGAGGGGTCTTGGCCGAGAATACCGGTTCCAATGTGTAGGGATGTACGCCTGTGTACCATGCTTCCGTAGAGACGGTCATGGGAGTAGGCGTAAAGTCCTGTACCTGCTCCAGATGGAAGTCCAGTTTCTTGGTGATGACCGCCAGTTCGGCCATGTCCTCTTCCGTACAGCCAGGGTGACTGCTGATGAAGTAGGGGATAATCTGTTGCCTTAATCCCGCTTCTTTGTTGATTTTGTCAAAGATACGCTTGAACTCGTAGAACTGCTCGAACGGTGGCTTGCGCATCAGGTATAGCACTTTGTCACTGGTATGTTCCGGAGCTACTTTCAGTCGTCCGCTTACGTGACGTGTAATCAGTTCGCGAGTATATTCCTTGGTACTCTGGTTGGTCTTTGCATCTTTACTCTGATGCAGAAGCAGGTCGTAACGCACTCCACTACCGATAAAGCTTTTCTTGATACCCGGCAAACTGTCTACTGCATGGTATATCTCTAATAACGGCTGGTGGTCGGTATTCAGGTTCGGGCAGACTTTAGGATGGATGCACGACGGACGTTTGCAGCGACGGCAAAGAGCCGTATCTTTTCCACCCATTTGGTACATGTTGGCCGAGGGACCTCCCAAATCACTCAGATACCCTTTGAAGTCAGGCATTTCAGCGATGGCTTTCACTTCCTTGAGAATACTTTCCTTGCTTCGGCTGACAATGAACTTTCCCTGATGAGCCGAGATGGTACAGAAAGCACATCCGCCAAAGCATCCGCGGTGGATGTTGACAGAGAACTTGATCATTTCATAAGCCGGAATCCGCTTGTTTTTGTATTTAGGATGCGGAAGGCGGGTGTAAGGCAGGTCGAACGACATGTCCAGCTCTCCTTGCGTCATGGGAGGATAAGGTGGATTGGTTACCACCGTCTGCTTTCCTACCTGCTGAAGGATGCGGGCTGCCGCATAGCGGTTGGATTCTTCCTCAATATGTCGGAAGTTCTGTGCCTGCTTTTTCTTATCCTTCAGGCATTCTTCATGCGAATAGAGTGTCAGGTCGCCTTGGCCGTTCGGATTTTCTGGCAGAGCGGCTACCTCTTTCTGTGAAATCAGGTAGGCTGTTTGTGGAATGTCGTGCGGCAAGTCTCCAGCATGAACTTCTCCTTTTACTTCAAGCAAGCGCTCGCTCAGTTCTGTAATGGGTTTTTCTCCCATTCCGTAAATAAGCAGGTCGGCTCCTGATTCTACCAAGATGGAAGGACGTAATTTCTCTTCCCAATAATCATAGTGCGTCAGGCGTCGAAGAGAGGCTTCGATACCGCCTAAAACCACCGGTACGTCAGGGTACAGTTTTTTCAGAATCTGCGTATAGACAATGCTGGGATATTCCGGGCGCATGTCATGGCGTCCGTCGGGCGTATAGGCATCTTCGCTTCTCAGCCGTCGGTTGGCCGTATACTTGTTGACCATGCTGTCCATACATCCGGCAGATACGCCGAAGAACAGTCTTGGTCTTCCCAGTTTCTTGAAGTCGCGCAGGTCATCGCGCCAGTTGGGCTGGGGGATGATGGCTACTTTCAGTCCTTTGGCTTCAAGCATTCGTCCGATGACGGCAGCACCGAAAGAAGGATGGTCCACGTACGCATCTCCACTGAAGATGATGACGTCAAGTTCGTTCCATCCCCTCAGTTCAGCCTCTTTCTTGGTAGTAGGCAACCAGTCGGTCAGCTTGTATTCTTTCAAGGCGTTTCTTTAATTGTGGTTTTCTTCAGTTTCTTCTTGTTCCTCTTTCTCTTCTTTTTCTCTTTCCCATTTGATATAAAGAAGGATGAGCTGGTGTAAGCCGAACGCTTTCATGTTGTTGTGATAAATCACGTCAATGCACAGGTCGAGCAAGTCCTTGCTGTTTTCTTCCATGGACGCAATGAGCGAACGGATGTTCAGTTTCAGTTTGTCGAGCACGGTTTCGTCCACAATTCCGTTGCTGTCAATAAGCTGTTGGAAGAGCGAATATTTTTCAATGGTTTCCAGATGCTTTTCAGAAATTTCCATGCTGCGTGTGCCGGAAGCGTTGGTCTGTATGGTATACATAATATGATAATTTTAAAGTTTATGTAACAAAGGTATTTTTTTTCTGGATACGATGACTCGTTTTCTCTCTTTTCTTTAGGGATTTTTGTGTATTTTCGGCTGGTGGAAACGCGGTGCCTGCCTTATCTTTGCCTGACGGATATGTTTCAGACAATATACCTACAAATGGTGATTGCGGGTGTTGAAAGGATTCTCTTATTTTGCAGTGTGAATTTATGAATACGATATTTATGTGTAACAATACTACGCGAATGTATAAACCCACCGACAAGATGGGCGACTTGATTTGTGAGAATTATGCTCTTCTGCAGGTGATGAGCCGTTTTGGCATCTCATTAGGGTTTGGTGACAAGTCCGTGCAGGAAGTGTGCGACATGAATCAGGTGGATTGCAATACATTCCTGATAGTGGTCAATTTCCTGGGCGAGGAGAGCAATCATATTCACGACCATTTGCAGGGACTTTCCATTCCTGCACTGGTAGAATACCTTAAAAAGGCTCATTCCTATTTTCTGGATTTCCAGTTGCCTACCATCCGGCGGAAACTGATAGAGGCAATCGACTGTTCATCGGAGAATGAAGTCGCTTTTCTGATTGTGAAGTTTTTCGATGCATACGTGCACGAGGTACGCAAGCACATGGAATATGAGAATGAAAAGGTATTTACTTATGTGGAACATTTGCTGAAGGGAGAACGGCTGAAAGATTACAGCATCGGAGTTTTTGCCCGTCACCATGACCAGATCAATGCCAAGTTGACCGAGCTGAAAAATATCATTATCAAATATTATCCGTCGGGCGGGGACAACCAGCTGCTGAATGCTACCTTGTTCGATATATTTAGTTGTGAGGAGGATTTGGCTTCGCACAACCGGGTGGAAGATTTTATTTTCGTGCCCGCAATCATGGAGTTGGAAAAGGAGATAAAATGAAACCGCAGGAAACAATATACATTGCTGTGGCAGATACGTCGATGATTATTCGCAGCGGACTCGTGTCTGTGTTGAGGCGTCTGCCTGATTTGCCGGTACAGGTAATCGAGGTTTCTTCAGAAGAGGGCCTGAAGCATTGTATGGAGGCACATACTCCACAAATTTTGATTATAAACCCTCAATTTGGAGGATGGTTCGATGTGGCTGCTTTCAAGCAGGAATATCCGGAAGCTGCCATGAAATTCGTGTCGCTGATTTACACGATGGTGGATGCCAACCAGTTGAAAGGCTACGATGATTCGGTCAATTTATTTGACGACGTGGATTCTTTGTCGCATAAGGTGTCGATGCTGATGAACGTGCCGGATGAGGAAGAAAGCGACCAGGACTCATTGAGCCAGCGGGAAAAAGAAATCGTAGGTTGTGTGGTGCGAGGAATGACCAATAAGGAAATTGCCGAAAAACTCTATATTTCCGTGCATACGGTCATTACGCATCGCCGGAACATTACGCGAAAATTACAGATTCACTCGGCCGCCGGACTGACCATTTATGCCATCGTAAATAAGTTGGTAGAGTTGAGTGAAGTGAAAATGAATCTTTAGAAAGGTCGTTATTTGGATTAATTCTAAAATACCTACATTTAGGTATTGCGGGTACAGCCTTTAACACCTATCTTTGCAGTGTTAGTCATATAGAAATTACGTAAACCACAAAAGTAAAAGAAGTTAGTTATTAGTTGGGTGCGCCCTGCGAAGTGATTCGCGGGGCGCACGCATTTTTTACATTTTGTTATGGTGGTTTAAATCGTTTTCAAAATCTGAAATAAAGTTTTCATTTCCCGAGAAAACCTTTTACTTTTGCTCGAAAGAAGACGAATAACAGATTTTAAGTATATGAAAGTAGGATTATTTATTCCCTGTTATATCAATGCCGTTTATCCGCAGGTGGGAGTGGCTTCTTTTAAGTTGCTGAAAAGCCTGGGGGTGGATGTAGATTATCCGCTGGACCAGACTTGCTGCGGACAACCGATGGCAAATGCAGGATTTGAAGAAGAGTCAGTAGAGTTGGCCAAACGTTTTGACCGTCTTTTTGAACAGTATGATTACATTGTAGGCCCGTCGGCCAGCTGTGTGGTATTTGTGCGTGATCATTATGGACAGTTATTAGCCAAGGAACCTCATCGTTGTGCCAGCGAGGGCAAAATTTATGATATCTGCGAATTTATTCATGACGTGGTGAAACCCACTTCCTTGCAGGCTTCTTTCCCTCACAAGGTCAGTATCCAGAACAGTTGTCATGGAGTGCGCCTGATGCACCTTTCTTCACCGAGCGAATTGAATATCCCGTATTATAATAAGCTTCGTGATTTGCTTTCCTTGGTGAAAGACATTGAAGTGGTAGAACCGGAAAGACCGGATGAGTGTTGTGGATTTGGAGGTATGTTTGCGGTAGAAGAACACGCCGTATCCGGACAGATGGGACGTGATAAGGTGAAACGTCACATGGATACGGGTGCAGAATATATCGTAGGTGCCGATGGCTCCTGTCTGATGCATCAGAACGGGATAATTGCCAGAGAGAAGTTGCCTATCAAAACCATTCATATTGTAGAAGTTTTAGCTGCAGGACTATGAGTACGAAACATTCAAAAACCGCCGAGAAGTTTCAGGAAAATAAGGAACTGGCGGGATGGCATGACCAGACCTTGTGGATGATGCGTGCCAAACGAGATAAGATTAGCCGGGAGGTACCGGAATGGGAACAGTTGCGCGACATGGCTTCTGCCATCAAGATGTACAGCAACAGTCACCTGGATTTGCTTTTGCAGGAGTTTGAAAAGAACGCACAGGCAAACGGAGCCCATGTGTATTGGGCGAAAGATGCCGATGAGTATTGTTCTATAATCTATAATATTCTGCACGGACACAATGTGCATCGCTTTATCAAGAGTAAATCGATGCTGGCCGAAGAATGTGGACTGAATGAATTCCTGATTCAGAAAGGAATTGATGTGGTGGAAAGTGATTTGGGAGAAAGAATCCTTCAGCTGATGCATAAGAAACCCAGTCACATCGTGGTGCCGGCCATCCATATCAAGAAGGAGGAAATCGGTGAACTGTTTGTGAAAGAGATGGGCACGGAGCCGGGCAACAATGACCAGACTTATTTGACGCATGCGGCACGTAAGAATCTGCGTCATAAGTTTATTGAAGCAGAAGCAGCCATGACTGGTGCTAATTTTGCCGTGGCTTCTACGGGTGAGTTTGTGGTGTGTACCAATGAAGGTAATGCGGATATGGGTACTTCGCAACCTAAATTACAGATTGCAGCTTTCGGGCTGGAGAAGATTGTGCCAGACCGTGAGGCACTGGGCGTATTTACCCGCTTGCTGGCACGTTCTGGTACCGGACAACCTATCACGACCTATACCTCGCATTATCGTAAACCCCGCAAAGGAGGTGAACTGCACATCATTATCGTAGATAACGGGCGTAGTAATATTCTGGCTGATCAGGAGCATGTAAAGACATTGAACTGCTTGCGATGCGGAGCTTGCATGAATACATGTCCGGTGTACCGTCGTTCCGGCGGATATTCTTATACCTATTTTATTCCGGGCCCGATTGGCATTAATCTGGGAATGCTGAAAGCACCTTTACACTATTATGATAATGTATCGGCCTGTTCTTTGTGTTATTCTTGCCAGAATGTGTGTCCGGCGAAAGTAGATTTGGCAGACCAGATTTATCGTTGGAGACAAAAACTGGATGGCTTGGGAGTAGCCAGCTCGTCCAAGCGTCTCATGTCGGGCGGTATGAAGGTGCTGATGGAACATCCGTCTTTATTTAATTTGGCTCTGGCACGGGCTTCGTGGGTGAATTCTTTCCCTCGTTCACTGGTGTACAATGGATTGAATGACTGGGGAAAAGAACATGAAATGCCACAGTTTGCTAAGGAAAGTTTTAATGAAATGTGGAAAAAGGGTAAAGTAAAATAGGGAAGCTATGAGTAGTAGAGAAGATATATTGCAGAACATACGTCGTAATACGCGAGTACGTTATGAAAAGCCGGACTTGTCTGCATTGGAACAAGGAGCAATTACGTACGCTGATCAGGTAGCACAATTCTGTAAGGTTGTGGCAGAAGTCGGCGGACGTGTGGTGACGGTCAATGAGGGAGAAGATGTCAATGCGCTGGTCCGTAAATTGTATCCGGATGCCAAACGTATTGCTTCCAATCTGAAGAATATAACCTGTGCCACTTTTCATCCTGACGATGTGGAGGCTTCTGCTGATTTGGATGGCACAGACCTGGCTGTGGTAGACGGACGCATCGGTGTGTGTGAAAACGGAGCTGTCTGGGTACAGCAGGATGTGGAACAGCGTGCGGTGTACTTTATTTCTGAGGCCTTGATACTTCTGCTCGACCGGAAAAATCTGGTAAACAACATGCACGAGGCGTATCAGAAAATAGATACAGGAGAGTATGGTTACGGTGTATTCATCTCTGGTCCATCAAAAACGGCGGATATTGAGCAGGCGCTGGTGATGGGAGCACACGGAGCGCGTGAACTGACCGTTTTATTACTGTAATAAGGTAACAGATAGAAAAAAGGAGTCCCGGTATCTTTGAACTTGGATACCGGGACTCCTTTTTGTGTTGATTCCCCAATGACAGGGTTTATCGGTGCTGCATGGCCTGTTGATTGAAAGGTTTTGCAGTTTCCGTAATATTGTGGTTGTTGTTCAACTCTAAGAACTGTGTACCTGTCCACCACAATATGTTCATGACAATTACTGCCAGTATGACAGTGAAGGCCGTAATCCTGGCTTCCAGTTGTTTGCTGGAAATTCTTTTAAAATTTTCTTTTCCCATCTCGGTTTTATTCACTAACCTTCTTTTCTCCATATAGTAATTATAGTCTTATTATTTCCTGTTGTCTGACTAATAAATGACACATATATGTAAATACTGCATGAGGGTGATAAATTTTTTCAGAAAAAGTTGCAGTTTTTTATTTTAAGTTGGAGTCGGTCAGTACTTCCTAAAAAGTATCGTAGTACTGCCGCGGAAGTACTCCAGTACTTGCTTGGAAGTACTACAGTACTTCTTAAGGAGTACTGAGATTGAGTAATTTGTTGTAAACTAATTACTTAGTTTATGTAAACCGTCCTGAAGTACTTTTCAAACAATTCTTTCGCTTCATCTAATTGCGCTTGCGTGTTGAGTTGTACATCTTTCAGCTGGTAGTCCATTTTCATGGCTTCATATTTATGTACACCTAGAGTGTGATAGGGAAGTATCTCAACCCGTTCAATCATGCGATAGTCTTTGAAATGCTCGCCGAGTGCTTCTATGTCTTCTTTAAAGTAGCTGTACTTTTGTACCAGTACATAACGCAGCCAGAACGGTTTCTGGTTTTCTTCAAGCCAGGCTGCAGTTTTCAGGGTTTGTGCATTACTTCTGGAGGTGAGTGCTTTATGACGTTCGTCATTGAACTCTTTTACGTCAAGTAGTACGAGGTCTGCCAGCGAAAGCAACTCCTTTACATCTTCGTTCCAGATTCCGCCATTTGTATCTATGCAGATATGAATGCCCGCTTCTTTCAGCATGCGGAATAAAGGAACCAAGGCTTTTGCCTGAAAGGTCGGTTCTCCTCCACTGAAAGTAATGCCTCCTTTCTTCCCGAAAAAAGGTTTTTGGCTTACAGCCATCTTGAGAATCTCTTCAGGAGCAGTTTCTTTACTTTCACCTTTGGCATCAATAGTATCGGGATTGGCACAATAAAGGCATCGGAAATTACAGCCTTGCAAGAAAACAACGAGACGTATTCCCGGACCGTCGTATGTGCCTAATGATTCGTATGAATGTACTCTAATCATGATAGGATAAAAAATAATAGACACAAACTACCGGACTGAAAATCCGGGTAGCTTGTGTCCAGTTAAAATTATATACTCTTTATGCAAGAATTACATGCGTTCGTGGAAGCTGCGTGAAATTACTTCCAGCTGATGCTCACGGCTCAGTTTGATGAAGTTCACCGCATAACCAGATACACGAATTGTCAGCTGAGGATATTTTTCCGGATGCTCCATGGCATCTTCTAGCATTTCCCGGTTCAATACGTTTACGTTCAGGTGATGCGCACCTTTCACGAAGTAACCGTCCATCATCGTTACTAGGTTCTCGATACGGTTTTCCATATCTACTCCCAAAGATTTCGGTACGATAGAGAAGGTATTACTGATACCGTCCTGTGAGTCACGGTAGCGCAATTTAGCTACAGAACTCAGAGAAGCAATGGCACCGTTCTTGTCGCGCCCGTGCATCGGGTTAGCTCCAGGAGCAAATGCTACACCTTTGGCACGGCCGTCTGGAGTGGCACCTGTTTTCTTACCATACATCACATTTGAAGTAATGGTCAGGATAGACAAGGTCGGTTTGGCATTCTTGTAAACCGGCAATTTCTTCAATTCTTCGTCGAAGTAGTAAATCAAGTCTACTGCCAGGTGGTCTACGCGGTCATCGTCATTTCCGAAGCAGGGGAATTCACCTTCGATGTCGAATCCTTCTGTCAGTCCGATGTCGTTACGGCGAGCTGTTACCTTTGCATACTTGATGGCAGACAATGAGTCAACAGCGATAGACATACCTGCCACACCGTAAGCCAGGTTGATAACCGGGTCAGTATCTACGAAAGCCATCTGAGCCTTTTCGTAATAATACTTGTCGTGCATGTAGTGGATGATGTTCATGGCTTCGTTGTACACGCGTGCCATTTCTTTCAGCACTTTCTTATAGTTGGCAAGCACTTCTTCAAAGTTCAATACATCACCGCTCAATGCCGGAATGTCCTTTACCATCAGTGTGCCGGTGTTTTCACAGCGTCCGCCGTTGATAGCCAGCAGCAATGCCTTAGCCAGGTTACAGCGTGCACCGAAGAACTGGATGTGACGGCCGATGTCCTGATAAGATACACAGCAAGCGATACCGTAGTCGTCAGAGTTACGTACTTCACGCATCAGGTCGTCGTTCTCGTACTGGATAGAAGATGTATCGATAGAAACCTGTGCACAGAAGTTCTTGAAACCTTCCGGCAGTTCCGGACTCCACAGCACGGTCAAGTTCGGTTCTGGTGAAGGACCGAGGTTGTACAATGTCTGCAAGAAACGGAATGAAGTCTTGGTTACTTTTGTACGTCCGTCGTTGAAGCGTCCGCCGATAGACTCAGTCACCCATGTCGGGTCGCCGGCAAAGATGTCGGTATAAGCCTGCATACGCAAGTGGCGTACCATACGCAGTTTGATAACAAACTGGTCAATCAACTCCTGTGCATGTGCTTCGTCGAGCAGGCCATGAGCCATATCGTATTCAATATAGATATCCAGGAAAGACGATACGTTACCCAATGACATGGCAGCACCATCCTGTTCTTTTACGGCAGCCAGGTAAGCCATATATACCCACTGAACAGCTTCCTGTGCATTGTGAGCCGGACGTCCCAGTTCAAGACCGTATTGTTCTCCCATGATCTTGATTTCCTTCAGGGCCTTGATCTGCTCTGCCACTTCTTCACGAAGACGGATACGGGCATCAGTCATCGGACCAGTCAGGTGACGCAAATCATTCTGTTTAGCTTCAATTAGTCTGTCCAGACCATACAATGCCAGACGACGGTAATCACCGATGATTCGTCCGCGTGCATAGTTGTCGGGAAGTCCTGTCAAGAAACCAAGTGAACGGAAAGAACGGATTTCTTCTGTGTATGCATCGAAAACTCCGTCGTTATGAGTTTTGCGATAATGAGTGAAAATATCTTTAACCTTCGGGTCAACTTCTGCCCCGTTTTCACGGCAAGCTTTTTCTACTACCTTGATACCTCCAAAAGGTTTGATTGCACGGCGCAACACTTCGTCAGTCTGCAAGCCGACAATGACTTCATTTTCCTTATCAATATATCCCGGTGCGAAAGAAGTGATGGTTGATACTGTGGACGGATCGAGCGAGCGTACACCATTGTTTGCACGTTCTTCAGCCAAAGCTTCCAAACATTTGTTCCAAACAGCTTTTGTACGTTCAGTTGGACCGACCAGGAATGAAGCGTCGCCCTCGTAAGGCGTAATGTTTGTCTTTACGAAATCGGTGACGTTGATTTCATGGTTCCAACGGCCTTCTTTAAAATTCATTGCCATAAATTTGAAATATTAAAAAGTTATGTAAATGTGGTTCTCTAAACCGAGTGCAAAGGTAGTGAAAAACCTTGTGTTGTACAATACCTATTTTGTGGTATATTATTATTTTGCATTAATTACAAAGTAGTATAGGCTATAGAAACGGGTTAAGGGAGAGGTGTGTTTGCGAAAAAATCTTTGCAAAAGTTTGCACAACTCAAAAAGTCGCTCTATATTTGCACCGCATTTGAGAGAAGATGCGTTCCCAAAGAAGATTGGAAGTTTGGGTGAGTGGCTGAAACCAGCAGTTTGCTAAACTGCCGTACGGGTAACCGTACCGGGGGTTCGAATCCCCCAGCTTCCGCTTTTAGTTTCTACAGATATGGCGCTTTCGTCTAGTGGCCCAGGACGCGGCCCTCTCACGGCTGAAACACGGGTTCGATTCCCGTATGCGCTACATTTGGAAGTTTGGGTGAGTGGCTGAAACCAGCAGTTTGCTAAACTGCCGTACGGGTAACCGTACCGGGGGTTCGAATCCCCCAGCTTCCGCTTTCTGATAGAACTCCGTCAATTGGCGGAGTTTTTTTTGTGCCCTTTTGTATATTATTTTTGGTTCTGTTTTGTTGTAGCGTCGCACTTTTTTAGAAAAAGAATCTTTGTTCAAAAAAACTTGGATGTAACGGATGTTGTCATACCTTTAAACTGTAACTTCTTTTATTTTATTGTTAGAATGTGTATGTCTATGTGAAGCCTTTCTGATTCCTTGCTTGTTTTTTAACTTATGTGGTATTAATAATATTTAATTTTATTCATTTTTCTATATATAAAGAGTGGATTAATTAAAATATATCTATATTTGCACTATGAATAATTTTATAAATGTAAACCTTAATGTAATATCTATGAAAATTAGCCATGGATATTTTTAAAATATTTAATTGGTGCCTTGTTGGCTTCTCGTCTTTTTTTGAATAATAAATTCTAATTCTAAGTTATATCATTAATCTAATTAATTTATGAGAATTGGTAGGTTTTCACAAATGTTTTTATTGTTGGTTGTTTCCGGATGGGGAACTGTATGGGCTGCTCCTGAAAAGTCAGTGGATGCATCTATACTACAACAGTCTGCTAAAATTACCACTCAAGGTACAGTTGTTGACGCTCAAGGTGAGCCTTTGATAGGTGTAAGTATTCTTGAGGTTGGTACTACAAATGGTACGATTACGGATATTGATGGTAAGTTTACTTTACAAGTAACTTCTGGAGCTACACTTGAATTGTCTTATATAGGTTATAAGACACAACAGTTAAAAGCTGTATCAGATCTTGGAACTATTCAAATGTCTGATGATACCGAGGTCCTTCAGGAAGTAGTGGTGACTGCTTTGGGTATCAAGCGTGAAAAGAAAGCTTTGGGTTATGCCATTCAGGAAGTCAAAGGAGAATCTTTGGTTGAAGCCCGTGAAACAAACCTCGCTAATGCTTTGTCTGGTAAGATTTCGGGTGTACAGGTTATTCGTTCTAGTAATGGACCTGGTGGATCTTCAAAAATTCAGTTGCGTGGTGCAAACTCTGTGACAGGTACAAATCAGCCGTTGATTGTGGTTGATGGTGTTCCTATGGATAACTTTACCGGTGCAGATAATGCGGACTTTTATAATCCGTCTTTGGATATGGGTAATGGTCTTTCAGATATTAATCCGGAAGATATTGAATCAATGTCCGTTTTGAAAGGTGCTTCTGCTGCCGCACTTTATGGATCTCGTGCAGGTAATGGTGTTATTTTGATTACAACAAAAAAAGGTACTAAACGTGAAGGTTTAGGTATTACCATTTCTGGATCAGTTTCTGCAGAAACGATTTTCATGAATCCTAAGATGCAGAAATCATTTGGTCAAGGTGATAATGGTGCATATAATACAGAAACATCCAATAGCTGGGGACCTGCTATGGGAAGTGAATATACCTTCAACGGACAAAAACGCGTGATGCAGTATTATGATAACGTAGACGCATTTTTCAAGACTGGTCTTAATTTGACGGAAAGTATCTCTTTCTCTCAGCAGTATGATAAGACATCTATCTATGCGTCTTTGAACCGAATGGATGATTCAAGCAAGATTCCTGGAGCTACATTGGATCGTACAAACTTGACTTTGCGTGCTTTTTATACATTTGGTAAGGATGATCGCTGGAGTTTGGATGCAAAGGTACAGTATATCAATACGAATGCAGATAACCGACCAATGACAGGTTCAAACGATCAGAATATGTTCCGCACTATTTACCAGTTGCCTTCTTCAATGGATATTCGTGATTATAGCAATCCTTTGACTGATGAAGGTAAAATTAATTGGTATAATAATAGTGGAATGAACCCTTATTGGGCTGAACTGTATAATACGAACCATGATACTCGTAACCGTTTTTTGATGAATGCTTCTTTGAAGTATAAATTCACAGATTGGTTGAATGCGGAAATCAAAGCGGGTAGCGATATGTATAATACAGAAAGCAATAACAAGCTATATGCTGGAAGTAATCGTAATAATGGTAATAGCCAATATAGCTTGGAAGAAAAGAAGTTTTATGAAAATAACTTCAGCTTTTTGATTAGCGCTCAGAAAGACCATTTGATTGATAAGTTTGGTGGTACAATGACTTTTGGTGGAAACTTGATGGAAAGAAAAACCACTGGCTTAAAAGGTGATGCAACCAAACTTACAGTTCCAAATTTGTTTAACTTGTTGAATAGTAGTAAGAATGACCGTAACTTTAAGGAAACTTACAATCACAAGAAAATTAATTCATTGTATGGTACATTGGGTATTAACTATGATGGATGGGTATTCTTGGATGCAACTTTCCGTAATGACTGGTCTTCAGCTTTGAGTAAGGAAAATCGTTCTTTCTTCTATCCATCAATTTCAGCTTCTTGGATTATCAGTGATATGGTTGGAAAAATGGATAAGATGATGCCGTCATGGTTTACTTATGCTAAAGTACGTGCTTCTTTTGCTCAAGTAGGTAATGATATGGATGCGTATCAGTTGTATAATTATTATGAAATATCTTCCGACCCTAATGGTAATACAACAGGTAAGCCTCTTGAAACTTATTATGATTCAACAGTGCAAAGTGAGTTGATTTCTTCATGGGAAGCCGGCTTGGAATTGAAATTCTTCAATAATCGTTTAGGATTTGATGTGGCATGGTATAAATCAAATGCAAAGCGTCAGTTGATGAATATTCCGATGGATAATATGTCTGGATACAAATCTCGTAAGATTAATGCAGGTAATATTCAGAATACAGGTATTGAGTTGATGATTAATGCACGTCCTATTGAAACAAATGATTTTAGTTGGGATACTCAGTTCAACTTCTCTAAGAATAACAACAAGGTTATTGAATTAGCTCCTGGAGTTGATAAATATGAATTAGGTGGTGCCGCTGAATTAAAAGTTTACGCTGTGCAGGGTGGTAACTATGGTGAGATTTGGGGTACCAAGTTTATGCGTGTAACGGATGAAAATAGTCCGTATTATGGTAAGTTATTATTAAATAAAGCTGGTTTGCCTCAGTCTACAGGGGTTTCTGAGAAGATTGGTGACCAGCAGGCCGACTGTATGTTAGGTTGGAACAATAGCTTTAGATATAAGAACTTTGCTTTGAGCTTCCAGATTGACGGACGTTTAGGCGGTGATATTTATTCTTATACTAATTATGCATTACAGATTGCCGGCCGTGCAGAATGTACAGCACCGGGTGGAATGCGTGAGAATTTTGTAGTGGATGGTGTAATTGCCCAGCAAGATGGAACATACGCTCCTAGTACAATAAAGGTTTCTCAGCAGGATTATTGGCAGGCTATAGGTACAGGTAATACTGGTATTGGAGAAGCAAATATTTATGATGCAACCAATATTCGTTTGCGTAATATTGCGTTGAACTATTCATTCCCATCATCTATGTTAAAGAAGACTATTTTCCAGCAGTTGAAATTAGGTTTCTCTGTGAATAACGTATGGATGATTTACAGTGATATGAATGGCATAGATCCTGAAGCTGTATTTATCACAAATACTAATGCTACAGGTTTTGAGAACTGTGCATCTCCTACATCACGTTCTTATTTATTTAACGTTACTCTTGGTTTCTAATCAAAAAAAGAATTTTAAATGAAAGCGATTGATAAATTATTTTTAGGGTTAAGCCTATTCAGTTTAGGATTAACTTCTTGCTCTGATTTTGATGAGGTGAATACAGACCCTTCTAAGACACAATTAGGATCTGTTAAATCCTACTTTGCCTTGAATCAGTCTTTTAGCAAGATTCAGATGGACCCTAGTACAGGTGAACGTGTATACGTTTATAACTGGGGAGAAGGTGCTCGTTTTCTTACAGAGAAGAAACATCTGTCTATTGGTAATTATGATGATGATTATATCAGCTCTTTTTACTATCCAGCAATTGCATTTTCTATAAATAATGCGACACTGGCTGTTCAAATAGCTGAAACTCATCCGGATGAGGTGGTCGATCAGAAATTTTATCCGAATATGAAGCAGTTTGCTCGCATTTGGCGTGCATATTTGTTAGCACAGTTTGCTGATAGTTTTGGTCCTTGTGCTTTACCTCAAGATTTGACGGGGGGATTGAATCCTGTATATAGCAGCGAGAAGGATACATACAATTATATATTGGATGAATTAGCTGATGCGGTAAAAGCGATAGATGTATCTGTTGAACCAACAGAAGATCAGGCAAAATGTGACCCTTATTTTGGGTACGATGCCACAAAATGGGTGAAATATGCCAATTCATTGCGAATGCGTTTGTCTATGCGTTTGAGCAATCTGAAAGATAGGGATCCTGAAATGTATGCTAAAGCTGTAGCTCAGTTTAAGGATGCAGCTGCTGATTTGAGTAAGACAATCAGTGAAGATGCGGATATTATGGAAATTGTGCAGAATAATGGATGGGATGATTATTCTGGTCCGTATACCCGCTCTTATAATCAGCATTGTTTGTCTGGTACTTTGGCTAATTTGATGACTAACTTAGGAGGAATTTCTATTCAAGAACAACGCCCTGATATTGCAGCAAGTTACATAAAAGATGCTGATTATTTAGGAAAGCGTTTTGAGAAGCATTTTGTATTGAATACTGATAATCCGACTAAAGGATATTGGATGGACGGACTTCCTGAAAACTTGGATCCTCGTGCATTGAAATTATATTATTTACCTTATGATTCAAATGCAGATAATACGATTGATATAGGTTCTGAAGTGAAAAAATATAAAGGTACTTTTGGGCTTATTTCTTTTGAAGACGAGACAGATACCATAAAGATAGATGGTACGTATTCTTGGAATGGTATACCTGCTGGTACAACAACTAGTTTTTCGCCTTCTATGTCTAAGAACGAGTTGCCTAATAGTAGTAGTGCACGTTTGAATAATTATCCTATATTGGGTTCTCAGGCTAGAGATGCAAAGGAAAAGATGGTTTACTTCGGTCCATGGGAAACTTATTTCCTTGTTGCTGAGGCCTTGGAACGTCAGTGGGTTACACCGGGTGAAGTTGGTGGTCTTACTGCAGAAAATGCTTATAATAAAGCTGTTAAATTGAGCTTTATTCATTTTGGCGTTTCTCAGTATTACGATGATTATATTAGTTCGAGAGAGTATAATCGCGTAGGTACTTCTGTGGCATATAATCATACAGATCCTGCTTCTTCTGTGACAATGAAGTATGTTGATGGTTATACAGATCAGGAAGGAACTGTTCAATATCAGTATCCAGATGGAACTCGTACATTGTATGGTAATCAGTTGAATGATCATTTATCAAAAATATTTACTCAAAAATACATTGCTCAATTGCCATATTTGGTGCAAGAGTGTTGGTCTGATTATCGTCGTGTAGGCTTGCCATTCTTTGACATTATAGCAAATGAAAAAATGATGACAGGCACTGATATGACTGAGTGGGATCCGGAATCATGGAAATCTGGACAGAAATGGCAGTATTATCCGCAGCGTATGAGATACCCGACTACGCTTGATAATGCAAATCCAACGGAATATAAGCACGCATTGGAATTATTAGGTGGTGCTAATACTACGATGGTTCCATTGTGGTGGTCATTGGCGTATAGTCAGAAATAATATTTAAAAGAATAGCCTGACAACCTGTTTGCAGATATAATCTGCGTAAGAAATGGTTGTTAGGCTATTTTTTTGTGTATACAAATCTATTTTTTATATAAATAAAGAATGCAGTAATTGGTTGTTATGAAGAAACGATTATTTGTAGCATTGTTATCTTTGAGCATTGTCACTTCTACTATCGGACAAGTGTCGGAAAAATCACCACAAGACGTTCAGAAAGAAAAAAGGATGGAGTGGTTCTCAAATGCCAAGTTGGGTATTTTTATTCATTGGGGCATTTATTCGGTGAAGGGGGTTTCCGAAAGCTGGTCTTTCTTCAATAAATACCTGCCGTATGAGGAATACATGAGCCAGAAGGATGGATTTACTGCTTCGAAGTATGATCCTAAGGCTTGGGTGGACTTGATAAAAGAGAGTGGAGCCCGTTATACGGTGATTACGACGAAACACCATGATGGAATGGCTTTATGGGATACAAAGGCGGGTGAGCTGAGTACGGTAAAATGTACGCCGGCTAAAAGGGATTTGATCAGTCCTTTTGTAAAAGAAGTCCGCAAGCAGGGACTGAAGTTGGGATTCTATTATTCCTTACTGGACTGGTCGCATCCTGATTATCCGAACATGACACGTACGGAAGTGCGTTATACGAATGACTCCGTGCGCTGGAAACGTTTCGTGAATTTTAATATGGCACAATTGGCGGAGTTGAACAAGACTTGGAAGCCGGACTTGTATTGGTTTGATGGTGACTGGGAGCAGACTGCGGAGGCATGGAACTCTAAAGGAATTGTGGATTTGTTGCGCTCGGACAATAAGAATGTAATTATCAACTCGCGTATCCAGGGATATGGAGATTATGCTACGCCGGAGCAGGGAGTTCCTATTGTACGTCCGGAAGATAAATATTGGGAGTTGTGTATGACGATGAATGATTCGTGGGGCTATCAGCATACGGATACCAACTATAAGTCTCCTTATATCTTATTGCGGACTTTTGTGGATTGCCTGAGTATGGGAGGAAATCTGTTGCTGGACATCGGTCCGAAAGAGGACGGTACGATTCCGGAAGAGCAGGTAGCTATCTTGAAAGAGTTCGGACGTTGGACGAAAAAGCATAAGGAGGCGATTTATGATACGCGTGCCGGTATCCCGACAGAACACTTCCAGGGATATACAACACTGAATAAAGGGGGAGATATTTTGTATCTTTATTTACCTTATAAGCCTAATGGCCCCATTGAAGTGAAAGGGCTGATGAATAAAGTCAACCGGGTATGGGTGGTAGGCAATGGTTCTATGTTGTCTTATAAGGTGTATAATAAGAACTATTGGAGTGAAGTGCCTGGTAATCTTTATATTGATGTGCCCAATCATGTGCTTGATTCACAAATTACGGTAATTGCCGTATTGCTGGACGGACCGGTCAAATTGTATCGGGGAGCGGGACAGGTTATTGAAAGTAATTAATGAAAAAAATCGATTATGAGAAAACAATTGATAGGTAGTTTGTTTGCATTTGCAATGGCAGGACAGCTCTGGGGGCAGGGGTTATATGAAAAGTATGAACGTATGCTGACGCTTCCCGAAGGCTATGTGTGCTATCGTGTGGATGGAAAAATTAAAGTAGATGGAAAACTGAATGAGGCAGACTGGCAAAAGGCGCAGTCCACTTCTTCTTTTGTAGATATAAGTGGGGAAGGATTTGCCAAACCTTGTTATGATACTTCTGCCAAAATGTTGTGGGATGATAATTATCTCTATGTAGGAGCCGTGTTGCAGGAGGATGATATCAAGGCAAAACTCAGTCAGCGGGATACAATTATCTATTATGACAATGACTTTGAGGTTTTTCTGGATCCGGATGGGGACGGGCAGAATTACTTTGAAATAGAAACCAATGCGAAGGGAGTTATTTTTGACTTGATGCTGGACAAACCTTACCGTTCGGGAGGTAATTTTATGATTCAGTGGGATTGTCCGGGACTTCAGCTGGCTATTCATCGTGAAGGAACCTTGAACAAGTCGAAAGATAAGGACAAACAGTGGAGCGTGGAAATGGCTATTCCTCATAAAGCGTTGACAGTGAATTTCTCCAACCCGGATCAGGCTGGAAACTGCTGGCGTATCAACTTCTCACGTGTGCAGTGGTTGAAGCCTGGACAGCGTGAAGAAAACTGGGTATGGATGCCTACTGGACGCATCGATATGCACATGCCCGACAGATGGGGATTCTTGTATCTTTCCGATAAGGTGATAGGAACGGGTACTGATTCCTTCAAGTATCCTTACAATATGGCTGCCTATAAGTTGCTTTGGGCCATGTTCTATGCACAATTGGATAATTATGCCAAGGAGAAAAACTACATTCGTTCCAAAGAAAATTTCTTCCTGACCGAGGCAGAATTGAAGGATTTGCCTGCTGGTGCTGAAATCTTGGTAGAGGCTACACAACGTACATTCTGTATGTCGGTGAGCGTGCCTGAAGAAAAAGTGCGTTATGTGGTAGACCATAACGGTAGGTTTACTCGTGAAGCTATTACTCCCCGTCAGGTAAAGAACTGGGTATGGATGCGCATTAACAAGGAAAAGGGAGATGCGTACTATAAGAAATACTTTGCTCTGATGAAACAATGTGGCATCAGTGGAGTCATGTTTGAAGGCTATGATGAGGCTACTTACCGGATGTGTAAGGAAGCGGGGCTGGAGGCACATTGTTGGAAGTGGACCATGAACCGCAGAGAAGTGCGTGAGACACATCCCGACTGGTTTGCCGTGAACCGCAAAGGGGAGTCATGCTATGACAAACCTGCTTATGTAGATTATTACCGCTTTTTGTGTCCGAACCATGAAGGTGTGGCTGAATATCTGGCTGCTGATTACCTGAAAGAAGCGAATTTGCCTTATGTGGATGGAGTGCATTTGGATTATGTGCGTTTCCCGGATGTAGTGTTACCGGTGAGCTTATGGAAGAATTACGGAATTGAGCAGACTTCTGAATTGCCGGAATATGATTATTGTTATTGTGAGGTATGCCGGAAGATGTTTAAGGAGCAGACCGGTAAAGACCCGCTGGAATTGAAGTATCCGATGGAAGACCAGTCATGGATAAATTTCCGTCTGGATGCCATTACACGTGTGGTCAATAAGATTACGCAGACCATCAAGGCAGATGGCAAACGTATCTCTGCTGCGGTATTCCCGGGACCTTCTATGGCTCGCAAGATGGTACGTCAGGATTGGGGACAGTGGTCGCTCGATGCATACTTCCCGATGATTTACAATGGTTTTTATTATGAAGGACCGGAGTGGATTGGACGTTCGGTGAAGGAAAGTGTACAGACGATTAATGGGCGGGCTAAAATTTATGCCGGATTGATGTTCCCTGATATTAAGAAAACTTTTGAGCAGGCATTGGATGAGGCTTTCAACAATGGAGCTTCAGGGGTTTCCTTCTTTGACGGGCCGGACGAAGAGTATCTGCATAAGTTTAAGGCTTATTTGGATAAAAGAGGTTTTGAAGTAGCAAAATAATAAAATGAGTATATGAAGATAGTTAGTATGTTTGTTTCCTTATTCGTGGCGTTGAACGTATGTGCGGCAGGACATAAGGAACTTCCTGCAAAAGGAGATTTGAATTTGACGGTATTTGACAAGGAGAATATTCATTTTGTACCAGATACGTATGCAGGGTATTCTGCTGCGGGTGCGGATGGAGTCATTCATCTGGTGAACGGTCGTATTATTTTGAAGAAGATTCAGATCCCCGATTACCAGCGGGATGTGACGGTCAGCTTGAAGGTGACCGTAGCTTCTAATGGTGACCGTTGGGATAAGTCCGGTTCTTGTTTTGTGCTTCCCAAGAATACGGCTGTGAATTTGCTGAGTATTGCACAGGGAAAGAGAAAATTTCCGGAAATAGACAGCTTGAAACTAGAAAATATGATTGGAATAGTGCCGGGAAAGGACTATTTGCCTACAATAGAGTTGATGCGCTTCATGACACCTTTTGGGGTAGGGCATTTCAGCGCAGAAGATGATTCTTTGTCCAGCAAGCGTCGTCCGGTTTATATTCCTAAGTGGGAGAAATGTGTGCAATGGGAGCAGGACATTACCGATTTATATTCGGCCCTTAAAGGTGAAGTGTATGTCGGTATCTTTATTGACACGTGGACAAAAGAAGGATATGTGGCCAGCATGGAGTTGAAAATCAAGGAAACTCCGGTAACATGTGAAAAGCTTGTCCGCCGTCATGTGGAACCGCTGATGAACACGGTATATTATATCGGTCAGTCTTATCCGGACATTTTTGCCCGTAAATCTGTTTCTACTGATTTTGTGCTTCCGAAGAACGCGAAAAATGTGCGTTTGAAATACATTGTAACCGGTCATGGAGGCCATTCCGGTGGTGATGAATTTGTGCAGAAGCGCAATATTCTTTCCGTGGATGGTAAAGAGATTTATAGTTTTGTTCCTTGGAGAGATGACTGTGCTTCTTTCCGTCGTTTCAATCCGGCGACTGGTGTTTGGCTTATCAAACGCCTGGCGGCCTATATTAGTGAAGATGGTTATAAGACCAAGGAGGTAGAGGAACCATTGGCATCTTCTGATTTATCGCGTTCTAACTGGTGTCCCGGATCGGATGTATTGCCAGAGGTCGTTGAACTTCCAGGCTTGCAAGCAGGAAAGCATACATTCACTGTCAGCATACCTGAGGCCCAGCCTGTAAATAAGGATGAGTTGAACCATTGGCTGGTGTCTGCTTATCTGGTATGGGAAGAATAAGAATGTGTTTGAATCATAGATGATTGTATAAAAAAGTTCGCCAGATTCTTTTACGGAGTCTGGCGAACTTTTTTATTGAACCATTATTTGGAGTGTGAAGAAACGAATGATGGAATCAGCTGGATACGTTTTCCAAAAAGTGGTGTTTTTACAGGCGGGAGTGCCTTGAAGTGTGGGGAAGCCGCACTACGGCTGTGTACACCGTCAGTTTCGTATGAACGTCCGGCTTCCGTGAGTGCTTGTTTCAAGAGAGGCTCATTGACGTCTCCTATTTGATAAGCCTGTATCGGGTCATCCTCAATTTGGATATCCGGGATGAGTCCATCAGGCATACAGGGCGTTTTTCCATCGGCATTCTGGTAAATGCTGACCATTACATAGATGCCCCAGTTCTTCAGCTCTTGCGGACATTTTTCATACATCTCTTCTGCGCTGAGCATCCACCCGGTGCAGTACTTACCGTGTGTCTGTGTGCCGATGAGGCGAACGTTTGTATAAGGCATTAGTCCACCAAGCAGTGCTTCGGATGCCGATGCCGATCCAGAACCGATTAATCCGTAGATTTTTTTCAATCCGATGTTGGCATCTTTGGTGCTTGCATTGACTTCCACTTCCGGGTAATTGAATTCGGTGGTGAAACGGGTTTCCGGACTTTCTCCTTGTTTCTGGTAGCTTTCGCTCAAATAGCTGTTGTAGATTTCCTTTTCGAATACTTTCTTGCTGCTGACAGCTTCTTGCGGAGCAAACATAGAGGCTAACACATTTTCAGTGATAACATAACCTCCTCCGTTGTACCGGAGGTCTAAAACCAGTTCTTCAATACCTTCTGCTTTAAACTTTTTCCCGATTTCAATCAGTGGATTGATGGATTTCAGGTCAAAGCTGGTATAGGCCAGATAGCCCACTTTCTTTCCGTTGAATTCATATACGGAGTAAATGATAGGATTTTCGTACATGTTGACGGCTGTCAGCTCTATTGACTTGTTCTGGCTGACAATGATATTTTCTTGCAGTTTTCCGAGGGAAACCTTTAAGGTAGGTTTATAGTATAAATCCGTATAGTTGTCGGGGGTGATTTCTTCATCATTTATAGAAAGGATAATGTCTCCTCGTTTAAATCCCGCTTTTGCAGCAGGACTCCCTTCATGGACAAAGTTTACTGCTGCTGCATATTGATTCTTTTCTTTGTTTACAGGGTAGAAAGTAAGGTTCCAGCCAAATGTAGTAGAAACCCCTTCCACACTGCTGTTGAAGGAAGCCATGTCGTCAGTGAGCATGGACCATTTGTCAATGTATTTATCTCCTTGGTGGTACCTTATTCGGTCAACGGTGCCGATTGGGTCATTGTTTGTCTCGATGTTCCAGTTGTCCAGGTCACTACTGATTTCCTTATTCCAGTAATAGTAGGTACTCATAGCCTCCTTGCCGAACATGTTGGCATAATAGAGTTCTGTGGGGTTCTTCGATGTAGGATTCTGATCATCTTTTCTGTTTGTAGGTTTGGGATTTTCTTCCGAGCATCCCGTCAGTGCTGCTCCTCCCAATAGAGTGGAGAGCAATAGCCATGATAGTTTTTTGTTCATAGTTTAATTTTTGAGAATTAGTACAAGGTTTTACTTAACAAAAATAACAAAAACTATCAGTTCCCTTTCTAATAAGAAGGAGAAGTAAGGATTTTTTAAGATAAACTTCTGGCTTCTCATGTGTTGGGCAGGTGAGAAGCCAGAAGTGTGGGAATTAGAATTTATAGTTCAGACTTAATCCGAATACTTTGTTTGTTCGGTTGTAAATGTCGGTTCCTTTCAGACCTGTACCGTTGTAGCTGTCTGTTTCTTTGGTATATTTGTTGTAATGTGTCCAGAAATAGGCCACATCAATGCTCCATGCTTGTGTAAGGTTGACTCTGGCACCAAATCCTAATGAGTAAGAGTCGCATGAGAAACTGGTGTCAGTTTGGAAATCATCACTCAGGCCATAGTTTGTTTTTTGGAAACCACCGCTGACAGTCAGTCGTTTGGTAATGTCCCATTCCATACCGGCAAGGTATTCGTGAGTACCGTGCTTCAGGGTTTTCTGTCGGTCGTTCAGCATGCCTGCATGTTTATCATCATAAAAGTGATACTCCACAGAAGCACGGAGGTTAGGCAAAATTTCATATCCGGCAGCTACACTCAGGTAGGCAGGAATATCGCTGGGAGTTTGTTCTCCATCTGCATAAGGTTTTATGACCGCTTCTGGGGTACCTGTAGGAACTTCCAGTGTGTGGGTCTGGTTTTCAATATTCAGGTTTGTCTTGAATTCATACTTTGCAGCCAGGTTCCAACGCCCTAATTTAGCATCCACACCTATGATGGGAGTCAGTCCCCATCCGCTCTGGTCGCAGTCCAGTTCAAGGTTGGCCAATTGGGCTCCGCCTAAATTCTCTTTCATGTAGGCTTTCAGGTAACCTTCATAACCACTTTTTACGTAGTTCATTCGGCCGCCGGCAAATACACTCAGCCAGTCGTTGATTTTGTAGCTCAATCCTAATTGTACTCCGTAAATGTATTGCTTTCCATCCATAGAAGTATTAATGTCATACATTTGGGGAGTTACTTGCCCGTCAGTTTGCTTGGTAATCATTCCCATAGCTAATGCATCGAACATTGGAAGACCGTTGCTGAATGAGGCTTTTCCTCCACCACCCGTAATGGCAAAGCTGGCAGAGATTACCCAATTATCCTTTTTATATAATCCTTGAAAGCTCGGAATGAAGGGAGCAGAGGCCGTTCCTTTGTACAATCGGCTGCCATTTGTTCCGTCAGCTTGTTTAAAGAGTGGGAAATTAGCGTCAATTTCGCGGGTCTGATAAGCACTTTGTCCGGTCAGTGACAGGTAGAATCCCTCGTGCGAAAGGAAAGAAAGTCCTGCAGGGTTACTATACACACCGTCTATATCACTAGAAGCTCCTCGGGCTATCATTCGAAGGAAAGCGGCGTTTTGATTGGTGTTGGTCAGATAATCTCCCGCGAAAGACGGGAAAGAGATACACAGTGTCGCTGCACTGATGAAAAGAAATTTTTTCATTCGTTTTTAGGTTGTTTGTTAAAAATCGGCTGCAAAAATAGTGCTAAATTGCACACAAACCAACGAAATGAGTAAAAATTATTTTATTTGAAATTGTTTTATTTGAAACTAAGTGATGCGAGTAAGGTATTTAAGTGCTTTTTATGTAGTTCTGGTTTTAAAAATGTATCTTTGCAAAAGTATGCAATTTCCAATCATTTTTATTCTTTTGATGTATGTACACCAATAAGGAAATCTGGCGTGTTACTTATCCTATTTTTCTGGGCCTGTTGGCGCAGAATGTGATAAATGTGACCGATACAGCCTTTTTAGGGCGTGTGGGTGAAGTCGCATTGGGAGCAGCTGCCATGGGCGGATTGCTCTACATTTGTGTCTATACCATAGCTTTCGGTTTTAGTGTCGGTTCGCAGATTCTGATAGCCCGTCGTAATGGAGAAGGAAACTATCGCGCGGTAGGTCCTATTATGTGGCAGGGAACGGCTTTCAGTTTCGGTATGGCAGTTTGTTTGTTGATACTGATGTATTTTTCTGCTGCTCCGTTGATTCGGTTGCTGATTACTTCGGATTCTATTTACGGGGCGACTTATGAATTTTTCACCTGGCGTATCTGGGGATTTCTTTTTGCTTTTGTGAATGTGATGTTTCGTGGGCTTTATATAGGTATTACGCGTACCAAAGTGTTGACCATGAATGCAGTCGTAATGGCTTTGGTGAATGTGGTGCTTGATTACGCCTTGGTATTCGGAGAATTAGGTCTGCCAGAAATGGGGGTACGTGGTGCCGCTTTGGCTTCTGTCATTGCTGAGGCTTCTTCACTGCTCTTCTTTTTGCTTTATACCTATTATAAGGTGGACTTGAAAAAATACGGACTGAATCGTTTTGGACAGTTCGATTTAAGTATGGTGCTACGCATCCTTCGCATATCTTGTTTCACGATGGTACAGTATTTTCTGGCTATGGCCATCTGGTTTGTCTTTTTTATGGCTCTTGAACGACTCGGGCAGCGGCAACTGGCGGTGGCCAATATCGTGCGAAGTGTGTATGTAGTGTTGCTGATTCCTGTACAGGCACTTTCTACTACCGCCAATACGTTGGTGAGTAATCTGATTGGTGCCGGCGGTTCATCAGGGGTAGTCACGTTATTGCATAAAATATCCCGGATGTCGTTTTTGATTATGGTAGTGTGCGTAGGCTTGTGCGTGGCGTTTCCCGGAAGTATCTTGTCGGTTTATACAAATGAAGAAGCCTTGCTGGTGGAGTCTGTTTCGGCTTTGTATGTGGTGTGCGGGGCTATGCTGATTGCTTCGCTGGCCAATGTGTACTTCAATGGCATATCAGGAACGGGCAATACGCAGGCGGCGTTGGTATTGGAAGTGTTTGTACAAGTTTTCTATGCACTTTATATCATTGTGGTGGGCATGGTTATCCAGGCATCGGTAGACGTATGCTTCACCACGGAAGTGATTTATTACGTATTGATGTTAGGTTCCAGTCTCATTTATCTGAAAAAAGCAAAATGGCAGAACAAAAAGATTTGAGCATACTGATTTTTTTGTAATTTTGCACGCTGGAAATTTTTGATAATAAATAAAAAAGCAACATATATGTTCGATAATTTAAGTGAAAGACTAGAACGGTCGTTTAAGATATTGAAAGGTGAAGGTAAAATCACCGAAATCAATGTGGCCGAAACCTTGAAGGATGTACGTCGTGCATTGCTGGATGCGGACGTGAATTATAAAGTAGCAAAGAACTTTACAGATACGGTAAAGGAAAAAGCACTGGGACAGAATGTATTGACAGCTGTCAAGCCTAGTCAGTTGATGGTGAAGATTGTACACGATGAACTGACTACCTTGATGGGAGGAGATACTGCCGAAATCGAATTGAAAGGTCGTCCGGCTGTTATCTTGATGTCAGGTTTGCAGGGTTCTGGTAAGACTACCTTCTCTGGTAAGCTGGCCCGCATGATGAAATCAAAGAAGAACCGTAAACCTTTGCTGGTAGCGTGTGACGTGTATCGTCCGGCTGCAATTGAGCAGTTGAAAGTGCTCGGCCAGCAGGTAGAAGTTCCTGTATATAGCGAATTGGACAGCAAAGACCCTGTACAGATTGCCTTGAATGCCATTCAAGAAGCGAAAGCAAAAGGGTATGATCTGGTAATTGTCGATACGGCTGGTCGTTTGGCAATAGACGAACAGATGATGAACGAGATTGAAGCCATCAAGAAAGCTATCAATCCGGATGCTACATTGTTTGTAGTTGATGCCATGACCGGACAGGATGCGGTAAATACAGCGCGTGAGTTTAATGAACGTCTGGATTTCACTGGTGTAGTATTGACCAAGTTAGATGGTGATACACGTGGTGGTGCGGCCCTGTCTATCCGTACAGTGGTAAACAAGCCGATTATGTTCGTGGGTACCGGTGAGAAACTGGATGCCGTAGATCAGTTCCACCCGGCCCGTATGGCCGACCGTATCCTGGGTATGGGTGATATCGTGTCATTGGTAGAACGTGCACAGGAACAGTATGATGAAGAAGAAGCGAAACGCCTTCAGAAGAAGATTCAGAAAAACCAGTTCGATTTCAATGACTTCCTGACTCAGATTCACCAGATTAAGAAGATGGGTAACTTGAAGGAACTGGCTTCCATGATTCCGGGTGTAGGAAAAGCCATTAAGGATATTGATATCGACGACAATGCATTCAAGAGCATTGAGGCTATTATTTATTCAATGACTCCGGAAGAACGTACTCATCCGGAAATTCTGAACGGAACACGTCGTACACGTATCGCTAAAGGTAGTGGAACAAGCATTCAGGAAGTAAACCGTTTGTTGAAGCAGTTTGACCAGACTCGTAAGATGATGAAGATGGTAACTGGCAGCAAGATGGCTGGTATGATGCAGAAGATGAAAAAGAAATAATCGCGCAGATTAAGATAGTAAGAAGCGGACAGTAGGAGGCTTGAAAGAAGCAATCTGCTGTCCGCTTGTTTTTTATTCATACAATAAATATTTTTCACGTAAGGAACGGTAAGCTTGCAAGTCCTTCTCCCATGCCTGGCGTATTTCGGATTCCGTTTTTCCTTGAATCATATCCTTTCGGACTTGTGATGTACCCATCAACAGGTCAAACCATTGGGAGCGGCTGAAGAAACGCTTTTCGGCATCCGGATATTGCTTCTGATAGAGCTGATAAAACTGCAGGAGATATTTTAGGGAAAAGCCTTGAGGCAGCTCTTTCTCTGTACGTAGGTCAAGGCCGAAGCAGGCCTGATTCTGATGAAGCGGATGCTTGTCGAACCCTTTTAAAGAGCGTGGGGTAAACTGAAACTGGAAAAAATCCTTTAGTGCCGGAGAACCGATGACTTGGAAAGGATAAGTAGTTCCTCTGCCGATGCTTACGGAAGTTCCTTCAAAAGGACAGAGTGAGGGGTAGATCGCAATGGAAAGATTGTTTGGCAAATTGGGAGAAGGTTTTACCGGAAGCGAGTAAGGCTGTCCGTGTTTCCATCCTTCCACTCGAATTACTTGCAAACGACATTGCAGACCTTTACCTAACCAGCCTTCTCCATTAATCATTCCGGCCATTTCGCCTAAGGTACATCCATGAAGCAGGGGGATGGGAAGCATGCCCACAAAACTTTTGTATGCTTTTTCTCGTACCGGACCGTCTACGTAGTCACAAGGATTGGGGCGGTCCAGCACAATCAGTTCTTTCTGGTTCTCGGCACAAGCCTGCATCACGTAATAAAGCGTACTGATGTAAGTATAGAAGCGGGCACCTACGTCTTGTATGTCGAACACTACCACATCCGTGCCAGTCAGTTGTGACGGTAGCGGTTTCTTGTTTTTTCCATAAAGTGAAAGGATGGGCACCCCCGTGCGGGTATCTTTTCCGTTTTGAATGTATTCTCCGGCATCTGCATCCCCTCGAAATCCATGTTCAGGAGCAAATACCCGTACGATTTTTACTAGACTGACCAAGGTATCCAGCAAGTGGGTTTTCCCACAAAGAGAAGTCTGGTTTACTACCAGAGAAACCCGTTTTTCTTCAAGCAATGGAAGCAGTTTTTCCAATTGGTCGGCTCCGTTGCGCACGGTGGCATGTCCTTGCAGAGCCATAAAACAGCTTATACATGCACCCAAAATGTATTTCAAAAAGATTCTTTTCGTGTAACTCATGGAATTTTTGTAGATTTGTGATACTTTTTACAAATATAGCCACATTTATTTATGAATCCACTTGCATTGATTGACAAATATTATCCGGAAGATAACGAGTTAAAACATATTTTGCTGGTACACAGCCGTTCGGTAGCAGACAAGGCCCTGGAAATGGCACGCAAGCATCCGGGATTGAATTTGGACTTGACTTTTATAGAAGAGGCAGCCATGCTTCATGACATTGGTATTTTTATGACGGACGCAGATGGTATTTTTTGCTTTGGCAAATATCCCTATATCTGTCATGGATATTTAGGTTCGGAATTGGTGGCTCGTGAGGGTTATCCGCGTCATGCGCTGGTGTGTGAGCGTCATACAGGTGCCGGACTTTCCCTCAAGGCGATTCTGGAACGTGACCTTCCGGTGCCTCACCGTGAAATGATTCCAGTCAGCCTGGAAGAGCAGATTATCTGTTTTGCTGATAAGTTTTATTCAAAGACCAAATTGGATAAGGAAAAGAGCGTAGAGAAGGCCCGAAAGAGTATTGAAAAGCATGGGGAAGAGGGGCTGGCGCGTTTTGATGCGTGGTGTAAACTCTTTTTGTAGAACTAAAAATACATTAAAAAGGAAAGCGTTGACGTTTATTTGTAGGATAATGCTTACTTTTGCACCGCATATTGCGTAAAAAGACGGTGATGACATCATTTAGAAGAACTACATATTTACTGCTATCTCTGTTTGTTTTTGGCTTTTTCTGCTCATTCTATGCCGAAGCACAGCGTGTGAGAGGAAAACGTATGCGGGGAGGAGAGAAGACCGATTCCCTTCATCGGGACTCATTGGCGTTGGATTCGCTGGGAATGGACTCGCTAGCCGCAGATACCACAAAGAAAAAAGAACCGCTGGATGCACCGGTTATTTATGAAGCAAGCGATTCGATTGTCTTTACAAAAGAGGGCTATGCACATCTTTATGGGGAAGGTAAAGTGAATTACCAGAACATTGAGCTGACCTCTGCAGTAATTACAATGAATATGGATAGCAGTACCGTCTATGCCACGGGAGTGACCGATACGGCAGGAGTGGAAACGGGTTCACCGATTTTCAAGGATGGAGAAACACCGTATGAATCTAAAATCATGCGCTATAACTTCAAGACCAAGAAGGGTTTCATCAATAGCATTGTTACACAGCAGGGTGAAGGATATGTCACCAGTGAGGAAGGAAAGAAAGGAGCAAACGATGAAATTTACATGCGTCATGGTAAATATACTACTTGCGACAATCACGAACATCCTCATTTTTATTTGAAACTTTCCATGGCAAAGGTACGTCCGAAGAAAAACGTAGTATTCGGACCTGCACAGCTCGTGGTAGAGGATGTGCCTCTTCCTATTGCCGTACCTTTTGGTTTCTTCCCGTTCAATAGTAGCTATTCTTCCGGTTTTATCATGCCGACGTATGGTGATGAAATGAACCGTGGTTTTTATCTGCGCGACGGTGGTTATTATTTTGCCATCAGCGACCAGATGGACTTGAAAGTATTGGGAGAAATCTTTACGAAGGGTTCTTGGGGATTATCGGCTGCATCTAACTATAACAAGCGTTATAAATTCAGTGGCTCGTTCAATGCCAGCTATCTGGTGACAAAAACGGGTGAGAAGAATATGCCCGACTATTCTGTGTCGAAAGACTTCCGTATCCAGTGGAGTCACCGGCAGGATGCCAAGGCCAATCCGAACAGTTCGTTCTCGGCCAGTGTGAACTTTGCTACCAGTAGTTACGACCGTTCCAGTTTGAGCAGCTTGTACAATCCGCAGCAGTACTCTCAGAATACCAAGGCTTCTAGTGTGAGCTACTCACGAAACTTTCCGGAAATCGGGTTGAATATCTCTGGAGCATTCAATATCACACAGAACACGCGTGACTCTTCTTTGAGCATGACGCTTCCGGACGTAAATATCTCATTGAATCGTATTTATCCGTTCAAGCGTAAAAAATCGGCAGGAGATGAGCGCTGGTACGAAAAGATTTCATTGCAGTACACAGGAAGTATTACCAACTCCATCAGTACAAAGGATAATCTGTTGTTTAAGACACCTTTGACACAGTGGGAGAACGGTATGCAGCACAAGATTCCGGTTTCGGCAACTTTCAACTTGTTCAAGTATATCAACATCGTTCCTTCGTTCAATTACACAGAACGCTGGTATTTGCGGAAAGTAAAGCAGAGCTATGATGCGAGTCCTACCTCGCGTGATCATGTGAAGCGAGATACCATCAACGGGTTCAACCGTTTGTATGATTACAACCTGTCTTTACAGATGAATACCAAGTTGTATGGTATGTACAAGCCTTTGTTCATGAAGAGCAAGGAGCTTCAGATTCGTCACGTCTTTACACCGACTGTCAGCTACACCTATACGCCGGATTTCGGTAAATCACGTTATGGCTATTACGACACCTATACTTATACGGATGAAGACGGTGAGGTGCGTACCGTAGAGTATTCTCCTTATGAAGGAGCTGTATACGGCTATCCGGGAAAGAATATGTCACAGAACATCAGCTTCTCAATTGATAACAATATCGAGATGAAGATGAAGTCGGACAAGGATACTACCGGCTACAAGAAAATCAGCTTGATTGACCAGTTAGGGGCTTCTCTTTCTTACGACGTAGCCAATAAAAAGTGGAGTGACTTGAGCATGAACCTTCGTTTGAAGCTGACCAAGAGCTATACATTTAATATGAATGCCTCATTCGCTACGTATGCATACCAGTTCGATGAAAATGGTAATGTAGTGGTGGGCGACCGCACAGAATGGTCTTATGGACGTTTCGGACGTTTCCAGGGATACAGTGGTTCATTCTCTTATACCTTGAACAACGATACTTTCAAGAAACTCTTCGGTAAGAAAGAAGAGGATGAAAAGAACAAGGACAATAAAGGTAAGGAAGAAAATGAAGACGAGGAGACAGAGGAAGAAACGGAAGAACAGAATAACAACTCCAACATGCGAAAGACGGAGAAAGCTTCTGTCGATTCAGACGGTTACCTGGCTTTCAAATTGCCTTGGAGTGTCAGCTTGAGCTATAGCTACAGTATTCGTGAGGACCGTTCGAAGGACATTAACATCAAGACCATGCGTTATCCGTATTCATTGACGCATTCATTGAACGTGTCGGGTAACTTCAAGATTGGTAGCCGTTGGAACATGACTTATTCTACCGGATACGACTTTACCTCCAAGGAGATGTCTATGACAACCTTGAACATTACCCGTGACTTGCACTGCTTTAATATGAGTTGCGGATTGGTGTTCGGTCCGTTTACTTCTTATAACTTCTCTATCCGTGCCAACTCCAGTATGCTGACCGATGCCCTGAAGTGGGATCAGCGAAGCAATACGGGTAGTGCGGTTACTTGGTATTAATCCTTTAGGAATTCTTCGGCCCGGGCCAGCGTGTCCGGTTTGCCGATGTCTATCAGTTGCAAGTCTTCTTTGATGCATCCTCCGAGCTGGAGTTGCTGGCAGGTGTGCAGATAAAAATCCATGATGGGAAATTTGCCCTTCCATGCCTCTCCCTCCATGTAATGAAACAGTTCCGGTGAAATTACATGGATGCCGCTGAACGCATATTCGCGGTATTGGCCCGGTTCGTACACAAAACCTTCCGGCTTGGTTTGCAACGTGTCTTTATGAATCCAGCCTTGCAGACGGTTATCCGTATCGAACAACAGGTGGCGCGAGGTCTTGCGCGGGCTGACCAGCAGTGTAGCCAGATTCTGACTTTTCCGATGAAAATCATAGACCTCTTTCAGGTCGGCATTCGACAGGATGTCCACATTGTGTACCAAAAACGGTTCCGTTCCTGTAAAGAAGGTTGCCGCCTTTTTGATACCGCCTCCTGTATCGAGCAATCTGTCACGTTCATCGCTGATATGAATGGTCAGTCCAAAATTCTGGTTAGCTTTCAGAAAATCGATAATCTGTTCTCCGAAATGGTGAATGTTGATGACCAGTTCGGTAAATCCTGCTTCTTTCAGTTTGAGAATCACATGTTCCAGCATGGGACGTCCGGCCACCGGAACTAAGGCCTTGGGCATGTGGTCGGTCAGCGGTTTGAGCCGGGTACCCAGTCCGGCAGCAAATATCATGGCTTTCATTTGGCTTTCAGTAATTGGTCTATTTGTTGTTCCCGATGAATCAAGTGTACATTAATTTTAAATTTTTCATGCAAGTGCACTGCTGTGTGTTGGGCAGAGTACACAGAGCGGTGCTGCCCTCCGGTACATCCGAAGCAAATCATCAGGTGCGAGAATCCACGTTCCAGGAAACGCTGCACGTGGGCATCCACCAGAGCGTCGGTATGACGAAGGAACTCTGTAATCTCTCCGTCCTTCTCTAAAAACTCGATGACCGGTGTGTTCAGTCCTGTAAGCGATTTGTACTGCTCGTAGCGTCCGGGGTTGTGTACGGCGCGGCAGTCGAACACGTATCCTCCACCATTTCCACTTTCGTCTGCCGGAATCCCTTTCCGGTAAGAGAAACTCATTACCGTGACCGTCAGGTTACGGCGGTTGCGTGCAGCGGCAAACTGTTTCAGTTCTGTCATGCGCTGTAATACCTCACAGAGATAAGGGTATTCCGGAAATCCTTCCTGCAGCAGTTGGCGCAGATTTTCAATGGCAAAAGGAATACTCTCAATGAAATGAGCCTTTTTCTCGAAGTAGCCGCGGAAGCCGTAAGCTCCCAGTACTTGTAGCGTGCGGAACAATACGACATGACGCAGATGGGACAGGAACACGTCCTTTTCTATCAGCTTGTAGGGACGCAGGGCTTTCAGGTACTCGTCAATCAGTTCCTGGCGCAGGCTGTCCGGATAGTTGGCCTTGGCTTGCCAGAGGAAAGAAGCCACGTCGTAATACAGCGGTCCTTTCCGTCCTCCCTGGAAATCAATCAGGTAAGGCTCTCCATCCTTCACCATGATGTTACGGCTCTGGAAGTCGCGATACATGAATACCGGTTGGGGTTCCATGCTCTTTATCAGTGTCTGGCAAAGGGCTTCAAAATCGTCTTCTAACAAATCCTCTCTGAATTCCACTCCCGTAGCTTTCAGAAAACAGTATTTAAAGTAGTTCAAGTCCCACAGAATGCTTCTGTGATTGAACTCTACCGCCGGATAGCATTTCCCGAAATCCAGTCCTTGTGCCCCTTCAAACTGTATACGGGGCAACAACCGGATGACTTTCTTCAGCAAGTCCTTTTCCGTTGAGTCAAACTCTCCGGTTTCTCTTCCGTGTGCGATAAGCTGAAACAGAGAATCTGTTCCTAAATCATCCTGCAGGTAACAGAGCCCGTCGTTGGAAACGGCATGCACCGCTGGTACCGGAAGATACTGTGCCTGAAAATGGCGTGACAGGTAAATGAAGGCCTCGTTTTCTTCGCGTGAAGTACCGCATACCCCGATAAGAGTCGGAGTACCCTTCAAGCGGTAGTAGCTTCTGTTGGAACCGGCTCCCGGCAATGCTTCCACGCTTTCCGGAGCATGGCCGGTGAACTGGCTGTATAGGGTTTCAAGAGTTTGAGTCATGTGTCTGTTTGTTAAGATTACTGATTGAGTTTTTCTGCCAGGTATTGTCCCGTATAGGAAGCCGCACATTTGGCCACTTCCTCCGGTGTGCCGGCTGCCACGAGATTTCCTCCCATGTCGCCACCTTCCGGACCGAGGTCAATCACATGGTCGGCGCATTTGATGACATCCATGTTGTGTTCGATGATGACCAGCGTATGTCCCCGACTGATGAGGGCATCGAAGGCTTCCAGCAGTTTCTTTATGTCATGGAAATGCAAGCCTGTGGTCGGTTCGTCGAACACGAAGATGGTAGGCTGCGCCTTTTCGATGCTGAGGAAGTACGCCAGTTTCACGCGCTGGTTTTCTCCTCCCGAGAGGGTAGACGAAGACTGTCCCAGCTTGATATAACCCAGTCCCACATCCTGTAGCGGGCGCAACTTCTTGACAATCTTCTTTTGGTTGTGTTCCGTAAAGAACTCGATGGCCTGGTTGACCGTCATTTCCAGTATGTCGTAAATGTTTTTTCCTTCAAACTTCACTTCCAGCGTGTCGTTCTTGAAGCGCTTGCCGTGGCACGACTCACATTCCAACACCAGGTCGGCCATGAACTGCATTTCTACCGTTACCGTACCTTCTCCCTTGCATTCTTCGCAACGTCCGCCTTCCGTGTTGAATGAGAAATAGCCTGCACTGTATCCCATCTGCTTGGCCAGCGGCTGGTCGGCAAACAGTTTGCGGATTTCGTCATACGCCTTGACATAAGTTACCGGATTACTTCGGGAAGACTTTCCGATAGGGTTCTGGTCCACAAACTCGATGTCGTTCACCTGACGGATGTCTCCTTCCAATGAGATGAATTCGCCCGGGCGTTCACTCGATTCACTGTATTCCCGCTTCAGAGCCTTGTAGAAAATGTCGCGTACCAGCGTACTCTTTCCGGAACCGCTGACCCCCGTTACCACCGTCATCACGTTAAGCGGGAAGCGCACGTCGATACCTTTCAGGTTATTCTCGCGTGCTCCCTTGATTTCGATGAAATTGTTCCACGGACGATGGCTGGCTGGCAGGTCGATGGTCTCTTCTCCTAACAGGTATTTCACGGTATAGCTGTCGCTTCCCTTCTGTAAGTCTTTCATGTCGCCCTCATACACCACTTGTCCGCCCAGTCGTCCGGCTTTCGGGCCGATGTCGATGATGTAGTCGGCTGCACGGATGATTTCTTCGTCGTGTTCCACTACTACTACCGTGTTTCCTAATTGCTGTAACTGGCGCAGCACCTTGATAAGGCGGGTCGTGTCACGGCTATGTAGACCGATACTTGGTTCGTCAAGAATATACAATGAGCCTACCAGGCTGCTTCCTAACGAGGTAGCCAGGTTGATTCGCTGACTTTCACCCCCCGAAAGCGAGTTGCTCAACCGGTTCAGCGTCAAGTAACCCAGTCCCACATCCGACAGGAATGTCAGGCGGTTCTTGATTTCACTCAGCAGGCGTTGTGCCACGAGAGTGTCGTGCGCATCCAGTGTGAGCGTACGGAAAAACTCCTGCAACTGGGTAATCGGCATTTCCACCAGTTCAGAGATGTTCTTTCCACCCACTCGTACGTAGCTGGCCTCCTTTTTCAGTCGGCTTCCGTGACAGGTAGGGCAAGTCGTTTTTCCCCGGTAGCGGGCTAGCATCACGCGATACTGTATCTTATATTGGTTTTCCTCCAGCATCTTGAAGAAAGAGTCGATGCAGACCTTCTCCCTTGGTCCGTGCCAGAGGTAATCTTTCTGTTCCTGTGTCAGCTCATAATAGGGAGCAAAGATGGGGAAATCATGAGCCGGAGCTTCCCGAAGGAACTCATTCAGCCATTCTCCCATTTTCTCGCCCCTCCAGCAAAGCACGGCACCATCGTACACGCTCAGCGCACGGTTGGGCACCACCAGGTGTTCATCGATACCGATAATCTTTCCGAAGCCTTCGCACGTAGGGCAGGCTCCCAGCGGAGAGTTGAATGAGAACATCTGGTCGTTTGGTTCTTCAAACTTGATACCGTCGGCTTCAAACTTCGTGCTGAATACATGCAGGCGGGTGTCATCCGACAAATAGAAACGAAGCATACACGTGCCGTCGCCTTCGTACATGGCTGTCTCGGCAGAATCCGTCAGTCGGCTGATGGCATCCTTGCTGTCATCGCAGCTCATGCGGTCTACTAACAGATACACCTTATCGTTCTCATTGTAGGTATAATCTTCAATGCGTACCATTTCGCCGTCCACTTCCAGTCGGGTAAAGCCCTGCTTCATATCCATGTCCAGCTGTTCTGCCACACTTCTTCCGTCACGGGGAAGGATAGGCGTCAGTACGGTATAGCGTGTGCCTTTCGGGTAAGACAGCATGCAGTTCACGATGTCTTCCACACTGTCCTTCTTCACCAGTTGTCCGCTTACGGGAGAATACGTTTTTCCCACCCGTGCGAAAAGCAGGCGCAGGTACTCATAAATCTCCGTTGAGGTACCTACGGTAGAACGCGGGTTGCGGCTTGTCACCTTCTGTTCAATGGCGATAGCAGGTGGAATCCCTTTGATAAAGTCACATTCCGGTTTGCTCATACGTCCGAGAAACTGGCGGGCGTAAGAAGACAGACTTTCTACATAGCGTCTTTGCCCTTCGGCATACAGCGTATCGAATGCCAGCGACGACTTTCCCGAGCCCGACAGTCCGGTAATGACTACCAGCTTGTTGCGTGGAATACGTACGTCGATGTTTTTCAGGTTATTCACCCGGGCACCCTTTATGGTAATAAAATCATTTTCTGACATGTATCTTTTCTTGTTAGATGAACATGCGAAGTTACGAAAAATAGCTGGAATTATCAAAGCGAATACTTTCGGAGGGAAAGAAGTCTTTTACGTTTCTCAGCGCGGAACCATATGTTTTCCTTATGCGAAACGTACGGTTCCGCATCGGGAAACGTAGGGTTCACGGAATGGAAACGTAGAAAGTGTGCTGAGGTTTGTTGGATATTGCATTATAATTTCCGTAAAATCATTTGTTTGTTCAAGAAAAAAAGTTATTTTTGCTGTACCACTTTGATGGTACAGTATAACAATTTTTACTTTGTAAGGTTATGGTAGAATTAAGCGGTGTGTCATTTGGGTATCAGTCCGATAAGAATGTATTGGATAACTTGAATCTTCGTATGGAAGAAGGGCGATTTTATGGCCTGTTGGGGATGAACGGCTCAGGCAAGACCACACTATTGAAACTGATTGCTGGTAAGCTTTTTGCTCACGGCGGTGAGATTTATGTAGACGGTCGTAATCTCAGGGAGAGGGATGTGGAGACTTTGCAGAAGGTATTCATGCTACCGGCTGATTTTATCTTTCCGAATATGAGCTTGGAGCAGTTCCTCGCTATTTATTCCGAATTCTATCCCGAATTTCGTAAAGAGGTGCTGAATGATTGTCTGGTCAATTTTGAAATACAGCGGGATATTAAGAATTTGAACCAATTATCGTTAGGAGAGAAGCATAAAGTGGCATTCAGCATCGCCCTGTCGCTTGGAACTAAAATCGTATTGTTGGATGAGGCTGCCAATGGAATGGATATTCCGGCACGAAAGATGTTTCGTAAGCTGCTGATGAAGCATGTTCGTGAAGATCAGATAGTGGTTTTGTCTACACACATTGTGCAGGACATTGAAAATCTGTTGACCGATGTGATTGTGTTAAGAAAGGATGCTCCTGTGTATGCGGCTTCTTTGGAGGAAATCGCTAGTCGGTATTCGTTCGGAATCCAAAGTAATGAAGAAGGAGTGCTATATGCAGAAGCTTGTACCGAAGGTTACCATGTAATCACTCATAAGCAGGAAAACATGGATACGGAAGTATCTTTGGAACTGCTGTTTAATGCATTAATCAAGGGAGGAGGAAGGATATGAAAAGTTTTGCAATGAAAGAAATGTGGAAGTTTAGTCAGTTTCAGTTAAAGGAAATGTTTGGCTATGGAAAAAAGAAAGCCTTTATCCAGCTTTTGTTTTTACGCTCTTTTAGTATCTGTGTGTTTTGTGCCTTGGTGTCAGGAGATAGTTTGAAAGAATGCTTGTCACTCATAGAGCAATTGCTGATACTCCTATCTTATTATTTTACGTTCTGGAGCCTGGTGGAAGATATGCGGAATGACAGAGGTCTGATAAATAAGTTCATGCTTCCGGTCACATTGGCAGAAAAATATGTAAGTTTGTTTTTCAGTACTTTTTTGATAGGTACGGTGATGTTGTTGGGATGTGCGATATTATCGAATATCTTTATGCAACTGGCTATTCCATTGCTTTTTACAGAGGAAACGAACGGACCGGTTCTTCTCTTTTTGGGAGGAGGCTATGGACTTAAGCAACTTATGCTGCAGGTGGTGATTGCTTTTTATGTAGCCCTGTGGACTTTGGTGGTTATGTTGAGGAAACAATACAGCAAAACCCGGTTCTGGCTGATAGTTGTTTTATGTGTTTTGTCTTATGTGTTGCCAGTATTGTGTATGTATGGATTAGGTGCTCCTAAAAGTATCATTAAATACACATGGTCGATTGTTTCTGTGGTTTGGAGCATAGTAGCTGTTGTTATGACCTATAAAGGTTTTAGAAAGTTGGAGTTTAGATAGTAAGATGGTAGATTTCAAGCAAGACCGAGCCATTTATCTGCAAATGGCAGAACGAATCTGCGACGAGATACTGGCTGGAAAGTATCATTCAGATGATCGCATACCCAGTGTGCGGGAACAGGCCGTTATGTTCGAAGTCAACACCAATACCGTGGTGAAGACTTACGACCTGCTGTTGCAGTGGGGGATTATCTACACCCGGCGAGGGCTGGGGTATTTTGTGACTGTTGATGCCCTGGAGAAGATAAAACAGACCCGAAGCCTGAAGTTTATGACAGAAAATCTGCCGGAATTGTTCAGTCAGATGAAATTGCTGGATATTTCCATTGATACGGTGGTCAGGAAGTGGGAAGAGTTTAAGGATGGGGAGAAGCTATGAATGGGCTTCTTCCACCACCCATTTTTCAATGTTGCGTGTACGATGGCTGAAGTTTACTCCCAGTTTGTAGACTTTTCTCGTATCCGTGGCAAAAGGCAGTGCATATTGTTTGTCATTGATTTGTTTCAGGGCTTCTTCCGCACTTCCGTCCAGCTTGAACTCCATGACGTAAATATACTGCGCTGTTTTTACTATCAGATCAATGCGTCCTTCTGAGGTATGGTATTCTGCCTGGGTATAAAAGCCTAACAGTTTGAATATAATGAACAATACGTTCTGATAATGTAATTCCAGATCGCGTATTAATTCATAAGGAGTGTCTGTAAAGAAGCTTTGCAGGCGTTTCATAAATGCATCTATTTTGCCGTCCCGTACCTCTTTTACAAAACACATTAATTCAAAAGAGGGATTGCCGGAAGGCATATATGCATAGCAGGGAAGTAAGAAGCGTGTAAACCCTTCTGCCACTTCTTTGTTGGGGAATCCCAGTTTATATACTTTAAATTCTTTGTCATACCCTTTAATCGTAAGGTATCCGCTTTGGTAGAGGATGGGTACGGGATTAGTTTCCATTGTGTCAATACTGCCCAATGAATCGGCAGTTGCTATTTCTTCGGTAAGCCGCTGCAAATTATATTTACTATGCTTTATTAATTCTACGAGGAAAGTCGGCGTACCGGTCTCAAACCAATAGCTTCCAAATTCACGGCTTTTCATTGCATTGAGCAGACTGAAAGGATTATAGATGTCTTCCGAGCGGTATGCAAAATGATATCCGTCATACCATTCTTTCAATTGGTGACAAGTTTCAGCATAAGTTTGTGTGTTATTGTCGGCCAATAACTGGATGTCCTCTGCAAATACTTCTGATAACTCCTTTTCTGTGATTCCACACAAATTGTTATACATAGCCTGTAGAGAAATGTCTTCCAGGTTATTCAGGTCGCTGAATACGCTTACTTTACTGAATTTGGTTACGCCTGTCAGAAGAGCAAACCGAAGATATTTGTCGCAGGTTTTCAATACCCCGTAGAAAGCCTTCAGGGTGTTGCGATAGTTGCAAAGAAGAGTTTCGTTACCGATGGCCTGTAACATCGGTTTATCGTATTCGTCCACTAATACGACTACATTTTTGCTAGTGGTACGGCTGATTTTTTCTATCAGGTAGGCAAAACGTTCTTCTGGAGCCCGATCTTTTTTTTCGTCTCCATAGATTGCTTCCCAACTTTCCAGATGTTGGTTAAGTATAGCATAAAGAGAGGCTTCATTCTCGTATCGTCGTGCATTCAGGTCAAGATGCAGCACTGGATATGCTGTCCATTCTTTTTCCAGTTGTTCCATGGCAAGACCCTGAAACAGTTCTTTTTTACCGGAGAAATAGGCTTCAAGCGTGGAGATGAGCAGGCTTTTTCCGAATCGTCTGGGACGGCTCAGAAAATAATATTTACCACTGTTTGCCAGCTGGTAAATTAATTCAGTTTTGTCTACATAGCAGTAATGATTTTTACGTATCTCTTCAAAACTTTGTATGCCTACCGGATAAATCTTGCTCATGGTTCTATGATTGTGTGATTCAGATAATGCAAATATAAGTTTTTCTTTATAGATAGGCTTTGATTGGTGGGAAGAAATCGTGCGAAATATAGTATTTGTGAAATGGGGAAGTCCTTTTCGGGAGATGTGTCTGGAAAATGATTATAGAAAAATGCAAATCGTAATATTGTTGTCAACAGTTGCAAAATTTGCGATATGTAATGTATTTCTGTCTAACGATTCTTACCATATGCAGGACTGACACTTTCTTTTGGGGGCTAGTCAAAATGCCCAATAAAATTTTGTACATTTGCAACCGTTGGAGATAAAGTATGAATCGCAAATAGAATTGGTAAACAGGCTTGGAAAAACTTTCAATATGGTCAAATTATATGCTATAAACAAGTTACAGCCTGCCATTCCTGTTTTATATCAGATAGCGGACATTCTGAATGTTGATGTCAGAGGATTTTAGTGTCCAACAAAATTAGCAAACAATGAAAAGAAGAAACGATGGCAAATAGTAATTTGAAGGAAGCGAAAGCAGCTAAAAACGATGAATTCTATACTTAATTCCACGACATTGAGGTGGAAATGAATGCATATCTTGAATATGATCCAAACGTGTTCAGGGGAAAGACTATTTTATTGCCTTGCGATGATCCCGAATGGAGTAACTTTACCCGTTATTTCGCCGCTAAGTTCGATGAACTTGGATTGAAAAAGTTGATATCTACAAGCTATGCACCAGATAGCAAAAGATATAAAATACCTTATCAACCGTCTTTGTTTGAACAAGATGCCCCACAATTTGATAAGACTAAGACTTCTGTCAATGGAAAGATATTCATTTTAGAGAAAGACAAAAGTGGGGATGGACGTATAAATATAGATGACCTTGAATGGGAATACTTGAACTGTGATGGGGATTTCCGCAGCAAAGAAGTTACAAAATTGCGGGATGAGGCAGATTTTATTATTACCAATCCACCTTTTTCTCTTTTCAGGGAGTTTTTGGCATGGATAATAGAAGGTGGAAAAAGGTTTGCTGTTATAGGTAATATGAATGCTATTACCTATAAAGAAGTATTCCCTTTGATAAAAAACAATCAAATATGGCTTGGGGCAACAGGGAATGGTAATGATATGGTGTTTGGTGTTCCAGAAGGGGCTAAGGTTGATGATAAAGATAGACAAAAAGCAGCTAGGTTGGGATATGTCGGGAATTATACTCGATTAGGGAATTCTTGTTGGTTTACGAGCATAGAACATGGACGACGTCATCAGCCTCTTTCATTGATGTCGATGGCTGATAATCTACGGTATTCCAAACATAAGGAAATACGTGGTAAAATTGCATATGCCCATTACGATAATTATGATGCAATAGAAGTGCCTTTTACGGATGCAATACCGTCAGATTATGACGGAGTAATGGGGGTGCCTATTTCTTTTCTGATAAAATATTGTCCGGAGCAATTTGAAATCTTAGGGATAACTGATAGAGGAAATGAATGGGGGTTAAAAACCAAAGAATATACCCCCTCTAACACCCCTAATTGGGCAGACTTGAATCGGAGAGGTGCTATCTGGTATAATGGTTCCTTAATCTCAACATATGCTCGATTACTCATTCGCAAATTGTAATCCGATATGCCTGATAAGAACTCTTGCATATACTTGAGTGTAATACTTCCCATCAACTATATAATAAGTCTCATTCTGAGGGATTTGTGGATGATGCAATACAGCCCCGTCATTGAGCTTTGTTACTTTGGTTTTTTTTCCTTGACGGTCAATTTGGATTTGTTCGGGATAAATTTTAGAAGCACTCCCAAACCATGTTTTTGTTATCCCTAAGATTTCAAAGAACTTCGATTCCTTTTTCAAAACTATATTATGAGTCATGAATATTACTTTTGATAAATATCCGTTTGAATTTTCGCTCTCCTTCAACGAGAGGTTGAGCGACATTGCTATTGGGATTCCACAAGTTATTAGAAAATCCTTTCCCTTCACTTTCTGTTGCATCTAAGATTTCAACTTAAAAACAAAAAAATATATGAAGACAACATTACATACAGAATGGACTGTTGCAGATGTTTGCAAAGGTTTTACATACAATGAATTGGAAGGTAAGGGACTATTCGGGCTTGATGGGCGACTTACCATCCAGCCGGAATACCAGCGACATTACATCTACAATGACGGAAAACGCGATGTAGCCGTCATTGAATCGCTGTTGAAAGGCTACCCCATCGGGTTGATATACTTCAACCGTACAAGTGACGGACGGTATGAGGTACTTGACGGACAGCAGCGCATCACTTCTTTCGGCAGGTTCATCACGGGAAAATTTGCCATAAAGGATGCCGATGGAAATGTGCAGTATTTTTTGAGTCTGCCCAAAGAATTACAGCAAAAGATAATGCAGTCCTCATTGCTTATTTATGAGTGTGAGGGCGAAGAAAAGGAAATAAAGGAATGGTTCAAGACCATCAACATTGTGGGCATACCACTTAATGAACAGGAATTACGTAACGCCATTTATTCGGGCGAGTTCGTTACGGCGGCGAAACGCATGTTCAGTAATTCGCAAAATGCAGAAGTTCAAAAATGGAGCCATTACATAAAGGGAGATGTTAAACGTCAGGAATACTTAGCAGAGGCTCTAAAATGGGTATGTGCCAGCAAAGGAATGACTATAGATACCTATATGAGTCTGCATCGCCGCGATACATCCATAGGCGAACTGGAAAACTATTTCCGTTCTGTGATAGATTGGGTTTCCACTACATTCACTATGGTGGAACGGGATATGTGTGGTCTGGAATGGGGCGGCTTTACGAAACTTACCATAAGACCCCTTACAGCATTAATCATGTGACGGAACGTGTGTTGGCCCTACAAGCCGATGAGAGCATCAAATGTCCCCGCAATATCTATGAGTATGTATTAGGAGGCGAACAAGATAAAAGTTTGCTTCAAATCCGTCTGTTTGAAGAATCAACGAAACGTGCGGCATATACTCGCCAAACCGAGGCAGCGAAAGAAAAAGGCATATCAAACTGTCCGCTATGTGCCATCGGTGATAATGCCCACAAGACACGGATTTATAAGCTTAACGAAATGGATGCCGACCATGTGACCGCATGGAGCAAAGGCGGTGCTACGTCTATTGAGAATTGCGAAATGTTGTGTAAGACGCATAACCGTTCAAAAGGTAACAAATAATGTGATATATCACAAAATATACGTATTTTGAGGGAGTTATGACATTATTAATTCTCTCAAAATTGTATATGCAGAAAACATTTCAAGAAATTTCAAAAAGCTGGTGTGAAACAAAACGCCCAATTGTAAAGCACTCTACCATGTGCGCTTATTTGCTGACACTTCAAACCCATTTGCTGCCTTATTTTGGTACAAAGACAATCATTACGGAAGATGATGTTCAACAATTTGTCATTCACAAACTTTCTTGCGGACTTGCACGCAAAACTATAAGGGATATGGTAGCCGTATTAAAATCAGTAGTCAAATACGGGAGAAAACATAAAATTTTTCCATTTGAAGATTGGGAAATAGAATATCCTACAAATGCGGAAGTGTCCCGATTGCCTACTTTGACAATAAAGCATCAACGCATACTAATGCGGCATCTGATTGAAAAACCCACAGCACAGAATATAGGAGTGCTATTGGCCCTCTGTACAGGCATGAGAATAGGAGAAGTATGTGCATTACAATGGCAAGATGTGGATTTTAGACAACGAATTATCACAGTAAGGCACACTGTAGGGAGAGTTTACAATTGCAAATTGAAGTCTACAGAGAAGATACACTCATCGCCAAAGACAAGGAACTCATATCGGGATATACCAATTTCAAAACACTTGTTTCAATGTTTAAAAACGGTCAAGAAAGTTTCTGCTTCTCCGTATGTGGTCGGTTCATCTGAACATTCCAAAGAGCCTCGTTCATATCGTGATTATTTTTCTCGATTATTAAAACGTCTTGACATACCTCAAATCGTATTTCACGGACTAAGACATATCATTTCTTCTTACTCATTGAAAACAAGAAACTTACAAAGGTTGTCAGCTTAACAGGTAACGACTTGGAAACCAGCGGGCTTCTATATTCTGCAATGTTCTGCACTAATCAAAAGAACGCTTTTCTCATTTGCAAAAGTAGTGTTTTTATCCCTTATTACCAAAGTTATTCCCCTGAAAAATAGAGAAAATCGAACTTCCCAATAAAATTTGAGCTATCTGTTTATTTCGAGGTGGATATTCCGGCTTATCACTGTCATTTGGATAATAGAATTACAGAATGTCTTTTCCAGCCTATGAACAACCGATGCAGAAATGATTGTACATTTCTCCAAACATAGGAATATACCAATCGCCATAAGTTTATTGTGACAGTCCTTTGTTGCTTCACTACTACATTGATAGGTGGGCGCATTGTGCCACCGATTTACATCATCCAAACTCCACCCCTCTAAATCCGCACTCCATTGCTGATACTTTTATTTGAAGTTTTGCTGTTGTAAACCAGTACGACTGTGCAACAGCAAAACAGTAAACCAGCGCATCATTGAAACTATGTTGCTGCAAACCCGTGTAGAATAAATTTTCTGAATATTCGCTTCTGCCCATCATCGTTTTTACAGACCATTGGTTCGATGCGTTTGCAAACAAGCGAAGATACATTTGCCTAAAATTGCATTTCCCTATTGGTATCTAAGGCGAATTTGGCTGTAATTGGCACATATTGGCATCGAATTGACGCTATGGTTGCATTTCGGGAAAGTGAAAATCCGGTTTACGTTTCCTGCATTCTCAAATATAGCTCAGACTTGCACATCAGCCTTATCCCGGTTCTTCTTTTGAACAATTTTGGGCATCGGGAAGCGATGCTTTGGAAGCCGGAATAACAGCATAATTTCCAATCCGTTTGCTGGCGGATTGTTGCTTTCACGAGAAAGCAGCAAGGTGTCCTTCGAGTTACCCGAAGGCTTTTCGGTTACTGCCGAAAAGTGGCAGCAGCAAGGTATGTTTTGAGTAACTCAAAACGTTTCGGGTTACTCCGAAAACCTTGCCGCAGGGTTGCCTCTCCGAAGTCGGGCAACCTATTCAAACCTGCGGTGTTCTTGGTCTATTCCTTGTTCCTTATGCCGTACTCTTTCATCTTACTATATAGCGTAGTTCGTCCGATGCCGAGCAACGCCGCAGCCAACGTGCGGTTGCCCTTTGCCTGTTCCAGCGCATGGACGATTTGTTTCTTCTCCATATCATACAATGCCAATGAAGCGTCAGCCGCCAATGGATTTTCGTCAAACTCCAATGTGTTCGCCATGATTGTGTCGCCTTCGGTATGCAGCACCGCCATGCGCACGACCCGTTTCAGTTCCCTCACATTGCCGCCCCACGTATAGTCGAGTAGCCGTTTCCTCGCTTCCGCGTCAAAGCCTTTCACCTGCTTTTCAAACTCATCATTGGCAAGTTTCAGGAAGAAGTCCGCCAAAGGCAGGATGTCCTCCTTGCACTCACGCAATGGCGGTATGTGCAGGGTGTATTCCTTCAGCCGTTGGTAGAGGTCAGCCCGGAAACGCTTTTCGGCAATGGCTGTCTGCAAGTCCTCGTTAGTAGCGGCGATGATGCGCACATCCGCTTTCTTGTCCTTGGCGCTGCCCAATGGTCTGAAATGTTTTGACTCCAACGCGCGGAGCAGCATCTGTTGCACTTCCAATGGCAGGTTGCCTATCTCGTCAAGGAACAATGTACCTCCGGTGGCTTCCTCCCAGAAGCCTTGCTTCTTGCTTTAGGCTCCCGTGAATACCCCTTGCTCGTGTCCAAACAGGGCGGATGCGGCAAGTCCTTTTGACAGCAGTCCACAGGCACAAATGGCCTCGCCGACCTGCGTGTATCTTCTCGGCGATTCCCTTGCCCCGCTCCCCGATTTTCTTTATCTTCGCAAACAACTTCTAAAATAACGAATATGATCACCGAAAAAGACGCTATTGCTTTAATCAACCTTGCTGAAAGCTTGGAGATAAATGTTTTCATCGACGGCGGATGGGGCGTGGACGCCTTGCTGGGCGAACAAACACGGGAACATCAAGACATTGACCTGTTTGTGGAGGAAAGACAGGCGGCGCGTTTCATCCATGCCTTGCACCAACAAGGATTCAAGGAGCGAACCGAAGCCTACTCCACGCCTAATCATATCGTTTTTGCAGATGCGGATAGGCGGACAGTGGACCTGCATTTGTTTAATTATGACGCAGATGGCTGCATCGTCTTTGAAGGAGAAACTTATCCGGCGGATACGTTCAGCGGAGAGGGTTATATCGGCAAGAAGAAAGTATCCTGCATCCCTCCGCAAGCACAAGTCGCTTTCCATACAGGATATGCTTTTGATGACAATGATATCAGAGATGTGCTTGCCTTATGCCGCCGTTTTCATCTCCCCGTTCCAAATGAATATCTGCCTTATGCAGATTAATCCTAAATCTCCTAAATGACTACTTGCCCACGTCAAAAAATCTTCCTATCTTGTGTCCATGTTAAACCCGTCCCGTCATTCCCTCGGACATGAGCCACCATCAACCCGGACTTGATGTACCATGAGGTCGGACTTGATGTAGGATGAAGTCCGACCTCATGTAGGCTCCCCTACGGGATGCACGGGACACAAACACAAGTCAACATGGCATATTACAAGAAGTCGCAGAAGAAAGTGAACGGCAAGTGGTATCCGCAAGGCGTGACCATCGGCAAGCCCGTTCAGGCGAAGGAAGTCGCAAACCGCCTCGCAGATTTGTCTGCCCTCAGTCCCGGCGATTGCTACTCGATGTTGGGAAATCTCGGCAAGGTATTGGGTGAATACATGAATGCCGGACGTACTGTTAAACTGGACGGCGTAGGAACATTCTACTACACGCCGAACACGCAGGGTCAAGGTGTGGACACGCCCGAAGAGGTCAGCGCAAAACAGATTATCGGTACGCGCGTCCGCTTCATTCCAGAAGTGGCACGCTCGGTCAGCGGTCAAGTCAGCATCCGTTCCTTAGTGAGCGAAAACACGTTCTGGGAGGAACTGAAACTGGATTCATCCGCCTCGTCTTCGGGCGGGAATGACGATGAAGATGTGACGGAGAACCCGCTGGGCTGACGACAAGCCTAAAATTTTTCCGCAAGCACCGTCGTTCCGGGCGACGATGCTAAAAAACTTTTTCAGGTCTTGTCCTCAGCGGGGACAGGGCTTGAATTTTTCTGCAACCGCTGTCCCCGCCGGGGACAACGCCAAAAATCTTCCGCAAGCTTCGTCCGAGGTCTCGGTCAGCACTTATAATTTTCCGCAAGCCTCATCCGAGCCTCCGACGACGCAAATCCGGACGGATTAGCCTTGTCCGAGGCATTTTTCGAGGCATACATTCCATATATAATTTCCATACATCAAAAATATTTATTCTTTCAATGCTTCCTGATTAAAATACCCAATGTTTCAACGCATGGTAAACTCCGTTCTCGTCTACCGGATCCGTCACATAGTCTGCAATGGCTTTCAGTGAATCGTTTGCATTCCCCATAGCCACACCGATGCCAGCCCGTTCAACAATGGGAATGTCGTTGCCTCCATCGCCCAATGCCATCGTTTCCTCAATCCTGATGCCTTGATGGGCTGCAATAGCCAAAAGTCCGTTCCCCTTGTTTACATTCCTTGCCGTGATGTCGGCAAAGTCGGGATACCAGCGGCTGGACTCACATCCCGACAGTAACGGCATTAATTGTTTTTCCTCTGTTTCCGGAATCACTGCCACTACCCAATATCGCTTAATGTCTACCATTTTGATAAGTAATCCGTTTGTAGTCCGCTAAAAGAATCTTACCTTTGTTGCCATAAACAAATAAAGATGAATCGCAAAGACACTTACGGCATATACAACAACACGGCGGAGCATATTTCTCTCCTGAAATACTCCAAAAGCTCGTGCGGCGTGGACTTCCTGCTGAACACGGCGGAAAGCACGGAGAAGCGGGGCTGGTTCGACACGGACAAGCGGTATCGGACTGACTTCTTCGAGTTCTATTTCTTCCGCAAGGCGGAGGGGTATCTCTTTTTGGCGGGCGAACGGATTGCACTGCATCCCGGTATGTGGCTCGTCATTTCGCCTTTCCAGTTGCAGGAATGGCACGTGGAGTTGGACAAACTGGACTATACGTTCCTTGTCTTTCAGGAGGAGTTTGTGAACAATTTCCTCTCGGACAAGTATTTCATGTACCGTCTGCTTTATTGCTACCAGCACGATTATCCCACTTGGTTCGATATGCCGGAGGAAGAAGCCTACCCGTTGCTCGACTTGTTACAGAAGATGAAGCAAGAATTGCGCAATCCGATAGCCGACAGTTACCACCTGATTGTCGCCTACCTCTATCAGTTCCTTCTGTTGCTAAATCGCATTTACGCTCATCGTTTCAACTTGCCGTTTGCCCTGCCGCTGAACAACTATGCCTACCAGTACAAGCAACTCTTGGAAAAGAACATCTGCGACAAGGCGCGTGTGGCGGACTATGCCGAAATGATGGGCATCAGCCGTGTGTCGCTCAACAAGGCGGTGATGCGTGAGTTCGGCCTCTCGGCAGTGCATCTGCTGAAGCAACGCCTCCTGCAAGAGGTGAAGAACGGCCTCCTTTTCTCCAATCTCTCCGTCAAGGAAATCGCTTTCCGCCTGCACTTCTCCGAGCCGAACCACCTGATGCGCTTCTTCAAGCAGATGACGGGGCAGACCATCAGCGAGTTTCTTGCGGAAATGAATCGGGAAATAGAATAGGAACTATAATCCGTTAAAGATATTTATTAGAAAAGATTACCCCGACACCATCTTCAGCCCGACAATCAAGAGAATCAGCGTCAAGATGAAGAACAGGCGGGCGAAGCTGACGGGCTCCTTGAAGAAAAGGATGCCTATCAGCACCGTACCTACCGCTTCGATGCCCGTCTACACGGCATACGTTATGCCAAGCGGCAGCACCTTAATGAAAGAGGAGGACTAATAAATAATCATTTGCTTCCTGCCGCATTTACATGCCCGGCTAATTTACTTCTTGTTACCCGAATCGCAAATCCCATAATAATACTTATCGTAGTCAAAACCTCTGACAGGCACAATGCCAGCCAAATGCCATTCGTACCCATCACCTTCGGCAATAAAAGGAAAGAAGGTATCAGGAAGATAAAGCCACGCAACAGTGCCAATGCCGTGGCAGGCTTCACTCGCTCCACGCTTTGGTAATACCCTATGACGGTCAGATTGAGAATAAAGAATACGAACGCCATCGAGAAATAGGGAAAGCCATGGATAGCGATGCGGGCCGCCACATTGTCGGGACTGATAAATACCCCCACCAATATCTGCGGGAACAACGTAAATGCTGCCATAATGATACTGCCGCATGCGATGGATGTCAACAGCGCAATGCGTTCCGTTGCCATGACCCGGTCTTTATATCCCAGACCGAAATTATAGCTGATGATAGGTTGCGCCGATTGGGCGATGGCATTACCCACCATGAATACGAACGGCATGTAATAGCAGGCAATGCCGAACGCACCCACACCGTCATCGCCCAAATGTGTCATGAACACATGGTTGCCTACAAACATCAGTGTTGCCAATGTAGCTTCTGTCAAAAGGGCGGAAGAACCTATACGGCACTGATATCCCAAATTGCGGACGGAGAGGCGCAAGCTCTTGACACTCCACTTCACCGGATAGAAACGCAGCTTGTCCGCAAAACGGAACAGGTAGACAATCCCTATGGCACCGCCCGCAAACAGGCCGATGCTGTCAGCCAAGGCAGCACCTGCCAATCCCCAGCCCAAAGGAAAGATGAACAGCCATCCCAGTATGACGGTGATGAGGGCAGCTATCACATTGCACATCATCGCAAGCCTCGGAGCACCGTCTAAGCGGATGATGAACAGGCACACGGAGCACCACATCTGGAACATCAGCGAGGGGATGAACCACAACAGATATTCCCGGACCATAGGCGTAAGGTGTTCGGAAGCTCCCAACAGGCGGGCGGTGGCGGATGGATAGGCCATCATCAATAGGGAGGGGATAATGGCAACAAGGGTCACAAACAGGACGGACTGCGTCACATTAAGGCGTGCCGCCTTTAACTTTCCGCGCGACAGTTGGATGGAAGCTACCACGGATGCGCCTGCCCCTATCATCAGCCCCACCCCTGTAAACAGCATGAGCAAGGGTACGCAGATGTTGATAGCGGCAATACCGTCACTTCCTATTCCGTGTCCCGCCAATATGCCGTTAAAGGCCGTTACCGCCGACATGCTCAACATACCGAACAACGTAGGAATGAAATACTTTCTGAACAGCGTAAACACGCCCACTGTTCCTAAATCAATTGCATCTCTTTTCATTGTTTCTCGTTTTTATGGTTATTATTGTCATTCTATTCCGCAAACAAAAAAATGCCGGATAAGGTGATTGGTTTTACCCAGTCATCTTATCCGGCACTCTGTGTTGCCCTCCGATGAGGATTACAAAACGCTTCCTTTCGTAAGGTCGGCGCAAAGGTCGGTCAAAAGTTTGAAGTATGCAAATTATGACCGGGCTTATTTGAAATTATAGTAATTATAGTAAGCCATATCTTGAAAATAGACAATTACATCTGTCATATTAAAGCGGCAGATATTGTATCTTTACCTGTTTATTCTCATTGCAGAAACACTGTTTCCCCGTCCTCCGGTATAATCAGCCGTTCCATATTCACGCCGTGATGCCGAGCTTCGTTGCGCAGGATTTCACGCGTTGTCTGGCAATGATCGATGGCATCCATGTGCACGGCTATGAAGCGGGTATTCTCCGAGCAGTCGTCGATAATCCGCATGGTTTCCGCTTCATTGGGGATAATCGGGCCGTCGGTCTTCGACAGGGGAGGCAGGATGGCACCGCCGCTGTTCACCACGATATAGTCGGGGCGATGCTCTTTCACCGCCTTTTGGGTTGCTTCGTTCCATACGCAGTCGCCCATGATATAGAGCGTAGGCTGTCCTTCCGCTTTGAGCACATAGCCCGATGATGCACCCATCATTGCGCCCAGCTTGCCTCGCCCGTGATTCCCTGCGATGCGGACAATGGTTATACCGCCTACCTGTATGCTCTCCTTGATGACGGTCGTGTTACGGAAATGGTCTTTCACCGCCACCGAATCGTAGTCGGCGGGCTGCACGTACCAAGGCGTGTCTTTGGAGATAAGCCGCTTGGCGGCAGGGTCGTAATGGTCGATGTGCGCATGGGTCAGCAAGACAAAATCTACGCCGTCCAGCACTTCGCCCACAGGCATCGTCAAATAGACGCGCGGGTTCAGGTTTACGCCCAAGGCAGACATCTCCGTGCCTTTCTCGCCCAGCATGGGGTCGAGCAGGAGGGTCTGTCCGGCATAATGGATTTTCAACGTGGCGTTGCGCACCAAGTGGATGCGATTGTCCGACTGTTGCGCGAAGGCAACACAGCAAATACAGGCAAGCAACAGGCTTGCGATGATTGTTTTCTTCATATCAAATCTGTTATTAATGTTTCGGGTGCAAAGTTCGGAAGATTCCCCTGATGCCTCTATGCCTTAAAAAGAGGAATATATGCCATTTTGATAAAAGAATGATGTATATTTGCAGAAAGCAAAGAACAAGAGCGATGAAAACGATAACCAACCCCGAAAGACTGGTCAGCGTCCCGTTCAGCAAGACACGTTGCGGCGTGGACTTCTACATCAACACAGGCGAGAGCAAGGACATCTGTGGTGTCTTGACCGAGCACCGGACGTTCAAGACGGATTTTTTCAGTTTCTATTTCTTTCGCCGCGCCAATGGCTATGTGCTGTTAAACTTCCGCAAAATAGAATTACGGGACGATATGGTGCTCCTCCTGTCGCCGCACCAGCAACAGGAATGGCACGTGGACGAAGCGGAACTGGACTACACTTTCCTTATCTTCCGCGAGGACTTTATGCGCACGTTCATCGCCGACAAGTTCTTCGTCTATCGCCTGCTGTATTATTATCAGACCGACACGCCACCGTACCTGTTTGCCGCGCCGGAAGAACTGGCGGAATATATGCGCCTCTTGGGGAAGATAAAACAGGAGCTGCTGCATCCTGTGGCAGACACTTACAACCTTATCGTATCTGTGCTTTACTATCTGTTGGTGGTTATCAACCGGGCATACGCCAAAACTTACCGTCTGCCGGTCGAAGTGCCGAAGAACAATTATGCATTCCAGTTCAAGGACTTGCTCGAAAAGCATATCCACACCGTGCAGCGTGTTCAGGAATATGCCGATATACTCCGCGTGAGCCGTATTACTCTGAACAATTCTGTAATGGCGCAGTTCGGCGTGTCCGCCACCCATCTGCTCAAACAACGCTTGTTGGAGGAATTGAAAAACGAGCTGTTGTTCTCCGACCGCAACGTGAGCCAGTTGGCGGACGAGTTCCACTTTTCCGACCCCAGCCATCTGATGCGTTTCTTCAAGCAACAGACGGGAAAGACGTTTACGCAATATATCACGGACTACCAAAAGGGGATTTACGAGTAATCCGTCCCGATAAGCGTTGGAAACTGCATCGACAATATCAATCCGTCAGGATAAGCACCGTCGACGGGTGACGAAACCATTAATCGGCACGGATAAGCACTAAATACGGCGACGACAGTCCTCGCGAACTTGGAGAACCACTGTCGTCGCTGACGACAACGCCAATCGGTGTGGATTATCATTTTCGTAGGCTTACATCACATCCGGGATGAGCCTACCAAAGGTCGGACCTTTGATACCCTAAGTCCGGAACTTAGGCCACCTCTGTTCCGTACTTAGGTAGGCTCGCTTCCGGAGGGCGTGCGGGACGGGTTAAACGTTGCCGTAAGATAGGAAGATTTTTTGACGTGGGCAAGCTATTTATCGGTCTTGCTCAAATTGTCTAACATCTTTTTCAGATTGGCAGCGTTTTCCTCATCAGAGATAGTCGGGTCTTTCAAGAAACGGGAGCAAGGAAGCTCCGTACACTTGCCGCAATTATGCTGATGCTTCTTGTTCACGCAGCAATCATACACACGGCAGCAGTCATCACCCGTATATTGCAGCCAAAAGACTTTCCCTTTAATCTTCCGACATCCGGCGCATTGCAAGGGAAACAGACCGCACTCCACGCAGATAGCCCCGCAAGGCGACACCTCGACATATTCGTCTTTCCAATGCCACCAATGGCATTTCATCGGGTCGGGATTTTCTGTATTCACAAAATACTCGACGGCACGATACAGGTAAAGTTGGCAACGGTCGAGGGTGCATCCGCGCAAGGCGCATTCTTCGGCATACAGTTCGTCTGCGCTCTTGCCTTTCAGGGATTCGATGGTGGTATAGCCCATCGCTATCAAGTCTTGTTCGGTCGTTTCGCCGACGTTGGGGATTTTTCGGAGTTCGCTCATATTGCAATGTTTTCTGTTGATGTTTGCGAAGATAAAGAAAATCGGGGAGCGGGGCAAGGATTACTCTCTTGCTACTTGAATAAGGTGATGATTTCCCCGTCTGCCGCTCGTCTATGATAATCGGGGTCGCGTCATATCTAACCTTCAACAGTTGTTTTGCAATAATGCGCCAACAGCGGTAATAAACGCTTCGGCTTTGGGCATCAGTTCATCAATCTCTTCTTCGCTTGAATAAGCGAAATCATCGTAATCACTGCTATGCCTACGTTCGAAAAGCAAAGAAAAAGTGCGCCCTATTTCCCGGGATAAACGTCCGGTAGCTACAAAGTGCATCCCTAACATCTGTTTGACTCCGGCGTGAGTGCCGGGATTTATCCCATGCTTGATGAGCAGGGCTATCGCCGCATAATAACAAGCATAATACAAACGATTGATTGCTGTATTATAATATCCCTGTTGTTTCAGAAATGGGACTTCTGCCAATGTCTCTTGGGCACGTTGGTAACGGTAAGCCGCCAATGTCTCTCTATTTTCAACGCTTAATTCTTCTTTCATAACACAATTCCTTCATTCATTACATTGACGTGGAACGGCGTGCGGAAAGGCAGGCTGTCCCACATTTTCTTCAGCAAGACACGTGCGTTAATCTGTACGCCGGTCTCAATCTCTATGTCATAAAGGGGGGCGATAATGCGGTCTTCCTCTTGGATGCTGAGTTTGTTGCCATCCACCAAGACCAACAAGTCAATGTCACTGTTGGGGCGGGCATCCCCTCGCGCTTCGCTTCCATACAAGATGGTTTGGGCGTTGGGCGCCACTTGTGCCAATGCCTCCTGTATCCGTTTTACAATTTGTGGACGTTTCATCTTCTTCTTTTCTTATGTTTATTGCAAAGATAAGGAAAATCGGGGAGCGGGGCAAGGTTTCTATCTCTTCTTTTATCAAAATGGTAGCATACGGCTATGGATTGGTAGCGGCTGTTTCTTGCGATGCCTGTACTTTTGCACCGGACTAATCAAAGGAGATTTTCAATATGGTTTCAAAAGAAAAGATTGAGTTGTTGAGGCAGAAGATAGACGAGGCGGATGCCATCGTGGTGGGCGGAGCGTCGGGAATGTCTGCCGCATCGGGCTTCGTGTTCTACTATCAGGAGGACGATGTGTTCCGCCGTATGGCAGGAGGTCTGGCCGAGAAATACGACCGGCACAATATGTTCGACCTGTTCTATGACCGCCGCCCCTCGCGTGGCGAACAATGGGCGTTGATGCTGCGCGTCATACACTACATATATGAATGCTATACAGGCGAGACTTATACAGACTTGGCGGAACTGCTCAAAGGGAAGGATTACTATATTGCTACGACCAATCAGGACGCGCAATTCTACCGTGTGTTTCCTGCCGGGCGCATCACGCGCATACAAGGCGATTGGCGATACTGGCAATGCAGCCGTCCGTGCCACGACGAGATATATGACAATAAGGAAAAGGTATATCGGCTTGTCCGGGAAATCAAGGGTGATGCCTTGCCCGATGAACTCATACCCCGTTGCCCGCATTGCGGCAAGGAGTTGGCTCCGTGGGTGCGTGGTTACACCTTCCTTGAAGGCGAATATTACCAACGGGAGATGAAACGGTATCTCGATTTCCTCCGCGCCAACTCGCGGCGCAAGGTGCTTTTCCTTGAACTCGGCGTGGGGATGATGACCCCGATGTTCATCAAGGAGCCGTTTATGAATATGACCTATCAGTTCCCGAATGCTTTCTATGCCACCGTCAATCCCCAACACGCCATTATCCCGAAAGAGATTGCACGGAAAAGCCTTGCCATTAGCGATGATATTGCCGTTACGCTGAAACAATTGTTGGGTAAATCCACGGCTGGAATGAAAGCATTCGATGCAAAAGAAGCGTTTAACCCGTCAAGAGTATATTGATATGACAGAGATACAGAGAGCCGCTCAAGCCATCCGAGAAGCCGATGCCTTGCTCATCGGGGCAAGCAACGGACTGTCCATTGCCGAGGGCTATCACATATTCGCCAACAACGAGATGTTCCGCCGTCAGTTCGGCGATTTCCAACAGAAATACGGCATACGCAGTGTCATCGAAGGATGTTTCTTCCATTACCCGTGTGAAGCCGACCGCCGGGAGTTTCTGCATCGCCTGATACAATATTGGGTAACGGACTACCGTCCCTCACAGGTGATGAAAGACCTGCTTGCCGTAGTCGGTGATAAGGATTACTTCATTCTTACATCCAATGCCGATACACATCTGGAACTGTCAGGTTTCGTGGCAGAAAAGGTGTTCGAGGTGGAAGGCACTTTCGAGGATATGCTGCATAACCGCCCGATGCAAAACAAGAGTCAAGAAGCCAATGCTTTCCTCAATCGTTATCACGGCAAGCGGCTCGCCATTCTCGAACTGGGCATAGGCAGCCGAAACCGTCTGATAAAGCTGCCGCTGATGCAACTGGCGGCACGTGAACCGCAAGCCACATATATCACGCTGAATCTCGCACAGGAATTGTATATTCCCGATGAGATAGCACATCAATCCATTGGGCTGGCTGGGGATATTGCCCTCACGCTTCGGGAATTGAAGGAGAAATTGGTATGAGGAGTTATCGTAAACATTTGTCGGGAGAAGCGGCTTTCAAGTCGTTTGTCCCGATGCCCCTTTCAGAAATACAGGTTATCCATACGGAGGAATTGGATAAGCTGATAATGGAAACGGAAAGCGCAATGCAGCAATTCAATGATGACGCTTCACAACTTTCCGAGGAACAGATTGAGCAATTGATGCGGCAGGAAGCGGAAAATTCCTGCAAACTGGCTTTGGGTGAACAGCCTTTGTCTTTTGGTTTTATGCCGGATGCGGATAGTGCGCTGGAAGAAGATACGGACAATCTGCTGAAAGCCACTTCCTACGCCATTGAAGCGATGGATGAATTGCCGTTGAGCACCCGTCTGTTGAAAAACGCCCATTATCTGATGTGCTATAGTGAAAGGTATGCAAAGAAATATCCGGGAGAGTTCCGCACATCTCCTGTTTGGATTGGTTGGAAAGGGAACGGACTGAAAGACGCTATGTTTGTTCCGCCCGTGTATGATGATATGATTGAAGCCTTTTCCGACCTTGAACGTTACATCAATTATGAAGATTTAGAGAATGTATTTGTACGAGCCGCTTTGATACACTATCAGTTTGAAATGATACATCCCTTCATTGACGGGAATGGCAGAGTTGGACGGCTGCTCAACACATTGTACCTGATGGAGCAGCATGTTCTCAAATGCCCGGTTCTGCAACTATCCAATGTATTGAAGAAAAGGATTCTTGGATATTATATGGGAATACAGCATGTCAATGAGACGGGAACGTACAATGACTGGCTGCGCTTTTATTTGAATGCGATTAAATCAGCGACTTCAATCACCTGCTAAAAACGCCAATTGCTGCCAAATGCTTCCACGAAACTGCCAACCCATTGTTTGATGCGCAATACCCCTTTACTTTGCAGGCAAAACCGAGTATCAACATTAAAAAGTATCGACAATGGAAGTTTTAATTATTCAGAAAGAGGCGTTCGAGGAAATGGCGGCGAAGTTCTGCCGTTTCACGGAACGGGTGGATGCCATCCTCGCCAAGCAGGGAGGCAAGTCATTGAATGCGTGGATGGACAACCAAGAAGTCTGCCGACAGCTTAACATCAGTCCGCGAACCTTACAGACGTTGCGCGACAACGGCACGTTGGCTTATTCGCAAATCAACCACAAGGTGTTTTACAAGCCGGAGGACGTGATGCGCATCGTCAAGCCCGTAGAAAACAGACGAAAAAATCCGGCTACCTAATAGAAATATCCACTAAATCCAATGTAGCTATGAGCGAAATGATTACCAAGAGCCATGCGCTGGTCGCCCAATTCGGCGACACGCTTGACCGTCTGCTGGACGGCATTGAGAACTTTGTGGCAAACAGCCGTCCGACTTTGGGCGGTGAACGCTTCCTGACGGACAGGGAGGTTTCGGCACGACTGAAAGTGAGCCGCCGCACCTTGCAGGACTACCGCAACACCGGAATGATAGCCTACTACCAGTTGGGTGGCAAGATTCTCTACAAGGAATCGGACATCGAGCGGATGCTTGCCGCCAATTACCGGGAAGCGTTCAGATAGCATCATAAAACGAGGCTGTCTCAAAATGAAGTGACCCCAAAAAGTTGGACAAGTTAAACATTATCCCGTAATAGAAAGAGTTCGGTATTGTACCGGACTCTTTCCAT
>OODP01000012.1_pt1 | contig 179901 bp, 158 predicted proteins | sample 1671011 | NCBI WGS metagenome assembly OODP01 (sample SAMN06348113, study PRJEB24527) | human gut metagenome | biome: human gut; feature: ankylosing spondylitis patient; material: feces | host: Homo sapiens | place: China | collected 2015-10
GGAAGTAGAAATCTACTACCGCTTCATCGGCAAAATCGACTGACCTTTCTTTTTTTACCCAACAATATCTTTAATTAAGGGAAACGGGACAGTCTGTACCAGAGAGCGAAAAACTGATAGCCATAAGCAATTATTTCGATGTTTCATTGGATTATCTTTTGAAAGACGAAAATGAGAATGAAAGCAATGATAATGCTCCAGAAACAGGCACTATCCAAAACACAAGTGACCGAACAAATTGGTTTCTTGGAGTTATCATCTGTGTGGGTGGCATTGTATGCTTGATCTTATGGGGATTGCTCTCGATATTTAATCCAACTGCTTCTAATCAGTTAAGTGAATCTTCTATGATTCAGATAGACGGAAATGGAATTTTTCTGATTCTTTGCATTGTAGCTATTGTTGTTGGTGCGTATTTGCTCCTGAAGAACACAACCAAAAAGTGATACGAGGAGGTAATCGCATGAAAAAGTTATCAACCATCTTCGCTGTACTTGCCATTTTGTTATCTGATGTTATGTGTGCAGTCGTTGCATATAATTACTGCGCTTTGGAATGGGGAGGCAAGTATGAAGCTTGGAGTGCGCCGGCAAGTACGGCATTACTCTTGGCTATTCCTTATGCCATTGGTATTATTATCTGTGTCGTTTTGGCAATCGTATTCAAAAGAAAGTATATAAACAAATAAACAAATTTTACATAGCAGTCATGCACTACGGTGTGTGGCTGCTTATTTTTTTGCGAAAGGAGCAGATGCAAATGAAATTAGTTTTGGCTGAAAAGCCCTCGGTTGCACAGATCATTACATCGCTTGCAAAGACAATGAAGATATCATAGAAAAAGATTCTATCGGGGAGAATGGAAATATGGAAGAAAAGAATGATTATATACAGTTACCACCAATGAAAAAGGATACATCGGCAGATGTTGTGTCATTCATTTGGGAGTATATGAAACTTCCGGAAGAAGTGCGAAAAAAAGTAAAGGCAGAGATGGATGAAATCTGTGAACATTGTAGAGATAGCGATTTTCAGAGACCGGATCTTTATGAAATTGCTTCTGAGGAAGAAGTTTCAGAATTAAAGAAGAGTATGCAGAAGATAATAGCAGATATAATTACAGAGACCTGTGGCATTACTTGCTGGGTTTATGTGGAGAAATATGTTCATCGCAAATCTTTGAAAGAAATGTTGGAAGAGCGGAGGGAAGCAGATAAGTTTATTTTGGCAATAGATACGTGGTTTGAAAAATTCTTGGGAGTGTAGGGAAGATTTTGTGATAGAATACAAATATGTAAATCAGGATAAATGATTAATCAGGGGGAAACAGTATGCCGTACAATTTTAATGGAGATTTATACAAGAGAGAGATTGTCGAAATATTACAGAAAATGGGATATAGAGATATTAAAAGTGTAAACGCACTAAATAAGATCATGGAGAAAATGGGGTTGCTGATTCATTATGCTAATGGTTGGGTAACTACTGACAAAGGGGAGAAATTTTCAATGTGGCATAAGGGTGTGCTCAACTCCGATGCTTGGCATCCTGAACTTGTTGATGAAATTATCAAGTATTTGAAAAGTCGCTAGAATTATTAAGATAATTTTTGGGAGGAAGTCATAGAATGAGGGATACTAACATATACTGTATAATAGCGCTGACTTGAAATTTTAAATTCCAGTGCACAGGTAAATTCCACTGTGCCTTTAAAAGTTGCCTAAAATCGAATGATTTCTGAGGAAAAATGCTGGATTCCTGTTATAATCATAGTGATTCATGGCGAAAATCTCTGTTTTTCTGTATGGCAAACAAGCCACTGGAAGGTAGTGTGTCAGACTAAATTCCACCGGCCAGTGGGCGGTAGAATTTAAATAAAAAATTTAGGTACTGCATTTGCGGTCAATTTATTATCGACAGTTGACCGCAAGCACGGTATAATAGACATAGATCTAATAAGAAAACCAAATAATCATTACTGTAAAATGTCAGGTAATGGTAGTCATCATTTATAATTGGAAGGAACAGGTTGGCTTTACCCTAATGGTGGGAAATCCACCATTTTTCCACCCAAACTATAATTCCTCAGATGAAAACAGGTTTTCTTATCTTTTCTGAAATTGACAGAAAAAGCAGTAAAATCAAGGCTTTGAATGACTTTGATTGACATAGAATGCAAGCTATTTTCTGTACCAGGACGAACTCCTAAGACTCTATTGTAGGTTCGATTCCTATAGGGAACGCTCATTTCAAGCAGTAATGACAATGAAATCATTGCTGCTTTTTTCATGCAAAACATCATTTTCGATGACAAACTTGTCAGCGAAATGTGTCATGGAGAACCGATTTTGTCAGCGAAAATGATTTCTTGTCAGCAGTTCATATTTTTCAAAACTGTCAGCTATAGGGATTAAGTACAAAGTAGGATGAGGTTTGGGTTGTAAAAGTAAGAAAAGATGGAAAGTAAAACACTATGGGTGCTTGGGATATTGTAGCGGCTATCTTTGCGAGTGCCAAAGAGTTTTTTACAGGAGTATTACTTGCATAATTTGCACATTAAGTTGATGATATTACTATGGAATTACAAATCAAAAGTTATCGGGAAGATAATCAATACTATTTTACTGAAAATAATATTATTCTTCAAAAAAGAGGTGTACATAAATATGGATATTAGAATACTTAGATATTTTCTTACTGTAGCAAAAGAACAGAACTTTACGAAAGCCGCAGAACAATTGAATATTACACAGCCAACACTTTCAAGACAGCTTGCTTCATTGGAGGAGGAACTTGGCACTGCACTTTTCATAAGAGGAAGTCGTAGTATTACGCTTACGGAGACAGGAATATTATTAAAACGAAGAGCCTTGGAAATCATAGATCTGGAAGAAAAAATGCTGGATGAAATTAAGGCGAGAGAAGAGCTGATAGAAGGTACGATTACAGTTGGCTGTGGTGAGTTTGCTGCTGTTGAAACTTTAGCGGAGATTTGTAAGATATATAAGAAAAAGTATCCAATGGTGCAGGTTGCCTTACACACGGCAACGGCAGATTCGGTATATGAAATGATGAGCCAAGGCTTAGTGGATATTGGATTATTTATGGAACCAGTCAATACCGAAGGTCTGGATTATATCAGAATCATGGAAAGTGATCATTGGGTTGTCAGCATGAAGCCAGATGATCCATTGGCAGACAAAGAATGTATTACAAAAGAGGATCTTCTGAATAAACCACTCATTCTTCCTCAAAGACTGAATGTGCAGAGTGAGTTCGCAAACTGGTTTGGTAAGGATTTCAATAAACTCCAAGTCTCTTTTACCAGTAATCTTGGAACAAATGCCGGGGTTATGGCGATTCATGGACTGGGATATCCTATTTCGATTGAAGGTGCTGCAAAATATTGGAGAGAGGATTTACTTGTTCAGAGAAGACTGTATCCTGAAATTACAGCAAGTACTGTAATTGCTTGGAGAAGGAATATCCCGTATTCGTTGGCAATGAATAAATTTATAGAAGAAATCAATGCCTTTAAGGCATAGAAAATGATTTGATATAAGCATTAGACATAATAAGAAAATAAGGAATATAATCAATGTGTAAGGTATGAAGGATATATACTTTACACATTTTTTATTATACTAATAGTTTGAACAAAGTAAGGAGGTAGGAATACGGATGGGAAGAAAATTAGTGGCATATTTTAGTGCCAGTGGAACAACAAGGAAAATAGCAGAGATGATTGCACAAGCATCAGAAGCTGATTTATATGAAATCATGCCAAAGCAGCCATATACAAAAGATGATTTAAATTGGATGGATAAAAAATCCAGAACCAGTGTTGAGATGAGTGACAAAAAGTTCAGACCGGAAATATTTAATACAGATGTTCAGGTTGATAAGTACGATGAGATTATATTAGGATTTCCAATCTGGTGGTATGTAGCACCAACAATTATTAATACTTTTTTGGAAAGTTATGACTTTTCGGGGAAAAAGATTGCATTGTTTGCAACCTCTGGTGGAAGCGGATTTGGAAATACGGTAAGTGAGCTTAAGCCATCTGCACCTAATGCAGTGATAGTGGAAGGTAAAGTATTTCATAAGGCTACAAAGCGGGAAATTGCAGAGTGGGTAAAAAGTATTTCATAAGGAAGGTGAATGAAATGAAAAAAATTACACAAACAGCAGGAAGAAATGTTCTTAAAGAATTTTCACCGGAATTTGCATATTATAATGATGATGTTCTTTTTGGTGAGAACTGGAACAATCAGGATATTGATCTTAAGACCAGGAGTATTATAACGGTGGTGGCACTAATGTCTTCCGGGATAACGGATTCATCCTTAATATATCATTTACAGAATGCAAAGGAACACGGAGTGACACAAAAGGAAATTGCAGCAATTATTACACATGTGGCATTCTATGCAGGCTGGCCAAAGGGCTGGGCGGTTTTTAATCTTGCAAAGGAAGTATGGCAGGTGAATGAAGGAGATCTTCCATATGAAGATGAGGATATGAGAGCGCATGCGAAAACGATGGTTTTTCCGATTGGAGAGCCAAATGATGCATTTGCAAAATATTTTGTCGGACAAAGCTTCCTTGCTCCTATATCCACAGAGCAGGTTGGCATTTTCAACGTGACATTTGAACCCGGATGCAGGAATAACTGGCATATTCATCATGCAAAAAGCGGTGGCGGACAGATTTTAGTATGTGTAGCCGGACGGGGCTACTATCAGGAAGAAGGCAAGGAAGCGGTAGAAATGAAACCGGGTGACTGTATTAACATTCCCCCAAAGGTTAAGCACTGGCATGGAGCAGCTCCGGATGAGTGGTTTTCGCATTTGGCAATTGAGGTGCCGGGAGTGGATTGTTCCAATGAGTGGTGTGAGGCAGTATCAGAGAAAGAGTACGCTGGATTAAGATAAGGAGAGCGCTATGGAATATGGTAAACTTGGAAATACAGATATAGAAGTGTCAAAATTATGTGTGGGCTGCATGAGCTTTGGAAAAGCCAGAACCATGCATGACTGGACTTTATGACATTTTTGAAATTATCCCGGAGAATATGTATACGGCAGATGATTTAAACTATAACGATGATAATTGTAGGGCAAATCAGGAAATGAATGATGATTCGGCAAGACCTGCAATTAGCAATGACCTAAGTGTCGTGTCGGAATATGATGTTATTTATCTGGGATATCCAATTTGGTGGGGGACTGCTCCTCGAATTATACAGACATTTATAGAAAATTATGATATCAGTGGAGCAACGGTCTATATGTTTTGTACTTCTGGAGGCAGCGGAATTGAAAGTAGTATTTCGGATTTGCAGATGCTTTATCCTGATATAAATATTGTTGATGGAAAAAGATTAAATGATGTAACCGAGACAGATATAAGAGAATGGATAGAAAGCTTAAATTAGAATATTTATTTTAATTTGTATGAATAACAAAGAAATGATTTTGCATAAAGTGAAAGGAGAAAATTATGTTAGGAAATTTTACGTATTGTAATCCAACGAAGTTATATTTTGGGGAGGATTCTCTTCTGAATTTGAGTAAAGAGCTTGAGAAATATGGACAGAATGTAGTGCTTATATATGGCGGAGGTTCGATCAAAAAAAATGGAATCTATGACGAAGTAATGGCTATTCTCAAAGAAGAAGGAAAGAATATCGCAGAGATTGCAGGCGTAATGCCGAATCCAACTGTTGATAAACTGTATGAAGGTGTAGCAATAGCAAGAAAACATAAAGCAGATTTTCTGCTTGCAGTTGGTGGTGGATCTGTATGTGATTATGCCAAGGCAGTTTCCGTATCTGTTAATTGTGAGGAAGATCCTTGGGAAAAGTATTATATTAAGTTTGAGGAACCTGCGTGTGAGACGATTCCGGTAGGCTGTGTACTGACAATGGTTGGTACCGGTTCGGAGATGAATGCAGGGGCAGTAATTACTAATCATGATGCAAAGCTGAAGATCGGTCATGTTTTTGCAGATGAGAAGATTATGCCGAAATTCTCTATTTTGAATCCGAGATATACACTGACGCTCCCCCATTATCAGATGATTTCAGGAATTTATGATATTTTTAATCATATCTGTGAGCAGTACTTCTCCGGAGAAGATGATAATACGAGCGATTATATCAGTGAAGGACTGATGAAGTCTGTTATACATTCAAGTCGTATCGCTAATAAGAATCCACAGGATTATGAAGCAAGGAGTAATATCATGTGGTCTGCAACCTGGGCACTTAACACATTGGTTGCAAAGGGAAAATCAACAGATTGGATGGTACATATGCTTGGTCAGTCCGTGGGAGCATGTACAGATGCAACACACGGTATGACACTTGCTGCAGTTTCATTGCCATATTATAGGCATATTATGCCTTATGGACTTGCGAAATTTGTTCGTTTTGCAAAGAATGTATGGGATGTTGATGCGATAGGAAAGATGGATGAACAGGTTGCTTCTGACGGTCTTACAGCAATGGAAAACTGGATGAAGGAACTTGGTCTTGTATTGAACATTTCTGAACTTGGAGCAACTAAGGATATGATTCCGGATCTTGTGAAGGGTACGGTAGTTATGCCTGGTGGTTATAAGGTGCTTGATTCAGATGAGATTGAACAGATTTTCAGAGAGAGCCTTTAAAAATATCAAGAAGGAGAAAGATTTGATGAATAAGAAGATTGTAGTGATTTCAACAAGTATGAGAGCAAACAGCAATTCGGAAGCTCTTGCAAAAAGTTTTACAGACGGTGCATCAAATGAAGGAAATGATGTGGAGTTTATTTCGTTAAAGGATAAACAGGTTGGTTTCTGCAAGGGATGCCTTGTATGTCAGCAGACTGGTAATTGTGTGATCAAAGATGATGTGAAAGGGATAATGGATAAGGTTATTGACGCTGATATCGTAGTATGGGCAACACCTATTTACTATTACGAGATGTCTGGTCAGATGAAAGTACTTATTGATCGCTTAAATCCTATGTTTTCTAAGGATTATAAGTTTAGAGATGTTTATTTCCTTGCCACAGCAGCCGAGGATGAAGAGCATGTATATGAAAAAGCATTATCAGGACTAAATGGCTGGATTGATTGCTTTGATAAGGCGGAACTGAAAGGATATGTTTTCTGCGGTGGTGTAACCATGGGTGGCGAGATTTCAGGAAATGCTAAGTTGAAAGAAGCATATGACATGGGAGCCGGTGTATAAGCATGAAGTCATGGGAGTATGATTTCTGAATCTCAAGTGGAGATTCAGAAGAATGTTCATAACAGAGACAAAGAATTGAAAATTTTGATAGAAGGAAATTGCTATCTTTTCTATATGAAGAACTCAACAACTTTCAATTCATCGGACTGAGCAAAGTTACCATACGTAAAAAACTAATAAAATTACATATAAAACTAACAAAAGACTAATATTCTGCCTCTTTTTTTAGATTTTAGGGTGTGATAATATTATCATAGACAAACGAGGCAAGAAACAGAGAAACAACAGCTCGTTTGTTTCTCTTTTACAAAAGAATATGGGTAGTAAAATTTCAATGTCCGGCTGATATATTGATTTTTGAAGTCCATCCGGATATACTAGAATAGAAAAATGCAACAAGTTGCAAAAATCTATTACAGTGGGGTTTTAAGATGGAGATTCGCAGAGATTTTTATTTGGATAAATTGATAAAAAGAAAGAATAATGGATTGATTAAGGTAATTACTGGTATTCGTCGATGTGGAAAATCCTATTTACTGAATAATCTGTTTTATCATCATTTATTGGAAAGCGGAGTTGATGCTGACCACATCATTCGCTTTGCTTTTGATTCAGCCGATGATCTTTATCTGATTGGCGAAGGCCTGATTCAGATTGAAAAGGAAAAGCGTGGAGTTGACCCTGAAAAGTTTATGGCTTATATCCGTTCCAAAGTTGTAGGTGAAGAAATGTATTATCTGCTGCTTGATGAAATTCAGATGTTGGATTGTTTTGAAGCTGTTTTGAATGGCTATCTTCGCAAAGATAATATGGATGTATTTGTGACAGGAAGTAATGCAAAACTTTTGTCTAAAGATATAGCCACCGAGTTCGCCGGTCGTGGGGACGAGGTTCATATGTATCCCCTGAGTTTTGCCGAGTTTATGACCATTTACAGCGGTGATAAGTACATGGGATTATCTGAATATATGCTGTATGGCGGCATTCCTCTGGTTGTTCTTCGTGAGGGAGCAAACGATAAGGCAGTTGCATTGCAGAATCTGTTCAATGAGATTTATCTTCGAGATATTACCAAACGTAACCGAGTGAAGAATATCGGAGAATTGGAAGATCTTCTGAACATTCTTTCCTCTGCCATTGGTTCGCTGACCAATCCGGAAAAATTGAAGAATACTTTCAAGACGGTAAAGAAATCCAGAATCACTTCCGCTACCATTAAGAAATATCTGGATTATTTTGAGGATTCTTTCCTGATTGAATCAGCACAAAGATATGACATTAAAGGAAAAGCATATATTGAAACACCTAAGAAATATTATTTTTCCGATCTCGGTCTTCGCAATGCCAGAATCAATTTCCGTCAGTTTGAGCAGACTCATTCTATGGAGAATGTAATTTATAATGAACTTCGTATGCGCGGTTACAGTGTGGACGTGGGCGTAATACCGATTGCGGAAAGAAATCAGGAAGGTAAGGTTATCCGTAAACAGCTTGAAGTTGACTTTGTATGCAATCTTGGTTCATCCAGATACTATATCCAGTCTGCATATTCGCTGCCAGATGAAACGAAACGCACTCAGGAAATCAGACCGTTCAGGAAAATTGATGATTCTTTCAAAAAGATTGTTATCACAAAAGATATTGTACAGCCCTATTATGATGACTATGGTATCTTGACTGTAAACATTTATGACTTTCTCCTTGATCCGAAAATTCTTGAAAAATAAACAATGTTATAATGTGTTATCCGAAATTTTTGCCCGTGTATCTGTCCTTATCAGAGTTCGTAAATACTGGTGGTATTTTATGATGATAAATTTGGCGTGAGTATAAGAAGATTTGTAATCAAGATGGATCAAACAGGACTGACGAAGTATCGCTCAGATTAGATTAAAAATTCTAGTCTGGGCGATTTTTTCGTTCAGGGAAAAGGAGGAAATGTTATTGACAGAAAAGCTGATTCTATTTTAATTCCATTCCTCTGCCAACAGAAAATCGCAGATATTGCGGTGCTTGATCCCGTTTCTGCTCATGTCGAACTCATCCAAAGAGACAACATATTTCTAAAATTATAAGATATAACTGATAAAATCTATATTTCTGTAAATTTCGACAGTTACGAACACAAATTTCAGAAGGAGATTGCGCAATGAAATCCTCCGTTGCCCAAACGGAACAAGTAGAAACGGAGACCTTTTTATCGTTTTGTGACTTGTGCAGCATAATAAAAAGGAATTATAATCAAGAAGGAAAAAACGCTTTTTTCGAGCTATATCAGCAATCCAGTAATACTTTGTGGCATTGACTGTTGCCTTGAACGGTTCAATTCTGCCGGTCTAAAGGAAGGAAAAAATTATGGAATATTCAGCAATTCTTCATGATATGGATAAAAGATTCTGCTATGCAATCGATAAGGATTTATTCGTAATACGTGTGCAGGTAAAAAAAGATGATATAAAAGAGATCATGCTTCATTATGAGGATAAGTACATACCACTGGAATGGAAGGATACGCGAAAGACCATACCGATGAAGAAGGTTGCCACATCACAGTTTCATGACTATTATGAAGCACAGCTTCAGATGCATTTGATATGTCTCCGCTATTATTTTGAATTTACGGATATGCAGGGAGAAAAGGTATATTACGGCAACTATGAGTTTAGCAGGGAATGCATTACAAACAGGGACAGAATGTTCGACTGTCCGCAAAACCTTCGTGAGGAAGAAATGTTTGAGGTGCCGGAGTGGGCAGCAAACAAGGTTGTGTATCAGATTTTTCCATCTCGCTTTGCAGCGTCACAGCCAATAGACAAGGAGCTGTGGTATAAAGCACCCATCACGTCTAAAGATAATCTGCATGGCGATCTCAGAGGAATTATAGATCATTTGGATCATATTCAGAAGCTGGGAATAGATGTTATGTATTTAACACCTATTTTTAAATCGGATTCCAGCCATAAATATGATACCACTGATTATTATCAGATTGATCCTTCCTTCGGAACGACAGAGGATCTTAAGGAGCTGGTGCAAAAAGCGCATGGGTGTGGAATGAAAATTGTGATGGATGCAGTATTCAACCATACAGGAAGAGATTTTTTTGCATTTAAAGATATCATAGAAAAAGAAGAAAAATCCAGATATCTGGACTGGTATTTTATCGAGAGATTTCCGCTGAAGGGTGAAAAGGGAGAAGCTCCTAACTTCAAATGTTTTGGTTATTATGATGGAATGCCAAAGTTAAATCTGAAAAATCCGGAGGTGGAAAAATTCGTTACAGATGTTGCATGTTATTGGATTAAGGAATGCGATATCGATGGATGGAGAATAGATGTAGGTGACGAAATCAGTCATTTCTTCTGGAAGCGCTTTAGAAAGGCTGTTAAGGCAGTAAAAAAGGAGCTGCTGATCATTGGGGAAATCTGGCATTATGCAGGAGATTTTCTTGAGGGAGATGAATGGGATACGGTCATGAATTATCCGTTTTACCTGAATCTCATAGATCTGCTTGCAGATGAAAAAATCAATGTCAGCCAGTTTATACAGAATCTTGGATATTTGAAGGGGCGCTTAAACAAAAAATGCTATCCTCTCATGTGGAATCTGATCGACAGCCATGATACGGCAAGATTTTTACATCTATGTAAGGATAATAAGAAAAAGCAGCATTTGGCAGCAGCTTTTCAATTGTTATTACCGGGAATGCCTATGATTTATTACGGAGATGAATTTGCGATGCCCGGAGCAAATGATCCGGATTGCAGACGTGGTATGTACTGGGATGAAGAATACCAGGATAAAGAGATGTTTGAATGGTATAAGCAGCTGTTGAAGGTGCGAAAAAACCATGCATGTATCGTAGAGGGTGAACCGGTGGAAATAGCTGCAAGGGACGGGGAAGAGACGATCGTCCTGACCAGAAAAAATGGCGAAGAGACACTCGCTTTGATCTTCAACTGCAGCAGCAGCGCAAGAGTGTTTCATGAGTATGCACAAAAATATGATTTACTTAGAGAGAAACCCTTTGATGGAAAAATAGAGGGACTTGAAGCCGCTGTAATAGTACTTTAAGCTGTAATGCAGAAGAGGCCATTCGGGCATATGCGGAAGTGATACTTTTCATTTGCAAAAAAGATGAGGTGTGATAAGATGAGAAAAGTATAGAAACAAATTAAAATATATCACTGGAGAAAATATTATCATGAAGAAAAAAATAAATTATGCAGGAATTCTGAAAGAGACAGGGATCCTGACTGTGGCGGTAGCCATCATCGCGGCAGCAGTCTACTTTTTCCTGGTGCCGAGTCATGCGTCGGTCAGCAGCATTTCCGGTCTGGGAATCGTATTGGCTAACTTTATACCGCTTCCGTTGTCTGTCATTACCATGATTCTGAACGTGGTATTGTTACTGATCGGATTTGTTACCTGTGGCAGAGAGTTCGGAGTCAAAACGGTGTATACCTCTGTGATGTTGCCGGTATTTTTGGGACTTTTCGAGATTCTGTTTCCGAATTTCGGATCCCTGACAGACAGTCAGGAGTTGGACGTGCTTTGCTATATTCTGGTGGTCAGCGTGGGACTGAGCATTCTGTTTAACCGGAATGCGTCTTCCGGAGGATTGGATATTGTGGCGAAGATCATGAACAAATATCTGCATATGGAACTGGGCAAGGCCATGTCTCTGTCCGGGATGTGTGTGGCGTTGTCCGCAGCGTTGGTATATGATAAGAAGACAGTGGTGCTGAGTATTCTGGGTACCTATTTCAACGGAATCATTCTGGATCATTTTATTTTTAACAATAATATCAAGCGGCGTGTCTGCATTATCACGAAGAAAGAGGAAGAACTGCGTCAGTTTATTACAAGAGACCTGCACAGCGGTGCCACGATCTATGAAGCCACCGGTGCCTATCATTTTGAAAAACACAACGAGATCATTACCATTGTGGACAAAAGTGAGTACCAGAAATTAATGAAATTCATCAATGAACTGGACCCCAAGGCGTTTATTACCGTATATAATGTATCGAGTATGAAGTATCAGCCGAAGATTGGGGCCTTTTGACCTTGGCTTTGATGCCTACGGATTGTTCCGTGCTACGTACGCTCACAATCCTCCCCTCTATTCGCATATCGTGGGATTATCATCCCACTTTTATGCTCATATCGGGGCGGGTCCTAAGGTCTTTCACCCACTTATGAGCAAGCTCATGTGGGCTTAGACCTTTTGACCCTGGCATCTTTATAATAATATTATGGAGAAATGCGAAATGAAAAAGGTGCGGAATATCGTAGTGATCGTGTTATCTGTCATATGTGTTGGAATTCTGGTTTTTTTGTTGTGGAATTTAAGAAGTACAGAGGAGTCTGCACAGGAAATAATACCGGAAGTTCAGCCGGAGCCTATGTCGGAACAGAGTGTATCGGATTCTGATGTGAGCGGCAACGGTGCGGAGAACAGTGCAGATCCTACGGAATTGCCGGAGACAGAAGAAAGCGAACCGGTGAAAACGGAAGATCCTGTAGAGCAGAGGGCAGAAGAACTCCTGGCAGGAATGACCTTAGAGGAAAAAGTCGGACAGATGTTCATCGCCCGGTGCCCGGAGACGGATGCAGCATCCAAAGTGACGCAGTATCATCTCGGCGGATATATCTTATTTGCCCGGGATTTTACCGGGAAAACAAAAGAGGAAGTAACAGCAGCCATTCAAAGCTATCAGAATGCTGCAAAAGTGCCTCTGCTGATCGGTGTGGATGAGGAAGGCGGCACGGTAAACCGTGTCAGCAAAAATGCGAACTTGCGGGAAACGCCTTTTGCCTCTCCTCAGGAACTGTATGCGCAGGGCGGATGGGATCTTATTCGGAGCGACACACAGGAAAAATGTCAATTACTGCAGAGCCTGGGAATTAATCTGAATTTTGCTCCGGTATGCGATGTATCACAGGATCCGCAGGATTTTATTTATGCCCGCAGTTTCGGGCAGGATGCGGAACAGACGACGGAGTATGTGAGGACCGTCGTGCAGACCATGTCGCAGGAACAGATGGGAAGTGTATTAAAGCATTTCCCGGGATATGGCAATAACTCGGACACGCACACAGGGATCGCTTATGATGAACGTCCCATAGAGAGGTTTGTAAATTCTGATTTTCTGCCGTTTCAGGCAGGCATCGACGCAGGGGCGGATATGGTGCTGGTAGCCCACAATGTTGTCTCCTGCATGGATGATCAGGTACCGGCATCTATTTCTCTACCGGTACATAATATTTTGCGTAATGAATTAGGATTTGACGGCGTGATCATTACCGATGATCTGGTCATGGAAGGAGTAAGGCAGTTCGCCGGGGATGCGGAGACTGCCGTAAGGGCGGTACAGGCGGGAAACGATATGCTGTGCTGCACCGATTTTGAAGTACAGGTACCCGCAGTCATCAAGGCGGTCGAAACCGGTGAGATTACCGAGGAACGCCTCAACGAATCGGTCCTGCGTATTTTGAAAATGAAAATAAAGCTGAGCATCATTGCGGACACTGCGGATGCTCAGGACTAGAGAAGGCTCCGCAGTACATCCTCGGGCCGGGGAGTGTGCTGCGGATATTTTTCTCTCAACGGACCGGCAGCTCCGTCCATAATATAGGGATGTCCCACGATATCCAGCATGGATACGTCGTTATAATTGTCACCGAATGCCATGACATCTGTAAGGTCAATACCAAGGATCCTGCAGATAGAGGTGACACCGATGCCTTTGTTGGCAAGGGTGGTATCGATCCAGTAAGGTCCCGCCACTGCACAGTTCGCCTGCTCCCAGCGGGGGACGAAGCGGTCAGCATAAGCTGCTACGCCTTCATGGAGATATACGGAGACCTTTACGATGTCCTCCGGAATTTCGGAAGGATCCTGAATGACCTGATAGTTGTTGCCAATAAACTTTATTCTGTCCAGCATTCCCAGCCCACGTTCCATCAGATAAGCCGTATTCTGTCCGGAGAGCATGACTTCGCCCTGCCCGTCACTCCGGCTCCACAGATCTTCTGCAATCTCTTCCGCCAGGGCACGGGGCATGGGATTTTTCGCAATGCACAGCTCGTCCTTGTAGATCACGCCACCGTTTTCACATAAGAAAATACAGCAATCCGCCACCGGAGCGAACAGCTTCCGCAGACTGGTATACTGTCTTCCAGACGCCGGGCAGAACGGGATCCCCCGGTCATGAAGTGCCCGGATCTGGTCAAAAATCTCGCCTTCCAATTCTTTTTTTCCATATTGTAAAAGTGTACCATCGAGGTCACTGCAGACTAATCTGATTCCCATAGTCGGAATTCCTTTCTCTCAGAATAATAATTTTAAAGATGCTAAATAGTATATCATAAATTATACATGAATACTTATTTTTATTTGATAGCCGCTTTTCTTAATTGCTACAAGATATGTTGAAAAAATGTGGAAACAAGGAAAGTGATATAAAAATAAAAAAATTGCTAATGATATCCAAAACGAGTAAGATAGTAAGCAAGAGTAAAACAATAATCCTTGACCTAAAGCTGTCTTTAGGTGTTACAATGTCTTCAGAGTGATTTTCAGCATTTAAATAAAGAAAAGGTGCCGATACCGAAAAGCATGGTGTCGGCACCTTTTTGGGCTTTACTTTGCCAAATTCGTTAGATATGATAAAGATAGAAACTGTATTTACCGGCTATATGGGGAGGGCGTATGTACAAAAGAAAGCTTCACAAAGAAATAAGCAGCGGATTACTGGTATTGATCGTGGCATTTTCTCTGACTGGCTGCGGCAGCAGTAGGGACGCTTTGGAAATCTCTGATACCGAATCTGCTCAGGCAGAAGGAATCAGTCAGGAAACCGCTCCAGCCACTCCAGCCACCTCACAGACAATCCCGGAGATGACAACGGAACCTGAGCCGGAGAAGCTTACCTGCCAGACCGGACTATATCAGGAGAAAACCCTGGCGGATCAGGTCTCGGTGGATGCTGCCCGGGAACAGCCGGAAGGAGAGTATGGTGTGCTGTCATACTCCTATGATGAGACAGTCAGTGTCTGGGGCAACGGTGCAGAAGATTGCCTGGTGATTCATGACGGCGACGAGGAATACCGGGTGGAGATCCCCTGGCAAAACATGTATTCGGCACCACCTGCGGTAGAGGCCGCAGATTATGATGGGGATGGCGACAAGGAGTACTATATTTCTACCATACAGGGGACAGGAACCGGTGTCTATGTGGAAGGACTGTATTATGTAGATGTACAGAAAGGAACTCCGAAGGTCTCCGAATATACAAATGTGGTTGAAGATTTTGAAAGCAGGATCCTTGCGGCGGATACGTTAGACGAGAAGTTTCACACACTTCATGTGGATTTCCTGGATAAAAACGGGGAGTCAGATCCTGAGGAAAGTATAGATCTGAGTCTGGATTCCCTGCTACGGGAATATGAAGGAAATACTTATATGGGTACCGTTCTGGGAGACCAGATCCGGTTTGATTTCCGAGGAGGAACCCCTTTTGCAAGCGTAGTGGTGGGTATACAGCTGTATCAGATAGCAATTCCGCTGTATGATTCCAGCTTTCGTGTAACGGCACCGGTGTCAATGCAAGAGAATGGGAAATTTTCTCTGGGCGATTTTTCGGTAAGGACCAACCCTTATGACGTGAACGTGGAGAACGCAGACGGGGAAGAACAGAATATGACAGAGGTCTATACCGGATATTATGATCTGACCCATAACGGTTACAAGGAAAAGGTCGTAACGAAGGTCTATCTGGAGGAAGAAAACGGGGATCTCACGGAAGCATTGCGGAAGGCCGGAAACTGGGGAACAGTAGAGGTCTACGAATATCTGGGAGACGGACAATATGGAATCATCCCTCTGTGGTCACAGGAGTTCGCTATTGCCCATGCCGGGAACACGCAGATCTTCCTTACGCAAAAGGATGGCTACGATTATCTGGTGGTGACAAGCCTCTGGACGGGACAGGGGATCTGCTATTATGACTATAATGTACTGTCTCCGGTGGACTATTCCTTTGACAGATATCATAACGAGCTGAAAGGGGCAGAGCATTACAATCCGCAGTTTTTCACAGGGCTGGAAAACTGGTTGAAGGAGGATTCCCTCCTGCTTGTGGCAACGGATATTAACATGCCGCAGGGACAGGAAGCCATTCTGACGACCGATGAAGAGATACACTATGCCAGAGAATATTTAACGGTAAAAAAAGAACAACAGCAGCGGATAGAGGAAATAGAGTAAGAACAGGATCAGTATTTCCAGAGAGATACAAAAGTGATAAAATAGGATCAATAAGGATTTTTTCAGTATAAACTTTTCACGCGCAAATTGTGCCTGCACAGTGTACGGAAGTACAGGTTTAAAGCACCGGAAGGCTTGCAGGCTACGGAAAGACAAGAGGGTTAAGAGATGAACGAAATGATCAGAAAAAGAAATGAACAACTGGCAAAAACAGTCATCAAGGGTTTACAGTCCCGCAACATGTCGGGCTACTACGCAGAGGATAAAGAAGCCGCGCTGAAACAGGCACTGGAGCTGATACCGGAGGGAAGCACCATTGCCATGGGCGGATGCATGAGTGCCGGAGAGATCGGACTGATCTCCGCTCTGGAAGCAGGCAATTACCACTATATCGACCGCTCGAAGATGGATGCCAGAGCCGGACTTATGGCAGCTTACGATGCGGATATTTTCCTGTCCAGTGCCAATGCCATCACCAGTGACGGTGTTATGGTCAATATCGACGGCAATTCCAACCGTGTTTCCTGCATTGCTCAGGGACCGAGAAAGGTAATCTTCATCGTCGGCATCAATAAGGTATGTGCCGATCTGGACAGCGCCATGAAGCGTGCAAGAAATGTGGCAGCTCCCATCAATGCCCAGAGATTCGACATCAAGACTCCCTGCAAGGAGACCGGAAAATGCTTCGACTGCAAATCTCCGGATACCATCTGCTGTCAGTTCCTGATCACAAGATATTCCAGACATACGGACAGAATTCATGTGATTCTTGTAAATGACATCATCGGATATTAAACAGCAAAGGGGAAAGAACATGGCATTGGAATTACAAAAAGGAAGACCTGCAGATACGACCGGCAGACTGGACAAAGAGATCCGTACCTATGACCTGCTGGACAGGCTCGGGGTGGAATATGACCGCGTGGATCATGCTCCGGCCATGACCATGGAGGACTGCAAGGAAGTGGATGAGATTCTGGAGGCTATGGTATGCAAGAATCTGTTCCTGTGCAATCGTCAGGAGACCGCATTTTACCTGTTGATGATCCCGGATACCAAGGTGTTCCATACCAAGGATCTGTCGGCGCAGATCGGTTCGGCGAGATTATCTTTTGCCAAGCCGGAATATATGGAGAAATTTCTGGATATCACCCCCGGCTCTGTCAGTGTGTTGGGACTGATGAACGATACGGAGCATCAGGTGAAGCTGCTGATCGATGAAGAGGTGCTGGACAGTGAATATTTCGGATGCCATCCCTGCATCAATACCTCCAGCCTCCGCATGCGGACGGCGGATCTGATCGAAAAGGTGCTTCCCGCCATGGGACATGATTTTGTAAAAGTAAAGCTGTAAAAAGTAATAATATAAGCAGATCTGCCCGCCGCCGGAATCCCGGCAGCGAGGATCTGTAAGCCTGGTTTTGCATGGCTCTGAATAGTTACAAGATATTAAAATATCTGTTCGCACTCTTCACACATCAGCAGGAAGGCGCCGACCCCGTGCAGATCGTTGGCGGATACGGGGCGGTGAATGTAGTGCTCATAGTCACCGACACCGGTTCCGATGCAGACATTACCGATAATGAGGTCATCGCCTTCCCAGGTCAGGGAGCGGATCACACCCTCATAACCCTTGTGGGCATATTCCAGATAAGATGCATCTAGCAGACCTTTGCGGATCGCTTTGCACAGAGCCGCTACATACAGGCAGCTGCAGGAATTCTCCAGCCAGTTGGCAGGATCATCGCCCCGGTTGACTACCTGATACCATCTGCCATCCTCAGACTGGAATGCAAGCAGAGATTTTAACAGATCTACCGCCATTTTTTCCGATTTTGCTCTGTCCGGATGATCGGCGGGAATGAAATCCAGTTCGTCCAGGAGGGCTACAGGCACCCATCCCATGGCTCTGCCCCAGAATTCGGGGGAGCAGCCGGTCTCTTTGTCAGCCCATTCTACTTTCCTGTCATAAGACCATGCATGATACAGCAGACCGGTCTTGGGGTCACGGGTATGTTTCTGCATGGTCAGAGCCTGGAAGATAACCTCATCAAAATATTCGGGGTGATGGAATTCTGCGCCATACTGCGCGCACAGCGGACCTTCCATGTACAGACCGTCCAGCCACATTTCTTCCGGCAGATCAGCCTTGTGGAAATAGCCGCCCTCGGGAGTGGTGGGATAACAATCAATGGCAGCCATCAGAGAGTCCAGGGCTTTCTTATATCTGGCATCACCGGTACAATGATAGAGGGGATATAACAGAATACCCGGCTGCATATCGTCGAACTGCCCCATATCAGCCTGTTTGATCACACCGTCTTCGGTGATGACGGCATCCACCCAGGATTTGATGTAATCAAAATATTTTTCCTCTTTGCAAAGTTCATAGCTTTTGTACATTCCGGACAGGAATACTCCCTGATGATAATGGAATCTTCCTTCGGGCGGAAGCTTGGGGGCTTCCCATTTGCGCATCATGGTATCCATGGATGCTTTTGCATAGTCTAAAGGTCTTTTCTCCATAAGTTATCTCCTTCCAATATACTTCACATGGCACAAGATTTATTATATAATTACATTATAATCGATTATTTTGGATAATGTTTAACATATCTTGCGATAGTGAAAAGTAATAATATGAATCTTGCTGGAATCTTTTCCGGGAAAGGAAACAGATGCTTCGTACGATTTTTGATCCCTATTCGGATCTGTTTTTGGAATACATAGAGACCTCCAAGAAAAATGACATGCAGACCAATCATTACCACGATACCTACGAATTGTTTTTTGTGGTGAAAGGAGTGCGATACATCTTTCTGGATGGTGTCTGTCATGTGCTGAATCCGGGTGACATCATCCTGATCAAGCCTTACCAGACCCATTATATGCAGAGTCTGTCCTCGGATTTCTATGCCCGGTATGTCTTGAATTTTGCACCGGATTATCTGGATGGAATGTTGAAACCTGCGGAGAAGCAGCGGTTCCTGGAGGTTCTGCAGAATGATATTCTGCATCTGACAACGGAACAGTCCGGAGAACTGGTAGAGGTCTTCGAACGGCTGCGGAAATATTATAACCGCCACGATGCTGTGGCCGAGAAATTAAAGCAAAACTATTGTCTGGAACTGCTGCTACTGTGCAGAGACTACTATACGAGGCAGGAGCGGACACAGATGCCGGAGCTCTCCGCAGCTCCCAGACAGGAGATTCTGGATGCCATCGCCTATATCAATGCCCATTATGCGGAAAAAATAGATCTGGAGACCATCGCATCCCAGATCCATTTAAGTAAATACTATTTTTGCCGTATTTTCCGCGAGGTGACCGGAGCCACCGTTCTGGAATACCTTACCAATGTCCGGCTGACCAGAGCCGGAAGACTTCTGGTGGAATCTTCTCTGGCGATCCAGGAGATCGCGCAGAAGACCGGATTTGCGTCATTGGTGCATTTTTCCAGAACCTACCGAAATGCTTATGGTGTCAGTCCCAGTGATACCAGACGCCGGCGAAAGGCGTAGAAGCTACTGAATCCCACAGGCGAGACATGCTGACATTTGTGACGCAAAAAGTCAAATCATCCACAAATTGATTTCTCGTTGAGAGTCTTATATAATAAAGTCGAGGTCAAAGGCCCCCGGCTTTGATGCCTACGTGCTACGCACTCCCACAATCCTACCCTCTATTCGCATATCGGGGTGGGTCATATAACAGAAATGGTTTATACCGTAAAAAATGTATGGTAAGAATACGAAAGAGAGAAGAAAATGGTACTACAGATATTAACATATACACATCATATAACGACAATGCTGTTTGGAATCTTCCTGTCGGCATTTTTTCTGGGAGTGAAGCAGGATAAGAAAAATATATTGCAATTGTTGTCATTGGCGGTTGTTTCAGGAATTCTATATGTTCTGTGTGTACTTCTCTTTGGAACAGAAACAGTAGATCAGATTTATCCGCTGATCGTGCATGCCCCATTGTTATTTGTACTGGTTTTGTATTACAAATTCCGTGTTCTTCCTTCCCTGATTTCTATTTTCACGGCATATCTGTGTTGTCAGTGCAGTAACTGGATGGGACTGTTTGCTTTGGCTCTGACAGGACAGGAATGGTGCTATTATGTCTGTCGTATTCTGGTGACGGTGGGAGCTTTCATCCTTTTATGCCGGTATGTATGCCAGACCACAGCCATGCTGTTTGCCAAAACGGACCGGGAACTTCTGATCATTGGAAGCCTGCCGATCATTTATTACATTTTTGACTATGCCACGACCAAATTTTCCAGTCTGTTGTATTCCGGCAATAAGGCGGTGCCGGAGTTCCTGGGCTTTGCCATGTGTCTGACGTATCTGCTCTTTTTACTGGTATATTTCCGGGAGTACGAGATGAAGAACAAGGCAGAGCAGTACAATGAACTGATCCAGATGCAGCTGAATTCATTCCAGACAGAAATGACCAATACGAGAAAAAGCGAGAAAAAGATGTCCATTTTACGGCATGATACGAGGCATCATCTGTCGGTGCTGCGAACACTGATCCAACAGGGAGAAACCGACAAGGCGCTGGAATATTTGAATGAGGTCAGCCAGACTTATGATGATACAGTGATCAAGACCTATTGTAGAAATGAGATGGTGAATTCCGTACTGTCCATCTATAATATGCGGTTTGAGGAGCAGAGGATCCGATGGGAGATACAGGTCAGCATTGGAGAGAAACTTCCCTGCTCTGAAATGATGTTCTGTGCGATCCTGTCAAACGTACTGGAAAATGCCATGCATGCCGTACAGGAACTGCCGCAGGAAAAGCGGCTGATACAGCTGGCTCTGTCCGAAAAGTCAGGACATCTTCTTCTGATGGCGAAAAATACTGTGCAGAATGCCCCGGTATTTATTGACGGTGTCCCGGTGACGGAGCGCTCCGGGCATGGACTGGGGGCCAGAAGCATCGTATATTATGTAGAAAAGCTGAACGGACAATACCAGTTCTTTATGGAGAACGGGGATTTTGTGGTCATGATCATCTTGTAAAATCAATAAAATGTTTTTAAGGCTCTTTCTGTCAGAGAAAGAGCTTTTCTTGTGGATGTATTGGGAAATTAATGCTATTATTAGGATAAAAAATACAGAAATATAGATATAACAGGAAGGGAGCAGACAAGCGTATGAAATACACATTAGATTACAAAAAGTATGCGGAACTGGCAAGACGTGTGGCGGCGGAGGGAAGCGTACTGCTTCGAAATGAAGACGGTGTGCTGCCTCTGCAAAAAGGGCAGAGGGTGTCGATCTTCGGCAGAACCCAGTTCGAGCATTATAAGAGCGGTACGGGTTCCGGAGGTATGGTCAATGCTCCATATGTGACCAATATTACAGACAGTCTCAATGAAGACGGCACCGTACAGGTGAATGAGGTACTGGAGGCACAGTACCGGGAATGGCTGAAGGATCATCCTTTTGATATAGGAGAGGGATGGGCTATGGAGCCCTGGAACCAGGAAGAAATGCCCGTCAGCGAAGAACTGGCGAGACAGGCGGCGGAACAGTCGGATCTTGCGATTGTGGTTCTCGGCCGAACCGCAGGAGAAGACAAGGATAATAGTGCTGCGGAAGGCAGTTATCTGCTGACAGCTGCGGAGGAAGAAATTCTTCGTAATGTCTGCAATGCATTTGCCAGGACGATCGTTGTGCTGAATGTGGGTAATATCATGGATATGAAGTGGGTCGACCGGTATCAGCCACAGGTTGTGCTCTATGTATGGCAGGGCGGCCAGGAGGGCGGCAGAGCTACAGTAGATGTCCTGACAGGAAAAGTGAATCCCGGTGGTAAGCTCAGCGATACTATTGCGGAAGATATTGAGGATTATCCTTCCACGGAGAATTTCGGGGATCCGGTGGAGAATTTTTATACCGAGGACATCTATGTAGGTTATCGCTATTTTGAGACCTTTGCCAGAGACAAGGTAAAATATCCCTTTGGCTTTGGACTGTCCTATACCCGGTTCCAGACAGAGAGCATGGGACTGGCAGTGCAGGGTACCGAGGCAACTGTCATTGAGAAAGTGACAAATGTTGGCGGTATGTCCGGCAGAGAGACCATACAGGTCTATGTGGAGGCTCCTCAGGGAAAGCTGGGAAAGCCGCTACGTCAGCTGGCAGCTTATGCCAAGACGGAAGAACTGAAGCCCGGAGCAAGTGAAGAACTGATCCTGAAAGCAGAACTGACGGAGCTTGCGTCCTATGATGACAGTGGTGTCACTGGACATAAATCCTGCTATGTATTGGAAGCAGGAGACTATATCTTCTATGTGGGCACAGATGTGCGGAGTGCAAGAGAAGTCGGAAGAGTGACATTAGCGGAGCTGCAGGTCGTACGGACAGCTACAGAAGCATTGGCACCGGTGCAGGCATTTAAGCGCCTGAGACCGTTTTTCTTCGGAGAGAATGACCATGCCATCGCCAACTGGGAGGATGTGCCCTTACGGACCATAGATCTGGCGGAACGTATTTTGCGGGAAAGACCCACCCAGAGCGAATATGTGGGAGATCAGGGCTGGAAACTGGCAGATGTCTATGACAAAAAAATCACGCCGGAGCAGTTTCTGACACAGCTGTCAGACGAAGATCTGATCTGTATGACCCGCGGAGAAGGCATGTGTTCTCCGAAAGTAACACCTGGAACGGCAGCAGCTTTCGGCGGTGTGACGGATGGACTGCAGCAATTCGGTATTCCGGTGGCCTGCTGTTCCGATGGTCCTTCCGGCATCCGTATGGACTGCGGTACCATGGCCTATGCACTGCCGAACGGTACGTTGCTGGCATGTACCTTTGATCCGGAGTTGGTGGAAGAACTGTATGAGATGGAGGGCATGGAGCTTCGCAAGAACAAGATCGACAGTCTTTTGGGTCCCGGTATTAATATTCACAGGAATCCGTTGAACGGACGTAATTTTGAGTATTTTTCCGAAGATCCGTACCTCACCGGTACCATGGCGGCGGCACAGCTGAAAGGCATGGGAAAATATGGAGTTACCGGAACCATCAAGCATTTTGCATGTAATAATCAGGAATTCAAACGGCATGATGCCAATGCTATTGTATCCGAGAGGGCGTTGCGGGAGATCTATCTGAAAGGATTTGAGATCGCCGTAAAACAGGGCGGAGCCTACAGCATCATGTCCACCTATGGCCCGGTGAACGGACTGTGGACCGCAGGCAGCTATGATCTTCTGACAACCATTCTCCGTAAGGAATGGGGCTATCAGGGTATTGTCATGACCGACTGGTGGGCAAAGATCAATGAGGAAGGCGAATCCGGTTCCAAGAGTCAGACGGTACCTATGGTCCGGGCGCAGAATGATATTTACATGGTGACCGCAGACGCAGCATCCAATTCTAATAAGGACAACACTGCGGAAGGACTGGCAGACGGCAGGCTGACCAGAGCGCAGCTTATGCGGAATGCTGCAAACATCTGCTGCTTCCTGTTACGTTCTGTTGCCATGGAGAGGCTGCTTGGCAGAGAGGAAGAGGAGTGTACGGAGCTTCACAGTCCGATAAGCACCGAAGGAGCAGGAGACAGTGGACAGGTGCTGGCCCGGCTGGAACTGCCGGAGCCGAAGACCGGCGAAGAGATTGAACTTCCGCTGGAGAAGCTGTCCACGAAGAAAGGTACCGGTGCGGTATACCAGCTGCGTTTCCCGAAGATCGGACGGTACGAACTGGTATTCCGGATGAGTTCCACGCTGGGTCCGCTGGCACAGTTACCGATTTCCGTATTCTTGAACAACACGTTGCAGCAAACTGTGACGATTAACGGCACGGAGGGCAAAGTGGTGGAACAGTCCGTCACGCTGGCAATCCGGCAAGACGGCGAGAAGTATATGAAGTTGTATTTCGGAGAAAGCGGTATTGATATGCACCGGATGTTCTTGCGGTATGTGGGAAAGAACGATATCGAAAGCTTCCGGAATGAATAAATAACAGGATATGAAAAGGCTCTTGAAAGTGAGTACGCATGATACAAACTTTCGGGAGTCTTTTGTATTTTCAGCTGAGAAAACTTTAACGGAATATTTATGCATAGAAGCCAAAAGAAGAATTGACTTATGCCGATATTTCGGATAGAATCAAATCTTAAGCGTTCTAAATCGTGAGGTGCGAAATCCACTTAATTTCTCATAAAAAGGGGAAAATAAAAGGTGAAAGCAAGATTAAAAAACGCTTAACGAGATAAAATGATAAATTTACAAGGAGGCAGGGAAAGTGGTAGCACAAATACTTGCAGTAATCATATTTCTGGCGATGTTTGTACTGATCGTCCTGGAAGTATGGGAGAGACACATTATCACATTAGGCTGCGGCCTGCTGACACTGGTACTGGTATTCGGACTGGGAATGCACAGTATGAGCGCAGTGTTGGAGACTTTGAACTTAGGCAGCTTTTTCACAAGTCATTTCTGGTACACGGCGGGACAGTCCGCAGAGGCTTCCAGTGGTATCAACTGGGAGACCATCGTGTTCGTAGCAGGAATGATGATCATGGTAGAGGGAATGGCCCGGGTGGGATTCTTCCGCTGGCTGTGCATGCGCCTTGCCAAGATGGTCAAGTATAAGGTTGTACCGCTGTTTGTCACCTTTATGGTATTATCCGGTATTCTGGCAATGTTCATTGACAGTATTACCGTAATCCTGTTCCTGGCAGCCGTTACCATTGAATTGTCACAACTGTTGAAATTCAATCCGGTGCCTATGATTCTGGCAGAAGTGTTCTGTGCGAATCTGGGAGGATCCGCTACCATGTGCGGAGATCCCCCTAATATCATCATTGGTACTTCCCTGGGATATTCCTTCACGGATTTCCTGACCAATACCGGTGTGATCGCAGGCATTTCCCTGGTTGTGGTCGTACTGTATTTCTATCTGGTATTCCACAAGGAACTGCGTGCCAGTGAGGCAGCTGCAGCAGGCAGTAACCAGACCTACCCGGATCCTTCCGAGGCCATTACCGACAAAAAGGGGTTTATTATCAGCACTGTTATCTTCCTGTGTGCAGTAGTACTGCTGGTGACCCATGCACAGACTGGACTGACCGTATCCTGCATCGGTGTATTCATCTCCATCGTGACATTGATCGCTGCAGGCAAAGATGCGCTGAAGCTGATCAGACAGATTGATTACAAGACGCTGCTGTTCTTCATCGGACTGTTTATGGTCGTAGGTGGTCTGGAGCAGACAGGTATCCTGAAAGTCATGGCGAACTTCATCGGAGATATCAGTAACGGCAATCTGATGCTGATGATCGCCATTATCCTGTGGATCTCCGCCATCGCCAGCGCATTTGTGGATAATATTCCTTTTGCAGCGACCATGATCCCGATTATCAGCAGTCTGTCTGCTGCCCAGAGCGTGGATCTGTCCATTCTGGCATGGGCATTGGCTATGGGAACCGATATTGGAGGAAGCGCAACTCCCATCGGAGCTTCTGCCAACGTAGTAGGTATCGCCACCGCAGCGAAAGCCGGTCATATGATTAAGTGGGGAAAATATTGCAAAGTTATGGCACCTGCGACTATAATAGTAGTAGGGATCTCTATGCTGATGATCTATGCAAGATATCTGTAAGATGTATTTGCAGAATACGAGTTTAAAAAATTTTGGAAATACATCCAGCCATAAGGAGGGCAGATCCATGAGTGAACAACTGATTATCTCCGTCAGTCGTGAATACGGCAGCGGCGGACATGAGATCGCACAGAAGCTGGCAGAGTATTATAAGCTGCCGATGTACGATCACAACCTGTTAGACGAGGTAGCTGCAAGCATGAACGTAAGCAGCCAGGAGCTGGCAGAGTTCGATGAAACGAGACGTAACAAATTCCTGTACCGCAGTGTAATGGGAATGAACAGCTCTCCGGCAGACAATGTGGCCAGAATGCAGTTCGATTATATTAAGAAAAAGGCGGAAGCAGGGGAATCCTTTGTGATCGTAGGACGCTGTTCCGAGATTGTGCTGAAGGACAATCCGCACCTGATCTCCATCTTCGTATTGGGAGACCGGGAGGCCAAGATCAAACGTGTCATGGAGATCTATGAGCTGGATGCCCGTCATGCGGAAGAGCGTATGATCGAGAAGGACCGTCGCAGAAAGTCTTACCACAATAGTCATTGTAAGGTAAAATGGGGCGATTCCCGTAATTACGATCTGTCTATCAACAGCAGCAAGCTGGGTGTAGAAGAGACGGTGGAATCTCTGAAAAATTACATAGACGCAAGGCTTGCTCATAAATAAAGCAGACATAAGTCAACAAAAATGCAGAGACCATCTGAGGAAAGCATACGAAAGAAAATCGTGTAGCTGCCGCAGATGGTCTTTCTTGTTGGCGTTTCTTAAGAAATACCGGATAACATTTAAACAAATTTTAAGGATTTCTGTCGTGACGAATACAGCAGATTATGGTATTATCCTAGAAGATGAATATGAATAAAAGAGTGCAAAATCAGGTATGTGGAAGTGAGGTACAGGATGAGCGATAAGGAAAGAGACTCCATTCAGGAGATGGAAGATATACAAAAGGGTCTGGAAGCCTTTTTACAACAGGAGATGCAGGAAATGCAGGCATCCGGGGCGGGAGCCCGCCGCAGTACGGGGCGCCCGGCGGCGAATGCGGGGACACACTCTGCGGAGCGTGAGGCAGCCCGCCCGGCTCCGCAGATGTATGATATGAGGGAAGATGACGAGGAAGAGGAGGAACTGGATGTGATCGGATCCGACAGAAGAGCAGGATCCCGTGAGGACTATGCAGAGGACTGGGATGATCCCACATACCGCAGGAGACAGGCAGCCCGCAGAGAGACGGCACGTAAGACTTCAGAGAGTCGTAACGGTGGCGGCCGTAGCAGTAACGCTGATCACCGCAGACAGGAGACCTCAGGCAGAACCCGCCGCAGCAGACGGGATGACTATGTAGAGGACTATGAGGACGATTATAACGATAGAAAACGCTCCGGAAGAAGATCCGGGAAGCGTGAGGAGATAGACACGAAAGCGGATAAAAGGAACAGAAAAGGAAATAAAAAGGGAGCCGGGAGCGGCAGAAAGAAGAAAAAGTCAGGACTCAAGCGTTTCCTGATCGCAGTGGCGCTGATCCTTGTATTCCTGGCAGCAGGATTGTATGTGCTGGTAGGAAAGGTCTACGGAGAGATGAACTATGAGAAGATCGAGTCGGTAGCGTCCTCTCCCATGAAGGAAGAAGGCGTGACCAATATTCTGCTGATCGGTAACGATTCCCGTGAAAACGGTGAAGACGGCAGATCAGATGCCATGATCCTGCTGTCCATCAGCAACAAGACGAAGAAGATCTACATGACATCCCTGCTCCGTGATATGTATGTGGACATTCCGGGACATAAGGGGAATCGTCTGAATGCGGCATATTCCTATGGCGGCGCAGAACTGCTGATGGAGACTATTGAGCAGAATTTCGATATTCATATCAGCCGCTATGTACTGGTGAACTTTGAAGCATTTGCCAATCTGGTGGATGCAGTGGGCGGTGTGGATCTTGAGCTGACCAGCAAGGAAGTGGAATATGTCAATGGTTATCTGGTGGAATACAACATTCTGCTGGGAAGACCGGAAGGTACCGACTATTTTGAAGATACTTCCGGCGGTATGGTACACCTGAACGGACCGCAGGCACTGGCGTATTGCAGAAACCGTTATATCGGTACGGATTTCGGCAGAACCGAGAGGCAGAGAAAGGTATTGGCAGAGGTGATCCACAAGCTTCCGCAGGGAATGCTGACCAATCCCCAGGAGCTGATCGATGGTCTGATGCCGAATCTGACCACGAATCTGACCCAGACAGAATGCTATCGGCTGAGCCTTATGGCACCTAAGGCCGTGACTTACGATATTATCCAGAACAGCATTCCACTGGAGGGCACCTATAAGGATGCGACCATCCGTAAGATGGCAGTGCTGGAAGTGGATTTCGAAGCCAACAAGAAATTCCTGCAGGAGAATCTGTACGGAGACGGAGACATTACTTCCACATCGGAGGCTTCTGCGGAATGATATTATAATCGACGTATGAGAGTCAATGTGCTTGCAGGATTGACGAACGGCGAATGGGATCATGATAGTTGAGAAGCAACGGTAAGCACCAAAGATGCGGATCATGCTACGATAATGAGGGAGCAGCTTATGGGGTATCGAAAACAAAGGTTTGCAGCACTGTTCTGTGCAGCGGCAGTCATAATGCTTGGTGGATGTGGCGATGATCTGACCCAGCAGGTCTACATTCCGGGAAGGGAAGATCTGGCGCAGCCTATCGGCGGTTACAATGCAACTACGCAGGCTGGGCAGACGGCAGAAGATTCTGCTACGGGGGCACAGACAGGGACGGCTTCCGGTGGAGAGAACGCAACAACATCGGGATCGTGCCATGACTCCGGTGATTTGACGGGTGAACGTTATACGATCACCATCTCCGCAGCAGGGGATGTAACGTTGGGAAATCATCAGGAACAAGACTACAGTGCCTCCTTCCGTCAGGCCTATGATCAGGCGGAGGACGAAGGTTATTTCTTTGAAAATGTGAGAGACATCTTTGCGGCGGACGATATGACCATCGTGAATCTGGAAGGGCCTCTGACCACATCGGAACAGATGCGGGAGGGACAGACCTACTGCATCAAAGGGGATCCAGCCTATGCTCATCTGCTGACGCTGGGGAGCATTGAGGCCGTCAGCTTCGCCAACAATCACCGCCTGGATTATGGCGAACAGGGAAGCCGGGATACTGTGGTGGCATTAGAGCAGGAAGGGATCATTTATGCTTATGATAAAAATGTGGGTATCTATGAGATCCCGGACAGTGCGGCAGCCCACGGCGGAGAACGGAACCTGAAAATAGGAATAATCTCTGTCAATGAGGTAGAGTGGGGCGCACAGGCGGAAAAGCTGATCCAGAACAATATCGAGACCCTGCGGGAACAGAATGTGGACCTGATCCTGGCCTGTTGTCACTGGGGGATCGAGAAAGATACTTATCCGGAGAATTACCAACAGGTACTTGGCAGAAAATGCATTGACTGGGGTGTGGATCTGGTCATTGGTCATCATCCCCACGTCCTTCAGGGAATCGAAGAATATAAGGGCAGATATATCATCTATAGCCTGGCGAATTTCTGCTTCGGAGCGAACCGGAACCCGGCAGATAAGGATACCATGATCTTCCAGCAGACCTTTACATTCGAAAACGGACAGAAGGTGGAGGACCGGAATGCCAGGATCATTCCCTGCATGGTGAGTTCTGTGTCCACTCGGAATGATTTTAAGCCTACTCCGGCAGCAGGTGAGGATAAGAAGAGAATTTTGCAGCGTATGAATGAATACAGCCGGGATTTCGGTGTCGAATTTGATGAAAACGGCGGGATTCTCGTGAATTAGATGAGAGAGCGGCAACGCGGAAAGGAAACGGTCCGATCATGGAAAAAGCATTTAAACTGGATTTTGTCAATGATAAAACAGGAAGTCTGTATGTGAACTGCTGCGGATGCTCCCAGACGGCACCGCTGCACAGCTTCGGACCGGCCTCCAAGCCACATTACCTGATCCACTATGTCCTGAGTGGTAAGGGACATTTCCGGTTTCACGACAAGGAATACCGGCTGGAGGCGGGTTACGGTTTCCTGATCCAGCCCAATGAACTGGCTTTTTATCAGGCGGATGCGAAGGATCCCTGGAGTTATCTGTGGGTGGGATTTGCCGGAAGCCGGGCAGAAGAATATTTACACAGCATGGGACTGTCAGACAGACACCCTATTTTTTCATGTGATAAATCAGAGGAACTGTATTCCATTGTCCGGGATATGATGGAGCATAATACCTTTGGCATTGCGGATGATCTGCGCCGGAACGGACTGCTGGGAGTATTTCTGTCGGTGATCGCCGACAGCGCCGGTGTGGTGGCAAGAGAGGAAGAGGATAAGGGGAACCAGTATGTGAAAAAAGCGGTTTCCTTTATCCAGAGCAACTACTGTAACCCCATCAAGGTCACGGATGTGGCGGACTATGTGTGTATCAACCGCAGCTATTTATATACGCTGTTCCAGAACTATCTGGGGATGTCTCCCCAGCAGTTCCTTACTACCTTCCGTATTACCAAGGCGAGAGAGCTTCTGGACTCCACGAATTATCCTATCGAGAGTATTGCATTGTCCTGCGGATACAGCGATGCCCTGGTATTTACCAAGGCCTTTCACGCTATGAAGGGAATGTCCCCTTCGAAGTACCGCAAGGAAAGCCACAAGGAGAGCACAAAAGAACAGCTCCAGGAGGTCGAGGGCCTGATCGCCCGGCTCCTGAAGCCATAGATGAAACTATAAAACCAAACAAGAAAGGGTGTCGCACAGCGGCACCCTTTTGTATTTGACTATTTCTTACTTTCCAGATTTTTCTCTACATACTCCAGAATATAGAAATTATCCTCCGGCATCTGGCAGCCTACGATGAACAGACCGTTATCATCGGAGCAGCGGATGATACGTCCTTCCAGCACATTGTGATCCGGGAGGGCGAAATCATGGATAGTGACAGTGATCGAGGCATTCTTGCTCTGGGTGAAGATATTGTCTGTCGCCAGGAAAGCAAAGCCGTTGGCACTGATATTATCCATGGTGGCCGCATATTCCGTATCAGAATTTTTGAACTTGATGGTGCAGGCATTGTTCAGATCCATACGGGGGTATTTACGGCGGTTATTGATCCTGGGTCTGGTATTAATGATGATTTTGAAGGCATGAGCACCCTTTTCAGGAGCGGGAGAGATGACTGCCTTGTCCCAACAATACAGGATGTTGCCTGCGGTGATCTGTAAGGTACAGGAAGCGGTATCTGTGAGTGCTAGCTCCTTCTGACAGGATACCAGCAGACCCTCCGGAATCTGTTCGATCAGTTCTCCAAGGTATTCCGTATCTCCCTGGCCGGCTACTTTCAGATCGATCTTCATACCTGGCTGAATATCTTCGATACCCATGAAGCCGCCGATACCCAGATCACACATCATGTTCTCCATGACATCCTCGATGGTGTTGATATTGGAAGCGGTTTCTTCGTATTTACTGAGCATACGCTCACTGGTCTGGCTGGAGTGTGCAATACAGCCGGTGATAGTCTCCACGATGTTGGATACCTGTTCCATATTGGATACCAGCTGGGTATTGGAGCTTTCGACTTCTTTAATTGCGTTATCAACTACCTGAATATGTCTGCCGAGCTGTGCGGAATCAGATGCGATCTGATTTACATTTTCACCGGTATGTGTTACCTTTTCCAGGGTAACCTGGATCAGCTTCAAGGTCTCTTCAATGGAAGCGGTCATCTTAGCGGAAGTAGCATCCAGACGGGACAGAGCTTCTCTGATCTGTCCGGAGGAAGCGTGGGTTTCAGTACTTAAGGTACGGATCTGATCAGCTACCACTGCGAAGCCCTTGCCTGCTTCACCGGCTCTGGCAGCTTCAATGGAAGCGTTTAAGGCCAGCAGGTTCGTCTGATTTGTAATTTTTTCGATGGTACCGGTCTCCTGCTTCACCATGCCAAATTCCTGCTGGAAATTCTGCAGGACATTTTCCAGCTCCGTAGAAAGCTCTGACATCGTGGTGGCAGTGCTTACCAAACTTTGCAGATCTTTTGCACTGACACTGGAATGGGATTCGGTTTTCCCGACCAGAGATACCATTTCGCTGATGAGTGCCACAACATTTTCCACCTGGGCACGGATGTCGGAAGTCATCTGTGTGGAAGAGGTCGTCCGATCCTGTAGCATATGGTTATTATCCGTCAATTCATTCATACCCAGCATGACCATATCGGAACCGTGCTTGTTCTCAGAAGCCAGTTCTCTGACAACGGTAATGCCGTCCAGAATGGTATTGCTGGATGTCTTGACCTGTTCTACGGTGGTCACCACTCTGTGAAGGTCGGCTTTGATACTGTCGGTCATGGCACCGTCGGACTCGTTCAGATGGCGGATGGACATGACATAGCAGATGTAACACAGGATGATACAGGACAGCTGCAGTTGGTAATTCTTCATATCGGAAGCACTGTTAAAGCCCAGCATGTAGCGGTAGACGGCAGCGCCCACAATGATCAGAGAGTTGACGATACCGCAGTTGATCATGAATTTCCGGTTCTTATACAGGACCAGTAAGCTTGTCACCGGAAGGATGTAAGTGAATGCGATCGGTGACTCTGTGGTGCATATGACAAAGGTATAGAAGATGCCGTAACCGATGACCAGATCGTAGCGGTAGAGTTCCGTTGCCCAGCCCTTTACACGTAACAGCACTTCGCCGAAGATCAGAGGCAGCCAGCACAATGCCAGAAAAATAAGGTAAGAAGTGGTGGGATATAATCCCCCGGACGCATCGGAGCCATAGTTGGCACTCAGTAAAATCGCAAAAACAATCCAAATCTTACGGGCCTTGCGATTGGCCTTTTCTTTGAAGACATTTTCATCGTATGTCATTGAGCATTTCCTCCTTTACAATCTTCCCCGGTGTGTTCAAAAAAGTGAATCAAATGGTGGATCACTTCCCTGCTTTCCGGAAACTCCGGGTAAAAAGCGCTGAACGCATGGGTCAGGCGGGGATCCTTCGGATAGTTGATCAGTTTATGGGGCATCTGATGTCTGCGCAGAGCCTTTTCAAAATTCAGAGTATAACTCTGAAGATTATCGTTGTCACTGGTGATCAGGAGACTGGGTGGCAGGCTGGTCACGATGTCCGGGTGCTCCGGAGATACATAGGGGGCAAAAGCACTTTTTTTATAATGCCGGCCGTAGAGATATCTGGGGAGGAAAAGTCCAATCTGATCCAGGCGGTTCGTATAGAACATACCGCTGACCAGGCCAAGTGCCCGGACTGGCAGGTCAGAAGGGGTTACTCCGGCAGCCTGTGCCAGTGCAGTGCTTCGCTGCATGGCGATTCCATAAGTCAACAGACAGGCACCGCCGCTGTCGCCGCAGGCATATATGTGAGAAATGTCACCGCCGTATTCCGTCAGATGATCCCGGATAAAATCCAGTGCCAGATGCAGGTCAGCCAGCTGATCATAGAAGAGACAGTCCGGTATCAGCCGGTACTCAATGCTGAATACCAGATACCCCGCCTCACAAAGGGAGGCACAAAAGGGACGGTTGAACTCTTTATTTCCCATGAGGAGGCCTCCGCCATGTACATTGATGATGACCGGAAGAATCTCTCCGTCCCGTCCCCTGGGACGGTGGACATCCAGACGATGTGCCGGAACATGCTTCTCGTCATAGAAAATATCCGATTGTAGGAAAACGTCTTCCGGAAGAGGATATTCTTTACCCCTGGAAGCGCAGCTTTGCTCGAATGCCGCCCGCTGCTTATAGAACATTTGACATATAAAGCTTTTCATGTGTACTCCTGATTCTGACTGTATATGCTTCAATAAAAGAAAATATTTGTCGAAAAATAGCAATATGCAGTCTTTAAAAGAATACCACAGAAATGAAAGGATTAAAATAGAAAAATGCAACATTCTATTATGGAATGTTGCATTTTGTCTTGCACTACATATTTCGGCTGACCATGTGAAAACTTTAGTCTTTTTTATAAAAATCGTTATATCGTATTATTCATATCGTCATACTGGTTTAAAGTAACACATATCATAGCTGTATATTGCGGAATACGGCATCTTTGTCATCCTGTTCAATTCCCAGATAATGTTTTGTGATCTGAAAAGAAGAATGATTGTAAATTTCCATTAACAATGCGGGCGGAGTTCCCATTTTCCATGCATGGTAGCCGAAGGTCTTCCGCAGGGAATGGCACCGGATCACGTCTTCGATCCCTACGGCTTCAGCAGCCTTACGGACAATGCGGTAGGCCTGATAACGGGAGAGCGGGGAACCGGTTTTTCTGGGGCTGGGGAAGAGGTAGTCTGTGTCGGCTATGGAAGGCTGTGCTGTCCGGTAGGACAGTAATGTTTCCTGAAGTTCTTTGTTGATCAGGATTCTGGTTTCTTTTTCCGTTTTTTTCTCCGTGATGAGGAGATGGGTGTAAAAGCGGCTGTGTCCTGTGCAATAGACATCTCCCCAGGTGAGATGAAGGATGTCGTTGATGCGGAGAGCAGTGTTCAGACCGATCAGGATGAGAGTGTAATTCCGGGAGTTGGGCTGTTTGGTAAGGTAGTAATCTTTGAAATCGTGTAAAAGCTGTTTGCTGCGGATAGGTTGTGTCGTGCTCATAATGGCCTCCTTGAAAGAATAAATGAATTAGGATAATGCAACATTCCATAATAAAATGTTGCATCAGTGCAAACCAGCAGGCAAGGAAGGCTGAATTAAAACAAGGAGGTTATCAATATGCTGCGTCTGACCGTTAGTCCGGAAGAATACCTGATGATCAATGACAATATCAAGATCGTGTTCCTGGGAGGAACTAAGAATCATCTCCGTATCATGATCGATGCACCGAGAGAGGTGAACATCGTGCGAAGCACGGTATTAGAAAACCAGATCACAGATCCAGAGGAGAGAGCGAAGCTTCCTAAATACTATGCGGAAGAAGAGCACCCGGAGAAGTACCGCAAGAAGTCAAATGTGATCATCACAAAGGGAAATGCGGACAAATAATTTCATATGGTAATAACCGGAGGAAGAGCGGCTCTGTCAGGGCCCGACAGGGAAGCTCCTACTCCGGTTACTATAAAAACTAACAACAAGTATCTGGGAGAAAAGGATTTCTCAATAACAATACAGATACGCACACTGCCGCAAAAGGAATTGGGCAGTAATACAAGGAGGTAAATATTATGGTAGTACAACACAATCTTACAGCTATGAACTCTAACAGAATGTTAGGCTTAACCACCGCTTCTCAGGCAAAGTCCACCGAGAAACTGTCTTCCGGTTACAAGATCAACCGTGCAGCTGATGATGCAGCAGGCCTGTCCATCAGTGAGAAGATGAGAAAGCAGATCAGAGGTCTGACACAGGCTTCCCTGAATGCACAGGATGGTATCAGTGCCGTACAGACCGCTGAAGGCGCCCTGACCGAAGTACATGATATGCTGCAGAGAATGAACGAGCTGGCAGTAAAGTCTGCAAACGGAACTAATTCCGAGGACGATCGTGGATATATTCAGGATGAGATTGATCAGCTGGTAAAGGAAATTGATCGTGTATCTGAGACCACCAAGTTCAATGAGACCTATCTGCTGAAAGGTGTAAAAACAGACGAAGATGTAACTTCTCTTGATAGTGTTTCCATTAAGGCTGGTAAGGAATTTAAGGAATCGTTTACCATTAAAGCCGGAAGTAAATTTTATGCAGTAGATGCAGCTGGAACTCAAAAAACTCTGGACGAGAACACAGCAAAAGATGAGCTCGCAAAGATTATTGATGCAGAAGGAAATGTCAAGGCGGGATACAAGATTTATAAAACAGAGGCTTCCACAGATGAATGGGGAGTTCAGCTGCCCGGTGATATTGCAACTGCAACTGAGATTAAGAATGCGTTAGACGTTACAGCCGAAGGATTGATGGATAGTACTGGTAAGGAAATCAAAGCAGCAGATTTGAAAACCTACTTTGATCAGAATGGTGTATATAAAGGTGGTTTATATTCCAAATTATCTACAGATGGTGCAGATGGTGGTACTGGCAAAAAGGGAGACCTTAAAGAAATCGGTGCGGATAGAATTGATGATTTTGTAACTGTCACAACCAAGACTGGCAAGAAAATTGATGCGCTGAACCTGTCTTTGCACGTCGGCGCAGACGGAGAAGCTAGCAATAAGATAGATCTTTCTATCAAATCTATGAGCGCACAGGGAATTGGAGTATCTGATCTGAAAGTAAATACTGCTGATAGTGCTACAGCAGCTATCGAAACCCTTAAGAATGCCATTCAGACTGTATCCACCCAGCGTTCTGCACTTGGTGCTGTTCAGAACAGACTTGAGCACACCATCAACAACCTGGACAACGTAGTTGAGAATACCACCAGCGCAGAGAGCCAGATCCGTGATACCGATATGGCTACTGAGATGGTTAAGTACTCCAACAACAACATCCTGGCTCAGGCAGGTCAGGCTATGCTGGCTCAGTCCAATCAGGCTAACCAGGGCGTACTGTCTCTGTTACAGTAAGCTTAAGCTGAGATCAGGTTGTTTCCTCAGAGGAACGAACCATATCTGTAAGAGTTATGTAAGAACCAAAGGGCAGTCCATGACGGACTGCCCTTTTTGGGTTCTTATAAGGCCTTTTGATCATCCAAAGATTTCCTTTCCAATTCCTTCGAAAAATTATCATAGTAATCCATGGCTGCCTGTGTAGAAATAGAAAGCTCAGCATCATATTCGAAAAAGTTCATATCAATGTGCCCCTTTTACATAATTTTTTGTGCTTTTGAGAATTCATTTTCAAATTCCTTTGAAAATTTTTCGTAATAGTCAATGGCAGATTGTGTAGGGATTGATAGTAGAGTCTCTAACTTGTGGATTGCATCCTCTTTTGACAAGTTAAAGTCCTTACATGACCGAACAATTTCTTTTGCTCTGCCTTCCTCTACGCCATCCTTATAAATAACTCTCTTTTCCGCCTCAGCGTCATACTCGAAAAACACCATATCAATAACCTCCTTCTTATTCTCAAGCAAAAATTCCTTCAAAATATCCCTCCTGATACATACATCCACGGCCTGAACGATAGCCTGCCGGTTTGGATACACCTTTGCCTGCTCACGGACTTCTGCGACAAACTGGGCGTACTCCTTTAAAATCTGGCAGGCATCCATCAGCTCGGAGTTGAACCCGAGATTGATATTGATTACCTGTACCTGTAATTCAAGCTGAGGAGTCTCTTCCTTATTCCGGTAGGCGCTGGACAGCTTCAGGGTGCTGTATTCCGGGAGAGGATCCGTCCCGTTATAAAACACTACGAAATGCGGAGTATCCAGCATCTGTAACTTGTTGGAATAAAGCAGGTCATCTGAGTTCATCTTTGAATATTCACTTGCCAGATACAGCAAAAAGCGATACGGCATATTGGGATTCAGGGTGGACTGGTGCTCAAAAAACCATAGATCAAAATCCACCACAAATGACAGGTCGTTCTGCAAGCTTAGGTAAACCGCATTTTCCAAAGTTGTAATATGCAGTAGCTCCGGATCTTCATAATGCGAGTGATTCAGCGCATTGTACAGCGAGAGCAGCTTCTCCTTGTCATGAAATATTTTCCGGAACACCAGATCCTTATAATTTCGCTTTCCGGAAGCAGGTATTGCCACAGCCACATTCCCCGGCGCAGCCGCTACCGCATTTCCATATGAAATTTCTTCCGCAACAAATTTTTTCCAGAATCTTGACACAGTATTCATCAAATATTCCTCCGAGAAATAGTTGCCGGTTATATTATTTTGTTTTAACCCCATAAATCTCCTTTCTGTTGCAAAATGAATGTAAAAATAAAATAAAACAATACAAAAAAACAAATATTTTCCATATAAAATAAATAATAAGGGAAAACTTTGACCACTGACGGATCTATAAGAATTTTTGAAAGAAGAAAAATTACTTCCAATACCACCATATCACAAGGTCCTTATAATGACAAGCAGAAAAATGTTACAATTATGCTGTTAAAACGAAAGAAAAATGTTACAGAACGCTTCTAAAGTTTTACTTTCCCGGCATTTTGGGGTAAGATAAGCAGTATAGGTTCGTAAAGACACAGAAAGAGAGGGTTACTATAGTGATGAGATTTCAGGACATGCCTTACGAGAGAATAGATTTTGCCAAAGTGCAGGAAGAGATGGGTGAGCTGATCCGGGAGCTGGATGCGGCGAAGAGCGGGGAGGAGCAGTTCGAGGTGCATCAGAAGTACTATGCGCTGACGGACCGTGTCATGACGCTGATGACGATCGCGAATATCCGCTTCGACATCGATACTTCCGATAAATTCTACGAGGAAGAGCATAAATACTACGATGAGCAGGGGCCGGTATTCAGCAATCTGGTGCTGGCTTATCAGAAGAAATTATATGAATCCCCCTACAGAGCTTATCTGGAGGAGAAGATCGGTCCGGTAGCGTTCAAGAATATGGAGCTGGCACAGAAGTCCATGAGCGAGGCGTTGATCCCGCTGATGCAGGAGGAGAATTCCCTGACTATGGAGTATGATAAGCTCATCGCCGGTGCGAAGATCGACTTTGACGGCAGGGAACTGAATCTGTCCCTGTTACGGCCCTATCTGGTGAATTCCGACCGCAATGTCCGCAGACAGGCATGGGAGAAGATGAGCGTGTTTTTCCTGGAAAATGAGGAAAAGTTGGACAGTATCTACGACAAACTGGTGAAGAACCGTACCGCACAGGCCAGAGCCATGGGTTACGAGAATTACCTGGAGCTGGGATATTACCGCATGAACCGCAACTGCTACGGCAAGGACGAGGTAGAAGCTTTCCGCAGGCAGATCAAGGAGTATTTCGTACCCTTTGCAGAGAAGCTGCATGACCGCAGAAGACAACGTCTGGGTCTGGAGAAGCTCAGTTATATCGATGAGCAGGTATATTTTAAGGACGGCAACCCGGCGCCCACCGGCACCCCGGAAGAGATCATGGCAGCAGGCCAGAAGATGTACCGTGAGCTGTCCCCGGAGACTGCGGAATTTTTTGATTTCATGATGGAGAACCAACTGTTTGACGTATTGGGCCGCAAGACCAAGAAAGCTGGCGGTTACATGACTTATCTGCCTCTGTACCATGCACCGTTTATCTTCGCTAACTTTAACGGTACCAGCGGTGATGTGGACGTCATCACGCATGAGTGTGGTCATGCGTTTCAGGGGTATCTCGCTTCACAGGATCCTATCAGAGAGCATGCGGATATCGGCATGGAGACTGCAGAGATCCATTCCATGTCCATGGAATTTTTCACGGAAAAGTGGATGAACCTGTTCTTCGGCAACAGAGCGCAGGATTACGTGGAAATGCATCTGGAGGATGCGGCTGCGTTTATTCCTTACGGCTGTATGGTGGATGAGTTCCAGCATATCGTCTATGAGCACCCGGAGCTGACCCCGGCCGAGAGAAAGCAGGCATGGAGCCGTCTGGAGCGGGAGTACAAGCCCCACCTGGATTACGAGGGAGATCCTTTCTTCGGACAGGGAGGCTTCTGGCAGAAGCAGCTGCACATTTACGACTACCCTCTGTATTATATCGATTATTGTCTGGCACAGACCTGCGCACTACAGTACAAGGTGAAGATGGATGCCGATTTTACAGAGGCGTGGAAGAGCTATCTGAAGCTGTGCAGGCTGTCCGCCAGTGATTTTTACACTAATATGATCAAAGAAGTCGGACTGGACAGTCCTTTTGAGCCCGGATGTGTGAAAAATATCGTGGAAAAACTTGAAAAATATGTGAAATAGCTTTCTTTTTCCGCAGAAATACGGTAAAATAAGGAGTCATTGGGACTTAAGACACCAGGAAGGAGACATGTAAGCAATGTCTAAGAATGAAAAAGTTACAGAAAATAAAGAACAAACAGAACAGAAGGTCATGACCAAATATGACCGTAAGGTACAGAAGCGTAAAGAGGAGAAGGAAAAGGAGAAAAAGGAAGAGCGCATCAGCACGGCCATCGGCATCGTAGTGCTTGTGGCTCTGGTATGTCTGGTAGCATCTTTCCCCATCCGTACCTATCTGGCAACTCATGAGACCTATGTGGTGGTCAATGGAGAAGCTGTAAACAAGGTAGAGTTCGATTACCAATACAACCTGACCAAGAACAATTATATCACCCAGTACGGCAGCTATCTGACATACTTCGGACTGGATACCAGCAAGGATCTGTCCACCCAGATGTATTCCGATACTCTGACCTGGCAGGACTATTTTGAGCAGAATGCTGTAGAGAGCCTGAAGCAGAATAAGGCGCTGATGGCAGAAGCCAAAGCAGCCGGCTTCACCTACGATACCACGGATGAATACAACACTTTCAAGGAGACCATCAAAACCTCCGCTGCATCCGCAGGCATCTCCGAGAAGGAATATGTACGTTCCATCTACGGAAGCTATGCAACCATGGGCCGTATCGAAGAATATGTGAAGAACGACATGGTAATGAACGCTTATTATCAGAAGCTGCAGGAGGATAATGCTCCCAGTGATGATGAGATCCAGAGCTATTATGAGGAAAATAAGGCAACCTACGATTCCGTAGACTATCGCCTGACGACCATTGAGGCAGAATTGCCTACAGAACCTACCGAACTGGCAGATCCCGTAGAGGAGACTGCTGCAACCACCGATACCACTGCAACAGACGGAACGGCAGCTACAGATGCAACAGCTTCCGACAGCACCGATACCGCTTACCAGCCTTCCGATGCTGAGATCGCCAAGGCAATGGAAGATGCGAAGGTACTGGCAGATGATGCGGAGAAGACCGTGGCAAAAGACGGCGAAGCACACGAGAATGAGAAGAAGTCTTCCGTGAACTACCTGATCTCCGACTGGCTGTTTGATGATGCCAGAAAGGCAGGAGACACCACCGTCATTACTAACGACAACAGCCATTGCTACTATGCCGTGGCATTTGAGAAGAGATATCTGGATGAGACTCCTTCCGCAGATGTACGTGTGATCATTCCCACCGAGGATAAGACCGGTGAAGAGATCCTGGAGGAGTGGAAGAGCGGTGCAGCTACCGAGGACAGCTTCGCAGAATTGTGCAAGAAGTATACACAGGATACTTCTGCAGCAGAAAACGGCGGTCTGTTCGAGCAGGTGACCAAGACTGGTATGACAGAGGAGCTGAGCAACTGGATCTTCGACAACAGCCGTCAGGCAGGAGATACCGTAGCCATCACTGTCAGTGACACCACCTATGTACTTTACTACATCGGACAGGATCAGCCCGAGTGGAAGATCAACATCAAGAATACGCTAGTATCCGATACAATGAGTCAGCATATGCAGGATATTACCGCAGATGTAACAGTAGAGGATCCCAAGGGTAAACTGAATTACCTGAAGGTGCAGGCAGAGGAATCCGCAGCCGCTGAGACCGCGACCGCAGAGACCCAGGAGATCACCGAGGAGCAGACTGCTGCTACCGAAGAGACCGCAACACAGGCACAGTAAAGCTTGCTCAGGAACAGAACATAGACAACAGACAAGTACCTGTTTCACTGCACAAGCAGAAGAGACAGGTACTGTTAGGTTATGAGCAAAAATAGTCGCAAAAGGGCGGGAAACATGATAATGTGACTCTGCCAGTTACGTGAGCTGAACAGAGAATAACTTTGAGAAAGGTATGAATAAACATGCAGGAAAAAGTTCTGGTACTGGATATTGACGGAACATTGACCAATTCAAAAAAAGAGATCACGGAAGCTACCAAACAGGGAATCTGGAATATTTTACAGCATGGTCACAAGGTGATCCTGGCTTCGGGTCGTCCCACCCCCGGCATGCGGAAATGCGAAGAGGAGCTGGAACTGAAAAAATACGGCGGATACCTACTGTCATTTAACGGAGCCCGTATCGTGGAGTGTAAGACAGGAGAAGTGGTCTATCAGAGAACACTGCCCCTGTCCATTGTGCCCGGATTGTACGAATTTGCCAAAGCGAATGGCTGCGGACTGATCACTTATCAGGGTCCTGGCGTCATCTCTGCGTTCGAGCCGGATGACTATGTGCAGCTGGAAGCCAGAATCAACGGAATTCCTATAAAGGTCGTTGACAATTTCGTCGAATATGTGAATTTCGATATTAATAAATGCCTGATGACAGCACCGGAAGAGATCGCACCGGAGCTGGAGAAACAGCTGCAGGAAAAATACAGCGATGTGGCAAGCATCTACCGTTCCGAACCCTATTTCATCGAGATCATGCCGAAAGATGTGAACAAAGCCACCTCTTTGGATCATATGCTGGAAGGCATGGGACTGACCAGAGAGAATGCGATCTGCTGCGGGGACGGTTACAACGACATCTCCATGATCGAATATGCGGGAACCGGCGTAGCAATGGGGAATGCCCAGCCGGCGGTCAAGGATGCGGCGGACTATATCACCGGCACCAACGATGAAGACGGACTGGTGGAAGTCATCGATAAGTTCATCATGAACCCGGAGCAGGCATAGCCTTTCTTAGAAACAAACAATAGACACAAAGCAGTAACAAGCGAAAACTCACAGAGCAATGAGCGTATGTGATTTTTGCAAAAGAGGATATATATGATTCAGATACAAATACCTGAAAAAGCGAAATATATCATAGAAACCATACAGAATGCCGGATTTGAAGCCTATGTGGTAGGCGGCTGCGTGCGGGATTCCATTCTGGGCAGATGCCCGGAGGACTGGGACATTACCACCTCGGCGAGACCGGAGCAGGTGAAAACGCTGTTCCGTCGCACCATCGACACCGGAATCCAGCATGGCACCGTAACCGTCATGCTGGACAAGGAAGGCTTTGAGGTTACGACCTACCGTGTGGATGGAAAATACGAAGACAGCCGACATCCCAAAGAAGTGACGTTTACTCCGAACCTGGAGGAGGACCTGAAACGCCGGGATTTTACCATCAATGCCATGGCTTATAATGAAACGGAAGGCCTGATCGACATTTTCGGCGGATTAAAAGACATCGAGGCGAAGCTGATCCGCTGTGTGGGCAACCCGGAGGAACGATTCGGAGAAGATGCCCTGCGCATCATGCGGGCGATCCGATTTTCCGCACAGCTGGGCTACGAGATCCACGAAGACACCGAGGCGGCAATCCGGAAGCTGGCACCGACCCTGCAGAAGATCAGTGCGGAGCGGATTCAGGTGGAACTGACTAAACTGTTGGTGTCCCCTCATCCCGACACCCTCAGAGAAGCTTATGACATGGGTGTCACCAAGGTGATCCTACCGGAATTCGATGCCATGATGGAGACACCGCAGAAGCACAAGCATCATAAATACAATGTGGGTGAGCATACATTACATGCACTTATGGAGATCGGGCCGGACAAGAATCTGCGTTATGCCATGCTGCTCCATGACATCGGCAAGCCGGCCACACTTACTGTGGATGAAGACGGAATCACTCATTTCTACGGACATCCGGCGGTGGGAGAAGAGATGGCGCGGAAGATTCTGCGGAGACTGCGATTTGATAATGATACCGTTGCGGTGGTCACCCGTCTGGTGAGATACCATGATTATGGCAATGATGTGATACCGGATCTGCGGATTGTCCGCCGGGCGGTGAATAAGATCGGGGAAGATATTTTCCCGTTGTTGTTCCCGGTGAAACGGGCAGATATTCTGGCACAGAGCGATTACCTGAGAACAGAAAAACTGGAGAATCTCGAACTCTGGAAGAAACTGTATCAGGAAATGCTGGAAAAGAAGCAGTGCGTCTCCCTGAAAACACTGGCGGTCACCGGCAGGGACCTGATCGACACCGGTATGAAACCGGGCAGAGAGCTGGGAGAGATGCTGCAACAGCTGCTGGAACTGGTATTGGAACATCCCGAGCAGAATACCAGAGAACAGCTGCTGGAAAAGGTAAAGGAACTGTCGGCAGACAAAGATTGAGCATACTTTACAGGCTTTCCTCATAAGATAGCGTAGGAACCGGAAAACGGTTAAGGACGTATCTTAGGAGGGATTGTAAGTGAATGACAGAGCAGTGGCACTGCTGGAGCAGTATGAGATAGAAGTATTGCGTACCCGAAAAGGAAGGGGAGCGATTCTGTGCGATACACAGCAGGGCTGCCTGATCTTCAAGGAATATACAGGACGCGAGGAACAGCTGCGTCTGCAGGAGCAGGTCCTGAAGCACCTGGAGGAACGGGGAACCGTTCCTGCGGAGCGATTGCTTGCCACAAAGGAAGGTGCGTTATCGGTGACAGACCGGGACGGTGTCAGATATATTCTGAAGACCTGGTGGGAAGGCCGAGAATGTAATATCCGTGACAGGGAAGAATGTATGGAAGCCATGCGGCTTCTGGCGAGACTGCACGGTGATCTGGAATTTACACCTGTATTTCCGGAGACGGAGGAGGCTTCGGCACCGGTCATAGAGAGATATCTCCCCAGCCGGGACTATGAAAAGCATAACCGGGAGCTCAAGAGAGCCCGCAGGTTCTTGAAACAGCGCAGCCAGAAGACCTGGTTCGAGATCCGGTTGTCTGCAGTGATTGATCCTTTTTTAGAGGAAGCAAGACAACTGTGTGAAGAATGGAAAGAGATCGAGCTGGCTGCCTCCGACAGCGGAGAGGAAGTACCGCTGTGTTTCTGCCACGGAGATTACCAATATCATAATATTCTGCGGCAGGACCGTGGATTTTTCCTGGTAAACTTCGAAAAATGTCAGGCAGACGGGCCGGTGAGAGACCTGTATCTGCTGTTGCGAAAGCTTTTGGAAAAAAGTGAATGGGATGCCGAATGGGGCAGAGTGCTTCTGGCGGCTTATGAAAGTGTCAGACCGTTAAAGCCCTATGAGAGACAGGATCTGGTCTACCGCCTGTCCTATCCTGAGAAATTGTGGAAGATCGTAAACTTTTATTATAATTCCGGCAAGGCCTGGATCCCGGAGAAGAATCAGGAGAAACTGGACCGCCTGTTGGAACAGGAAGCGGCCAGAAAGAAATTCCTGAAACTGCTGCAAAGATAAAAGCCGGGCAATGAACGGCAGACAACGGAAGAGACGTTGCGGCAGGATCGCAGCGTCAGAAGACAAAGGAGAAGCAAAACGTTGAAAAGATTCGAAGACAAAAAGTATTCGAAAACGAAACAGACAGTGGTAATCCTTTTGCTTGTGACAGCAATGTCATTTGCTGGATGCGGGCAGACAGAATCCTCCGGGACGGCGGCAACACCTGCGCCAACGGCACAGGCAGAGCGGATAGATACCGGCTTTGTTGTCACCAATCCGGACAGCTATGATTCCGCAGATACGGCGGTACTGGTGGATATCAATAATGTTGACAACACTGTCACACTGTTAAATTTGGATTTAGGCAAACGTTACACGCTGTCCATGGACGGAACAACGCGGTTCGCAGATAAATATGGAAAGGCAATTTCCCTGAGTCAGCTGCAGGAGGGGGACATCGTGGATGTGACTTTTTTGAAAAGTCAGAAGCATCTGACCTCCATGCAGCTGGCGCAGACAGCATGGCAGTATGACGATGTAGAGCACTACGAGATGAATACCGTACGGAATGAGGTGGCCATCGGGGAAGAGGTGTTCCAGTTGTCCAGGGATACCCAGTATTTTTCCCAGGGACACAGCATTGAAAAAATGGATCTGAATCCGGCGGATATCCTGACATTTCACGGCATTGACAGCACAGTGCTCAGCGTAACAGTGGAAAAAGGCCATGGATACCTCAGACTGGTCAACGATGAGAACTTTGTGGGTGGCTGGCTGGAAATCGGCCAGACACAGATCGTGCGGATCACAGAGGACATGCTGGTGACGGTGTCAGAGGGAAGCTATCAGGTAGATATCAGCTATAACGGCGGTGGTGGCACGAAAAATGTCGTAATCAACCGCAACGAGGAAACAACACTGGATATCGGTGATCTGGAAGTGGCAGAGGCACAGTACGGTATGGTGCTGTTTTCGCTGAATCCTTCCGATGCAGAATTGTATATCGATGGAAGTCAGGTGGATGCTTCCCAGCCGATCACGTTGGAATACGGTATTCACCAGATTATAGCAAAGGCGGACGGCTATAAGTCGCTTACACAGTATCTCAGGGTGGGACAGGAATCCGCGGGAGTGGATGTCCAGCTGGATAAGGCGGACTCTGACAGTGAAGACAGTACGGAAAGCAGCAGTTCTTCCAGCTCTTCCGCAACGGAATCTACCTCCACCGCAGATACGACTACGACCTATTACCGCGTGCATATTGATGCTCCGGAAAATGTGGAGGTATATCTGGACGGCAACTATGTGGGAATTTCCCCCTGCAGTTTTAAGAAGACCGCAGGAAGTCATGTGATCACCCTGCGAAAATCCGGTTATGAAACCAGAAGTTATACGGTACAGGTGGATGAAGAAGAAAAGGATGTATCCTACTCATTTGTAGACCTGACGGCCAGTTCTTCATCGACAGAATGATCCTTTCCGGGAGGGGAAGAAATGCCGTAAATATGCGGAAAAACCTTGACAAAAGGGATAAAAACAGATATATATATGTATAGACGTTTCAAAAGAACTATTTTCGAGCGTAAAATTAATAACGAAAACTCATTACAGGAGGAGTTCAATATGAACAAAACAGAATTAGTTGCAGCTATGGCTGATCAGGCAGGTCTTTCCAAGAAGGACGCAGAGAAGGCATTAAAGGCATTCACCGATGTTGTTGCTGAAGAGTTAAAGAAGGATGGTAAGGTTCAGTTAGTTGGCTTCGGTACTTTCGAAGTATCCAGCAGAGCAGCTAGAGAGGGTAGAAATCCTCAGAGCGGCGCACCTATGAAGATCGCTGCTTCCAAGGCTCCTAAGTTCAAGGCTGGTAAGGCATTAAAGGATATGCTGAACGCATAATAGAAGCTGAATTTTCAGAGACTCGATAGGACAACCTTTCGGGTCTCTTTTGTTTTTCAGAAACGGATGATCGTGAGGTTAAAAGCATGAGATTAGACAAATATTTGAAGGTATCCCGACTGATCAAGCGCCGTACTGTGGCTAATGAAGCCTGCGACAGCGGCAGAGTGCTGATCAATGATAAGCCGGCAAAGGCATCCGCCAATGTCAAAGAGGGAGATATCATTTCCATCTCTTTCGGCAACAAGGAAGTAAAAGTCGAGGTCCTGGATGTACAGGAGACCGTGAAAAAAGAAGAAGCCAAAGAACTTTTCCGTTATATATAATATCAGGTTCTCTATGTATAAATTTCCACATTTTCCCATACAATACATTGTAAGTCCGGTTCCGGAAGGAGCGGAGGATGGGAGGCTATGGAGAGAATGGAAGATTTAAACGCGACAGGACGTATGCATAAAGTGACCATGACCAACAGACGGACATGTACCGTGAATGGGGTAAATGACGTCCTTTCCTTTGATCTGCGGGAGATCCTGCTGGAGACGGAACAGGGGATGCTGATGATCCGTGGCAACGAGCTCCATGTGAACCGCCTGACATTAGACAAGGGGGAAGTGGATATTGACGGCCGGATCGACAGCCTTGTATATTCGGATACCGCAGCATCCGGAGAAAAACAGGAATCCTTCCTGGGCAGGCTGTTCCGCTGATGGATGAAAATGTTTTTCTGCTGCATTCCTTTCTGCTGGGTGTGGGGATCACTTTTCTGTATGATATTCTGCGGATCCTGCGAAGAGTGTTTGCTCACAGTACCAGCATGGTATCTCTGGAAGATCTGGCATTCTGGATCTACTGTGCGGGAAAGGTCTTTCTGCTGATGTTTCATGAAAGTAACGGGAACCTGCGATGGTTTGCTGTGCTGGGGGCATTGGCGGGAATGTACCTGTATCACAGGACAATCAGTCCCTTTTTTGTAAAGTATGTGGCACTGGGCCTGAATACTCTTCTGCACCCAATCCGGAAAGCCTTGCGGATAACGGGAAATTGGCTGAAAAAGCAGTTGACTATACTTAGGAAAATGCTTAAAATGTTCATTAAAAGGAGATGTGCGTATGGCAAGAAGAAAAGCAGCCTACCGCAAGAGACACCAGAACCGGTTCAGTATGTTCCTGGTGACCCTGGTCGTGTTGATGATCATGGTGGTCGTTGCGGTGCGGAGCGTGGAATTACAACAGAAGATTGCGGGCTATGATACCCAGATCGCAAGCCTTGGCGCGCAGATCGAAGCAGAGCAGACCAGAGCGGAACAGATCGAGGAATTCGGTAAGTACACTCAGACGAAAGCTTATGTGGAAGAGGTGGCGAAGGATAAGCTGGGACTGGTATACGAAGGTGAGATCCTTTTTCAGGAAGACAATTAAGCAGGGAAACTGTTTCTCAACAGTGAACCTGCTTTTTTTGTCGCAAAAAATGAAGTCTTTCCCTCCCTCGATTTGACAAAAGGAAGAGGAAAACTGCCCTATAATCGTGAAAACAGAAAGGGGAGGATGCCATGATCATAGGGAAAAAGGAGCAGGAACGGCTGGAGAGAGAACAGTGTGCACAGATCTCACTGCTGTGCAGACAGAAACTGATGGGATATGCGGAGAGTTTTGAGGAACTGGGGAAGAGCTTTCGGCAGGAGATACAGATTACAGGAGAGGACAGGCAGAATATTCTGGAAAAATGTATGCTGTGGCAGAGCAGACAGATCATGGGAGACCATCTGCAGGAAGTGGCCCGGATCATGGAACGGGTGGCAGGAGAGGAACTGGGGTATTGTCCGCTGGAAGAGAAAAAGAGGAAAAGCCTGGTACAGGCGCTCAAGAGTGAAGGGATCATCGCCAGAGACCTCTGCTATGTGGAGAAGGACGGCAGCAGCTCCGGGACAGAAGCAGGGATCAGTATGACACTGTCCACCGAAAAAAGGCACTATAAGGCGGCACAGGTGGCGGACATGCTGACGGTATTATTGGGAAAAAAGCTGCAGGTCTCTTCAGGAAGCCCTTATCTCGTGGAGCAGGAGCCGCATTGTTTTCTGTTCACAGAGGAACCGAAATACATAGCACTGACGGGGGTGAGCCGGGCGGTAAAAGAAGGGGAGAAAGTCTCGGGGGATCAGTATGCCACCATGGAATCGGAAAAAGGGAAGCTGATCCTGCTGTTGTCTGATGGGACAGGCTCCGGGGAGGATGCCAGCCGGGGCAGCGGCAGAGTCATGGATCTCATGGAAAAAATGCTGGAGGCGGGCTTCGGGACCGAGGCATCTGTGAATCTCCTGAATTCCGCGTTGTATGCGCAAAATGAAGAGGACGATCATCCTACGATAGACCTTTGCAGCCTGGATCTGTATACCGGCGAATGTGAGATCTGCAAGGTGGGCGGTGTTGCCACGTTCTGGAAGACCTCCGGAAGGGTTCTCTGTGTCGGCGGCGAAAGCCTGCCGTTAGGTATTTTTCAAAAAGTGCAGATAGAACGACAGATGTGTCAGATCCGGCCGGGAGATCTGCTGGTCATGATGACGGACGGGGTTCTGGATATGATGGAAGACGGGGAAGAGCGCATGGCACAGGTGCTGGAAGGGTTGCAGGAACAGAACCCGCAGGAGATCGCAGAGAAAATATTGTCCTATGCCATCTGTGCCTCAGAGGGACGGATTCGGGACGATATGACGGTATTTGTGCTCTGCCTGTGGGAAAACACGTGATGCCGCCTTGATTTTTCCTCATAATTAGGATAGAGTAAAAACATGAATACATGGATGGATACGCGAGAAAAAGTATTTGCATATATCAGAGAGCATCACATGCTGCAGGCCGGCGACCGTGTGGTAGCCGGTGTTTCTGGAGGGGCAGACTCGGTTTGCCTCTTATTTTTGTTGCTGGAATGGCAGAAGGAAGTACCTACAGACATTGCCGTAGTGCATGTGGATCACGGCATTCGCGCGGAGGCCGGAGAAGATGCCCGGTATGTGGAGCAGCTCTGCGAGGAGAGAGGAATCCCTTTTTTCCTGACCAGGGCAGAGGTAAGGAACAGAGCCCGCATGGAGAAAATCTCTGAGGAAGAAGCCGGGCGCAGAACGAGATATGAGGCGTTTGAAAAGGCGGCAAAGGAGTGGGGAGCCACGAAGATCGCAGTGGCCCACAACAGCAATGACCGCAGCGAGACCCAGCTGTTCCATTTGTTCCGGGGCAGTGGAATCCGGGGACTGGCCAGCATTTTGCCTGTGAGAGATCGGATTATACGACCGCTCCTATGTCTGGAACGGTGGGAGATCGAGAAGTTTTTACAACAGCGAGGAATTGTCTATTGCAAGGATGCCACCAATGAGGAGGATGACTACACCAGAAATCGTATTCGGCATCATATTTTGCCTTATGCGGAGCAGAATATTGTAAAGGGCTGTGTAGCGCATATGAATCAGACGGCGGAGCTGCTGGCGGAGACGGAGGACTATCTGGAACTGCAGACAAAAGAAGCAGCTGGCCGATGTATCCGGGCAACGGACGGTGACGGAGAGTCCGCAGAGACGGGGGACAGCCGGAACGCGGTGATCTGTATTGCTGTGGAGTCTTTTCTGTCGTTGCATCCTGTGATCCGTAAGCGCCTCTTGTATGAAGAAGTGAAGCAATTGTCTCCCGGGCAGAAAGACATCACTTACCAGCATATTCAGGAGCTGCTGACCTTGTTTACCAGGGAAGGCAACCGACAGATCTGTCTTCCGTTCGGCATCCGGGGTAGACGGCAATATGAGGAAGTCCTGCTGACAGTAGAGAGGACAGACAGGGAGCTTTTGGAGAAGACGGAAGTGGCTGAGAAATATCAACCAACTCTGCAGCTTCCCCCCGGACAGACAGGGACAGTGGAATGTGAAGTGGGAACGGTGGAATACTGTGTGTGTGACCTGGCCGCTGCCCATGAAAAAAACCAAGAAGTTCCCACAAATCAGTATACGAAATGGTTTGATTATGATAAAATAAAAAAATGTCCGGTGATACGGACAAGAAAGCCGGGTGATTATCTGACCATTGCTGACGGCAGAGGCGGGATGATCCATAAATCGCTGAAAAGTTATCTGGTCGATCAAAAGATCCCACAGGCGGAACGCGACAGACTGCCGATCCTGGCAGAGGGAGAGCATGTACTGTGGGTCGTGGGATACCGTATCAGCGAATATTATAAAGTAACGGAGAATACAAAACGTATTTTAAAGGTACAATTAATAAGAAAGGAGTTCGCTTAAAAGCGAAAGGACAAAAGAAAATGGCAGAGCATATCAGAGTACTGTTGACAGAAGAGGAAGTAGATAAGAGAATCCAGGAGATCGGTGAGCAGATCAGCAAGGATTATGCGGGTAAGCAGGTACACCTTGTATGTGTACTGAAGGGTGGCAGCTTTTTCATGTGTGAACTGGCAAAGCGTATCACTGTTCCCGTATCTCTGGACTTTATGTCCGTATCCAGCTATGGCAGCGATACCAAGTCCAGCGGTGTAGTCAAGATCGTGAAGGATCTGGACGAATCTCTGAAAGATAAGGAAGTTATTGTAGTAGAGGATATCGTGGACAGCGGAAGAACCCTGAGCTATCTGCTGGAGATGCTGAAGGACAGAGGTCCGGCTTCTTTACGTCTGTGCACCCTGTTGGACAAACCCGAGAGAAGAGTGATCGATGTCCATGTGGATTATACCGGATTTAATATTCCCGATGAGTTTGTAGTGGGCTATGGTCTGGATTATGATCAGAGATATCGTAATCTGCCTTACATCGGTGTGGTAGAATTCGATTAAGCGATACAAAGATGTAGGAGGCCCGTGAAGTTGAAACAAAACGGCAAAACAATCAATTCATATTTTATATTTATCATACTTCTGCTTCTGGTGATCTTCGGCCTCAACCTGTTGAACAACCGTACAGATGAATACACCAAGGCAGAGTTCATTGCGGATCTGGATGCCGGCAATGTATCGGAAGTCGTGGTGCAGCCCAACGGAGAAGCACCTACCGGATATCTGGAGATCCAGATGAAGAACGGTGTATCTCATAAGCTGTACGCAACGGACATTACAGAACTGGAGACCCTGGTACGTGAGTATGGGTTTGATCCGGTGGTCAATGACATTGAAAGGGAGAACTGGTTCCTGACCTATATGCTGCCGATGCTGGTCGTGCTGGCGGTGGGAATTTTCCTGTTCATGATGATGAATGCCCAACAGGCAGGTGGCGGTAACGGCAAGATGATGAACTTCGGCAAAAGCCGCGCCAAGATGACATTGGGTGACAAGAGTGTCACATTCGCTCAGGTGGCCGGTCTGAAAGAGGAAAAGGAAGAACTGGAGGAGATCGTCGATTTCCTGAAGGAGCCGGGAAAATACACCGGTGTCGGAGCCAGAATCCCCAAGGGTGTCCTGTTGGAGGGCCCTCCCGGAACCGGTAAGACCCTGTTGGCGAAAGCCGTGGCAGGCGAAGCCGGAGTACCTTTTTTCAGCATCTCCGGATCTGATTTCGTGGAAATGTTCGTCGGTGTGGGCGCTTCCCGTGTGCGTGACCTGTTTGAAGAAGCAAAGCATAATGCACCTTGTATCGTATTTATCGATGAGATCGATGCCGTGGCAAGACGGCGTGGTACCGGTATGGGCGGCGGACACGATGAGAGAGAGCAGACCCTGAACCAGTTACTGGTAGAAATGGACGGTTTCGGTGTCAACGAAGGCATTATCGTCATGGCAGCTACGAACCGTGTGGATATTCTCGATCCCGCGATCCTGCGTCCCGGACGATTTGACCGTAAGGTAGCGGTAGGGACTCCGGATGTGGGTGGCAGAGAAGAAATACTGAAGGTACATGCGAAGAATAAGCCCCTGGGAGATGATGTAAATTTACAGCAGCTTGCACAGACTACCGCAGGATTCACCGGAGCGGATCTGGAGAATCTGTTGAACGAGGCAGCGATCATCGCAGCGAAGGAGAATCGCTCCTTTATCGCAAATAAAGATGTTAAGAGGGCGTTTGTCAAAGTAGGAATCGGTGCAGAGAAGAAGAGCCGCATTATTTCCGACAAGGAGAAGAAGATTACGGCATATCACGAGGCAGGTCATGCGATCCTGTTCCATGTGCTGCCGGATGTGGGACCTGTCTACACCGTATCCATTATTCCTACCGGTGTGGGAGCCGCCGGTTATACCATGCCCCTGCCGGAAAAGGATGAGATGTTCGCCACCAAGAGCCGTATGCTCCAGGATATCATGGTATCTCTGGGAGGACGTATTGCGGAGGAGATCATCTTCGGAGATATTACCACCGGAGCATCCAGTGATATTAAGAAAGCCACCAAGACAGCCCGCCGTATGGTAACCCGTTACGGAATGTCTGATAATATCGGTGTCATCTGCTATGACGATGACGATGATGAAGTCTTCATCGGTAAGGATCTGGCACATGCCAAGGCGCACAGTGAGGAGATTTCCGGTGAGATCGATAAGGAAGTCAAGCACATCATAGATGACTGCTATACCAAAGCCAAGGATATTATCTTACAGCATGAGGATGTGCTGCATAGCTGTGCACAGCTGCTGTTGGAGAAGGAGAAGATCACCAGAGAAGAATTCGAGGGTCTTTTCGTATAGGAAAAGGTTTTCGCGGGAGTTTCGTGGAATTGGTAGTATTGTACAAACCGATTTTGTGAAAAATATACAAAAATGAATATTCACTTTTGTGATATTTGTGAATTTTGAGAATAGTCAAAAATAGGAGTGCATGCTATTATAATACTCGTAACCCCCCCAATACATTATATAGTTTTTTGCTATACCCCATAAGAAAGAAATACCTTCTCTAAAAAGGGCAGTCCTCCCAAGACTGTCCTTTTTACTGTCTAAAAATCGCTGAATAAAGAGGCGGGCAGTTGTCAGATGTAAGGAAAAAGGGTATAATAAATAGAGCTTTTGAGCTTGGGACATGTCATACTGCCGGAGCGCACAAGACAACAAAGCACTTTGGCAGAAGCAGTGTCATAATATAGATAGTAAGACATTAGTCTCAGAAAGGATAGATACTATGGATCTGGAGCGATTACGTCGAACAGAATATAATCAGCAGTATATTGCGGCCATGAGACCCGTATTTAACAGAAGAGCTCTTTTTACGGATACAAGTGCGGAGTATGTGATTCCGGAAGAGCCGGCCTGTTTTTCCGAAGTGACGATCCGCTTCCGGACCGCCAGAAATAATGTGGACAGAGTGTTCCTGGTATGCGGCGGACAGAAGCATCTTATGGTACGTGTGGAGAGCAAAAATGATTTTGACTATTATGCCTACGTAATGCGTCTGGATGATCAGAAGGTATCTTATTATTTTGAGGTGCAGACCGGCAGAATTACCGGCATCTTTGATATGCGGGGCCTGGTGCAGGAAGTTAATGAATATTATGATTTCATTATCATTCCCGGTTTCCACACCCCCGACTGGGCCAAGGGAGCGGTTATGTACCAGATCTATACGGATCGTTTCTGCAATGGAGATTCTTCCAATGATGTGTTGACCAATGAATATTGCTACATCGGAGAACCGGTACACCGCGTAGAGGACTGGGGACGTTATCCCGCACAGATGGATGTCCGTGAGTTCTACGGTGGAGACCTGCAGGGTGTGCTGGATAAGATGGACTACCTGCAGGATCTGGGAGTTGAGGTGATTTATTTTAATCCTCTGTTTGTCTCCCCTTCCAACCACAAATACGACATTCAGGATTATGATTATATTGATCCTCATATTGGAAAGATTGTCAGTGATGAAGGGGATCTGCTTCCCGACGGACAGCGGGAGAACCGTTTCGCTTCCCGTTACATCGACCGTGTGACTAACAAGGCGAATCTGGAAGCCAGCAACGAGCTGTTTGCTCAGGTGGTGGCAGAGGCACACCGCAGAGGCATGAGAGTCATTCTGGATGGCGTGTTCAATCACTGTGGTTCCTTTAATAAATGGATGGACAGAGAGCGCATCTATGAGAATGCGGAAGGATATGACAAGGGTGCCTATGTCAGTGCTGACAGCCCTTATCGGAATTACTTTGATTTCCACAATCAGGCAGCATGGCCCTATAACAATTCCTATGACGGATGGTGGGGACATGACACACTGCCGAAGCTGAACTACGAGGGATCCCAGGAACTGATGGACTATGTCCTTCATGTAGCGAAAAAATGGGTATCTCCGCCCTACAATGTGGATGGATGGAGACTGGATGTGGCAGCTGATCTGGGTCACAGTCAGGAATTCAACCATCATTTCTGGCAGGAATTCCGGAAAGCGGTAAAAGAGGCCAATCCGGAAGCCATTATTCTGGCAGAGCATTACGGCAACACCAGAGACTGGTTACAGGGAAATGAATGGGATACCGTTATGAACTACGATGCATTCATGGAGCCCGTGACCTGGTTCCTCACCGGTATGGAGAAACACAGTGATGACTACCGGGAGGATTTGCTCGGCAATTCCGAGAGCTTCTGGGGAGCCATGCGGCATCATACCTCCAGTTTCTCCATGCCCAGCTGGCAGGTGGCAATGAATGAACTGTCCAACCATGACCATTCCCGTTTCCTGACGAGAACAAATCATAAGGTGGGACGTACCAATACACTGGGACCCCAGGCTGCGGAACAGGGTATCAATAAGGCAGTCTTCCGGGAAGGCGTTGTGATCCAGATGACATGGACGGGTGCTCCTACAATCTATTATGGAGATGAGGCCGGTGTCTGTGGTTTCACAGATCCTGACAACCGCAGAACGTATCCCTGGGGACATGAGGATCAGGTGCTGCTGGCATTTCATAAGGACATTATCCGCCTGCGTCGTGAAAATGAAGAGTTGCGCAGCGGATCTTTGAAAATGTTGGAAAGCGATTATAATTTTATTTCCTATGGTCGTTTTAACCGGAAAGGTCAGTGTGCGGTTCTGATCAATAACAATAATCATCCGATCACCAAGGAAATCCATGTGTGGGAGATCGGTACGCCCAAGACCGGTAAGATGAAAGTGATCTTACAGTCCAGAGATGACGGTTATTGCATGGAAGGCGCGGAATATGAGATCAAGGCAGGCAAGATCCTGATCGAGATGCCCCAGACATCCGCAACCATTTTGAAATTTATAGAAGAATAAATATATGTAACTATTCAGAACACCATTCGCAAAACCGCCTCTGCGAGACTTCCTTTTTGCTCATGGTGGTTACTTTGCCCTATAAATAGTTACAAATACAAAAGACAGAGAGGATATTCGATGTTCACCATCATTATTACCCTGCTGTTGCCGCTGGTATCCATTGGGATCTGGCGGCAATCTATTTTAAAAAATAACAAAAAAAGCGGACAGTCTGTCACGATCGGGAAGGGAGAATATGTCCTTCGTTATCTCACCTGCCTGCTCTGTATGCTGGTCATTCCCTGGATCCTGTTGTCGCTGACCGGCAATGACGGCAATACGATCTTGAGAAAGCTGTTGGAATCCAGAGAATATGCAGTGAAAGTTCTATGCCTGGAGATCAGCATGATGCTGGTCTATGCCATTGCAGAATTGTTCGTGGAAGAAGCGAAAGCCGGAAAGCATGAGAAGATCCGGAGCGTCCTGAGTAAGATTACCGATAGCAAGGCGTGGAGCGTATTTCGCAAATACATAGGACCGATGGCAGTACTGGCATTGACAGTGCTGGTAGTGTGTCTGAACTTCAGTATGATGTCCGACCGTGTGCTGTGGGGGGATGAGGCGTTTTCTGCGAATACGGCCCACAAGGATGTGGATGGCATTTTGCAGGTATTGTATTACTGGGACAATCATCCGCCACTGTATTATTACTGGCTGAAATTATTCGGGACCCTGTTCGGATATAAGGTACCGGTATTCCATCTGGCCTCTCTGGTGCCCTTCGTGATCGGAATCGTACTGGCACTGACCGTTGTGCGGAAACATTTCGGGCTGCTTCCGGCAACATTTTTTGTGATGATCTCCGGTCTGGGACAGGCATGTCTGGAGTACAATCTGGAAGTCCGCATGTATGCGCTGGCTTTCCTGTGTGTAATGGGTTGCTTCTATTGTTCCTACAGAGTCATTGCTGACGGCAACAGGAAGACCTGGGCAGGCATGGTGCTGTGGGCACTGGCAGCAGCGTATTCTCACTATTATGCACTGGTGGCTGTGGGAATCATGATGTTTTTCACCGGAGTGGCCGTATGGATCAAATACCGTGGGAAAACATGGATAAAGGGTGTTCTGGCCATCGTAGCATTTTTCATAGGTTATGCACCCTGGCTATATTTCTTCTATGCCGGCTTGAAAAATGTCAGCAGAGGCTGGTGGATGACAGAGATCCTGGGACTGGACCAGAGTCTGGAGATCGTTATGGGCGGCAGAGGGATGAATGGTATCGTATTCCCGCTGGTGATTCTGTTTCTGGTGGTGACCCTGGCAGTGGATTCTTCTGTATTCTCTGTGGAAAAAGACGGAGTACATATGCAGAAGCCTTCTGTGAGAAACTGGTCTGACAAGACATATGCCATGGCAGTGGGAGCCTGCACAATCCTTGGAACTTTGGCATTTGCTTATTTGTTAAGTGTTGTTATGGCGCCGATGCTGGCACAGAGATATCTGTATCCGCTAAGTGCGGTCGCGATTGTAATGCTGGTGATCGGCAGCAGCAGAGTGCTGGAACTGGCTGCAGAGCTAGAGAAGAAGTCCTGGAAGGGCCTGGAGGCTGTAAACAGAATTGTGCTGGCGGTATTGCTGGTAGTATTATTCGGCCTGGGAATTCAGAACTATCGGGAATGCTATGACAGCTATGAACAGCAGAAGGTGGAGACCGAAAAAACACTGGATCTGATCGGTACACCCGATGAGGATGTAAATATGGTCACGAATGGTGTAAAACATCTGGGTTGGACCGTGCTGTATTATTACTATCCGGATAATGAAATCGTGAACGGAGATTACAACCAGGCGGATTCCGACAGGTTCTGGTATTTTACACCGAATGAACTTGGCGCAGATGTCATCGCCGGATTGCAGCAGGATGGATATCAAGTGACCGATTATGGACTGATGCAACTGTCGCAGTATCCTTTCTATTTATACTATATTGAAGCAGTTCAGCCTGCGCCATTCGCAAAGTTGCGTTAGCACGCTTTTTCGTCACTTCGTGACTACTTTTGCTCATAGATTGGCGCTCTGCTCATAGGATGACAGAATTGACGCTTTGTGTGCAAGCACCCAATCGTCGCTTCTGTCATCCTATGGCTGAACTTTTACACTAAAATAATAAAAACATCTTGCAATTTGTGTGAACATATGCTACAATTTCACATTGTTAAGGCACTTTGCCTGACATGGATGGATTCCCGAGTGGCCAAAGGGGACAGACTGTAAATCTGCTGCAATTTGCTTCGGTGGTTCGAATCCACCTCCATCCATTTGCGTTGATGAGCTCAATGGAACAGTGCTTAGCGCGTAAGTCCATGCAGTAGAGTATAACGCAATGCGTCCGCTGGTGTGGCGGAATAGGCAGACGCAAGGGACTTAAAATCCCTCGGGGGCAACCCCGTGCCGGTTCAAGTCCGGCCACCAGCATTCCTCAAATCCATAAAAATTGTGGATTTGAGGATTTTTTTTAGGGTGACTATTGGGTGATCTGCCCTAAAGCTATGCGCACCTTTTCTAAATAATCTGGTTTTGCAAATTTTTAAAAGTTTTTTCTGCATTCATTCGGTTATAGATTCAAATATATAAATAATCACGTCTTTGGAATATTCACCACACATTTTTCAGAGAAATTTAATTGCAGTAGAAAATGCAACATGATAATATAAAGACAGGAAGAGGGGAAACAATGGCAGAAGATAAAAACAGCAAGGTTACGCAGAATCAGGACAGGATCAACAAGCTGATCGATGGACTTACTTTATTCGATGATGACCTGATGAGCCGGGTATTTGATAAGAATATAGAAGCAACGGAGCTATTGCTTAGAATTATTTTGGAGAGAAAGATCAAGGTTATCAGTGTAATCGGACAGGAAGAAATGAAAAGCGCTGCAGTCGGGGGACGTAATATCACACTTGATGTACATGCACTGGATGAAAACGGAGAGAAAATGGACATTGAGGTACAGGGAAACTCCGAAGGTGCTCACATAAGGAGAGCAAGATACCATAGCAGTGTCCTTGATTCCCGAATGTTAAAAGAAGGTCAGGAATTTAAGGAAATCAAGGATTCTTATGTAATCTTTATTTATAAGCGTGACAAATTTCAAGAGGGTTTGCCATTGTACCATATTGACCGATATGTAAGAGAGACCGGGAAACTATTTGAGGATGGCTCACATATAATATATGTAAACGGCAACTATAAGGGTGATGATGAAATCGGATATCTTATGCAGGACTTTCATCAGACAGACCCTGATAATATGCATTACAAAGAACTGTCACAGGGAGTAAGACATTTCAAAGAAGTAGAGGAAGGACGTGATACCATGTGTGAAGCAGTACAGGAATATGCAAAGGAATACGCAAATGAATATGCAAATGAAAAGCAGGCAGCTAATGTGAAAAACCTTATGGAAAGTGCTGGTTTTACAATGGAACGAGCATTAGATTCTTTAAAAATCCAGGGTGAAGAAAGAGAAGCAATTATCCAGTTGTTGCAGAAGTAGTAATAAGATAAAGCTTAAATGTATTGTTGATAGCCATTCCTAATATTGAATAAGTTACTGTTAGATAATTTGCTAAACAATGAAAAGTGGCAGAAACAAAGCTGCCGCTTTTTTGTTTATATGGATATATGCTCAGGTGTAAAGCAAGTATTGGTGTTTTGGAGTAAATGACAGAAAAAAGATCTCATGATAATATGTAAAATAGTAGAAAGTTAAGGGGAGATGTGAAATGATCTATATTACCGGAGACTGCCATGGAAACTTTGAAAGATTCAATACCGATATTTTCCCTGAGCAACTGGAGATGAATAAAGAAGACTATGTAATTATATGTGGAGATTTTGGTGGAATCTGGGATAAAAGCGGTGACAGCAAAAAAGAAGCAATGATATTGAATCAGCTCGAATGTAAGTCATATACAACATTATTTGTTGATGGTAATCATGAAAATTTTGACAGACTGTCCGATTATCCGGTAGACACCTGGAATGGAGGTAAAGTACATAAAATCAGACCTTCTGTGATACATCTTATGAGAGGACAGATTTTTGAGATTGATGGTAAAAGTATATTTACCTTCGGCGGTGCAAGCAGTCATGACATAACCGGTGGAATTTTGGATCCGATGGATCCGAAGTATGGCAAAAAGAAAAAGCAATTAAATCGGGATAAAGTGCCTTATCGCATAAACCATGTGAGCTGGTGGGAGGAAGAACTTCCGTCAGAAGAAGAGATGATGGAAGGCTGTAGGAACCTTGAAAAACATGATAATACAGTGGATTATATCGTGACGCATTGCTGTGCATCCAGCACACAGTTATTACTTGGGGGTACAGCATTCAAACCTGACAGAGAAACAGACTACTTTGAAAAGATTCTTCATAAAGTAAAATTTAAGAAATGGTTTTTCGGTCATTATCATAACAATAGAAATGTGAGTGACAGAGAAATCCTATTATATGAGCAGATAATAAGAATTTTGTAGAAGGAAAGTTTTTAGCTAAACAGAACAATTATGTTCATAAAAACAATTTAAATTCTGAGGTGATAATTGTGGAGCAGAAAGATTTGATTTTCCTTTTTATATTCGTTCTTTTGTGTTTTGTATTATTACTCGTTGTCATGACAATTATGCGAAATCCGTTTCAATTTCCATACATGACAATTTATATTGATATTTCAGGCAAACGAAATGTGAAAGCCGAAGATTATATTGACCGCTATTTGATCAACAATAAATTTGATTTTATAAAATTACATGAGGAGAAAATAAAAAAATGGAAGAAGGATTGTAATTATACAATACGAAGTTCCATGTTGGAGGAATACAGACAAAAGCAATATAACAAAATTTTGGACGAAGGGAAAACGTATCAGTTTATATTTCAGAGACTGCAAACTCGGTATTATCAGAGGAATTATACAAAAACAGCTTACAAAATCATGAATGAAGATAAAATGTTTTGCTGTAGTTATGATTATCTTCTTGATAGATATCGAAAACTGTCAATGATAGAATTGGCTTGTCCACTATCAGAATATGAATCTAAAAATCAGAGAAAGTTAATGACGAAAGAGTTGCGGAGGCAGATTATGATTCGCGATGATTATACCTGCCAGATTTGTGGAAAATATATGCCAGATGAAGTAGGGTTACAGATAGATCATATCATTCCTGTATCCAAAGGAGGAAAAACAATTCCATCAAATTTACAGACACTGTGTTCTAAATGTAATGGTAAAAAAGCAAATAAATTATAACGGTGTGTCCTTGAAGGGATTGCCTTTGTACCATATCGACCGATATGTAAGAGAGACGGGGAAACTTTTTGAGGACGGATCACATATAATTTATGTAAACGGCAACTATAAGGGCGATGATGAAATCGGACATCTTATGCAGGACTTTCATCAGACAGACCCTGATAATATGCATTACAAAGAACTGTCACAGGAAATAAGACATTTCAAAGAAGTAGAGGAAGGGTTCCGGATGTCCGGGTGGACATCCGTTTAGAATCGACCGGAGTGGAACGGAGATCTTGATACCATGTGTGAAGCAGTACAAAAATATGCAAAGGAATGTGTAAATGAAAAGCAGGCGGCAAATGTGAAAAACATTATGGAAGATACTGGATTTACCGTGAAACAAGCATTAGACGAGGCAGATTGGCTTGCAGAAGATAGTAACGAAAGAATGACACATGAAGAAGTGTTTCGCACGCTGAAGAGCAGAGTAACAATTCCTTTTACACTTCATGGAATAGAAGAAAATCTCACCGTAGAATATACGCAAGGTACAGATCCCAGGGAAATTGGCTATGATGCCCTTCAGGGATTTCCGATAGATAAAATATGTTGCACAGGTTATCCGGTAATGCATGGTTACTTTGAACATATGAATGCGACCGGTTATCGGAGATCCTGTGGGTTCATTCAATTCGTGGAAAGAATTGAAAATTATGGGGAAAACAGAGAGCTTTCCGTAGATGTCAGTGATGAAAATCTGGAAAAAGGGAATCCATATTTTGCGTATGGTTATCCGGCAGAAATATTTGATGCTCCCTGTTGTAATTTGGCTGGGTGTAGACACTTGAAATGGACAGCTTATACCTATCTAGTAGATCTGCCCTCTCGAATGAATAGCAATAAACTGAAATTCCTGGGCGGATACTCCTGGGGATATGAAGAGGATGAGAACGGTCCACAGAGATTACTACCGCTAGAGATATTGACGGAAAATGACTGGGAAAAGCATGCAACGGAAAAAGGAATATTAAAGGTGTTCCCAATATAGGGAGGCTGTACTGTTAAGTTATGAAGAATAGATATAAACGAAAATTGATATTCGTTATTGCAATTTTAAGTTTAAGCTTAGTATGCTGTAAAAGTAAAACAGAGCCAATTAATAATATTGCATCATGGACACTGGATGATGGTTGGACAATAAATGGAAAGGATGAAATATGGTATTTTGGATTTTCTAAGAATAAAGTTTTGTTTTGCGCAAAACTGTTGGATGAAAATGCGGAATCAGAATTTGAAACGACAATGAGAACGCTCAAATTAAATAATGATTAAAGTTCAGATACGCATGATACGAATTACGAAGAAGGTTATTTTGACCGGAAAACTTGTTGTTGAAGGAACGTCGTATGTGTTTGAGTTCAAGACATTTGAAGTTAAAATTCCGGTTGATGAGGAATATCCAGATATTTTGGACTATATGGATTCCATAGAGGTTACTGATTATAGTAAGAATAATTTCCCCGAGATTGGCAGTCGGAAAATAGTGACAAAAAATCACTGGAAAAATGACCATATAAAAACAGCAGATCCCGCCAGATCTGCTGTTTTTCTCTGTGTATATGAGCGTGAAAAACACACTTCTATCATAAAATAAAGGATACTTCGTTACTTAGAACTTTTCAGCGAAGCTCTTGTAATACTCGTCAAAAAACTCGTTAACCTTTTCCATAATCTTCTTCATAATATTCACCCTTAACCTTTCCAAGACAAATGAACTGTTGACTTTGTTGTTACGCTTAAGGGGTCAGGCCTGACTTCCTTTTGATGATTATAATTTACCATATTGCGCTTATAATGTGAAATACATATAATAGAAGTATAATAATACCTAAAAGGTATAATAAAAGAAAATACAACATGTTACAAAATAGAAAGATTAAGTTGGTTTTTGGAAAAAGCATGGAAGGAGGATGCTGGGAAGATGGAATTGCGGCATATCCGGTATTTCAAGGCAGTGGCGGAGGAGAAAAGTTTCACGAAAGCCGCGGAGCAGCTGGCGATTGCGCAGCCGCCCCTGAGCCGTCAGATTCAGGATCTGGAAGCGGAACTGGGGACGACACTGTTCGTCAGAACCCCTCATAAGGTGACCCTGACAGAAGAAGGGGAACTTTTTTTACAGTATGCGAATCAGATTCTGGATCTGGTGAACCGGTCGGAAGAGGATGTGCGGGAGCGCAAGGAAGGATTGCAGGGAACCTTATATATCGCGTCGGTAGAGGGCTGCGGTCCCAGGCTGTTTGCCGAGTGGATCGCCGGATTTCAGCAGAGACACCCACATGTACAATACAACCTATGGAATGGAAACACGGATGACGTGAATACACGCGTGACGAAGGGGCTGTGTGAAATCGCGATGATCACAGCGCCATATAATACCGAGGAATTCCATGTGCTTCCGGTCTATGAGGAGCCATGGGTGGCGGTGATTCCGAAGGGGCACCCTCTGTATGCGGAGGAAAACGATCCGGTGAAGCCGGCGGAATTATTGCCTTATGACCTGTTGATTCCCTCCAGAGAATCCAGAAAAGGTGAAATCGATAAATGGTTCGAGGGAACGGGGCATGCACCGGTGATCCGGGGGCGCATCGCTCATATGATGAATGCTTATGAGCTGAGTCTGCACGGAGTCGGGATCTCCATTTATCCGGCATCCATTTCTTCCCTGATCCGGGACAAGGATGTCTGTGTGCGGGAAGTGGAGCATCCCGATGCCCATGCGTCCTATGCACTGATCTGGAATAAAAATCATACCCTGTCCCATGTGGCTGAAGAATTTATTGCTTATGTAAAAGAAGAATCCGGACAGCAGGTGTACTATGCCTGAATTAACGCAACCGATACGTCATTCACATTTGTGCCGGTAGCTCCTGCCTTGTCAAAAGAAAGGAAAGCCCTTATACTTGGAAGCAGGAGGAAAATACGATGAACATTACAGTATATCTGGGAGCAAATGAAGGAAATGATCCTTCTCTTAGAAAAGCGGTGCGTGAGCTGGGAACCTGGATCGGTGAAAGCGGTAACCGCCTGGTGTACGGTGGATCCAAATCCGGTCTTATGGGAGAGATCGCGGAGAGCGTATTACAGGCAGGCGGCGAGGTGACCGGCGTGGAACCGCAGTTTTTCATTGATATGGAATACCAGTATGATGCCATTACGGAGCTGATCGTCACGAAGGATATGACAGAACGCAAGACGAAAATGATCGAACTGGGAGATGTATTTATTGCCTTTCCCGGCGGAACCGGAACGTTGGAAGAAATCGCGGAGGTGATGTCCAAGGTGTCACTGAAGCATCTGGAGGCACCCTGCATCCTCTATAACCTTAACGGCTATTATGACAGCCTGAAAGCACTGTTATCACATATGACGGAGCTGGGATTGTCCTCCCCGGAGAGACAGGAAGGCATTTATTTTGCCAGGGATCTGTCGGAAATCCGCAAGATCATAGAAAATCAGCGGAGCAATGCAACGATCACTCCGCCGGAAAATACACACGGTATAGGAAATCAGCTAGGCTAACAGGTGAAAACACATAACTGCAATGCCCAGCACCACCAGGATCACACCGGTGACACGGTTCAGGGTCCTGGGGGTTGCCTTGTTGGCGAACAGTGCAGCAATCCGCGCCCAGATCAGGGTAAATACAACGCACAGGATCCATACTGTCCAGTCGGGCATGCCGCCGATGGCAAAATGGGAGGCAGCGCCGGTAAATGCGGTAAATGCCATGATGAAGACGCTGGTTCCTACAGCGGTCTTCAGTTCATAACCCAGGACAGAAGTCAGGATCAGCAGCATCATCATACCGCCGCCGGCGCCGACGAAACCGCAGATGAAGCCGATCATCATGCCGCATACCAGAGACTGGAGGGCTCTTTTCTTTGCGGAGACGCCCTGCATGGCTTCCTTGGTGGTCATTACGGGACGGACAATGAATTTGATACCTAACAGGAAAGTCATGAACACGGAGAAATTCCCCATGGTAGCGGAAGGTACCAGGCTGGATACGTAGCTGCCTACGACGGTAAATGCCAGTACACTTCCCATCATGATCAGGCCGTTTTTGATATCAATGTTTTTATTTTTTGCATAGGTATATGCGGACACTGCGCTGGCCAGCACATCTGAGGAAAGAGCAATGCCTACCGCCAGATACGGATCCATACCTAAGAAGGTGATCAGCATGGGACTGATAACGGCCGCAGCACTCATTCCGGCGAAACCGGTGCCCAGGCCGGCTCCCATGCCGGCGAAAAAGGTGACAAGAATAGTGATCAGGATCTGCATTTATTTATCTCCTTTCAGGATATTGTCCATATTTTCTTCCATGACATGAAGCATGTGGAAAAAGATTTCTTTGCTTGCATCATCAGTGCCATCGAGCAGAGTATCTTTGAAAATGCCCTGTATCATGCGGCCCTTTTCGATGACATCCCGCGCCTTTTCCGTGCAGAACAGCAGTGTCTTGCGGCGGTCATCGGGAGCTTCTCTGCGTTCCAGATAGCCCTCCCGTACCAGTTTGTCTACATTGACGGATACGAGGTTCGCTTTGATCTTGCGGATCTCGACAACATCACTGGCGGTCCGGTACTCGGGATTGTTGCCGAAGAACATGAGAATGTCAAAAGCTGTCTGCGGAAGCTTTAATTGCTGACATAGAGGCTTGCACATGGTGTTGTAAGCCAGATTGAATTTTTGCACGAATTCAATATCGGTATTCATTCGAAGGCTTCCTTTCTTAGCATTATGGTATTATGCGTACATAATAGCTACAAAGAGTAAATCGGTGATATTACAAAAGTGAATAATTCAAATTTGAAATAATTGCTATATCGCATAGTATTACAGATAGTTTTTGAAGTCAAGCATAAGATGTTTTATTTCATAAAAAATTTATATAAATTATACTATCGTAAACATCATTTCGATATGTTATAATTTATTTGATGCAAGGGTCAAAAGGTCTAAGCCCACATGAGCTTGCTCATAAGTGGGTGAAAGACCTTAGGACCCGCCCCGATATGAGCATAAAAGTGGGATGATAATCCCACGATATGCGAATAGAGGATAGGGTGCTATGGGCCAGTGGCACATGTTTAGCACGGACCGAAGCGGAGCGGAGAAGTGAGAGTGCGTAGCACGGAGCAATCCGTAGGCATCAAAGTTGGGGGCTTTTGACCCTGACATCATTTACATTAGGGTGCATACAGAGGCTGTGGGCATACAGAAGAAAGTGCCGGGAGGAGACATGAGTATTAATAAATATGACGAACAGAAATTCTGGGAGGAAGTGGATATCCTGTTCCCGGATATTGTAAAAGCCATTACTTCTCTGGCGAAAAAATCCTACATATCCATAACCAACCTGCGGAACGGCGTGACATGGTGGTCCGAGAAGGCGATGGAATATTTTGGTATGCAGGAGAACTATACCATCCGCGGACAAGAAAAATCAAAAAGATCGATTCATCCGGATGATCTGGAGGATTTCCGGAGGGGATTCCAGGAGAGAGTTGCGGGAAAAAATATGGACGAGCCCTGGGAATACCGGGTGCGGGACGGAAGTACCTACAACCGGATCAGTGCCAGGGCGAGAATGCTGAATGATAAGGATGGAAAGCCTTTTGTGATCGTAATACGATATAACAACTACGGTATTTCCGACGAGGTGGATGCAACCACCGGATTGCATACGGAACCGGCGCTGGATCGGGAGATCAGGGAATTCCTGGAGGAAAGCGGACAGGGGACTCTGCTGAAGATCGGACTGGATCAGTTCAGTCATATCAATGTTATGTACGGTGCAGCTTTTTCGGATAAGATTCTGAACTGTGCGGCACAGGAGCTGTTGCGCCTGTTAAAGGGAAAAGGATATGTATACCGGCTCTCCGGTGCGAAATTTGTGATCAGCTTTAAAAAGGTATCCAAAGAGGAGCTGCAGCAGATATACGATGAGATTGTAGAAGTTTTCGAAAATACAGAGGTGGAGGGGAAAAAGATCCCTCTGAAGGTATCTGCCGGTGCAATATTTATGGAACCTTATATGAAGGAGACAAATGCGGTCCGCAGCCGTCTGACCTACGCGTTGAACCATTCCCGGCTTGAGCATCATGGAGAGCTGGTGATTTTTAATGATGAGATCTGTGGCAGTGACGAGAACCAGTTTGAACTGATCGGTGTGATCCATCAGTGTGCTACTCATAACTTTGAAGGCTTCCGGATGTTCTATCAGCCGATTGCTGATACGAAGACCGGCAAGATCCGGGGAATGGAAGCGCTACTCCGTTGGGAACTGGAACCTTACGGGATGGTGTCCCCCGGTGTGTTCATGGAATGGCTGGAACAGGATCCCTGTATTTTTGATCTGGGGAACTGGATCCTTCGGACAGCACTTACGGATGTACAGAAGCTTCGCAAGGAGACGGAAGGCTTTTTCGTTAATGTCAATGTGGCGGCGGCACAGCTGGAGCGCAGAGAGTTCCGCAGTGCGGTTATGAATATTTTAAAAGAGACCGGTGCAAAACCGGAAGAGCTTTGCCTTGAATTGACAGAACGATGCAGAGATCTGGATATTCAATTTCTGCGCAGGGAGGTAGAATTTTTCCATTCCCAGGGGATCAAGATTGCACTGGATGACTTCGGCACAGGCAACAGTTCCTTAAGTCTGGCACTGGAGCTGCCCTTTGATGAACTGAAGGTAGATATGAGCTTCATCCGTGATATTAAACAAAAACCGCAGAATCAGGCCATGGTGCAGTCTATCGTGGATTATGCCAGGAGGACAAACACCGAGACCTGTATTGAGGGTATTGAGAATAAGGAAGTCAGCGACTATATTGAGCAGTTTGGGTCTACCTGGCAGCAGGGATACTACTATTCCAAGCCGGTACCTATCGAACAGTTCGAGGAAGTGCTGCGCAAGAAAGCAACTGAAAAAGAATAAATAGCTATTCTCGAATAGCATTGGGCGCTACACCGTATTTTTTCTTGAATGCGCGGCGGAAGCTGGTCAGATTATTATAGCCTACAGCTACATATAAGTCTGTTATTTTAATATTCGTTGTTTCCAACAGGTGTTTTGCCTGCGTCATGCGGACCTGTTCCAGATACGTAGAGAAGTTTACGCCAACTGTTTTTTTGAAAAGGAAGGAGAAGTAACTCTCGGAGATGTGGAACAGGTCCGATATTCTGCTTAAACATAGGGATGGATCCCCATAATGCTCATCAATATAAGTCTGAATGCGCACGATCAGCTGGTTGTCGTTTTCCGGTTGCTTGTTTTTTTCACATAATTCCAGAGCAATCTGCTCGTAATTTTCCAGGGTTGAATCTTCGGACAGACCGGCTAAGCTTGAATCATCGTAAGAGATATCATTATCTCGCACTACTTTCAACAATGTGATTTCAATGTTTTCTAAAAGCCAGTTTACTTGCTTGGAATTCAGCTTTCGTTTCTTGAAATTTTCATCTTTAATAAAATTAAAAATCGCCTTTGTCTGTTTGAAGTTACCGGATTTTACAAAATTATACAGCTGTTCCGCAACCTCATTAGGATAAAAGAAGGAATCCTGACATTCCAGAATCTCACAATATAGGCACAGATAATTAGGGCTGACAACGTGTTTTACAGCTTCTTTGGACTGCCGGTATGACTTCCAGATAGTTGAGATTGCACTGGTAGTACAGCCTAAGCCACCATAAATCCATATATTATATTCCTGCAGTAGTGAGGAATGAATCTGTGCAAACAAATTCTCTGCGTTGTCCAATTCTTCCCTGTTATATAATAAAATAGTGTAAGTACTGTTCCTTTGACCCTGCATGATATAGGAATGTGTAAAATAACTGGATAGGATATCGGAAATGACATCAGCATAATCGGGTGACAGGATATTGATTATTCCCTGTGGACCATTGTTTAATTCCAAAGTATCCAGATAAACATTACAGTATAATATAGCGAAGGAATCGGTGTTATTAGGAATAGAAAGATAATTTTGAGCATATGCAGCCTCTTCCTCACTCAGGATCGTACCATGGATCAGCTGATCAAAATAGTAATTACGGAGTGTGATCTTTTGGGACTCATTTAACCGCATAAGCTCTTCGTGGTTGAAATTCATTTCCTGCAGGCGGTATTCCATGGCCTGATACGGCTTATAGTTTGCCCTGGACAATAAAACAATGATAAAGAAACTGCCGATAACCCCCAGGAAGATAATGAACAAAGATACAAGCAGTAGTTTATTTTCCGGATTTTTCAGAGAAGAAGCAGGGATGATCAAATAATAGTCCAGATTTGGTGTTTGTGCAGAAGCGTGAAGCACAGACACGGAAGTACCTTGAAATACTGTACTACAATAACCCTGCGCATTATAATCCAAAGCAGCAAGTTGTGAACTGTCAATTTTAGACAGTAAATTTTCATTGTTGTTGAATGTCAGCAGTGTTTCTCCATTGCTTTCCTGAATAATAAGGCATCCATTTCTCATCACATCTATAGAATCAGCTATCTGCTGCATAGAATCAGCATTCAGCTCAAAAACAATGTCAGCGTTAATGTTCTTAAAAGTATAATTTTGCAGAGAGACTGTATAACAATAATCATTTTTGTGAGAGGTATAGTCTGTTGAAAAATTGTCAAGAGGCAGAAAATGATTATAATTATCGGAGGATTCCAAGGCTGCTTTCCACTCATCATATTTTGCAGGATCCAGTTTTTGGGTGTTTTTGTAAAAATAATATAGGTTTTCAAAATTATTATAGCTGATCACATAATCGGTATGGCGGAGATGAATATAGTAGGTCTGGATCGGCTGCAGGGAATAATCGTAAATGGAGTACATATCTAGCAGAGTCTGTTTAGTGATATAGGCATTATAATAGAATGCCTGTTCGCCATGATCAGCTTCTGCCAGACGGGATAGACTGGAATTATTTGCCATTTTTTTGGAGATCAGATAGATATTGGCATAACATTCGTTGAATTGCTCTGTAACATTTTGCAGGGAAATCATGTTCTCGTTCAATAATTCCTGTTTCACATTATTTGAGAGAATAAAGTGGAAAACAATTCCCAGAATGAGTACAATTACCAAAAGCAGGCTATAGGATGTTATTAATTTTGTGAAGTAAGTTTTTTTTCTGGTGTTCATAATAAAATCCTCCCGAAAGATATTATTATAGTATCATAAGCGCTGAAAAATACAATAAACCGGAATGCGATAAAGTAAAATGTGCACTGTTGACATAAAAAATGACACCCTATTTTTGAAAAATATGTACATAAAATCACAAAAAATGCAGCTTTGATTTTAGCAAAATAACGGATAAAATAAAACCAGGTTGATACTTCTGGCGCCGAAGTAGCAATGATCAACAAATTGAATAGAGAAAACAGTAAATAAGAAAAACAAGATATTGACGGAGGTTATTTATGGTAAAGAAAAAGTTATTATCAGCTGCACTGGTTTCTATTACAGTGTGTTCCATGATATTTACCGGATGTGGAAGCACTGCAGACAACACAACTTCTGATACACAGATGGGAAATACTGTTGGGAATACTACAGATGATGTAGAAAAACCTGATAAGATTACTATTATGGTAGACGGAACATTTAATACAAAACTGGCAGATGGTCAGGAAGAATGGATTAATAAATGGGAAGAAATGACAGGAATTGAACTGGAAGTTATTCAGCCGGATCACAATGCTTATTATGATGTGCTGGGACAGACATTCGCCAGCGGATCGGAGAACTGGCCTGATGTAGTAATCCTTGGATCTTCTTATTATTCCGGATATGCAGGAGAGGGAGCTCTCTGGGATATGACAGATGCCTGGAACAATTCGGAGCTGAAGAAAAATCCCAATACGGATGTGAGTGTCGTAGAAGGTAATATGCTGGACGGACATCTGTACGGACTTGCGCTGTCTGGCGGTGGTGGTTGTATGACTTTCGTCAGAAAACAGTGGTTGGATAACTGTGGACTGGATATTCCCACAACGTATGAAGAGTACCTGGAAATGCTGGATGCCTTTACTAACGGTGATCCGGATGGAGACGGTATCAATGGCAATACCATTGGCGTATCCGCAGCCGGCTTTGTAGGAAATGAAGCTCCTTATACCAATTATCTGCCGGAATTCTATCAGGATGCATATCCTTCCTTCTATCAGGGAGAGGATGGCGTATGGAAAGATGGCTTTACCGAAGATTCCATGAAGGAAGCTATTAAGAGATTGCAGGATGCTTACAACAAGGGATATATCGACAAGGAATCTCTGACGAATGCGACCAGCAACTGCCGTACCAAATTTACAGAAGGTGAATTCGGAGCATTTACTTACTGGGCAGGCGGCTGGGCGGACACGATGTCTGAAGGACTGGAAGCGAATGGACTGGACGGTGAATTAGTATTTATGCCGCCTATCGCAGAGGTTGGAAAATACTGGCAGAGATGTGCACCGGTATATGCAATTACTTCTTCCTGCAAGAATCCGGAAGGCGTATTTAAATATTTCCTGGAAAGCATTTTTGATGATGGAGATATGGAAACTCTGTGGATCTATGGAGTAGAAGGCGTTCATTGGTCCAGACAGGCAGAAACAGTATGTGGCAATACGTATCAGGATGGAGAATTCCATATGTTGGAGATGCGTTCTCAGCCCGGAATACAGTATACGACCCTTAATATGGGAGATACCAATATCTGCCCTATGACAGAGAAGCTGGTTCCTGTCAAGAAATATAATGAGGAATCGATGGAAATCTTTAATGCCAATAACAAGACAGCACCTCTGCCGGTAACAACAGATATGATGAGTCAGTATAACGGCGATCTGACCAGTCTGAAGAATTCTATCATTGCTGACTGTGTAGTGCAGGGTCTTTCTGTAGAAGAGGGTTACAAGCGTTTTGAACAGGAAGGCGGAGCTGAATGGTCTCAGGCAATCGTAGATTCCTTGAATAAATAATCTGGTAACAGTATAGGAGGTTGCATTATGATAGATAAAATGAGAGAGCTGACAGACAGACAGATGCAGGATTTTGTAAGAGTGTTGGAAAAAAGAAGGGTTCCGCTGCATAGTGTTCTGATAGCGCAGCATGGGAAGCTTATATTTGAAAAATATTATGAACCCTATTGCCGTAATAAACTTCAGAGAATGTTTTCTGTGACTAAGAGCTTTACTTCTCTGGCAATCGGATTGTTGGAGCAGGAGGGGAAGATTTCCCTGCAGGATCATATCTGCGATTATTTCCCGGAATTTCTTCCCGGAGTGGTACATCCCTGGCTGGCAGAGATGACGATTGAAAATATGCTGAAAATGCAGACCTGCCACAATATGACGACTTATAACAAGACCAGCACAACGGAGAACTGGGTGAGGAGCTTTTTCCAGACAGAACCCACCCACAGACCCGGAACGCTCTTTATGTATGATACCTCATCCTCCCATGTACTCTGTGCACTGGTAGAAAAACTGACTGGTAAGAAGATGCTGGATTATATGAAGGATAAGCTGCTGCGCCAGATTGGCTTCAGCGAGGAGTCTTATATCTTAGAGGATCCCTTTGGAACCTCTATGGGAGGGAGTGGCCTGATGGCTACTCCCGAGGATCTGCTGCGTACCGGCTGTATGATGTTAAAGCAGGAAAAAGGTTCCTATGTAGCGAGAGCGACAGAGCCGAGAACAGCAACACAGCTGGATGGAGCTGATGGCTGGTATGGATATATGATTCCAATTCCGATGGAGGGAACTTTTGGAATGATGGGGATGGGCGGACAGATGATGCTGGCATTTCCGGAAATGGATCTCGTCGTTGTAACGACAGCAGATACGCAGGGGATGGTCGGAGTCGAGCAGCTGATGCAAAATGCTGTGACAGAAGTTCTACTGAAGGATTGTTTTCCGGAAAACGATGTGGAGAAAACAACGTTGCCTGTGCTGCGTACAGTGTTTGAAGGAAAACCTTGTGCAGATTATGGGAAAAAATATCCCCTGCTCCGAAACAAGTATGGATTTACATGGTGTGGCGTGACTTTTTCCGAGGAGGATCAAAAAGGAGTGCTCTCGTATGAAATGGAGGGAAGAGAATGTCAGATTCCTTTTGGAATCGGACATCTGGAAGAGGGAGAGTTCCCCATATACAAGGAGAAATGTGCTTCTTCCGGAGCCTGGATAGATCAACATACGCTGTTTATCCTTTGCTGGCTGATTGGAGAAAGTGTTGCGTCCATTCGCTTCCGTCTCTATTTCTCGGAAGATGGACTGACCGTACATATGAATAAAACAGAAGAGACAAAGTACAACGAATATATGGGATTTTTAAATAGCTGATATAGAGCAGCCGGAACGGAGGGTAAACGTTGAATGTGAAAGAAAAAGCAAAAACTTTGCCTAAGAGGACGCCTGGAAGAGCTGTGTTCAAGCACGCTCGTGCATATCGGGGAGTCTATCTGATGGCAACGCCGGTATTGGTGGCAGCATTGATATTTTATTATCTTCCCATGTTCGGTATCCGTTATGCCTTTTTTACCTATAAAGGAATCAATGATCCGATTTTTGTGGGATTGAAGCACTTTGCGAAAATGTTCAGTATGCCGGGATTTTGGAAAGCGTTCAGCAATACACTAGTACTAAGTATTACAAAGCTGATTTTGAATACCGGTGCTGCGGTGATCATTTCCGTACTGTTAAATGAATTAGTTTTTTTAAAACTGAAAAAAGTATTCCAGACAATAGTATACATTCCGCATTTTATGTCCTGGGTAGTGGCAGCATCCATCTTTTCGATGATTCTGTCTCCTACATCTGCAGGATTAGTCAATGATATTTTAATGAAGCTGCATTTGATTTCGGATAATATCTATTTCCTTGGTGATCAAAAGTGGTGGAGATTTTCATATTATTTGATCAATGTCTGGAAGGATACCGGCTGGGGAACAATCATTTTCATGGCGACGCTGGCGGGGATCAGTCCGGAATTGTATGAAGCAGCGTCGATGGATGGGGCAAACCGTTTCCAGAAGATGATCTATATTACCCTGCCTGCGTTGAACAATACAATCGTGACGGTACTTGTATTGAATCTGGCGAAGGTTATGAATTTGTTTGAGTCAGTTTTTGTATTACAGAATGATGCAGTGATCAAAGTGTCAGATGTATTGCAGACTTATATTTATACGCAGACATTTAACTCCGGTGCAATACCGGACTATGGATATACCACAGCGGTCGGTATGTTTTCCTCTATTATAAGCTGTATTCTGGTGCTGGTATGTAACAGGGTAAGCCATAAGACGAGAGGAAGAGGTATTGTATGATGAAAAAGAAAGTGAAGATTTTTGATATCGTATTGATCGTGATATTCACGGTATTTTCACTGGCGATGATCATTCCGGTATATAAAGTACTGGTGGACTCTTTTGATCTGAAGACGGCTTATGGCATGAAGCTGTTTCCAGAGCGTTTCGGACTAGCAGGATATAAGTCGATTTTTACCAATCCGACAATGCTCAGACCGTTTCTGATCTCCTGTTATACTACGGTTATGGGTACGGTCATGGGACTGTTAATCTCTGTGTTGGGAGCGTATGTATTGATCCAGTGGAAGATGCCGGGACGGGCATTTGTTGCCAATGTACTGCTGTTTACCATGATATTTAATGGTGGTATGATCCCGACTTATCTGGTTATGAAGGAGTTCCATCTGACAAATAATCTGTGGGGTGTGATCCTGCTGCCTGCCATAAATGTCTACAATCTGGTGTTGATGAAGAATTTCTTTGAAGGAATTCCTGTGAGCCTGATGGAATCGGCAGAGATTGATGGCTGTTCACATTTCAGAATCTTGTACAAGATTGTATTACCGCTGTCGAAAGCAGCACTTGCATCTATCGGACTTATGTATGCGGTAGGATATTGGAACGATTACACCAATTATAAGCTGTATATCACGAATTCAAATTTGTATAATTTCCAGATGAAGCTACGTGATTTGATCATGGGAAGTGATCTGCCGTCTGCGGTAGAAGGAGCTACGGAAAATACAGTAAAAAATGCAGCAGTTATCGTAGCAATTCTGCCGTTTATGATCATTTATCCATTCTGCCAGAAATATTTTGTACAGGGAGTAAATATCGGGGCTGTAAAAGAATAATAAGTAATAATTATAGAAAGCAAAAATGACATCAGCATACAACTGCCAGATGTCATTTTTTGCGAAATAAAATCTCAAGAAAATCTTAAGAATTTTCGGTGGACAAACATAGGACTTTAGGGATACAATATATTTTAGAGTGCCGGTCGAGAGACCGGATAGAACAAACAGATGAAAGGAAGCATTCATGAAAAAGAAAGTACTTGCAGCAATTTTACTTGCAGTAGGCGTTCTGACCGGCTGTGGAAACAGTGAGCCGATCTCTTCTCCGATCCAGACCGTAGAAGCAGAGCCTATTGCTACCGATACCAAGGAGGTAGAGCAGCCTGCCGCAACTGAGTCTTCCGCGGATGAAGTTGCACCGGAGCACTCCTATCGCAGCGAACTTACCAACGAGTGGATCGATGAGGATCTGAAGGATCAGCGCCCCATCGCAGTAATGGTAGATAACGAGAGAACCGCACTTCCTCATTTCGGTGTGGCAGATGCCGATGTAGTATATGAGATCATGAACAGTACCCTGAACGACAGAATTACCCGTTTCATGGTAGTGGTAAAGGACTGGGATAAGATCGAGCAGCTGGGCAGTATTCGTAGTGCCCGCCCTACCAATTTTATGCTGGCAGCAGAGTGGAATGCAGTTCTGTGTCATGATGGTGGTCCCTTCTTCATCAATGACTGGGTGGCAAAGGATTATTCCGCGAACTTCAGCGGCGGCTTTGCCCGTTACAGCAACGGTAAGGCAGCAGAGTTCACCGAGTATATCACTTATGATAAGTACACCAACACCCAGAAGGGCAAGACCTATGATGGTCTGAAGCAGCGTTTTGCAAATTCCAAGTATACCACTACTTACAATGATTACTATCAGGGACCTCACTTCAAATTTGCAGACGGAGAAGTTACCTTTGATGATAGAAGTGATGCTATCAGCGCTACTACCATTGAGCTTCCTTTCAAGCACAACGGTTCTACTCTGAAGTACAACGAAGAGACCGGAACCTATGATTACTATGAGTATGGTTCTGCACACAAGGATGCTGACAGCAATGCACAGCTCACTTTCGAGAACGTTATTCTGCAGGATACCACTTTTGCAGAACTGGGTGAAGGCTACCTGATCTACAATGCCATCGACTCCGGACGCTCCGGTTACTACATTACTCAGGGTAAGGCTATCGAAGTTACCTGGACCAAGTCTTCCGAGAATGCTATCACACATTACTATGATGCGAAGACCGGTGAGGAGATCCAGATCAATACCGGTAAGACCTATATCTCTCTGATCCCCAGCGATGGTTGGAGCAGCCTTGTAATCAAATAAGTCTGATCATGACCGCAGAATTAAGAATAAGATCCCTTCCGCAGGCAGATGCCGTGGGAGGGATTTTTTGTATATAGGAGTGATGGATATAAAAGATAATAAATAAGTATTTTGATGCGGGAAACCCTAAAAATGCCGTGGAAACCACTGAAAAATTAACGTATAATACAATTTAGATTAAGAAAGATATATCTAAGAACAACTTAGGAGTGATGGCAATGAAAACGGCTAAAAAATATAATCCGGATCTGATATTGCACGGAAATCTGATCAGAGCGATCCTGTCTCTGGCAATTCCCGTAGTGATCAACAGCTTTTTGCAGACAATGTATAACCTGACGGATACTTATTGGCTGGGGAAGATCGGCACGGAGCAACTGGCGGCGATCAATCTGGTGACACCGATGCAGAATATCATTACGAATTTCGGCAGCGGTATCACCGTGGCCGGTGCAGTTCTCATTGCGCAGTATATCGGTGCCGGGGAAAAAGAGGATGCCAGATCCATGGCAAATCAGATATTTGCCTGTGCCATGGGATTTGCCGTGGTCTGTGCCACACTGTGTTTTCTGGGAACACCCGCTATCATCAACTGGCTGGGAGCTGACGGAGGAACTGCATATTATGCAAGAGTTTATCTGCGGGTGGTCATCTGGGATATGCCCTTTTTATATATGGTCAACATTTTTTCCGCAGTACATCAGGCACAGGGAGATACGGTGCGCCCCATGTTCCTTAATCTGGGAGGTATTACGCTGAATCTGTTCCTGGATCCGTTTTTCATGATCATCCTGGATCTGGGAACTGCCGGTGCAGCACTGGCTACGCTATTGGCGAAAGCAATTCCGGCCATGGTGGCTTTCGGACTTCTGTGCAGACAGGAAAATGATATCTGCCTGAACCGTGCGTACATGCGATTACAGAAGGAAAAACTGGGAATGATCCTTAAGATCGGTCTGCCTACCGCTATCGGCGGAAGTACCATGCAGCTGGGATTTCTGCTGATGAGTAAAAACGTGTTTGTCTACGGGACGGAAGCCATGGCGGCTTATGGCATCGGCAACAAAGTGAATGGACTGATCACGCTGCCCTCCAATGCCATCGGCTCGGCAACGGCCACCATCGTGGGGCAGAACATGGGAGCGAAGCAGCCGGACCGTGCAGAGAAGGGGTATCGTTTTTCCATGTGGATATCGGTTGTATTTTTGTTCATAGGTGGTATGATTTTATCAAGAGATATGATCTCCACGGCTATTGTCAGGATCTTCTCTAAGGATGCGGAAGTCGTGGGCATGGCAGCTGACTTTTTAAGTGTTATGGCATTCTGGTGCTTTACCAATGGCGTATACAATACGACCTCCGGTTTGTTCCAGGGAACCGGCCATACGGAGGTGACCATGGCCATCGATGTGACCAGATTGTGGGTATTCCGTTTCCTGACACTGTGGTTCTGCGAGAGCGTCCTGCATATGGGCGTGCGCAGTGTCTGGTATTCCGTGGTGATCAGTAATGGCATTTCTGCGTTGATCCTGTATGTTTTGTACCGCTGTGGCATCTGGAAGAAGACCAGGATCAAGGTGGGAAAAGAGGAAGCCACTTAAGGAGTACTATGGAGAATAAGAAATCCCATAAGAAAAGTTTTCGAATTTATTTAAGCATCGTTGCAGTTCTTTTACTGCTTCAGGTCGTTGCCTGGAGCAGCAGAAGCCTCAGCGATGCTTATATTGATTATATTTTCCCAATCTGGGTCAATACCTACGGAAGGATTACAGGGTTGTTTCCCTTTTCCGTGGGCGAATGGTTGATTGTGGCAGGGATTCTGGTGGTGCTTGCTGCGGTTGTGCTGGGATGCAGTTTGCTGATTCCGGCGTGCAGACATTCGGAAAAGTACTGCCGGGGAGTGAAGGGATATTTTGGTTTTTTTGCATGGACGTTGCTTGCCGTATTTGCCATTATGACGCTGAATTGTACCATGATCTATCATGGGTCTACATTTTCGGAGAAATATTTCGGTGAAGAGGAAGCGCAGGAGCAGACAACACAGGAACGAACGGAGGAACTGCTTCGGATCTACAATGATATCGTCCGGCACTGTAATGAGCTCAGTGAGGTCATGGAACGGGATGACAGTGGTGCCGTGGTGTACTGGGGTGGTGTGGACAGCCGGGGTAATGCGGTGGATATGGAGGATAAAGCCATCGATGTGATGCAGAGCCTGGGGAAAAGGTATGACCAGCTGGATGGTTATTATCCCCGGCCGAAGGCTATGTTTTTCTCGGATTTTATGTGTCAGATGTATATGTGTGGCTATTATTTCCCGTTTTCCATAGAGGCAAATTACAATGATGTCATGTACATCATGGAAAAACCGGCAACCATGTGTCATGAGCTGGCTCACATCCGGGGGTATATCTATGAGGATGAGGCGAATTTTATTGCATTTCTGGCCTGCGTAGAGTCGGATGACAGTACTTTTCAATATGCGGGTTACTTAAGTGTGCTGAATTATGTGGCAAACGATCTGTATAAGACTAGACTGGCGGATCCGGACAGCTATGCGGCGGCCAGAGAGGCGGTACATCCGTTACAGGTATTACAGCAGGTGCAGGAGGACAATATCTTTGTCACAGAAGAGCAATGGGAGAGAATCAACGGAAAAGCTGTGGTGAATACGGAGACGGTGGACAGTGTTTCAGATACCCTGACCAATGCTTCACTGAAATTGAATGGTGTTTCGGATGGCATGATCAGCTACAACCGGGTGGTGGAGCTTTTACTGCAATGGTACGGGGAAAAAGAGGAGTTTTAACCGTATCATTTGTAGGAGATAGAGGAATAATTGCAAAAATTTAAAATTTTTTTGATAAGGTACTTGACATTTGGACGAAATTTGTGTAGACTACGATTGTTGTGACGCAGAGCAGTCATGAAACGAGATTGCAAGTAGGATTAAGTTGCGGGCCCAGATAGCTCAGTTGGTAGAGCAGAGGACTGAAAATCCTCGTGTCACTGGTTCGATTCCGGTTCTGGGCATTTTCGCAGGACACCATTTCTTAAAATGGCCGCCCTGCTTCATATATAAACATGCGGGTGTAGTTCAATGGTAGAACACCAGCCTTCCAAGCTGGATACGTGGGTTCGATTCCCATCACCCGCTCTATTTTTTTAGCGGGAAACTTGATAAATCAAGGCTTTCCGCTATTTTTGTATTGTCCGGTTTGATACCAGGTGATATCAAAATTTTGAGAAGATATACAAGAGTATGATGGCACGGATGTTATTGTGACGCTGTTGGGACAGCCACAGAAGAAAAGAAAAAGGCCATCTGTTCATTGGGAGACTGAATAAAAAAGTGAATACTTCCGATATACATAGTAGAACAGATCAACCGGAAAACAGGAACGGAGGCGCTTATGCAGGTCGGTGGAGTCGGAAGCGGACATGACACATATTCTCATCATGTAACATCATGCCTTCATGAACATGGGGCAAATACGGATATGGGCAGTATGGGGGCTAAGTCCGGAGCCGCGCAGACGGCTACAGAAGCCTTGCAGGAGAATTCTAAGGGAAACCTGTTGTCCTGGGTACAGAATATTGGGAATAGTGGAAAACAGCTCTTACAGAAGATCTGGGGAGACAGCAAAGAATCCAATGATGCGATAAGTTCACAGAAGGATGGCAGCGGTAATCATATCGCAGGTCAGGAGACGCTTGTTACGGGAAATTCTGTGGGCGTGAAGACTACGTTGAACAGGGCGGCGGTGGAGACGGCGGCGACGCATACCTATTTCCAGCCGATAGAGACACGAGAGGCTGTGCCGACAACACCGTTGCAGAAAGTGCGTTATCAGGTACAGAAGGTAGCCAGAAAACTGATGGACCGACTGCCGGGACGATTCCTGGGATCCCATAGCGGAGATTTCCTGCAGACAAAGCAACAGCATACTAAAGAGGATCTGCGGAAGAGAAGCCAGTACAAAGAGGACGATCAGGAGATCGAATGTATTCTTACGGATGAAAGCTACCTGACAGATTCCTATAATCGAAAGGGAGAATACAGCCATCTTACTACGGATAAATAGGATGTGGTGGAATTTTTCGAAAAATTTCAAAAATTTTCTTGACAGTTTGGCATTCATCATGTAATATAGTCTTTGCTGTGAGACACACAGCAGACATTCATCAGATTGCGGATGAATGTCAACACAATTAATTTCATACCTTCAAGATACAGGTTTTGACCTGTACATTATGCGCGAGTGGCTCAGCGGTGGAGCACCTCCTTGCCAAGGAGGGGGTCGCGGGTTCGATCCCCGTCTCGCGCTTGAAAAAAGAACGATACCAAATCGGTATCGTTCTTTTTTTCGAGCCCTGCCAGGGCTCGAAAGTTCGATGTCTACGCTCCGCTCCGGTCCGCATGGAAAATTTCAGAAGCAAAAGGGAATACGTATTTGTTCCGGTTTGTATAGGAGCTTCATTTTGTATGCGAATGACCGCGGGACCAGACTTTACTTGGCTGTGCCTTATAGGTGGGGCGGCGGAAGAGGAGGCTTTTCAGTGCGGGACCGTTAAAGGGGAAGAGGGGCCAGAAGTAACTGAAGCCTGCGAAGGTTGGTGTGGTAATCATGGAGAGTGACACAAGCGTCAGACCGATAATAAAGCCGGGCAGACCCCATAATCCGGTGGTGACCACAAGGAGAATTCGATAGATCCGCAGAGCATCAGCAAATTCGATACTGGAGAGGGACAGATTCGCCAGCATGGTGACAGCAGCATAGAAGAGGACTTCCGTGGAGGCCCAGTTAAGACTGACAGCAATGTCACCGATTAATAGTCCGCCGACAATGGACAGAGCACCGGAGACGCGGCTGGAGCTGAGTGCCGCTGAATACTTGAAAAGATCCAGCAGGAACTCTACCGCCAGCACATAGAAGAAGAGCCGGAAAGGGGACAGGTCACTGACGGGGGTAAGCTGTAGCTGTACCGTGAGTTCCGGGTAATAAGCAGCGAGAAGCAAAAATACCGGAAGGAGTAGGAGACTGACCGGGATGCACAGAAAACGGATCATGCGGAAGTAGGTTCCGGTCAGGGGATTGTTGTAATAGTCCTCCGGACTCTGGGTAAATTGGAAGATAGTACCGGGAAGCAGCAGAACGGCAGGGGAGTTGTCCACGATGAGCAGAATATGCCCTTCGCACAGATAGCTGCAGGCCACATCGGGCCGTTCCGTCAGCTGGATACTGGGCAGAGGATTCCACCAGCGTTTTTTGATCAGGAGTTCTTCCAGACTTTTGCTGCCCATGGTCAGGGAAGTGATCTGTAATTGGGAAAGCTTTTTCTTTAAGGTATCTAATAATTCCTCATTGACCTGATCCGCCAGATAGGCGATAGCTACATCCGTGCGGCTTTCTGCACCCAGAGAACAGATAGAGAATGTCAGTTTCGGAGAACGCACTCTCCGGCGGATCAGATTGGTATTGAACAACAACGTCTCCACAAAACCGTCCCGGGCACCACGGGTGATCCGTTCGGTGTCAGGTTCGGAAATGCTGCGGACAGGATAGGTACGGACATCGATGATCACGGCCTGTGCAAAACCTTCTACCAGAAGGACAGAGGGGCCACTGAGAATATTTTGCAGAATCGTATCTATAGAGGAAGTCAGTGACACCTGGGCATACCCCAGTTTGCTCTGCACATAGCGAGGGAGATCCCGGATTTCGGAATCCAGTGTATAGAGGGGGTCCTGCAAGTCGGAAAAAATTTGTTGAAGGATCTCCGCCTTACAAAAACCATTGACACCGATCCAGTAAGCCGGCGTATTTCCCAGCTTCAGGTCACGGGTGATCAAGTCAAAACTGTCATCCAGTGGCAGCAGAGCGTGGAAAAGTGCTGTATTTTTGGATAGATTTGTGGATAAGGAGCGTTGTACCATAGTGGGAAATCCTTTCTGATCACTTGCATAGACTGCCAAACAGGTATATGGTATTATTATTCAGATAGATTCCCCAGGTTTTTCGGAACTATACGGATCAGTGGTATAATTGACACAACCCCAGCAGGATCAACAATAAACCTGAGACGGGATCCGTATATTCCCCGATCTGCTGCAGGAAAGCAGACCTGCCCAGACGGCTTCCGAAAGCCAGAAATCCGAAGGAGCAGAAAAAGGTGGACACCGATGCCGGAAGGAAAGGAAGTCCCGTAATACTGGCGGAGAAACCGATGCCGATATTGTTCATGGAAAGGGCACAGCCCAGCACCAGTATCTGCGACAGGGATAATTCCCGGTGCCCGGCAAATTTTTTCTTTTTCTGGCACAGATTATTATCCGGGGAAAAATTGCAGCACCATCTGGAAAGCAGCCATTTTCCCACGTAGTAAAGACCGAAAAGGATCAGTACACTGCTTCCGATCCGGGTACCGATGCCGATGGGAAACAAGGGTAACAACAGGTTGCCAAGACCTATAGAGATCACAGTCCCGATCAGGGTGACTGTGCTGATCAGCAGATTATGTCTGGCAGGCAGAGGGACTTTCTGGAGGCCCAGAGCCATACCTACCAGAAGGGCATCCAGACTGGCTGAGATGCCGAAGAGCAGAGGGGGCAGAATAGACATAACATGCTCCGTAGAAAATATTCTTAATTTTACTATATTCCCCTGAAATTATTTTGTGAGGTTGTGGGGCAAAGGAACAAATGAGTATGGAAGTAAAGAGAAAACTGAGTGAATTCCTAAAAAGAGAGACGGTTCTGACCGTAGCGATCCTGCTGGCAATAGTGTCCGCGGTGATGATTCCGCCGGACAGAGAATATGCAGGATATATTGATTTTCGTACACTTTCGATCCTTTTCTGCCTGATGACGGTGATGGCAGGCTTGCAGAAACTGGGTGTTTTCCGTAATATTGCAAAAACGCTGTTGCGGCATACACAGAATACCATACAGTTGGCAGAGGTATTGGTACTATTGTGTTTCATTTTCAGTATGATCATCACCAATGATGTGTCATTGATCACGTTTGTACCGTTTACCTTCATTGTGCTGCGGCTGACAGGCGAAGAAGCTGTGAAAAAACTGGCAGTACCTGTGATCGTTCTGCAGACGATAGCTGCCAATCTGGGAAGTATGCTGACGCCGATCGGAAATCCGCAGAATCTGTATTTATATGGGAAAACACAGATGTCCGCTGGAACATTTATACTTTTGATGCTGCCTTATTCTCTGATGTCACTGCTTTTACTGATGATCTGTGTGGTAATTGTGGCAAAACGAAGCGGAATCGAAGTCCGGGGAGCAGAAGTTTTGCTGACAGAAGATGAGAAGCTGGAACAAAAGAAATATTTACTTCCGGCATATTTGCTGTTATTTGTGTTGTGTCTGCTGACTGTGGCTCATATGATTCCTTATCCGGTGACATTGGGAACTGTGGCATTGGCGGTTCTCCTTTTAGATCGTGGTACTCTTATAAAAGTGGATTATTCGCTTTTGCTGACGTTTGTGGGCTTCTTTATTTTTATAGGAAATATGGGAAGAATGCCTGCTTTCTGTGATTTCCTGCAGAAGATCATCGGAGGTAGAGAAGTGATGACAGCCGTGATTGCCAGTCAGGTGATCAGTAATGTTCCGGCGGCCCTGCTGTTATCCGGATTTACGGAAAATATAACGGCATTGATCATCGGTACGAATCTGGGAGGGCTGGGGACGCTGATCGCATCCATGGCCAGTCTGATCTCTTATAAACAGGTGGCCAGACAGATTCCGGGAGAGAAAAAGAAGTATTTTGGATGGTTTACCATAGCAAATATCGTTTTTTTAATGATATTGGTATTGGAAAACTGTCTGCTGTAACTATAGAAAGCAGTCTGTCTGCCGGGAAAGGCAGAAAAGATGGCAATAACTAAAAAATAATCTGGGAGGTATTCGTCATGACAGAAGATATGACAATCATTGCAGAAGAGGCTTATCTGGCGGCCAAGGAGATCTTGGAAAAGGCGAGGCTGGAGCAGGGAGAGCTGTTTGTGGTAGGCTGTTCTACCAGTGAGGTGGGAGGTGCTACTATCGGTACCTATTCCAGCCCGGAGCTGGCGGAGATGGTCTTCGGCGGTATTTACCAGGCCACGCAGGAAGCCGGGGTATATCTGGCTGCGCAGTGTTGTGAGCATCTGAACCGTGCACTGATTCTGGAAAAAGAGGCTGCGGTAAAATATGGTTATCCCATGGTAAATGTGGTACCTCAGCCTAAGGCAGGCGGATCTTTTGCGACGGCGGCGTATAAAGCCTTCGAGCATCCGGTGGCTGTGGAACATATTCAGGCGGCAGCAGGAATGGATATCGGGGATACGCTGATCGGAATGCATCTGAGAGATGTGGCAGTACCGGTGCGCCTCCGGTCCGGACAGATCGGAGACGCCCATGTGGTATGCGCCCGCACCAGACCGAAATTCATTGGTGGCGGCAGAGCGGTTTATGACGAAGAATTATTGTAAAGAAATGATATGTGGCTATTTCTGTGGCATTCCGCGGAAGTAGTCACGGATCCAGCGTCCGGATTCATTGAAATCATCGTCGGTCCAGTCGGAAAGTGCCGTGCTGGAAGCCTTGAAGACGCTGCTGCTTTCGTCTTTGTTGGCGAGATTCCAGCAACAGAAGCAGATCTGGTACTTGTTCAGCAGATCCAGCCATTTGGTGGTGGAAACAAAATCATTGGCACCATTGCCGGAGGCATCGCACATGCCAAATTCGCTGACAAATACCGGAAGCCCGTTCTGAACACAGGTCTCTAGGCGGTTCCGCAGGTCGTCTTTATGGGTGCCTGCGTAGAAATGCAGCGTATACATTACATTGCTGTCATCCAGCGGAGAAGCGGCAGCCTTGTCGATCTCCTGACTCCAGGTTGGTGTTCCCACGAGAATTACGGCATCCGGCTTCTGCGCCCGGATCACCGGGATGACTTCTTCTGCGTAAGACTTGATGCTGTCCCAGGAAGTACCGCCGTTGGGTTCATTGCAGATCTCATAGAGCACATTGTCGTTGTCGGCAAAAACTTCCGCCATTTCCCGGAAAAAGGCGATCGCCTCATCTTTGTTCTGGTTCGGATCACAGTCACTTAAAATATGCCAGTCCACGATCACATACATTCCCAGCTCCGTAGCGTAGGATACGCCATCTTTTACCAGCTGTTTCAGCTGTTCTTTGTCTCCACCGGCACAATAGCCGCCGTATTCCGCCGTATACATGGCGAGGCGGATACAGTTAGTATTCCAGTCGTCCCGCAAGGTACGGAGGGAATCATAATTGATATACTGGGGGAACCAGGCAATTCCGTGGGTAGACATACCATAGAGCTGGACAGTGTTCCCGTCTGCATCGGTCAGCTTCCCATTCTCCACATGGAGAGCGCCGTGCTGTCCGAAGGGGGTGGAAGCCTCATCTTTGTCTGCCTCGGAAGTCACATCCGCAGGCTGTGTGGATTGCGTTCCGGGAGCATCGGGGGTGGGTGTCGGTTCGGATGCAGCGGTGCTTTCGCTGACGGTTTCCGTGATGGCAGCAGACGTTTCGGGGGAAGCAGATGTTGTGGCTTCATTTGACGTATCCTGCCTGCCACAGCCGGCGAGAGCACAGGTGCCTAAGGCTGCCAGTACCGCACAGCTGAGTGTTTTTCTGAAAATAGACATAAGAACCTCTTTTCTTATTCGAGAATAAACGAATGAAAATACAAACAATGGGTTACCTTTTAAAACTAAAAAACAAGCACTTACAACCAATATTATAATTGTGTCTGTGTAGCTTGGCAAGAAATGATTGCCCCCGAATAGGAGCTGTGATACAGTTAGTGGGAACAGATTATAGAAATGGAGGAAATCCATGCTTCCACAGGTGTTTTTAGAGAGAATGCAGGGACTTTTGGGATCGGAATACGAGGAGTTCCTGGTAAGTTTTGACCATGAAAAATATCAGGCACTGCGTCTGAATCCCCTAAAACTGCGGACGGAGTCCGGACGGACAGATGACAGTACTGTCATAGAAGAAAAAATACAGCAGACCTTTCGTTTGCAGCCGGTTCCCTGGGCGGAGAACGGATATTACTATACCAAAGAGGACCAGCCGGGAAAACATCCCTGGCATGAAGCGGGACTTTATTATATTCAGGAACCCAGTGCCATGGCACCTGTGACACTACTGTCACCACAGCCCGGAGAGCGGATCCTCGATCTATGTGCTGCTCCCGGAGGGAAAAGTACCCAGATCGCATCAGCGATGGAGGGAGAAGGACTGCTTGTCACGAATGAGATCCACCCGGCGAGGGCGAAAATACTCTCGGAGAACGTGGAGCGCATGGGCATCCGCAACGCCTGTGTATTGAATGAGACGCCGGAGCACCTGGCGGATATTTTCGAGGAATATTTTGACCGGATCCTGGTGGATGCACCCTGCTCCGGAGAGGGAATGTTCCGGAAGAATGAAGTGGCCTGTGAGGAATGGAGCCCGGAGAATGTACAGCTCTGTGCGGACAGACAGGACGGCATTCTGGAATGTGCCGCCCGGATGCTGGTACCCGGCGGCAGACTGGTATATTCTACCTGCACCTTTGCTTCTGCGGAAAACGAAGGCAGCATCAGCCGTTTTCTGGCAAAGCATGAGGAATTCGAGATCGTTCCCATTGATAAAAAAGCACTGGGGATCCCGGAGGGCTGTGACGGCATTCCGGGTTGCGTGGAGAATCCCGCGCCGGGAATCGAAGGTACCTTGCGCCTGTGGCCTCATAAGCTGAAGGGAGAAGGTCATTACGCCGCGGTATTGCAGAAGAAGGGAAAGCTTCCGGAGGGGTATCAGCCGGTGTGCGCAACGGGAACAGAAAAAGGAATCCCCGCAAAGAACCTTGCGAAGGACTGGGCGGAATATTTTGCTTTTGCAAAAGAGACTTTTTCGGAGAAGCTGATGGGGGAAGCGGGATTGTGTACGGCGGGAGAAGGATTTCTGGCGTTCGGTGATAATCTGTACCGTATGCCGGAGAGAATGCCAGGGGTCAAGGGGCTGAAAGTGCTGCGTCCGGGACTGCACCTGGGAACCTTGAAAAAGAATCGTTTCGAACCGGCTCATGCGCTGGCACTGGCGCTGTGCCCGAAGGATGTGAAGCATGTATGGAATCTGTCCGTGGAGGAAGCGGCTGCTTATCTGAAGGGACAGACTTTTTCCGCGGAAGGCGAGAAGGGCTGGTATCTGATCTGCGTGGACGGCATCAGCCTGGGCTGGGGAAAACTGGCCGGAGGCATCATGAAGAACCATTATCCCAAGGGGCTGCGGAAGGGATAACGGATCACGACAATAAGGACAGTTTATATGAGAACAGAAATATTATACGAAGACAAGATCATCATGGTCATCCGCAAACCGGCAGGACTGGCGGTACAGTCCGCCGGGATCGGACAACCGGATGTGGTCAGCGAGTTGAAATCCCATCTTGCAAAGCTTCCCGACACAGGGAGGCTGGGACCGGGAAAAGGAGAGCCATATCTGGGCATAGTCCACAGACTGGATCAGCCGGTGGAGGGCGTGCTGGTATTTGCCAAAGAGAAAAAGGCGGCAGCAGCTCTGACGAAACAGTTATCCGATGGTACACTGAATAAACATTACTATGCAGTACTCTGTGGATATCCTGCTGTTGCAGAAGGGGAGCTTGTGGATTATCTACGGAAAGAGGGCAGCGTGGCAGTGGCAGTCACCGGCAGAGAGAAGAATTTTCCGGACGCAAAGATCGCAAAACTGCATTATAGCATTTTGGAGAAAATTAATCAGCCTATGCCGCTGGCACTGGCAGATGTCTGCATTGAGACCGGACGGTTCCACCAGATCCGCGTGCAGTTTGCCCATGCGGGATGGCCGTTGTTGGGAGATACCAAATACGGGAACACTACAGTCGCCGGAACGGCGGGGAGTCCGGCATATCGCGGCGTGGCACTTTGCGCATATTCTCTGGATTTTACCCATCCCGGCAACGGCAAAAAGATGTCATTCCGGGTGAAACCGCAGAATCCTGCATTTGAAAAATTTACAAAAATTCCTTCGGAGGATATTTTCGAAGGATAAAAAAGCCTGTCCGGCACACACTAATCCCAAAAAGGAAGTGTGCGGCATGGATTGGGGAGAATTTGGCAAAAAAATAATAGGAAAAAAGATGATAGTACTGCTTCTGGTAACGGGGGCAGTCTATTTTTTTCTGCAATATCTGACACCTCTGTCGGCACCGGTACTGTTGGCCATGCTGTTTGTCACAATTTTTGGGCCAATGATGAAGCGGATGAATCAGCGTCTGCATTTTCCCAGACCCCTCAGTGCCATAGTGCTTCTCATCGTGGCAACAGTGTTGTTGGTGGGGTTACTCTGGATTCTGGTGTCCTGGATGCTAGGCAGCCTGCCGGTATGGATCGGCAATCTGGAACTGCGGGAGCAGGAGTGGCTGGAAGTCGTCCGGGGGCTGTGTCGCAGCGTGGGAGAGATTATTGGTGTGGACACTGCGTATCTGGAAAATACGGTCAGTGGCAGACTACAGGAGGGGCTGGATTCACTGGAAGAAAATATTCTGCCGGGAATGCTTTCCCAGTCTATGCAGTATGTGCAGTGGTTCGCGGAGCTGGGAGGATTTCTGGTGACGTTTTTGATCGCTTCGGTGCTGCTGGCGAAAGACTATGACGGTATTATGAACCGTCTGCTGGATCAGGAGGCCTGTCATGTACTTCTGGAGGTGATCTGCGGGATCGTCCGTTATATTGCCACTTTTGTAAAGGCCCAGGGGATCATTATGACCACGATTGCCATGACAGCTGCGGCAACATTAGGAATCGCCGGAATAAATCATGGTATTTTGTGGGGGATCCTGGCGGGGATTTTAGATGCGCTGCCTTTTATCGGAACGGGCATCGTGTTGGTGCCGCTGGGAGTTTTTCAGATTTTGGAAGGAAATTGGGGAAGAGCCATTGTCTGCGGTGTATTGTATTTGGTCTGTATTTTCCTGCGGGAAATCATGGAGCCTCGTCTTATCGGCAGGAAAATAGGAGTGTCACCCATAGCCGTATTGGTGTCACTGTATGCGGGAATCCGGCTGTTCGGCGTCTGGGGGATCATTAAGGGACCCCTGGGATTTGTGCTCATTTATGAGACTTATCACAGTCTCGCCCGGATGTTTGACCGCCAGAGGGAGCAGGAACAACAGGAATGAGAAAAGATTGACGAAAGAAGTGTCGAAAGCTATCATAAAAGTATTAGACAAAGGAAGCTTAGGAGAGACGGATCTATGGCAAAAAAAACAAAAGGGAAAAATTCTGTGGAATCGGTGGCAGAAACGCTATGCAATTTCAGCCGGTTCCTGTGTGATATCGTGATCAGCGTGTATCTGTTTGTGATATTGGCTGTACTGCCGTTGTACAACAGGGGCTATGCCCAGATCGGAACAGACAAGGAGAATTTTTTTATTAAGACTATGACTTATGCGGGGAAATGTCTGCTTCCGGTATTTGTGTTGTGGCTGATCCTTCGCCTCATTGTGGCAAAGCAGAAACAGGAGCTTCCGGAATTTCGGACTATTCCGAAAAGCATCTGGCAGGCTTTGAACACCACGGATAAATTCGCTGCTCTATACGGGATTGCCGTGGTAATGTCCTATGTGTTTACCCGGTATCGGGAGGAGGCACTGTGGGGGACGGCATCCTGGCGGATGGGGATGTGGACCCAGCTGGGAGCGGTCATTGTATATTTTATGATCTCACGGATGTGGCAGAGAAACGACTGGATCGTGATCCTGACATTGCCGGTGTCGACCATTGTTTTTTTCCTCGGATATATGAATAAATTCGGGCTGTGCCTTGTAGATAAGGAGATCATCAATTCCTCCTTTATTTCTACCGTGGGAAATATTAACTGGTATTGCGGTTATCTGGTGACGGTGCTGTTCGGTGGAGTTTATCTGTTATGGTGGATGGGATCGGAGATCACTTGGAAGAGAGCGCTGCTGATGGGGTATGTGACGATCGGTTTTGCTTCTCTGGTAACCCAGGGCAGCAGCAGTGGTGTTGTAACTTTAGCCGTAATGCTGTTTGTACTGTTTGGCATGTCTGTGAAAGATGGCGGAAAAATGGAATGCTTCTGGCAGGAAATGACATTGTTATCGGTGGCATGTCTGATCACATATATTCTGCGGAGCTGCAATGTGCTTTCGCAGGAACTGCCAATGGAAAAAGTGACGGATATCCTGACGTTTTCCGCAATGAGTGTGATTTTGACGATCGTGTCAGTAGTGGTACTGTGGCTGGTACATACCAGCAATAACAGAAATCAATACTGTGGGAAACTTTTTTGGGGCATCTATCGGATATTGTGCGTAGCACTGCCGGTTGTGAGTGTGGCATTATTAGCGTTTATTCTGGCGAATACGCTGTTGGGCGGAAAACTGACGTCCTTTCTGACGGAGACGGCAGGTGACGGGGGCAGCAACTGGCTGATGTTCAGCGCGGCCTGGGGCAGCAACAGGGGAGCCACCTGGTCGGCGGGAGCTAGCTGCTTCTGGGAAGCAGATCTGTTACATAAGATTTTCGGCGTAGGGCCGGATTGCATGTATGCGTTTCTGTCAAATGAGGCCAGCCCGGAGCTGCAAAATATGGTGTATGATTTCTTCTATGGAAACCGCCTCACTAATGCACATAATGAATGGCTGACGATCCTGGTGGATATAGGAGTGCTGGGGCTGGTCAGTTATGCGGGAATGATGATCTCAGTAATCCGTAATTTCCTGCATGCCGGGAAAAAGTCGATGCTGGTGGGAGCCTGCGGGTTCTGTGTGCTGGCCTATACGGTGAACAATATGTTCAGCTTCCAGCAGGTGATGAATATTTCGACGGTGTTTGTGATTATGGGGATTGGAGAGAATTTGCGGCGTTCAGCCCGTGATTGAACCAGCGAAAGTTGAATTTATGGTCTCCGCTTCGGTCGGTCCAGGCCGAGGTCCCCTGGACCTCGTGGACCCTCTGCGCCCGAACGGTGTGTTCGTGTCGACTAGAGGTTATAAGTTAGAACAATGTGGAGACAAAAAGACTCCCTCACACATGTGTGAGAGAGTCTTTTTAGTCGTCGCGACAAGATTCGAACTTGCGACCTCTGCGTCCCGAACGCAGCGCTCTACCAAACTGAGCCACGCGACGATTATTAACATGAATTGCGTCAACATTAAAATAATAAATAAAAACCCATTGATTGTCAAGCAAAAAACGAATATGATAGAAGAAAAAGTTGCAAAAACGATAAAACCATGAAATTAAGAGAGGAAATTCTATGTACAATACAACGATAACATTGAAAAAAGGAGAGGGCAGAACATTGAAGGCCGGAGGAATGTGGGTATTCGATAATGAGATCGCATCCATTCTGGGGACGTTTGAGAATGGCGACATTGTAAACATTCATGATTTTGACGGCTATTTCATGGGATACGGTTATATCAATACCAATTCCAAGATTACGCTCCGTCTGCTGGCGCGCAGGAAGGATACGGTGATCGACGAGGCATTTTTCGAGCAGAGGGTACGGGATGCCTGGAATTACCGCAAGGAGACCATCGATACCTCCAGCTGCCGTCTGATCTTCGGAGAGGCGGATTTCCTGCCGGGTATTGTCATTGATAAGTTCTCTGATGTACTGGTGGTGGAATCTCTGGCATTGGGAATCGACAAGTGGAAGCTTGTGATCATTGATGCTTTGAAGAAAGTACTGGCGGAGGATGGTATTTCCATCCGCGGTGTCTACGAGCGGAGCGATGCCAAGGTACGCTTACAGGAGGGTATGGAGCGTTACAAGGGCTTCATCGGCGAACCGTTTGACACGAAAGTAGAGATTGTGGAGAACGGTGTGCATTACATGGTGGATGTAGAGGACGGACAGAAGACCGGATTTTTCCTGGATCAGAAGAATAACCGTGCCGCCATTCATCGTTTCTGTAAGGATAAAAAGGTGCTGGACTGCTTCACCCATACCGGCTCCTTTGCTTTGAACGCGGGAATCGCCGGAGCGAAGAGTGTTCTGGGTGTGGATGCTTCTCAGCTGGCTGTGGATCAGGCGACGGAAAATGCGAAGCTGAACGGACTGGAAAATACGGTAAGCTTCCGATGTGCAGATGTCTTCGAGTTATTGCCGGAGCTGGAAGCGCAGGGCGAGAAATATGATGTGGTGATCCTGGATCCGCCCGCTTTTACCAAGTCCCGCAATTCCATCAAAAATGCCGTAAAAGGATATCGTGAGATCAATCTTAGGGGCTTAAAGTTGGTGAAAGACGGTGGATTCCTGGTAACTTGTTCCTGCTCCCATTTCATGGATCCGGAGCTTTTTGCCAAAACAATCCGGGAGGCTTCTCATGGTGCGCATAAGCGTCTCCGCCAGGTAGAATTCAAGACACAGGGCCCGGATCATCCGATCCTGTGGGCAGCGGACGAGAGCTATTACCTCAAGTTCTACATCTTTCAGGTCGTTGATGAACGCTAGACATCCGTCTGGAGAAGTAAGCGGCTGAAAGTGGCGGAAATGCTTGATTTACAAGGGTTCGAACGTGTTTGGTGATAAGCTTGCAAACCTCGTAAAGTATTGCAAAATATCGTATCACAGTGGTATAAAGTGGTAAGTCTGAGTGGTAACTATGAAATGATAATGATATCGGAAAAGGTTATATGTTCGATCTTCATTATGTTAAAATGAAACATGAATTAACGGCAGACTAACGACAGACTAACAATGATATAATTGTAATGCCAAAATAGGTGTGATATTATTACTATGGCAATCGAAACAGAGATGTTCCGGTTGCTTTTTTTATGCCATGAAAGGGTGAATTTGATGGAATTATCTATGAGAGAGAAAGAGCTGTTAATTAGTGTCTGCTGATTAAGTATCTATCTGCAGCTTCCAGCTCTTACATCTGTTCCAGTCATGCCAGAAGCGGAACAGATGCAAAAGAGCGTAAAGTATTCGCCGCTGAATCCTGAACAGATTCGTCACGAATACAGATAATGCGATAGAAGTCAACTGCGTTTCTTCCAGTTTTGTGGTAATGCAGCTCATACCATAACAGCGTTTGATCAGACTTAAGGTGCGCTCCACTTCGATTCTATCGGTATTATCCTGATACTCCTGTTTCTTATCAACTTTTGTTGTAGCGCTTGGTCTGCCCAGCTTTGGATCTGATAACCGGATTCCATGTTCCTTGCAATAGTTCCTGGTTTCCCTGGTCCGGTATATCTGATCTGCCAGGACCCGTTCCAGATAATAACCGGTACGCTCTCTGAATCGTTCTATTGCTTCAATCAGGCAGGTGCTCTCGTTGTATGCCTCGAAAGATATTTTTTCGATACGCCCATAACCTTCGCTGTCAAGACTGAGATCAAATTTTGCACCAAATTCAACAGGTGCTTTGACCTTGTGCTTCCTGCTCTTAGCAAATGCAAGATACTCTTTTCTGGCACGTTTGCGATATCTTCTTGGCAACTTAAGACCATAGCACTTACAAAAACAGTAAATCATGGTCTCCAGTTTTTCTCTTGCTTCATTCAAAAGTGAGATATCCTGCGGATAACGTATGTTTGCAGGCGCACAGGTTGCATCAAAGGCTGGTTGAAATCAAGGAAGGAATGCTGTAAAGTCAGTAAAATCAAGTGTTTGCAACTTAATTGAATAAATTCTATTTGAAATACTTGACAGAAATAGTTAAATGAGTTAGTGTATAACTATAAGTAATGACATTATGATGTAAGTATATAACAACAATATGAAAAAGAAACTTGTGATGGGGTGTTTCGCATCAGATAAAAATGGCAAGTAGATGTGGAGACCAGCGATGAAAAGTCAAGCATAAATTATACAGACCTCCTAGTCGAGGTTAAATTCTACATTGTCGGTCATCATCTTCCAGATGATTCTGACGAGTTTACCGGCGCAGTGCCCAAGGGCATTGCAGTGCACCGTTGATTCAAGACCGATGATGATGTTGTCCTTGTCATCACAGATGGATGTAAGGTTAGATTCCAACAGACTGAATCCATCACCGTCATTTGTAAATTTGAACGGCTCCATGAGAATTACGCCATCTGAGCTGATAGCTGGGGCAAAGTGGTTGAGTTTGGCAATGTCAATGCCTACATAAATCATGAGGTTGTGCCTCCCTTTCATAAAGTCTGATACCATGATATTCACCAGCGATTATCCTCGTAGACTTGATTGAAATAAGTACTTCCGAGCGAGAACCCATTGCAACATCGAGCAGATAAACAATTCAGATAAAGGTAGCGGCAATACGCTCCAGTCGAGTAGTCGAAGCTACAGGAAAAATCAAAAGTCCATAGTATTTGAATGTATTAAACCACGATACAAAAAATATAAAAAGAAGGGAGAATGTGTGATGATTCCCTCTAGGAATTATCATACAAATAAAAAATGAACAGTTTTGTATATGACATACCGGTAAAAGTATATTTTGGAGAAAATCAGCTGAGCCATCTTGGGGAAGAACTGAGTAGATATGGGAAAAGAGTGCTTCTGACTTACGGAGGAGGCTCCATCAAAAAGACAGGGTTATATGACGCAGTTGTTTCGGAAATCAAAAAAGCCGGACTGGAGTTTTATGAACTGTCCGGTATTGCGCCAAATCCGAGGATTGAGTCAGTGCGGGAAGGGGTGGAGATCTGTAAGAGAGAAAACATTGATGTACTGCTTGCCGTAGGCGGCGGTTCTACTCTGGACGCTACTAAATGGATGGCGGCAGGAGCCTGCGTGGAACATGACCCCTGGGAATTTTTTAGCCAATGGGCGCCTGTGGAAAAAGCCCTTCCTGTGCTGACCGTTCCGACCCTTGCGGCTACCGGTTCAGAAATGGATGCGGGAGGCGTGATCAGCAATCCTGAAACGCAGGATAAGATTGGAAGGGTTGCCAAACCGTTGCTCCCAAAAGTATCCTTTCTTGACCCTACAAATACCTATACGGTAAGTCCTTATCAGACGGCCTGCGGCGCTGCTGATATGATGTCACATATCATGGAAGTGTATTTCAATATGGAGACAGACCTGTATATGCTGGACTGCTTTATGGAAGGAATGATGAAAACCATCATCAAGTATGCGCCGATTGCCATGAAAGAGCCGGAGAATTATGAGGCAAGGGCAAACCTGATGTGGACATCCTCCTGGGCGATTAATGGTTTTACACATGGAGGAAAACAGCAGGAGTGGAGCTGCCATCCCATGGAGCATGAGCTGTCTGCAATCTACGATATTACCCATGGCTTGGGACTTGCCATACTGACGCCCCGTTGGATGGAGTATTGCCTGGATGAGACAACGGTTTCTAAATATTATCAGTTCGGCGTGAATGTATTCGGAATTGACGCCTCCTTAGAGCCGATGGCAGTTGCAAAAGAAAGCATAGAATGGCTGTCGAAGTTTTTCTTTGAAACATTAGGATTAAAGAGAACCTTTACGGAAGTGGGGATCGAGAAGAAGAACTTTGCGGTGATGGCGAAAAAAGCTTGCGGAGGAGATGTACTTCTTGGATTTAAACCACTGAGACAGCAGGATATTGAGCAGATTTTTGAGATGTGTCTGTAAAAGTAAAAAGCAGTGGATAGAAGATTTCGGATAAGCTTTGGTTATGGATTTCATTAGCAATCCATTTTGCTTCAGACAGAAAAAAGAAAATAAAACTGTATAAATTTGATTTTATTTGAAATACTTGACAGAAATAGGTAAATGAGTTAGTGTATAACTATAAGTAATGACATTATGATATAAGTATATAACAACAATATGAAAAAGAAACTTGTGATGGGGTGTTTTGCATTAGATAAAAATGACAAGTAGATGTGGAGGGTAGAAATGAAGGCATTAAGTGTAGATCAAAATGGGAAGCTTGAAGTATGTGATGTTCCAAAGCCGGTCTATGGAGATTGCCAGGCTCTTGTGAAAACGTTGAGTTGTGGTGTCTGCAATGGGACAGATATGAAATTAATTCATGGTTCATTTAAAAACATGACGCATTATCCAATGCTTTTAGGACATGAAGCAGTTGGACAAGTTATTGAAAAGGGAAAGTATGTTACAAGCTTTGAAATTGGAGATATTGTGTTGCTCCCATTTTTATATGGTGATGTAGGAAAATATTCTTCAGGATGGGGTGCATATGCAGAGTATGGGATTGTAGGAGATGTAAAGGCCTATATTTCACATGGTATGGGACCTGGAACAAAGGAGTTTGATGACAGCTTTTACGCACAGACAATCATCAAACCAGAGTATGGTCTTACTGCAGTTGAAGCATCTATGATAGTGACTTTCCGAGAGGTGTTAAGTGCCATCAGGAGATTTGGATTTCAAGCTAATCAAGATGTCGTGATTTTTGGTGCTGGACCTGTAGGACTATGTTTTACTCGCTTCTGTAAGTTGCTTGGGATGCGCACAGTAATTACTATTGATATTTCAGACGACAAAACGGAACAAGCGCGTAACATGGGAGCTGATATAGTAATTAATAGTTCTAAAGAAGATGTAGAGGCGATGGTTTTGAAATATTTGCCGGAAGGGGCAGATTATGTAGTAGATGCAGTGGGAATTAACCAATTGCTGAATCAGGGAATGCGACTGATAAAATATAATGGAAAAGTATGCGGATATGGTATTTCTCCAAAACTTGGAATGGATCTGGATTGGAGTGATGCACCTTACAACTGGCAGTTACATTTTGTGCAATTTCCAAGAAAGAAAGAAGAGGCAGAAGCACATTCTCAGATTATGGCCTGGATTGCAGCGGGTGCATTAAAACCAAGTGATTTTATATCAAATGTTTTTGAATTCGACCATATTTTAGATGCATTTGGGCTTGTAGAAAAGCGCTTACCAGATACAAAAAAAGTGGTAATTCGATATTCTTAAACTGGAATTATACTGTCTATTATACAAGAAGAGGAGAAAATGATGAAGATATCAAAATTATTCATGACATTACCTGAAGCATATGCGTGTACACCTGATGGCATGGAAATTGATAGATATGGAAATTTAATATTATCTTGTCCTAATTATGCGGATGAACATATGTCTGGATGTGTGCTTAGAATCACGAAAGATCGACGCGTAGAAAAGTGGTTTGATGTTCCTGTTCATCCGGAAACAGGTGTTGCAAGAAATATGGGGATCGCTTTTGACAGTAATTGGAATATATATTTGTGTGACAATCAGGGATGGTCAGAACGACCTGAGCTTCTTTATAAGGGAAGAGTTTTGAAGTGTGAGGTTGATGACGCGGGAAATATTAAAAAAACAACTGTGATTGCAGATCACATGGAACATCCAAATGGAATCAGAATACGCGGTGAGTATATGTACGTGACGCAAAGTTATCTTCACCCTGTTAAAGATCCATCTGGTAAACTTGTAAGCTGTGTATATCGTTTTCGCCTGGATGAACATGATATTGATATCACAAACACACTTGAAGATCCACATATTTTGACCACCTTTATTACACAAAATCCGGAAACTCAATATGGCGCAGATGGGATTGCTTTTGATAGTGCAGGAAATTTATATGTTGGAAATTTTGGTGATGGGGAGGTATGGAAACTCGTTTTGAATCAAGATGGGTCTCTAAAGGAAAAGAGTCTCTTTGCCAAAAATCCAGAAGAACTCAAAAGCACGGACGGTATGGTGTTTGATGAAAATGGAAATCTCTATATCGCAGATTTCTGTGCAAATGCGATTGTAAAAGTAACAAAGGATGGATATGTTTCACGTCTGGCTCAGAGCCCGGATTGTGATGGGCTGGATGGAGGTCTTGATCAACCTGGGGAGCCGATTATATATGATGGAAAAATTGTAGCATCTTGTTTTGACCTTGTAACAGGACCGGGAAAGGTGAATACAGCACATGAAATGCCGGCAACTTTAGCGGAGGTAGATATTTCGTGAAATATTTGATGGCACATGACTTGGGTACAAGCGGAAATAAAGCAACCCTGTATGATTGTGATGGAGTATTAATAGGCTCCTGCGTGGAGAGTTATGTGGTCAGTTACCCTAAAGATACATGGGCGGAAGTAAATCCAATTGATTTGTGGCGGGCAGTTTGTAATTCAACAAAACAGTTGTTAGAAAAAACAGGTATAAAGGCAGAGGATATTGCTGCAGTTAGTTTTTCTGGACAGATGATGGGATGTCTGGTGGTTGATCAGGACGGAGTGCCGCTCAGACCTATGATGATATGGGCTGATACACGCAGTGTTAAGCAGGAACAATTTATGAAGGATGCCATTGGAGAAAAACGTGGTTATCAAATTACTGGACACCGCTTAAGTGCATCATATAGTGCTGCTAAGCTATTATGGATTAAGGAAAATGAACCGCAGATTTATGATAGAGCATATCGTATGCTTCAAGCAAAAGATTACATTATTTATCGACTGACAGGCCAGTTTGTGACAGACTTAAGTGATGCATCAGGAACAAATTTGTTAGATATTGAAAAACAAACCTGGTCGACTGAATTGATCCAGGCATTTCAAATTCGGGCAGAATTACTTCCTGAATTGCATAGTTCTTCCGATATTGCTGGTACAGTCACAAAACAGGCAGCGAAAGAAACTGGATTGATTGAGGGGATGCCGGTTGTAATTGGTGGCGGAGATGGTTCTTGCGCCTGTGTTGGAGCAGGTGTTGTTCGTAAAGGAAAAATTTATAATGTACTAGGGTCGTCATCTTGGATTAGTATGGCATCTGATCATCCTTTCTATGATGATCAGATGAGAACCTTTAACTGGATACATCTGGATCCAAAATTATATACACCATGCGGGACAATGCAGACTGCTGGAATGTCTTATGCCTGGTATCGAGATGCTTTTTGCCAATTAGAGAGAAAAATTGCTCATGAAGAACAGAAAGATTTTTATATGTTGTTAGAGCAGGGAATTAGTAGTTCGCCTCCGGGTGCAAACGGGTTATTGTATTTGCCATATTTATTGGGAGAGCGTTCTCCAAGATGGAATGTGGATGCTAGAGCGGCATTTATAGGAATTGGAATTTCTACTTCAAAGGAGGATATGTTGCGTTCTGTATTGGAAGGAGTAGGATATAATCTGAGGGTCATTCTTGAACTTTTAGAGCAGATACAGCCTGTGAAAACCATAACAATGATAGGCGGTGGTGTAAAGAGCATGGTCTGGAGACAAATTCTATCGGATATATACGGAAAAAAACTTGAATTTCCACAATATCTGGAGGAAGCTACATCTATGGGGGCTGCAATCTGTGCGGGTGTTGGTATAGGAATATTTGCAGATTATAGTGTTGCTGAAAAGTGGAATATGGTACAATCATATCAAATTCCGAAACAACAAAATGTGCAATTGTATGAGGAACTGTATCGGGTTTTTAACAAAAGCTATGAAAGTCTCAAAGATGTTTTTGGAGAATTGGGAACCTTTAGAAGAAACAACACGAAATAATCAATAATATATAAAAATAAGGATAAGTACATATGGAAGCGGTAAAATTAGATAACTTTTTAAAGGTAGATAAGGGAATACCTGTTCCTCTTTACTATCAGATAAAACAGGGTATACTACAGGCGATTCAGGAGGGTGCTTTAAAAGTAGAGGATATGATTCCGACGGAAGCAGAATTATGTGAAATCTGTGGTATTAGCAGACCGACGATTCGTCAAGCGTTGGGTGAACTGGTAACGGAAGGTTATCTTTACCGACTGAAGGGAAAGGGGACATTTGTTTCCAAGACAAAAATAGATGCAAAATTTCTGAATAAATTGCAGGGATTCAATCAGGAAATGTTGGAAAAAGGTTTGAAACCATCTACTAAGGTGATTAATTTTTTGTGTGTTCCCGGAAGGGAAGATATTAATGCAAAAATGAAGCTTGAAGCAACAGAACCGTTATTTTATCTTGAACGAATCAGATATGCAGATGATGAACCGTTGGTATATGTGGAAAGCTATTTTCCATATCGGCAATTCCAGATGCTGACGAATGTGGATTTTGTTCAGAGTTCTTTGTATCAAAGTATGAGAGATCTTGCACAGGTAGATGTTACAAGAGTACAGCGTGTACTTGAAGCGGTAAATGCTAAAAAACGAGATGAAGATTTACTTGGTATTCCGAAAGGAAAAGCAATGGTAAGAGTGCAAACAGTAGGTTTTACAAAAGAGGGAAGGGCAGTAGAGTATTCCGTGGCAAGATACCGAGGTGACAGAACCAGCTTCAGTATCGAGTTACAGGTATAGATTTCATACGGAATATACGACAGCGTTTTCAAAAATAAAAATAAATGAAAGTGGCTGTCGAAATATTTAATTATATATGTAATGACATAAATACATTAATACAGGAGAAAAGAAGATGGAAAACTTAAAATCAGAAAAGGTTTTAACAGCAAAGGAATTGGCCTCATATTTTGACCATACCCTTTTGCGGGCAAATGCAACAGTTTCAGAGTTTAAGAAGTTGTGTGATGACAGTAAACGATACGGTTTTTGCATGGTAGCTATTAATCCTGCTCCAGTAAAGCTGTGTAAAACGTTTTTAGCGGGCAGCCAGGTTCATGTAGGAGCTGCAATAGCTTTTCCACTTGGACAGACAACTTTGGAAGATAAGCTGTCTGAGACCAGAAATGCGATTAAGAATGGTGCGGATGAAATAGATTATGTTGTGAATCTGACCAAACTGAAAGCAGGTGATACGGCATATATTGAAAGTGAAATGGCAAGAATAACGGATATTTGCAGAGAATTTAGTGTTGTATCTAAGGTGATTTTTGAGAATTGCTATTTAACAGAAGATGAAAAGAAAACACTTTGTCATATTGCCACAAAGGTAAAGCCTGATTTTATTAAAACGTCTACGGGTTTTGGAACCGGAGGTGCAACGTTTGAGGATGTTGCGCTGATGAAACGGGAAACTGAAGGAAGTGGGGTAAAAATCAAGGCAGCCGGAGGGATTCGTACCTTAAAGACAGCGTTAGAAATGATAAATCTTGGAGTAAGTAGAATAGGATCTACTTCAAGTGTTGCCATTATGGAAGAATATATGGCTAATTCGCCATTATTATAAAATACATTAAAAAAGCATTCAAAGGAGGATACTGGTATGAGAAAAAAGTTTTTAGGATGTGCATTAGCGACAGCTCTAAGCGTATTGGGGCTTGTTGGATGTGGTGCAGGTGACACTGAGACCGTTACATCGGCAGATTCGGCAGCTGAGGTGCAGGTATCAGATAAAACCGAAACCGAGGAAACCGATGCAGCACAAAAGGAAATCACTTGGGCAACATGGGGAAATGAAGGAGAACTAAAACGGTTTGAAGCACTAAATGAAGCATTTATGGAAGCAAATCCGGATGTTAAAGTGAATTTTATTCCAATTCCAAATAATGGATATTCAGATAAACTTCTCGCAATGATTGCAAGCGGAACTGAACCGGATCTTTATTATGTTGCGGACGGTAATTATCATAGTCTGGCATTGGGAGGAAAATTAGAACCCTTGGACAGCTATATTGAGAACGACGAAAATATTAATAAAGATAATTTCTTTTCAAATCTGCTGACTTATCTGACAGTTGATGGACAGTTGTATGGCTTGCCGACAGATTGTGCACCTCGGGCATTGTATTATAACAAAACAATGTTAAAAGAGCTTGGATTGGAAGATCCGAATGAACTTGAGGAGCAGGGAAAATGGGATATCAATGCCTTTGAAGAAATGGCAGGCAAGATTAAAGATGCAGGAAAAATTGCGCTGGTGCTGGATAACAATCAGGAATCAAATATTTGCTGGTTTAGATCAAGTGGTGCAACTATGTATGATGAAAATGGAAAATGTATTATTAATAGTCCGGAATCTGTTGCAATCTATACAAAGATGCAGAATATGATCAAAGATGGGAAAGTACAGTGGAATGGCAATTCTAAAATAGATGCCAACGGTTTATTCATGGGACAACAGCTTGCGTTTGTAGAAGCAGGAAGATGGCTGATGCCGCTTTTTAAAGACATAAAGGACTTTGAATTTGATATTTGTCCGATACCTAAAGGTCTTACGGGAGAACGTACAGCATGCCTTAGTTCTATTCCGCTTTGTATGTCATCCAATTCAAAGGATAAAGAAACTGCGTGGAGATTTTTGAGCTATTTCGTTGGAGAAACTGGACAGACATTACGACTGAAGGATTATGGAAACTGCATTCCGTCTATGGATTTGCCAGGTCTGGATGAAGCGACGTTCATGAATGAAGCTTTACCGGAACATAAAGAAGTCTGGCAGAAATATCGTGCAGAGGGTGTGCGTGGATATGTGGAAGATTCCCTGCATCCCGAAACAGCCAATGTACTTTCTGATGCAGAGGATGAGATGTTTGCTAATTTTGCAGATGTACAAACAACCTTACAGAGCCTGCAGGATCAGATAAACCAAATTGTCAGTCAGTAAGAAGAATATACTTGAGTGCCGGAATGCGAAGGATGAGGGAATCATGCTTCGGTTCCGGTACTCAGGGAAAACAGGACTGTTATGAATATCATCAGGGAAGGACTGAGGTCAATATGAGGCAAAAAAAACGCGATGGTATCTGGGGATACATTTTTATTGCACCGCAGGTAATTGGCTTACTACTATTTTCCATTATTCCGATTATTTGTGTTTTCTATTTTAGCTTTTGTAAATGGGATGCAATTTCAGAGCCGGTTTTTGTTGGAATTCAGAATTATATTACAGAATTTCATGACCCGGCATTTTATAAAGCTATTGTAAATACACTGAAATATTCACTCATTTATATACCAGGGAATGTTGTGTTTGCATTGCTGATTGCAACAGCAATTCAGCATATCAAAGGCAAGGTCGGATATAGATTGATTTTCTTTTTGCCAATTGTTGCAAGCTCAGTTGGGGTATCAATGATATGGTTATGGATTCTGGAACCAAATTGTGGAATCCTGAATTATTTTTTGGAATGTATTAAACTTGGACGGGTCAATCTTCTCGGAGATACAAAAACTGTAATGTTAACAATTGGATTAATAGGAATCTGGTGCAATCTTGGATATAATGTTGTCATTTATATTGCTGGACTGGAAGGAGTGTCACGTGTATATTATGAGGCAGCCATGGTTGATGGCGCAAGTGCGTGGACAAGATTTATTCGAATTACACTTCCGATGATGTCTCCCACCATATTCTTTACATTTATTATGACAATGATTGCAAGTTTTAAAGTGTTTGATTTGGCATATGTAATGACAGAAGGAGGACCAGCAAAGGCGAGCTATGTGTTTGTAATGCACATTTATGATTACGGGTTCAAATTATTTAAAATGGGCCAAAGTTGTACTGCGGCAGTTATATTTTTCATGGCATTGCTTGGAATGACAGTATTCCAAAATGTTGTTTCAAAAAGGTGGGTGAACTATGAAAGCTAAAAGTAAAAAAGTGTTTTCGATTATAAAACATATAATACTTATTACAATTTGTATTATAATGATATTCCCGTTTTATTGGATGATAGCAACTGCATTTAAAGATACCTATGCGGTATATGAGTATCCACCCAAAATTTTCCCGAATCCATTGGTGGTTTCCAATTTTGGAAAGGTTTGGGAATTACTTCCGTTTGGACAGGCATTTGTGAATAGCATAAAAATTGTATTGACTGTAGTGGTGATTCAACTTTTAACAGCTTCAATGGCTGCCTTTGCGTTTGCAAAGTTGCAATTTAAATTCCGTGAACTGATTTTCCTTTTAGTGCTTGCAACGATGATGATTCCCGAACAGGTAATTATGATTCCACTGTTCCAGATGTTTCAAAAAGTAGGTTTGATAGATACTCATCTGGGTCTGATTCTTCCGACGGCATTCTGTTACCCTTTTGGTATATTTATGCTTAGACAGTTTATTATGGGCTTGCCGGATTCAATTATGGAGGCTGGAAAAATAGATGGATGTTCATATCCTGGAATCTTTTTCAAATTGACTCTTCCTTTGATTAAACCTGCGCTGAGTTCTCTGTTTATCTTTTCGTTTTTGCAGAATTGGAACAGTTTTTTGTATCCTATGTTATTTTTAAATTCACAGGAGAAGTTTACCCTTCCCTTGATGCTGAATACGTTTAAAGGATTATATTTTACGGATTGGCCGGTGCTTATGGCAGCGTGCAGTATCGTAATATTGCCAGTTGTACTGGTGTATTTATCTGCGCAGAAATATATTATAGAAGGAATAGCAATGACAGGTATCAAAGGCTGATTATATCATTTTGGAAGCTTTGAACAGTATAAGCTGCAAAATTATTTTTGATATGTTTAGAAAGAAGGAAATGAATGGAAATAAACAGAAGACCTAAAAGCCTGAATTTTGCAGATGCAGCAGAACCATGTTTGCGGCATATGACACTCAATTATGATGCGGATCATGATTATGTTCCTTATGTAGGAGTAACACTTGGAGAGAAAAAACCGCATTTTGTTCATCATCGCCTAGATTGGAGTGAGGTATTGCCCTATGCGATTTATGGAGAAATATGTGCTCGCGATCTCTGTGGAAGTCAGGAGGGATTAGAAATAGAAAAAAAGCAACGTGAACTGTTTTTACGTCAGATATCACCGTTGGATTTCCTGATTCACAGCAGTTCTTCCCCATGGAGCCAGTCTTATAAAATGTGCCTGTGGGAGCAGTCGAGAGCTTTACATGCACTTTTATATTGGTATATGGAAGAACAAGATGAGCGATTGGTTCATATCATGAAAAAAATGGTCGATACTTTATTCCATATGTCCCATCAATTTGGAAATCAGCGGATGTTTGCCCCTGAGGTTATTCGTGATATCGGAATGGGAGCGATTGCCTTGGGAGAAATCATAGATCCTTTACTCAAATTTGATGAACTGTTTGGAGATGAAAATGCAAGGACGCTTGGTGTGGGGCTTGCTTATTACTGTACAGACTTATCAACTGGTTTTTTTGATGAGAATGGAGATGTTGTTGGAAATCAGTTGTATCGATCTGGTATCTCAATATTGAGTGGGGTTTTACGAGCTGCAAGGCTTACGCAGGACGCTTCGTTATTTGCAAGAGGAAAGCAAATACATGATCGATTGTCCTCTTATGTAACGAGATATGGTTCAACACCATGTACAGAGCCGGCGTGCAGCAATATGGAATTGATATACAGTGCAATTCACCTTGCAGAAACAGTGGATGCCTCATATTATGAGCAGATTGATCGTTATGTCAGAAATCAGACAAAAGAAGCACAATTCCTGACAAAAAGTGAGTGGCATCGTGAACTAGCCCATGAAGGAAGGATTACAGGCGAGGAATTCCGCTGGGTTTTCGGAAATTATTCAGATACATTAGATACCTTACCATATGACTATTATGGTGATGATGTGCTCGATAAGAGTGAAGGAGGCTTCCTGTGGACAGATTTTTCTGAACATCGTTTTGTTCCGGCCTCTTTGATGCTGTGCTGTTCTGGTCATGCAATGCGAAGTTTCCATTTGGTAGCAGAAAAAATGATTCATCCTACCATTCAGGGCTTTGATGTTAATTTTCATTATTCATTTGAAAATGAGTATGCGGAGTTGATTAGTTATGAACCGTTTGAAGGAAAATTTGTAGTTATTCCTAAAAAATGTACGCAGAAAATACGGGTGCGTATTCCAGAATATTGGGAAAAAACAAAATTACAGATATTTTCTGAAGGTGCGGAGATACTATTTAAAATAGAAGGAAACTATGTGGTCATTCAGAATGCAGAGGCAGGACAGGAGATTCAATTTAAATATCCGTTGGAAAGTTATATTACCGAAGAGAATGTTTACCGAAATATAAATTCTATTCCTTGTTTTCAGTTCAAGGTACGAGTTGAATGGAAGGGAAATACAGTAATTCGATTGTTGGATCACTGCTCTGAGAATCCTAAAATGATTTATAAACATGTATCCAATGATTACATATACGGTGGGAAACCATTAAAAGTTTCCGGGCATATAAATTGGTAAAAAATTAGATTCATATTCAAAAGGAGAATAATATCCAAACAGAATGGAACGATTTCGGATCAATCATCGAAGGAGGAAACTCCGCAGCACCTTCCGATAGCGGAACTGATGTGTGAAGCAGCCGAAAAATTTGAAAAAAAAATAGGAAAATATTGAAATGAAAAAAATGACAGACACATTTAAGCTGAATAATGGGTATGAGATACCCTGTGTGGGTTTTGGCACATGGCAGACGCCAGACGGGGACACAGCCATAAAAGCAGTCAGCGAAGCAATCAGGGCAGGATACTGTCATATTGATACGGCGGCCTGCTATGGAAACGAAACCAGTGTTGGAAAAGGGATTAAAGTTTCCGGTGTGGAACGAAGCCGTCTTTTTGTTACAGGCAAGGTTTGGAATTCCGACAGAGGTTACGGGAAAACGATGGTTGCTTTTGAAAAAACGATGGCTGACCTTGAACTGGATTATCTGGATTTGTATTTGATCCACTGGCCGGCTTCTTCCACACAGTTTGAGGATTGGGAACAGATCAATCTTGAAACGTGGAGAGCCATGACAGAGCTATATAAAGCGGGACGAATTAAGGCAATCGGCGTATGTAATTTCTTGCCGCATCATTTAAAGGCGCTTATGGAAACGGAAGTTCAGCCGATGGTAAACCAGATTGAATTCCATCCGGGACAGATGCAGGAGGAAACGGTTTCTTACTGCAAAGATCATAACATCATTGTTGAGGCATGGAGCCCTCTTGGAACAGGGCGGATGTTAAGCAATGAGATGCTGAAAAGTATTGCTGCGAAATATGGCAAATCTGCAGCACAGCTTTGTATCCGCTGGTGCCTGCAAAACGGCATCCTGCCGCTTCCAAAGTCTGTGACTCCGTCCCGAATCATCGAAAATGCGGATGTGTTTGATTTTGAGATTACAAACGAGGATATGGAAGCAATAAACGGGATGGAATACTGCGGAGGCTCCGGCCTGCATCCGGACAAGGTCGATTTCTAAAACTATGGGCGGGCTTGATTTTACAATTTACACAAAAGAAGATTTGAAGGAAGCGGTTCAGGCATTGGGCTTTCTCCCTCTTTTTGCGAATGAAATTCAGGACTTTTCCATAGAAGAACACACGGTTCCGAAAGCCTGGTTTTCGGAGGAACCGGGCGTATGGGAATGGAAGGGACCTGTTATCAGGGAAAGCGGGTGCGCCTATGGAAAATTCTTTGGAAAAAAGCCGCTTTTATCAGCGCACAGTGGTTTTCGGACTTTGCAAATTTCCGTAGGGATGGGTATGATTTCGATGCACTGTATGATGATGGGCTTGCCAATTACCGGGATAAGGAACTATATGAGCTTCTGGAAAGGGAATCCCCTATCCTGTCAGGAGAGCTGAAAAGGAAAGGAAATTATAGGAAGCTTCCTGTATACTTTAAAGAGTAAAGGGAATTGCCCCAAAAGAATACCTCAAGTAAATTTAGATTATTACTGACCGGCCAGTTAGTAAAATCTAAAAACACAAGAGGTATTCAAGATGAATGTTAAATCAAGAAGAACAAAAAAAGTAAATGTAGAAAATCAGGCAATTAATCTTTTGTCAAAAGAAGAACTGGACAAGAAAATAGAGGTGGTAGAAAAAGAACTGAGATCCTATACATGGCGAAAATTGGAAGCAAACGGTAAATTTGCCAAGAACGATAAACTCTCTTTCATTACGGATGACATGCTTATAGTAGGATGCGATATAGGCAGTGAGACTCATTATATCAGGGCAATTGATGTCCGAGGAAGGGAGTTAAGTCGAGGAGCATTTGAATTCAGCAATACTTCAGAAGGTTTTGAGAATGCCAAGGCATGGGTGATGGCACTTGCGGCAAAACGCGATAAAAAACAGATAGTACTTGGTCTTGAACCAACAGGTCACTACTGGTTTGCATTGGCTGCATGGATGATTTCAAACGGAATCAGCGTTGGCCAGGTAAATCCATATGCCGTAAAGCAGAGCAAAGAAATCGAAGATAATAGCCAACTCAAGCAGTAAAGCATGAGTCTTTCCGCAAGATGCACAACGAACTCTGCAGATACGGAATCCCAGCCTGTCACCCGGCACTTTGATGTGGCGGTGATAATAAGCATGAACAGACAGGCATCCTGCCTGACCGCAGGAGCATCTGAGCCGATGAAACTGGAGATTTGCGATTACATTATTATAAAAATCTGGAGTTATAGGATTGTTTTCTTCGACGTAAAGAGTTATCATAGTCTTGCTTTAAACACACGGGCATTGCCGGTGCGTTGAGGGTTGAGGCAGGAAACCAAACTTTGGTCGGGGCGGTTCCTGCTTCTTTTGGCTCAATAGTTGCAAGGCTATGATAATACAAGAAAACACTGTGCTATTTGCCAAACAACGGAAAAGCGATATACGAATTTCATCCACCAAAAAGCAAAGCAGGTAAAGGAAGTATTGCAGGAGCAAAGAATATGGCATGAGGATGTGACAACAAGATTTCAACCACAACAGGGATTTGAGGATTTGGTGTTTACAAGTAAGACAAACCGCCCTATCCATGAAAGCAATATCCGAAGTTCAATTGAATATATAGTTGACCGTATCAATGCTCAAAACCCGACAGAAAAATTTGAGAGATTTACACCACATTGTTTAAGACATACTTTTGCAACAAATTGTATTGCAAAGGGTATGCGTCCAAAGACTTTGCAGAAATTACTCGGTCATAATTCGTTACAAATGACAATGGACTTGTACTGTCATGTACTGGATGAAACACTCAAAGAGGAGATGTCTATCATAGCAGAAATGGTGTAAAAATGGTGTAGTAAGTTATAGAGTGGGCTTGAAAATCCTTTAAATACAGGCTTTTCAGCCCTCACATATGAAGTTCTATATTTTTCAGGTGGTGGATGAAAAGTAAGTGGCTGAAAGTGGCGGAAATGCTTGATTTACAAGGGCTCGAACGTGTTTGGTGATAAGCTTGCAAACTATGTTCGCTCTTCATAATACGGAAATTTGTAGTATAGATGTAGCGTTTTGTGGTATACTATAGAAGAACAAATACCTTTCTGTGAAAGGGAAAGGGGAAAGGATACGCGTATGATAGTTGATAGAAGAGTAAGCAGTATTGAATCCAGTTTCAAAATGGAAAGCATGCCATTTGATGCAGAATGTCGTCAAAGAGTAAGAAATGTCTTAACCAAGAAAGTTTCTGCTACAGATGCAATTTCAGAATTAAATAAGAAATACAGAGTATCCAAGAAGCAGGTTGAAGGATCAAGAGTATGATTATTTCTATGAGGATGAACAGGATGCCAAGTACTGTTATCCGGGAACAAATGTATTAAAGAATAAACTGGATATAAGAGATTTAGATACATTGCATGAGGCTGAAAGAGATTATTCAGCGGTGCGTCAGGCAGAACTTGTAGGTCAAGGCGTTACTGGAGATTTCTCTTTTAAGCATCTTTGTTCTATACATAGGCATTTATTCAGTGATGTATACTCTTGGGCGGGCAAGACGAGAACGGTTGATATTTCCAAAGGAACCGTTTTCTGTTTGGTGCAGTTTATCGAAAGCCAGTTTGATGATTTGTATCGTAAGCTGAAAAAGGAAAATTTCTTAGCTGACATAACCGATAAGGAAGAAATGAGCGAGAGACTATAGCCTATTACCTGGGTGAGATTAATATGATCCATCCGTTTAGAGAAGGTAATGGAAGGACTCAGAGAATATACATTGAGCAGTTATGCTTGAACAATGGTAGATTTGAAATTGATTTTACCGATGTTTCAAAAGAAGAGATGATAGCCGCCAGTGTCAGATCGGCAAATGCCAGCAACGATATGCTGGAAAAACTTATTAGTAATTGCCTTGTTGAAAAATAGTTTTAGAGAAGAATGTACGTTCCGCTTTGAGTGTAAAAACTGATCTTTGAACTGACCATAGGCTAACGATAGACTAACAGCGTACTAACGAGGAACTAACAAATTTACGTATAAAACTAGTAAAAAACTAATATATAGTCATTTTTATTTTTATTGTGGTTGTAGTAAGATTATCATGGCAATCGAAACAGAGATGTTCCGGTTGCTTTTTTTATGCCATGGAAAGGGGGGATTTGATGGAATAAGCTATACAACAACATAAGTGATAGCCAATACATACGTATGTACTGGCGTACACGAGCAGAACTGTCTGGCATTCGGTATTCCGGGGATACAGCATGAATTATTTAAGGATTCATGATATGTACAAAAGTTGTTGAAGTAAAGGTGTAGTATGAGACTTTTTATGATTATTGATTTATATGTGGGCTACAAGGAAGCATGTTGCTATGGTGTAGAAAAGGTGGAAAATAGTACAATTATTGTAATGGAGAGTGAAGTATGATATTTTATAAGAAATCAATAAATCGTAATTTGCACAATTCTTGAACTCAACACAAACTGCCATCAGTGTTGTTCCGTTGCCCGTTCTTTGCTGGTAGAATAAAACCATCAAATGAAGGAGGCAACAAGCCATGAATACAGATAAAATCTATGCAGAACAACTCGCAAACGAATATGCACTCAAGGACACCTCCAAGGTGATCGCTCTTCGCAAGCTGGATGCAAAAGCCAAGCTTCCCGCAACCGTTTTTACCTATACCTTCGGCATTATCACTGCGCTGGTAGCCGGTGTTGGAATGTGCCTTTCCATGAAGGTCATCGGCAGCGGTAGCACCACTATGTTTGTCCTCGGCGTGATTGTCGGCATTATTGGGCTACTGGGCATGGGCGTTAATTACCCCATCTACAAAAAATTGCTGGCACAGGGCAAGCAGAAATACGCTTTTGAAATCATGGAACTGGCAAAAGAAATCAGCGAGATGTAAACAACAACACGAAAGAAGGTGAGAACGATTGAATAGATCGGAAAGCAGATATTTTGCTACCGCAGCCAGAATGGACGAAGCCTTTCTGACCCTTCTGGCAAAAAAGGATTTTGAGTATATTACAATCAAAGAAATCTGTGAAGTAGCAGGGGTCAATCGTTCCACCTTCTATCTGCATTATGAAACGATGTCAGACCTGCTCTCGGAGAGTGTCGGTCGTATGAACAAGCAATTTCTTGCTTCTATGGAGAAAGATTTGGATGCCTTTTCTACAAAGCTGCGGAATTGCCCGAGGGATGAATTATATCTAATTACGCCGGATTATTTAACACCTTACCTCAGCTACATTAAGAATAACAAGCGACTGTTCCGCACAGCAACAGAAAATGCGGCGGTGTTGGGGATGGATAAAAGCTATGATAGGATGTTCCGTCATGTGTTTACGCCGATTCTCGACCGCTACGGTGTACTACAGCAAGATCGACCTTATATCATGGCCTTTTATATTCGGGGACTAATGGCAATTATCTCAGAATGGCTCAAGAACGACTGCACCGATTCCATTACGTATGTTACAGGTGTGATTCAGCAGTGTGTAAAAATGCCACAAAGCGAAACAACGAACGCTGTTTGACAACTTCCCGTTTATTGGGAAGTCGCAGAGAATGAAAAATAGAAGTTTGTGGAGGGTGAAGTTATGGGATTACTTGATAGGTTAAAACTGAATAAAACCAAAGATTTCTTTGAATGGTTAGATTTGATTTTGAAGAATGAATTGAATAGTGAAATAAAAGCAATTAACTTTAATTTATATGAAGATACAGATAATAAATGGTCTGTTGAATTGGTCGGCACATTTTCATTCGATAAGGATAATGATGATTGGGCTTGTGATGAAGTCTTTACTACAAGAGATCAACCTTTCGTGATAGAGTGTGAAAGTGATTGGGAATTAGTGGAAACTTTTTTTATTAGTTTAGTGAATGAATACCTTTCTTCTGGAAAATATGCTGGAAAATTAAAAGAATATCAAGCAATAGGCATTGGATTTGTTGACGGAGATTTACAGATTTTATATGCAAGATAATGTCTGTTTGTAAGCAATAAAAATTCCATTTGTATATGAGATTAACAGATAATGAAAAATAGTGTAAACTAGTGAAATAATAATGGAATCCCAAAATAATAATGAAACCCGGATCTAAAGCGTTAAATTTCTGGGCCTAAATAAAAGATACTATACGGGAGGTGTTATTTATGAAAATTGTAATAATCAATGGCAGTGCCAGAAAAGGAAATGTTTTAACGGCGATTGATGCGTTTCAGAAGGGAGCAGCTGCAGGGAATGATATAGAAATCATTCAACCGGATCAGTTACATATAGCTCCGTGCAAAGGATGTGGTGCTTGTCAATGCTATAAAGGCTGTGTAGATAAGGATGACACAAATGCCACAATCGATCAGATCGTATCGGCAGATATGATAGTATTTGCCACACCGGTATATTGGTGGGGAATGTCTGCCCAGTTAAAGCAGGTTATAGATAAATGTTATTGCCGCGGAATGCAGTTGAAAGGGAAAAAGACAGGACTGATCGTTGTAGGAGGTTCTCCCGTAGATAATATACAGTATGAACTGATCAGAAAGCAGTTTGATTGTATGGCAGATTATTTGTCGTGGGATATGCTTTTTCAAAAATCATATTATGCAACGGCAAGGGATGATCTGCAGAAAAATATGGAAGCGCTGGAAGAATTGGAGAATATAGGAAGTTGTTAAGTTAATCGTGCCATAAGGGGGCAAAATGAATTACTTATTAGAAATCGTTATTTTTAATGTCGTCATTTTTACAATTAGCGGCATCATTATGGCAAAGAAGGGGAAGCTTGGCATGATACAGGAATACCCAAAGGCGATACAGGACCGATGCAGAGAGCTTGGATTGATTCAGGAAAGCTCCGCGAAACTTACAAAGAAAGCAACGATAGGAAAACTGGGACTTTTTATCGGATACATATTTTTGCAGACGGTATTGGCGTACTATATCGGCGGTGCACGCACGTTCTTTGAAGGATGGTTTCACGGATATATTATGTGGGTAGCTGAGATCTGGTTTGATGCGTTAGTAGTGGATTGTCTGTGGTTTTGCCATAGTAAGAAGATGATAATTCCGGGAACTGAGGATTTGGTGGATGCTTACCATGATTATTGGCATCATATTAAATATGCAGTGATAGGAATGTTCAGCCAGGCGGTGATTGCTTTGCCGGTAGGACTTTTGGTGATGTGGCAATGATTATTCAGACAGGGATGAGAACAGATATTCCGGCATTTTATTCGGAATGGCTGATGAACAGAATACAGGAAGGCTTTGTGTTAGTGAGGAATCCCTATAATCCTACACAGGTAACAAAGTACAGTCTCTCGCCTGAGGTTGTGGATCTGATTGCATTTTGCACGAAGAATCCGGCGCCAATGCTTCCTTTTATGGAGCAATTAACACCGTATGGGCAGTACTGGTTTGTCACGATCACGCCATATGGACGAGACATTGAGCCAAATGTTCCGGATACGGGAACGGTAATGGATCACTTTAAAATATTATCGGATATCGTAGGCGTGGACAGCATCGGTTGGCGATATGATCCAATCCTGGTAGATGCCACGCATACGGTAGAATGGCATATATCTGAGTTTGAAAAAATGGCGGCGGTACTGCATGGGTATACCGAAACCTGTGTAATCAGCTTTATAGATATTTATAAAAAAGTGGAACGGAATTTCCCGGAAGCGAAAGCGGTAAGCCGTCGGGATAGAATTACAATCGGTAAGGCATTGATAGAGATTGCTACAAAATACGGAATGACGGTAAGACCTTGTGCTGAGGGTAATGATCTGGCCGCGTATGGTGCGGATTGCTCCGGATGTATGACGGTGGCTACTTTTGAAAAGGCACTTCATAACAGATTAGAGATTCCGAAGAGAAAGATCAATCAAAGGAACGGTGCCTGCGCCTGCGTGCTTGGCGTGGACATAGGCGCATATGATACATGTGGACATTTATGCAAATATTGTTATGCCAATGCAGATGTAAACTTAGTGAAAGAAAACAGGAAAAAACATAATCCCAAGTCTCCGTTTCTGATCGGTGAAAGTATGTCGGGAGATGTTATACATGAAGCGGAGCAGAAGAACTGGATTGACAGACAGCTTCGGTTTGATTTTTTCTAATTAGAAGGTATCACAGAAATCAACAAATCGGTATTTGTGGAGGTAAGTATGATAGTACCTGTAGATGAAACAAATCTTCTTCAAGCCGCAACCATCCATTCAATATCCTGGAAGGAATCGCATCGTGCATTTTGTACTCCTGATTTCATAGAAACACACACGCCAGATCGGCAACGGGAGTATTTGAGAAACAAGATGAACAACGGAACAAAGCTCTATATGCTTGTAGAAGAAAAATCAATAGGGGTTGTTTCTGTAACAAAGGGTTTAATAGAGGATCTTTATATTCTTCCAGATATGCAAAACATGGGTTATGGAACGAAATTGTTACTATACGCAGTAGGCCAATGTACGGATACCCCTACGCTGTGGATTCTTGAGAATAATATAAATGCTGAGAGACTCTATCGTCGAATAGGCTTTAAGGCGACAGGGAGAAAGAACGCAATAACAAATAAACTTGATGAGATTGAGTTCGCATTGACATAAATTCCAGTTTATAGGGATGATACAACAATTATTTTTGCATGGAAAAAAGAAAAAAATACCTTTGGAATGGTAAATTGAATAAAACGGGGCGAAATATATATAATAAAATTGAAAAAACGGGGCAAAATATTACAAATCATATTGAAAAAACGGGGCAAAAGAGATACTGTTAAAAAGGGAGGAGGGAATTTATGTATAGAAAAGACTCTATTATCATAGAAGAATGGTTGAAAAGATCGGATAAAGCATTATTGGTAACAGGCGCCAGACAGATTGGAAAGACCTGGCTGATAAGAGAGGAAATTGCCAAAAGCGGATATCGTAAGTTTGAAGTTAATTTTATAGATCAGCCGGATTTGGTGGATTATCTCAATGTAAAAATGAGTGCGAATGAGTTTCTGGTGAAATTAAAAATGATTATGCCGGAGGATTGTAAGCCGCAGGAAACGGTCGTCTTTTTTGATGAGATACAGAAATGTCCGGAAATAGTGACAAAAATAAAATTCCTTGTAGAAGAAGGCAGCTTCAAATATGTAATGAGCGGATCCTTATTAGGAGTAGAGCTTAAGGGAATAACGTCGGTTCCGGTTGGATATTTAACTGTTTTGACAATGTATCCGATGGATTTTGAAGAATTCATGATAGCAAATAATGTGTCAAAAACAACTTTGGAAATGTTGAAAGCGAAATTTGAAACATGTCAGCCCGTGGATGAATTCATACATCAGAAGCTATTGTCGCTGTTTTTTATCTATCTAATTGTCGGAGGCATGCCGGATGCGGTAAAAATCTATATTGCTACAAAAGATATCCGGGAAGTGGATAAGGTACAACGGGATATCGTTGCGCTATATAAAGAGGATTTCTCTCAATATGAGAGTGAAGATAAAAAACTGAAATTGATATCTATTTATGATATCATTCCGGCAGAATTGAATAAACAGAATAAAAAATTTGTATTTACAATGCTGAATAAAGAGTTAAAGTTTGACAGATATGAAAACAGCTTTTTATGGCTGAAAGATGCCGGAGTTGCGTTACCGGTGTATAACGTGGAAGCTCCTGTTATTCCTCTCAAAGCGAGCAAGAGCAGTAATGTGTTCCGACTTTTTTCCAATGACACCGGTTTGCTTACCAGTGCATATCCGGCGGAAACCAAACTGGAACTGATCAATAAAAACAGCGAAGTAAATAACGGTGCTCACTTTGAAAATGCTGTGGCACAGCAATTAACGGCCAATGGTTTGGAACCTTATTTCTGTAAAAAGAAAAATATAGGGGAACTGGATGTTTTGGTCGAAATGGATGGGAAAGTGGTTCCCATTGAGGTGAAATCCGGGAAAGCTTACAAGGCACACAAATCCTTGGATAACTTTATGAAAATTTCTGATTATCATATTGAGAAAGCATATGTTTTATCGGTAGCAAATATGGAACAGGAGGGAGCCGTGGTATATCTTCCTATCTATATGTGCTATCTTTTAAAAGAACGGAAAATTGGAAAGTTAATCGTGGATCTAGACATGGAAGGGTTATAACACTGGGAGAAGTAATAAAACGGGATTTGTCGAATAAAGGAGTAAAATAGAAATGAAGATTCGCAAGGCAGAGAAAAAGGACATTCCAAGAATTCTTGCACTGTTGGGGCAGGTATTACAGATACATGCAGAGCTCCGTCCGGATATTTTTATACCGGGTACTACGAAATACACCCCCTGCGAGCTGGCAGAGCTATTGGAACAGGAGGATCATCCTATCTATGTTGCTGTAGACGAGGACGATCTGTGCATGGGCTATGCATTCTGCCAACTCAGGGAGCAGCCCTTTTCCACGAATATGGTCCCCTTCAAATCACTGTTTATCGATGACCTTTGCGTTGACAAGCAGACACGGGGGCAGCATATCGGGGAAAGCCTGTTTGAATATGTGAAACAGCAGGCAAAAGAACTGGGCTGCTATGAAGTAACCCTGAACGTCTGGGCAGGCAACACTTCGGCAGAGCACTTTTATGAAAAGATGGGAATGAAGACAAAAGAACGGCAGATGGAATATATCCTGTGAGCCGGACGGAGGTGGCAAGCATGATTAAAATTGCATTTTTTGATGTCGATGGAACACTTCTGAAGATGGGCCATAAAGAATTAAGTGAGCGGACGCTGCATGCATTAATTTCTCTTCGTCAGAACGGGGTGAAGCTGTGTATGGCGACCGGAAGAGGATATCTGTCGGCACCGCGTTTTCCGGGGATTGATTTCGATGCTCTTCTGACCTTTAACGGTTCTTATGTAACAGTCGGAGACGAGATTATTTTTAAGTGCCCGCTTGATCGGATGGACAAGCTTCAGATCCTTCAGAATCTGAAAGATATGCATAGGGCGGCAGCAATCAGTAACGAACATTTTATCATCACCAACGGTACAGATCCGGATCTGGAGCAGTATTTCAGATTCGGTAATGAGATGCTGAAAATCGATAAACAATTCGATGAACGGGTTCATGAGGATATCTATCAGATGATGTGTGCCTGCCGGGAAGAAGAGTATGAGAGGATTCTCTATGGTACGCACCATACACAGATTACAGCGTGGTGGGATAGAGCGGCTGATATCATTCCTCTGGAATGTGGGAAGGGAAACGCTGTGCGCGCGGTACTTCAGCATTTTGGCATTACAAAGGAGGAAGCCATCGCTTTTGGAGATGGATTCAATGATATCGAGATGCTGGAAGCAGTCGGCACCGGTGTGGCTATGGGGAATGCGAAGGATGAGATCAAAGCCCACGCCACCTGCACATGCAGATCGGTGGAAGAAGACGGAGTCTACGATTTTTGCTTAGAACATGGGCTGATTACAATATAGGCATTGCTGCCCGCATTTCCTTCACCTTTCCGGCATCCACTGCTTCATATGCATTCTTTCGGTTTCTATCATAAGAGAAGTCCACGTCCTGCAGGGAGGCGGTCGCATCCGGCTGCCAGCTTCTGCAGGATGTATGAACCTGCTCTATGCTCGTATATTCCATCAGCGCTTTTACGTTTTGTGCATTCACACCGCTTCCGGCTAAAAATGTGATATCCTTACCATACTGGCTTTGCAGCTTTTGCAATTGCGTTCTGCCCGACCATACATCGGGTGCACCACCACTGGTGAGGATCCGGTCCGCACCAAGTAAGATCAATGCTTCCACCGCACGTTCCTGTTGTGCAACACAATCAAACGCCCGGTGAAATACAGCTTCTTTTCCGACACTATGGATGAGGTCGATCATCTCCTGTGTCCGGTTCCTATGGATGGCATGGTCCTCTGTCAGGAAGCCGAAAGCAATACCGTCAGCTCCGTGCTCTAAAAGGATGCGGGCATCTAAGAGCATGGTCTCGTATTCATCCTGGGAATAGCAGAAGCCGCCTCCTCTTGGGCGGACCATTGTTACAATAGGGATGCTGCACTGCTCTTTTGCACAGATCAGATTGGCCGTAGAAGGTGTGAGACCACCCAGATACAGTGCACTGTTAAGCTCTACCCTGTCGGCACCATTTTGCCAGGCGGTTTTCACATCTTCGAAGCTGCCGCAGCAGATTTCCAATAATCCTTTCAAAATAATCCCCTCAATCAATACATGACATTATTGCGTATGACTCTTGTTTGCGGCTTCATTGATCAGCAACATGATTGTGTTGATCGCATCCATTTGATGGCTGCGGCTCATGGCTTCTACATAATTCTGGCGGTTGAAGTACAGCTCATGTACCTTATCCACCAGCAGATTCGTCGTAATATCATCCTCATTCAGCACAATGGAATAACCCTGCGCTTCGAAGGAAGCGGCATTCAACAGCTGGTCTCCGCGGCTGCTGGCGGCAGGCAGGGGGATCAGAATGTTGGGCTTTTTCAGCGCCAGAAGTTCACAGATGGCATTGGCTCCGGCACGGGAAATCACCACGTCTGCCATGGCGAAAATATCCTTTAGTTCCGCCTTGATATATTCAAACTGTTTATATCCGGGTGTATTTAACAACAGGTTGTCGATTTTGTCCTTACCGCAGAGATGTACTACCTGGAAATCCTCCAGAAGCTTCGGCAATGCATCGCGGACAGCCTTGTTCACGTTAGCTGCACCCAGACTTCCGCCAATGACCATGATGACAGGTTTATTGGCAGTAAAGCCGCACATGTTCAGTCCGGCCAGCCGGCTGCCCTGTGCCAGCTCCGCACGAATGGGAGAACCGGTCAGGACAGCCTTGTCGGCAGGGATATTTTTCATAGTCTCCGGGAAATTGCAGCATACCTTTTCTGCCACGGGAATGCACAGCTTATTGGCCAGTCCCGGTGTCATATCCGATTCGTGGATGATACAGGGAATATGTAAGGAAGCTGCAGCGCGGACGACCGGGACGCTTACGAAGCCCCCCTTGGAGAAGACTACATCCGGCTGGTAATTTTTCAGGTAATTTCTCGCTTCTACAAATCCCTTCATGACACGGAACGGATCGGAGAAGTTCTTCGGATCCAGGTATCTGCGGAATTTGCCCGTAGAAATGCCTGTGTAAGGAATGTTGAAATCAGCAATCAGCTTTTTCTCAATGCCTTCATAAGATCCCACATAGGCAATTTCATAGCCGGCCGCCTGCAACGCCGGTAATAAAGCAATATTGGGGGTTACATGTCCGGCAGTTCCGCCGCCGGTCAATACGATTTTTTTCATAATAAAATCCTTCTTGTCGGTGAGATTACTGTGCGATCATTTCTTCCAGGGCATGAGCCAGCTGGTCAGGACAGGAGGTAGGCTTGAAACCGCAGCGGATCCCCTTGAGACGGCTGATTGCTTCTTCCGGCTTCATTCCTTTTACCAGAGCACTGATTCCCTGCAGATTACCGTTGCATCCACCGGTGAATTTTACGGAATCAATAACACCATCCTTTAATTCTACATCGATCGAAGTGGAACAGGTACCTTTTGTCTTGTATATCATATGTAAAACCATCCTTTTCAAACTGAATTTCTAAGGAGTGATTATAGCAGATTTTCGGCATTTATACAACAATATGTACAAGGTTTTCTTTTCACGAAAAATGTAAAAGAAATACTTTTTCTGTTCGGCAACGTAGAAGAATGACGATGAAAAAACGTACAAAACAAGCCTCTAATACGTTATACTCTAAGGAAGCGATAGAAAGGAGCGCAGGTTATGTTTACGATTTTCAAAGAAGAAAAAGTGATCACAACCGGAATTCTGGTATTTCTGGGACTTAGTATTCTGGTGCGTCTGCTTCTGGCAGGATTTTACCATACGATGATAAAAGAGACAGATAATATGGCAACGACGAATAACCGCCTGTTGAAACAGTGTAAAGTAAAATTTGCAAATTGTTACCAGTTAAATGGTGGAGTATCAAACATTCCGGTGTTTGTGGACAAGTTCCTCAACCGGCTGGCGTTTGGACACCTATCCTTTGATGCCTGGTATCATTTGTCCGGCCAGTGCATGCTGTTTTCCATTGTGTTTGCCGGTGTCGGGATCTGCAAGGGGATCATGGGCGGAAGGATGCTGGGGGAAATCCTGCCTTTTTATATAGTAAGCTTCTTAGGAATGTATCTTTATTTTTCCTTGTCAGCCATGGTGGATATCAAGGGAAAACGCAGAATATTAAAGACGAACCTCATTGATTATCTGGAAAATCATCTGTCGGGCCGGATCCCCGTTACGGAGCAGGATTATGAGAGACTCTACGGCCCGGGAAGTCTGGTGGAGGAGATCGCAACCAGCGGAAAGGCGGGAAGAAGGCAGCGTACTTCCGGCAGACGGACGGTGGAACTGATGCCGATCCGCAGCAGAGCGGTGCAGCCGGAGGAGACGTCAGATCGTCTGGACAGAGAAGTATTTTCCACGGAAAATGCAACGCCCGAAAAGGCGGAAGGCAAGGCGATAACAGAACGGCCGGAGGATCCCGCCAGAGTCACGGAGGAAGAATTACAGGCATTGCTTCAGGAATTACTTACAGTATAGCGGAAAATGTCAGACGTCCGAAAGAATTCAGAAAACATTCCCCGGATCTATAGATATGTCTTGAAAATGAGATGTAACTTTGTTAAAATAAAAACGGATTTTTTAAGTAAGTAACGCAAGAATGCGTGATATATCTGCAAGATATAAGGAGGAGCATTATGAGCAGACAAGTTACATTTGATTATTCCAAGGCCGGCTCTTTTATTTCTGAAGAAGAGATCGGTTACATGAAGAAGCTTACCCTGGATGCGAAGGAGACCCTGGTATCCAAGACCGGCGCAGGCAATGATTTCCTGGGATGGATCGATCTTCCCGTAGATTACGATAAGGAAGAGTTCGCCCGCATCAAGGCAGCAGCGAAGAAGATCCAGAGTGATTCCGACGTTCTGCTGGTTATCGGTATCGGTGGTTCTTATCTGGGAGCCAGAGCGGCTATCGAGTTCTTAAGCCACAGCTTCTACAATGTACTGGATAAGAGTGTACGTAAGACTCCGGAGATCTACTTCTGTGGTAACTCCATCAGCTCCACCTATCTGAAGCACCTGATGGATGTAGTAGGCGACAGAGATTTCTCCATCAACATGATCTCCAAGTCCGGTACCACCACAGAGCCCGCTATTGCTTTCCGTGTATTCAAGGAGAAGCTGGAAGCTAAATACGGCAAGAAGGGCGCGGCAGAGAGAATTTATGCTACCACCGATAAGGCGAAGGGAAGCTTAAAGCATCTGTCCGATGAGGAAGGTTACGAGACCTTCGTAGTACCCGATGATGTAGGAGGACGTTTCTCCGTACTGACCGCTGTAGGTCTGTTACCGATCGCTGTCAGTGGTGCTGATATCGACAAGCTGATGGAAGGTGCAGCCAGCGGAAGAAAGCGTGCCCTGGAGAATGATTTCGAAGAGAACGATGCTTTACAGTATGCGGCTCTGCGTAACATCTTACTGCGCAAGGGCAAGAGTGTTGAGATCCTGGCGAACTATGAGCCCGCTGTTCACTATGTAAGTGAGTGGTGGAAGCAGCTGTTCGGTGAGAGCGAAGGTAAGGACAACAAGGGTCTGTTCCCCGCAAGCGTGGACCTGACCACCGATCTGCATTCCATGGGTCAGTTCATTCAGGACGGTTCCCGTGTAATGTTTGAGACCGTGATCAATATCGACACTCCGAGAGAGGAGCTTACGATCGGCGAGGAGCCTGTAGATCTGGATGGTCTGAACTATCTGGCAGGCAAGACCGTTGATTTCGTCAATAAGAGCGCTATGAACGGAACCATTCTGGCACATACCGACGGTCAGGTTCCCAACTTCATGGTAACCGTTCCCGAGGTAAATGAGTTCTATCTTGGCGAGCTGTTCTACTTCTTCGAGTTCGCATGTGGTGTCAGCGGATACCTGCTGGGTGTAAATCCTTTCAACCAGCCCGGTGTAGAGAGCTACAAGAAGAATATGTTCGCTCTGCTTGGCAAGCCCGGTTATGAGGCACAGAGAGAAGAACTGCTGAAGAGATTGTAAGCCACAGAGGCGGGATCACTCCGGCAGTAATATGTTTCAAAAGAAGAAAAGGACAGCGTAATGAATTGATTTCATTACGCTGTTGCTGTATGATGGAATAAGTAAGTAGGGCGATAGCCCGGAGAAATCGTTTATTCTACTATGTTATTATGCTATTACGAAAAGAAAACAAAAGACAGGAGAAATTGCAAGAGATGAAGATTGTTTTACTGGAGAGAAACAGCGCCGGCACGGATGTGCCGGTGGACTGCTTTAATGAATTGGGAGAAGTGACCAGTTACCCGAATACCGTTACTGCACAGGAAGTGGCAGAGCGTGTGGGCGATGCGGATGTCATTGTCTGCAACAAGGCTCCCATGAAAGAGGAATCCCTGAAGGATTGCCCCAATGTGAAGCTGATCTGTGAGCTTGCCACCGGATACGACAACTGTGATCTGGCATATTGCAAGTCCAGAGGCATCAAGGTGGCAAATGTGGTGGACTATTCCACAGCCATGGTGGCACAGCATACTTTTACTCTGGCGCTGGCATTGAGCCAGAAGCTGCCCTACTATGATGAATATGTAAAATCCGGCGCTTACAGTGCACAGGATCGTTTTTCTAATTTTGACAGACCTTTTTATGAATTAGAAGGTAAGACATGGGGCATTGTAGGAATGGGGAATATCGGCAGGAGAGCCGCAGCGATCGCTGCCGCTTTCGGCTGTAAGGTAATCTTTTATTCCATCACGGGCAAGAGCACCTGTACGGATTATCCGCAGGTGGACAAGGATACCCTGTTAAAAGAGAGCGATTTCCTGTCCCTGCATTGTCCGTTAAGTGACTTATCCCGTAATTTCATTGATAAGGAAGCCCTTCGTAAGATGAAAAAGACAGCAATCCTCATCAATGTGGCAAGAGGCTCCGTGGTAAATAACGCTGATCTCTATGAAGCACTGGTGGCCGGAGAGATTCAGGCAGCAGGTCTGGATGTCCTGGAAAAGGAGCCTTTGGAGTTATCTAATCCTTTAAGCCAGTTAAAAGACAGTAACAAGCTGATCATCACACCGCACCTGGCATGGGCCAGCGTGGAGGCACGTACCCGTTGCGTACAGGGCGTCTACGAGAACATTAAGGCATTTATGCGTGGTGAGAATCGTAACGTGGTAAATTTATAAGCCATACGGTGGTATAGAATTTCATAAACAGTGATTAAGATATACACAAATGTCTTTGGAATGCTTGCATTTAAGGGGATATTTGTGTATATTTGTTATTTGTAGTTAACTATTTATAGGGCGAAGTAACCACATGAGCAAAAAGAAAGCCTCGTAGAGGCGATTTTGCGAATGGGGTTCTGAATAGTTTTGTTAACCTTAGCACAGAGAAATGAGGAACAATATGGTAGAAAAAATAAAGGCACTTTGGATCAAGTATGAAGAGATCATTGCATACCTGATCGTAGGCGGACTGACCACGGTCGTATCCTGGGCAGCAAAATTCCTGGCAAACTTCCTGTTATTTGACAACACAATGTATCCAACACCCTTTCAGAATGTTGTATTAAGTGTTATCAACTGGACGGCGGGTGTCATTTTCGCATATTTTACCAACCGTAAGTTTGTATTCAAGAGCAATGCTCCGATGCTGTCCGAAGCACCGAAATTCGTACTTTCCAGAGTATCCACGCTGATCCTGGATATGGTAGTGATGCAGGTACTGACCGCAATCGGTGTAAATCTGCTGGTGGCAACCCTGATCTCCGCAGTTCTGGTCATCATCGGCAACTATGTATTCAGCAAGCTGTTCGTATTCAACAAGAAAAAAGACGGCGGAGCAGAAGAGGCAAAATAAATATATTAACTTGCAAGAGTATTATAAAAGCAGTCCGGAACTGGCAGAAGATAGAAAATCTGCTGGTCTCCGGACTGCTTTTTATGTGCAATTTATATTTGGAGTTATGCCAGATAAGCCTTCAACAATTCCAGCGTTGCGGCAACTGCATCCTTGTGGGAACGCTCGTAGCCGTGGGAAGCGTAGACACCTGGGCCGATGAGTCCGTGTCTGGCATCAATACCGGCGCTTAATGCGGCATCAGCATCGGAGCCGTAGTAGGGGTAAACATCTGCGGCGTAGTCGATATGATTGTCTTTTGCAGCCTGGATCAGCCCTTTGACCACATCATAATGATAAGGTCCGTGGCCGTCCTTGACGCAGATGGATACCTGACGATCCGTGCATTCCAGACCCTCTCCGACGCAACCCATATCTACGGACAGCAGTTCCTCCACATCTTCCGGAGCGGAAGCGCAGGCACCGTGACCCACTTCCTCGAAGACCGTGATATGTTGGTAGACCTTACGGGACAGCTTCAGATCCTCGTCTTTTACATATTTTGCGAAGCCAAGCAGAATAGCGGTGCTGAGCTTGTCATCCAGAAAACGGCTCTTGATGTAACCGGACTCCGTGATGCGGGTCCGGGGATCCATGCAGACGAAGGAACCGTTCTCAATACCCAGTGCCTTGACATCTTCCCTGGAAGATACCTTTTCATCCAGCAGGACTTCCACGGAATCGAAGGTACGCTCGGACCTCTGGTAATCGCCGTTGACATGGATGGAAGCATCCGTCAGCTGTACGGTGCCTTCGTATACTTTGCCGTCCAGCGTATAGATACGGCAGTTCTCGGTCTCGATATTGTTGGCGTTTAAGCCGCCGACCTTAGTCAGACGGAGACGGCCGTTGCTCTTGATCTCTGCCACCATGCCGCCCAGCGTGTCTACATGGGCCATGGTCAGAACTGCGTTGTCTTTACCGCCGATCTCTACGAGAACGCCGCCCTTTTTGGTCTTGACCGGTTTGTAGCCGAGGCGCTTGTACTCTTCACAGAGGTAATCCGTTACTTTTTCCGTGAAGCCGGAAGGGCTGTCGATAGCCAGCAGGGCTTCGGCCTGTTTTAAGATATATTCAATGTATTTCTTTTCTTTTTTCATGTTAATATGCATGCCTTTCTATTGCCTGCAAAGTCTGTGCAGCAGGCATTGTTTTCGATCCACAGGACAGCCGCCCGGATCAGATCCGGGGCATCATAGCCTCTACCAGCTTGGCGGAGTGGAGCGCTGCGGCCTTTTCAAAGGTAGGATAATCCATCTCGGCACTGTCATCCGCCTTGTCGGAAATGGCACGGATGATGACAAAGGGAATACCGTTCAGGTAAGCACTGTGGGCAATGGAAGCCCCCTCCATCTCGGCACAGTCCCCCTGAAATTCTTTGATCAGTCGGTCCTTGACTTCTTTGCTGGAAATGAACTGATCTCCGCTGACTACACGCCCGGTATGAACGTGAATGTCCGGATTGACCTCCTGACAGGTGCTGGCAGCAACCTCGATAAGATGCTCATCTGCAAGGAATTCCCGACATCCCAGCTGGGGAACTTCCCCAGGCTTGTAACCGAAAATGGTGGCATCTACATCATGGTGCAGGGCATCCTTGGAGATCAGAATATCTCCGATGTCCAGAGCGGCATTCAGGGATCCTGCCACACCGGTGTTGATGATGGCAGTGACCTGAAAAAGGTCTGCCAGAATCTGTACGCAGAGAGCGGCATTGACTTTGCCGACACCACTGCGGACGATGACTACGGGAGTACCGTTCAGGGTACCCTCGTGAAATTCCATATTTGCTTTGGTCGTGATATTAGTGGTGGTCATGTGAGCCTTGAGAGTTTCCACTTCCAGCTCCATGGCACCGATGATTCCGATTTTTTTCATGTGTGTTTCCTGTTCTTTCTTAAATAATTGTAATCACTCCGGATATACCAGACGGCTGTCGTCAATGCCGTACAGCACATTATCCAGATAGCGTTTTGCCAGATAGTTGGCCATACCCAGATTCATATCCAGATAGTTGCCGCAGTCTTTGGGAGAAGCACCGGGTACCTCACCCTTGTAATCGCGGATGAATTCAAACATTTCCACCATCAGAGGAACAATATCCTTAGAAGAGAGATCTCCGGCCAGCAGCAGATAGAAGCCGGTACGGCATCCCATGGGGCCGAAGTAGACGGTCTTGTCCTTGTATTCCGGATGATTGCGCAGGAAAGTTGCACCCAGATGCTCGATGGTGTGTACTTCTGCGGTATTCATCACAGGCTCTTCGTTGGGACTGGTCATACGCAGATCGAAGGTGGTGATGACCTCTGCACCGATGTGATCCTTGCGGGATACATAGACACCGGGCTGAAGCTTGATATGGTCAATGGTGAAGCTTGCTATTTTTTCCATGATATTCTCCATTCCGCACAATCTTTCAGGTTAATAATTGCGCTTTTTCTCTGCATAGTATACACTAATTCAGTAGAAAAGAAAATAGCCGGAGGGATAAGAGTATGAAGCATTCAGCGGAATATTATATAGAGCATCTGGAAATGGAGCCCCATGTGGAGGGCGGTTATTTCAAGGAATGCCTGCTGGAAAAAGAAGAGAGGAACCTGTGGAGCAGCATTTATTTTATGCTGGCAAAGGGGGAAGTGTCCCATTTTCATCGCCTGAAGTCGGATGAGGTATGGTATTATCATGACGGCAATGCGTTGACGATTTATATGATCGATGAGGCCGGAAAACTCACAGCGGCGAAACTTGGGCTGGACCTGGAAAAGGGAGAAGTCCCGCAGGTACTGGTTCCGAAGGGAATGATCTTCGGGTCTGCCATGGAGGAAGAGGGTTTCAGTCTGGTGGGCTGTATGGTTTCACCCTGTTTTAAATATGAAGAATTTGAACTGTTTGAACGGAAAAAACTATTGGAAAAATATCCGGAACACAGCGATGTGATCCTGCGTCTGACCCGTGAGTAAGCACTTACATTCGCAAAGTAGCGCAATAAAGCGTTGCATTCTGCCATTTTGTGTGTTATACTAGCTTCGCGTGCAGATGACTGCATGCACAATAAGGGTTATGAGAGGGAGAAAGAAAATGAAAAAATTTGTTGGAATTATTGTAGCAACTGTACTGGCATTTAGTCTGGTAGGATGTGGTCCTGTAGACAGCGCAATTCAGAATATTGCAAGTTCCGGATCCAATACCAGCAGCAAGAGTGGTGTGGTAACCGCAGATGATGACGGCTATGCAGAAGGACGTATGGGAGATGTAATGAGAACTTACTTCTTCGATTACACTGTAAACAGCGCATATACCTGCAATGACTATGAAGGATATACCCCTTCCGAGGGAAATAAGCTGTTAGTAGCAGAAGTAACCGTTAAGAACACCGATCGTTCTACCGTTACCATGTATGACACCGATTTCCAGATCCAGTGGGGCGATGATGATAACGATGACGCATACGCTGCACCTATCACCTACTATGGTAACACTGTAAGTGACGAACAGCTGCCGGAAGAGTATGATCTGGGTGTTAACGAAGAGAAAACCGGTCTGCTGGTATATGAAGTACCGGAAGATTCCAAGGATTATTCCATTTCTTATCTGGAGCAGTTCTCCAATGACACTGAGGGAGATGTATTCTTCGTATTCTTTACTGCAAAGGATAAGTAAGAGAAAACAAATAAGTAAGACTGGCGGTTTTGCCTGTAAAAAAGAACCGGAGTACTGTGGATCACAGTGTTCTGGTTCTTTTTTGCAGTTTATTTTTAATTTATAATTATATAATTTTTCCTTAATTGACATACTTATATATGCGTGTTATAGTACAAATAGAACAAGGGAGAGGAAGAAAGATCAAGAGATTGATCGAAGATCCTCTGACAGGTTCCGAAATTCTCCGGTGGTTGCCGGAGGACAAAAGGTAAGAGGTATCGAAAGACACCGACATATGTTTAATAGAAAAGGAGAGATGACTTATGTTATTACCTAGCATTTTTGGAGAGAACTTATTTGATGACTTTTTTGATGATGTACCTTTCTTTGACAACAGAGCAGAGAATCAGATAGAGAAGAAACTGTATGGCAGACATGCACATAATGTAATGAAGACCGATATCAAGGAGACCGATGACAACTATGAGTTGATCGTTGATCTGCCCGGCTTCAAGAAAGATGAGATCAAGGTTTCTCTGGAGGATGGTTATCTGACCATTGAGGCTGCCAAAGGTCTGGATGAGGATGAGCAGGAGAAGAAGACCGGTAAATACATCCGCAAGGAGCGTTATGCCGGAGCTTGCCAGCGTAGCTTCTATGTTGGTGACAACCTGACTCAGGAGGATATCAAGGGCGAGTTCAAACATGGTATCTTGACTTTGAATGTTCCTAAGAAGGAAGCAAAGCCTGCGGTAGAGACCAATAAATACATCGCAATCGAAGGATAATCCTTTAAATAAAAAAACCGTTGCCCCGTGAGGGACAGCGGTTTTTTTTCGTGTACGATGAGCCAAGTACAGATTTGTGCCTGCACAAGAATCTGTATGTGGCGGATATTCAGGACAGCTGGCGTTTCCGCAGGACAGCCCGTTCCTTTTTTATAATATACTGTTCCAGTCCCGGCACCGGATTGTTCAGGCGGCAACCGTAGAGGAACAGTCCGTTTTCCAGTTCCTGTATCCGTGCCACGAGACCATAGAGATGAAAGTTGAAATTCTCAGCGGTCTCGTCCATGTGGTCATTCAGAACCGCATGAACCGTCTGGTTGACCTCTAATTTCAAGTCTTCCCTGCTGACCACGGAAAAACCGTTATAGCTGATATCCTTAATAATGGCATCGTGGGCGGCACGGTTCAGACCACATTGTACGGCAGTCTCAATGCCAATATAGCATCGGTAGCTTTGTCGTCGGTTATAGGTCTTGCTTCCGGCAATGGAGGAGACAGTATAGCACAGTGTTCCATCGGAAAGCTTTACTACATTGGTAGTAACGTTTTTGAACAGCTGCGGTTTATCCTCCGGAAGTGTGACAATGAGATCTACAATCAGGCCTTTTCCACGGAAAGAGATAATTTTATCATCAGTAAACACACCCTGCGCCAGCAAAGTGTGCCTGTGAGGATATACCTCCAGAATTTTGGATTCAAATTGAAGCTGCTCGGTATTAAGATTGATCAAAAAGCTAAGGGATAACCCTGCTGTCAAGTCATCGATCTGCATAAGTCTGGTGGTCTCCCATCTTTACAAAATTATTTAATTCACCATTTTTGCATTGGGATAGATGCGTTCCATCCGTGCATCCGGGTAATGGGTGTCTAAAAATTGTTCCAGTCCGTTAAGCTCTGTAGTTTCCACGGAATAGGAAGCGCCGTTGCGCTCCGTATATCTGGCCAGCGCCAGTGCGGAGATCAGCATATTGACAATCATAAATACTATCAAAATATTGCAGACAATTGTGCCGGTTCTTTTCGGAATCTTTTCAATACAGCCGGAAAGCTTCGGATAGATCAGTTTCAGCCATACCACAGCGGCAATTCCCCAAAAGAAGCAGTACAAGAGGTTGATACGGCCGCCTAAGTTAAAGGCAAATCCGCTGTAGTCCCAGAAAATCGTGCCAAAGACCATTTCCGTGAAGACGCTGCAGATATATTCGTAAGCACCGCCCAGCAGGGTACCTGCCAGAAAAATAGTACTGTCGCTCTTGTTGCGGTAACGGTAGAGCAGCAGGGTAAGGAAGGCACAGCCCAAACCCCAGACAATACTGAAAGGCCCGTAGACGACACTGCTGCGGCTCATCCAGACACCTGCGGTGATGCGGCAGAAGATCGTTTCCGTAATGTCACCTAACAATGCACCGATGAAGAAGAGGGAAAACAGTTTGTAAAAGCAGCAGCCCTCGGCAAAGACGGTGGATTTTTTATGTTCTTCTCTGGCTTTTACCAGAGCATCCAGGCTGATAGAAGGATATGATTTCTGCAGTCGCTTCTGTATATGTCTTGTCAGGGCATTTTCCAGAAAACGGGAAGTCTGGCCCAGCCCTTCTGTAATCTGATCCAGGCGGGCGGTCTGCTTTTCCAGAGAGGCCTCCACCCGGTGCTTTGCCTGTACCTGTAGGCTTAAAGTAGATAAAGCGGAACCAACGGTGTCCAACAGGAGCAGCCCGCCCAGCACCAACAGAAGTACAACGGAAAGCAAGTGCGGAATGCGGTCAAAAAGTCCGCATAATAACGGATCTGCAAACATTACCGTCACAACACTTAAAGCACCCCACAGCAGGGAAAAAGGCAGGCAGATGTAGCCACCTACGTTGTAGCGGAAACGGGAGTAATCCCACAGCTTTTTCTTATAGACCTTTTCGAAGAACATGCCGGTGGAATATTCCAACAGGGAAGCCAGTACAAAGCCACCCAGGAACAGGAAAAACGGGTCTTCCGTTAGTTCCGGCAGGAAAATCTCGAACAATATGGCACCAAAACCGTAGATCGGGCATAGGGGACCCGCTACGAATCCGCGGTTAACGAATTTCCGATGCTGCACCGCAGCAGCACATACCTCAATACACCATCCAATAAAGGAATAGAAGAAAAACAACCAGAACAGGCATAACCAGGTTATTGTCATAGGGGCACCTCTTTCGTCGAAGATTGTCGAATATTGTCTTGTTCCATCATATCACAACGGCATGATAGAAACCATGACTAAATTACAATGTTGGAAAAATGTACAAAATGGTGATAAAAACCGTTGGAAAAGTGTACGAAGCCATCGACATATTCTTCGGTAGGCTCTTAAGGTCTCGGAAATCTCGGCGATATGATTTATCTCCTCCCATTCATTGTCTGTTAGACCGTCCTGCTGCAGACTTTCCCAGGCAATGTCACAATTCTTGTCCTCGTGTAATTCCTTCATATTGTTGTAATAGGTCTTATCTCCGGTGACGGCATAAGGCTGTACGGCAGCGGTCAGCGTTTTGGAACCCAGACGGTATTGGTTCATATACATGGTAGCTTCCAGCTGTTGAGAATTGATCCGGCTCAGATATAGATTGGATCCCACGAACAGGATCATCATGACGATACTGATGATCAGTATCCGATAGGTAGACCTTGTTAAAAATATAAAAAAAGCGTAAAATTATTTTGAGAACCACCGGTGATGGCTTGCACCCTATACAGGAAGATGGTACTATAAAACGTAAGAGGCATGATTCGGAAAAGAGAAGATAACGGTAAAAATAAAGATAAATAAAGATAAATAAAGATAAATAAAGAACCAGGGGTGGTTACATGAAAAAAAGAATAGTTGCCGTGACTTGTGTGCTGATGTTTTGTCTGGGGTTGATCGGATGTGGGACTGAACGAGCCAACAAAACGCAGCAACTGATCCGGGGTGCGGCACCGGGGTATAATGACGGTCTCATCCGGGTGGGAATGATCCAGACGGGAAAAGAGTCTGACTGGAGAGATGCCAATACCAATGATTATCTGAATACGTTCACCAAAGAAAGAGGCTACGATCTGATCTATATCGACGGCAATTCCAGTTCGGAGCGCCAGGTAAAAGCCATGTACGATCTGATCCAGCAGAAAGTAGATTATATTATCCTGCAGCCCATCGTGGAGACCGGATGGGAGGATGCCATACATGCCGCAAAGGAAGCTGGGATACCGGTCATCGTAGCGGATCGTAAAATCGCTGTGGATGAAACGGAATACGTGTCCTGGATCGGTTCGGATTTTGAAGAGGAAGGCCGGAAAGCTGTAACGTGGCTGGATCAGTATTTAACAGAGCAGGGACGGAAAAACGAGACAATCCACATTGTCCTGCTGGAAGGAACTGAAGGAGCTACCGCTGCCATCGGAAGAACGAACGGTATTTTACATGGAGTGGAGGAACATCCGAACTGGACTATCGTAGACAGGGGATGTGCCAATTTCACTCAGGGAGAAGGCCAGACCTATATGGAAAATCTGCTCAGCGAAGGAACAGTAAAGGATATTGATGTTATCATATCGGAAAATGATAACATGATCTTTGGTGCCATGAAAGCACTGGACCGGAACGGCAAGAGCTATGGGCCTGAGGGAGACATCATTATGATCTCCTTTGACGCTTTGCACGAAAGCTTTGAAAATATGATGGCGGGAAAATTACATGCCACCGTGGAGTGTAATCCGCTGTTGGCATCCACGGTGGAGACGGTCATAGAAGAACTGGAAGCCGGCAGAGAGGTGGACAAGATCTATAACACTGAGGAAAACATCTATACCTATGAAAATGCAGCCGACTATATAGATCAGAGAAAGTATTGATTTCCGAGGATGACGAATGAAAAAATCATTAAAGTATAAAATCGTTCTGGCTATTGTTATCATCGTATGCATTATGGACGTGAGCTTCATATTTGTAAACTACGTCAATTATATGAATGTCAATCGGAATTACACAGATTCTCTGGCGCAGACTGTGGCGAATACCTGCAGACTGGTGGTAGATGGAGACAGCGTAACGGGCTATCTGGACAACAGACGGAGAAATACGGCTTATTACGAGGTATGGAATAAACTCATTGACTATCGCAACACCAGTGAAAATGTAATGCAGATCAGCGTGGTCAATTTCAGGGATGGTGGAGGATGTTATGTGTATGACACAGATCTGACAGAAAACGGAGCATTTTTAGGAGATATCCGCCCCTATGATGAGGTACAGAATGCTATAAAAGACGAGTTGATCGCATGTGAGAAAATAGAACCGTTAGAGTATAACGGAAGAAGCGATTACTACATTCCGCTGAATTCCTCATACAATATTCCGGTGGCTTATATTATCGTAGGAATTTCCACAGAAAATGTCAGAAGGGAGCAATTGACTTATTTAGGGTATATTACCATCATTGTTACATCGATTACGGTGCTTTTCGGAGTCTTTATGATCTGGTTTATGCAGCACAATGTACTGCGACCGTTAAATGCCATGTCCAAGGCGGCTTCCAGCTATTCTATTGCCATTTTGCGGGATGGTAAGGAATCTCCCATCAGCCGGATGAACATCAGAACCGGAGATGAACTGGAACGACTGTGTGAATCCATGAAGAAAATGGAGCATGATATCATTGCGTCCAGTTCCCAGCTGGCTATTGCTGATTGGAACAGCAATCATGACAGCATGACGCAGCTCTACAACAAGAGACACTACAAAGAACAGTTAAAAGAACTGCAGAATGACAGTACCATCGGTGTAATTTATTTCGACATTGACAATTTGAAACGCATGAATGATACCTTCGGACATGAAAAAGGCGATGCTGTGATCCTGAAAGCAGCGGAATTTATCCGGAGATATCTCACGGAGCAGGCAAGCGGATTCCGTATCGGTGGAGATGAATTTGTAATGCTGATCAGAGATTGTACGGAAGAAAAAGTACAGGAACTGGTAAGTACCATGCGTGGAGATGAAAAAGGAAATTTATCGGATGTAACAGCAGAGTTTTACTGCCGTCTTGCAATCGGCGGAGCTTTTCGCAAGACGGGGGAAACTCTGGAAGAAACCATAAAACGGGCAGATGATGAAATGTACAAGAATAAACATTCCGTGAGAAAAGCCTGAAATTTCAGGCTTTATTGAATAGTCAGCCGGAAGCCGGCATCGCTGCCCTTCAGCCGGATCCGGTACAGATCATGATCCCATGCCGTTTTCAGGCGTGCGTCCGTGATCGGTAAAGTTTCTATGGCAAGCAGATCAGCCCCTTCGAAGGAGGCAGATGCTTCTCCGATGGAGAGTTTACCGTCAGAAAGAATAACCGGTTTTTCATAAGTAATAAAATTAAGAATAACATCTTGCGCATTTGTGTGGTCTTCCAATACGACAGTGTTGGAAGACTTTTTTAATGTCACCCTGCGGACATAAGTCAGATCCGGCACAATAGCCTGTGCGGCAGGATAGGCGGCAGCCAGTTCCATGGAAATAGAAGGTTCGGCTCCGGTCAGAACTGTCATCACATTTTCCGCACGGTATTCCACACCGTCCTTCTGATCCGTACCGCAGATTGTAGGCAGGTTGTGATACCCTGACTGCATGGTCCAGATCTCGTAACGTCTGGGAGAGAAGGTCTTCCGGGTGTAGGTCTCCACACCGATATCCGCCAGAATGGGCAGTCCATTTTTGTATAAGGTGATGCTGCCGGTATCATTGTGGTTGTGACTGTCGGCATTGTCTCCGGCTTTGACTGCCAGATCCAGAGTATCGGAATGCACGAGGAACAGCCCTACGCTGGGATAATAGACATCCCGGTGGGAAAGTGTTCCGGAAGTATTCTGCTGCATCAGTTCTTCATAATGAAATACGGTCTGCATGCGATAGAACAGATTCCCACCGTTCACTTCATCTGTGACAAGCTGTCCCTGACCCGCCTGGAAATCTTTTGCGGCGAACAGGCAGAGATCCTCCTGCCCGGTGGCCTTGCCAAAGAGATATTCCCGTACTCCGGCACGGCCGGCTATAGGAGAGCAGTCAGCAAAATTAAAATAGTATTTATCATTCACATGCACGTTCAGAATATAGGATGCAATATTTTTCACCTTATCCCACCGGAACAGAGTGTCGAAATGACCGTCGGTAACCGTGTTCAGCACAGTCATGGCACCGTATAGACATAGTCCCGCATGGCGATAATATTGGGCACCCTCCTCGCAACAGCCGTCATTGCCGTAATCCTTGAGAAAATAATCACAGCTTTCAGCAGCCTTATGCAGAATCGCCTGCAATGTGACAACTGTGTCAGACGTATTCTCCGGCAGGAATAACGGAGCATTTCCGCAGAATGTGCGCACCGGAGAGGACAACCGAGAGGACATTTCCACACTCCAGGGCATCAGGAACGTGGTCAGCAGTACATTCTGTGTACACCATACGGTCCAGTTGCACATAGGCTCATCGTCATGTCCCATCCACCAGAAATGTGCGGTCAGATAGGGCAGCAGGATCCGTCGCTTCAGATTGTCCTCGATGCAGGTCAGGATAAAAGGGCTGACAGCGTTGAATTCTTCTTCCAGCAGATAAGCCGCACAGGCCAGCAGTGCACCGGTCTCGCAGGCGAACAGATCCATGACGGGCCTGGTCACATCCGGCAGGATCAACTGCGGGGTATCCCGGATATAGGAGTTATGCGCGGGAAGCTGCCAGGCAGTCTCTTCACAGATGGAATAGATACCATTGAGAATATCGTCCAGAAAACGTCCCTGATGTTCCACACATTCGGCCTGGATCAGATCATTCAGGGCATTGCGTTTGGCAAAATAGAGGGCTTCAAAAGCAGCCCGGTCACCGTCTCTTTTAAAACGCATATAATCCGTGGCACGTATCACCGGGAATTTGTATCCAAGTTTCGTCTCTCCGGCCTGAATCAGAAGTTCCTTCAATGCTGCCGGGAGTCCTTCATAAGCCTTTCGGTCCACAGCCTTCGGAAATGGGTGAAAAGGGTGGCTGTTTCCGTGGAATGCTTTTGCTGTCTCTAAAAAACGCTTTTCTATACTTATCGGTTGTGAATTCATTTCTCTGATCCTGCCTTTTCATATTCATAATTCTCAATAAGAGACAAACCGTAATAGCAGTTAACTGAACTTATTGTTGACGTATTCCGTGGGGGAGACACCCTCCACCCGTTTAAATACCTTGCTGAAATAGAAGGCACTCTCGAAGCCCAGAGCCTCTGCGGCCTCGTAGACCTTCATATTTTCTTCTTCCAGCAGCCGTTTGGCTTCCGTGATCTTGCAGATGTTGATATATTCACTGAAGCCGGTATCGTTGTATTTGCTGAACAGCTGGCTTAAGTAATTCGGGCTGATGCCAAAGACCGCGGCCACCTCATTCAGGGACAACCGCTCGCTAACGTGTTCATTAATATATTTCCGAACATTAGTTACGATGTGGTTTTTATAATCCTTTCGACGGGATTGGAACAATTCGCACAGTTGTCCGCAGAAGAATTGCAGCCACTGGATCACGTGATCCACATTGGACTGCTTATAGAGGGAACGGTAGCCATCCGGATCTTCCGCAAAAAAGCCGGACACAATAGATTCCCCGTCCTGTAAAAGCGAAATCGACAGATAGAGAATATTGCTGGCAGCGTCCAGAGCCTGCACATAGTGCCCCGGGTGATCCCGGAACAGATCGCAGATCGACTGAATCGTGTTATGTAAAATATCAGGATCATATTCTTCAAAAGCTCTGGTGAGATCATTCTTAAACAGGCTGATATTGAAGGAATTCTTAGCCTTTTCCTGTGAATGACCGGTATCAAATGCTACTATCGCGTCATGGGATTCCGTATTTTGAAAAATCTGTCTCGCGTACTGGTAGGAATCACAGATGGTACCAGGCGTCTGAACCGGGATGCCGATGCCGCAGCGTAGCGACACATTATAGTAGTTTTGCAGAGTTCCACTGATATTGTGCAGAATCTCCGTCAGATTTTCTACATAATCATCGGTACCTACGGCATCCGCAAAGCAGAAAATCAGTGCAAAATGGCGCAGATCCAGGGATAATGCATACAGCGGCAGATATTTACCGCCCAGTTCCCGGATCATCTGCAGTGAACTGGTAAACAGAGGCATCTGCTTTTCGGCAGACATCTGATCGGCCTGAGGGCTGATGATCTCTCCGTAACAGCACACATAAGCGACGTAATCGAAATTCAGATTCAGATCTCTGCTCTGCAGACGGAACTGTTCTTCGGACTCGAACAGGTCATGAAGGAGACTGATCAGGAACTTGTCATAAAAGGGATGAATATTTACGGCGGACATCTGCTTTTTCCGGGAACGGGAGATCTGTGTGAGTACCCGGTCTATGGCATTTTTCAATACTTCCGGTGTCAGCTCCAGCTTCACCAGATAATCGGATACCTGATAGGACAGAGCATCTCTGGCCATCTGGAAATCCTCATAGCTGGTAAGGATGATAAAGTACGGACAGTTTTCACCATAGCGTTCCCTACATACTTTTGCGAGATCCAGACCGCTCATTACGGGCATTTTGATATCCGTGATCACAATCTCAGGAGATTTTTCCTCGATGATCCTGAGAGCTGCCTGACCGTTCATGGCAGTGCCGCAGATCTCGATATTTAATTCATTCCAGTTCAGCATGGAGCGGATACCCGCCTGAACCAAAGGCTCATCATCTACGATTAAAAGCTGATACATAGTAACTCCGTTCTGGACAGATGTCTGTCCGGATTAAGTGTTTTCAGATGAAATAGTTTCAGATGAAACTATTTCATTGGCTTGCAGGGGAATATTCGGAATATGTATGGACATCGTCGTATATTCCCCTTCTTTGCTTTCTATGGTAATGCCGTATTCTGTACCGAATTGATATTGTAAGCGTTTATGTACATTGCTGACACCAATCTCCCGGAAAAAGTCCGCGGAACTGTCGTCGTTGGAGCGTAATACCTGTGCAGCTTTATCCGCTGTCATGCCTACACCGTCATCTGTGACATCAATACGGATCTTTTCGGTGTTGTCCGATGTCTCATAGCCGACATGTATCCGGATGTGTCCGGCACAGCCCTTCGGTTCGATACCGTGGAAAATTGCGTTTTCCACCAGAGGCTGCAATGTAAACTTGATAATCTCACTGTTGTACAGAGATTCATTATCCACCTGAATGTCCATGGTAATGGTGCCGCCGTAGCGATAGCTCTGAATGGTGAAATAGTTCTCCAACAGAGATAATTCTTCCCGGATATCGATCAACAGGCTGGTGCCTTTGGAAATACTTTTTAACAGACGGGACAGGGAGGTGGTCATCTCGGAGATACCGGTTGCCCCCTGTATGGTTGCCATCCATTTGATAGAGTTCAGTGTATTATACAGGAAATGAGGATTGATCTGGCTTTGCAGCATCTTGTATTCCAGATCCTGTTTCTGTTTCTCATCTTCCAGTCGTTTCTCCATAAGTTCCGATACATTTTCCGACAGATCATTGATTCCACGTCCGATATCCCCCAGTTCGTGATCCCATTCCACAGAAGGGTCTCTGGAGAAGTCTCCGCCGGCGATGCGTACCATCCGTGTCTGCAGCCTGGATACAGGTACCGTGATCATACGATTCATCAACAGCATCAGAACGACACCGATAGACAAAATGCCGATCAGGATGCAGGCAAGGATTCCCATGAACAAAACCGCCTGATTGGTCCGCTCCGCATGTGAAATACTCTGACTTAAGTAGCAGTCCGGCATATTTAACGGAGTGGTGACCAGAATCTGTTCTCCCATGGTAGCACTGTGGATTTTGGAAATCTGTGTGGTGCCCGTGAGAGAATATGTGCTCAGGTCATCCAGAATACTATATTCGGGCGTAAATTCCTGCAAGCCTCCGTTTTCATAAATATAGGTATGTCCTGCAATGGACAGATAGAGAAAGCTGTCTGACGGACAACTGTAATCCTTCAAAGGTATGGTGAACAGATCTGCGGATATTTCGATGAACAGATATCCTGCCTGCCTGTTATTGTATTGGTAGGTAATGGGACGGATCACAGGCAATACTTTACGTCCCGCACGGTGAAAAGGATCGGATACAATACCGGGCGAAAAATCATAATCATCGGCAGTCAGTAATTCTTCATAATAAGGAAGCCCCGGAATCAGCGTTGCAAGATCTGCGGTAGAGGAGTACGTTGCGGCTACCACCTGCAGATAATGCTCCTGTGAGACAATGGCAATTCTGGGCATATAATTATAAGAAGAATTCCGGCTGCATTCCTCGTAGAAGGAATCATAAGTGGATACGGACAAGACAGAGCCGGGATTGGGGTTATGTTCAATATAATTGGCAATATTGGAATCTGTCTGGCAATATCTGACCAACCGGTAGACTTCATCAATGCTGTTGTCCATAGACTCCGACAACAGGCGCAGGCTGGTCTCCGTGGACTGGATCAGGGTGTTCTGTAGATAGTGTTGAAAAATATAGTAACTGAACAGGCTGATCAACAGACACATTCCCAAAATGGCGCTCAGAGTGAAGAGCAATATGCGATTTCGTATGCTTTTTGAGTGATAAACAGTCTTTTTCATGCTTTCAGTATAACATAACGAAAGAAAAACGGTAGTTGAAAAAACAAGATGCTAAAAAAAGTGCATATTAAAATAAAATATTACATCTTCCGAAAGCACTTTTAGAAAAAAGATAAAAAAATTATAAAAGAATGTGAATTATATTATAAATTTTTCCATGTTACGGAAAGATCTTTTTCGTTATACTTTAGTTACAGTCAAGGAACCGGTAACAACGGACCCGTAACAGACGTAACATAGTATCGAATTAACAGGAGGGTTTACATGAAAAAGAAAGTATTAAGTTTAGTACTGACAGCAGCAATGATGACTACCATGCTTGCAGGATGCGGCAGCTCCGATAACGGCAGCACAGCAGCTTCCACCGGTGAGGCACCCGCAGCAGCAACCACTGAGGCTGCAGCAGCTTCCACGGAAGCAGCACCTGCAGAAGAAGTTACCTTAAAGTGGGCTATCTGGGATCAGGAGACCACACAGTACTGGGGTGACATTAAGGATGCGTATGAAGCATCTCATCCCGGTGTAACCATTGAGATGGTAGACCTTGGTTCTACCGATTACATGACCGTTCTGGCAACAGAGCTTTCCGGCAGCGGATCCGATTTCGATGTAGTAACCGTCAAGGATGTACCCGGATATGCAACGCTGGTACAGAAGGGATCTATTCTTTCCCTGGATGATTACATCTCCAAAGATGGCGTGGATTTAAGCAAATACGCAGGTGTTACCGATCAGGTAACTGTAGACGGAAGCCTGTATGAGCTGCCCTTCAGAAATGACTTCTGGGTATTGTTCTATAACAAGGATCTGTTTGATGCCAAGGGTGTTGCTTATCCTACCAACGATATGACTTTTGATGAGTACGATGCTCTGGCAAGAGAAATGACCGATACTACCTTTGGTTCTCAGGTATACGGTGCTCATTACCACACCTGGAGAAGTGCGGTACAGCTCTTCGGTGTACTGGATGGAAAACATACCATCTTAGACGGTAACTATGATTTCTTCAAACCTTACTATGAGATGGTTCTGAATCAGGAAGCTGACGGCGTATGCAGAAAGTACACAGATCTGAAGACCGAAGGCTTACATTATTCCGCAGCATTCTCCGGTGGAGACGTAGCAATGATGAACATGGGCTCCTGGTTCATCGCAACCATGATGTCCAACCTGAAGTCCGGCGAATATGATTCCAGCCTGTGCGGTAACTGGGGTATCGTTAAGTATCCCCATGCAGAAGGCGTAGAGCCCGGTTCTACTCTGGGTACCATCACCGGTCTGGCTGTAACCACTGCAAGTGATACTCCCGATGCGTCCTGGGATTTCGTTAAATGGGTCAGCGGTGAAGAAGGCGCAGCAGTTATGGCTTCCAGCGGTAACTTCCCTGCAATGATGACTGACGAAGTAGTAGACATGATCTCCGGTCTGGAAGGATTCCCCACCGATGAAGCCAGCAAGGAGGCTCTGACCGTATCCAACCTGTACCTGGAAGTTCCCTACGCTCCCAATGTATCTGAGATCAACTCCGCTCTGGATTCCTATCATGGAAGTATCATGACCGGTGAGATGAGCATTGATGATGGTATTGCAGCAATGAATAAAGCGGTAGCTGACCTTCAGGCTCAGTAATGAAGATCTTCTCTATAAAAGTATTGAATGTTTGTTGAATGTTGAATAAGACTTAAGGGGTCGTACCTACGGCCCCTTTCTTATCAGAAAAAGACGCAAAAGATGACACAAAAAGCGTTTGAAAGGAGAATTGTTATGCGGAAATTAAGCCGTCAAACCAAAAGAGATCTGGTGGCCTACTCCTTTATTGCACCTAACTTTATCGGTTTCTGCGTATTTACCTTGATCCCCATTATTTTTGCCTTTGCCCTTGCTTTCATGAAGTGGGACGGGAGTAACCCGATCCAGTGGGCAGGCATCAGTAATTTTACAAGACTGTGGAAAGATACTTTCTTTATCGCAGCATTTAAAAACACCATTATTTATTGTATCGGTACCGTGCCTCTGACCATGATCGCATCTCTGGCACTGGCCATCGTGTTAAATCAGAAAGTAATAGGAAGAGGTATTTTCAGAACCCTTTCCTTTTTCCCATATGTAGCTTCTCTGGTAGCAATCACCGCAGTATGGAAAATGCTGTTCCACCCCTCGAAAGGACCTGTGAACAACATTCTGCTGAATGTTTTCAATGTACCGCAGGACCAGCTTCCCCAGTGGTTCACCGGCGGACTGGTACTGTTCTCCATGATTCTGTTCAGTGTATGGAAATATATGGGTTATTATATGGTAATCTACCTGGCAGGCTTACAGGGAATCTCCTCTGAACTGTATGAGGCAGCCAGTCTGGACGGTGCAAATACCTGGCAGAAATTCCGTTATGTGACCTGGCCGCAGTTGTCTTCCACGACCTTCTTCGTAGTCGTCATGCTGACCATCAACTGCTTTAAGGTATACGACATTGCTATCATGCTGGCAGGAGGCGGAAGCGGCGAGCTGACCACTTCAGCAACCGTTCTTGTATACTACATCTATCAGAAAGCATTTATTGACTGGGATCTGGGCTATTCCAGCTCTGTAGCAATGGTACTGTTCCTGATGGTACTGTTCGTAACGATCATTCAGTTCCGCGGTCAGGCAAAGAGGGAGAAAGCATAATGGCAATCTTAGCTTTGAAGGTTCTCGATAAGGACAGCAACACCATCTGCGTCAGCAGCGGTGAGGATTTTGTGGATCTGGTCTGCACCCATACCTATGAAGAGGGTGACCGGATCGTGCTGGAGACCGATGAGAAAAATATACATGTACATTTACAGGTGGATGATGCTCTTGGGGATGCTTTCGTATACATAACCGACAATGTATCCTATTATGTTCCCTTCGGGGAGAAAAGGATCAGCATGTCCCCTAAGGTATTTTCCGGAAATAAACATTATCTCTATGCGGAAGTCGCAAGAGAAGATGAGATCACAGTCTATAGAAACCTGGCACTGAATCCTGCGGATCAGCATATGGATGTTCCCTGTTATCCTCATGCGACAGCCAATGTGGAGACCAGAGGCGAGAGTGTATTCGCAGCGAAAAACGCCATTGACGGTGTCCGGGCGAACCGCTCCCACGGAGAATGGCCCTACGAATCCTGGGGAATCAACATGCAGGATGATGCAGCTATGAAGCTGGACTTCGGCAGACCGGTACTGGCAGACAGGATCGTGTTGTACACCAGATCCGATTTCCCGCATGACAACTGGTGGCAGCAGGTAACAATCCGGTTTTCCGATGGCAGTGAACAGGAATTTCCCTTAGAGAAGAGCAGCAGGGCACATGTACTGCCAATCCCCGAGAAAGAGATCACCTGGCTGGAGCTTTGCAACCTGATCAAAGCAGAAGATCCATCCCCCTTCCCGGCACTGAGTCAGATTGAAGTGTACGGCAGGGTAAAACGTTAGGAGGCGCACAGATTATGAAATCAGCACATAAAAAAGCCGTTTTTGGCAAAGTGATCGTATATGCGATCCTCATTCTGATCGCAGTGGTCATGATCATTCCTTTCCTGTGGATGCTTTCCGCATCCATCAAGAGTGACAGAGAAGTATTTCAGATGAATCCTTTTGTATGGATCCCTGCGAACCCCAGGTGGGACAATTACGTGAAGATCTGGACGAAGATTCCCTTTGGCAGATTCGTGGGAAATACGGTATACTTGACATTGATCGTTACTTTCTTACAGTTACTGACCAGTAGTTTTGCAGCATACTCTTTTGCAAAACTGGACTTCCGTCATAAGAACGGACTGTTCCTGGCATACATCGCAACCATCGCAATGCCCTGGCAGGTATATATGGTACCTCAGTTTATCATGATGAGAAGAATGGGATTGAACGATAAGCTGCTGGCTATGATCTGCCTGCAGGCATTCTCCGCTTTCGGTGTATTCATGATGAAGCAGTTCTATGAAGGCATTCCCGATGATCTGTGTGAAGCCGCCAGAATCGATGGCATGAGCGAGTATAGAATCTATGCCAGCATTATGCTGCCGCTGTCGAAACCGGCATTGTCCACATTGACGATCTTCACCTTCGTGGCAACCTGGAATGACTATCTGGGACCTCTGATCTATTTAAAGAGCCAGGAGAAGAAGACCATTCAGCTGGGACTGAAAATGTTTATCAGCCAGTATTCTTCCGATTACGGTCTGATCATGGCAGGATCGGTATTGTCACTGATCCCGGTGCTGATCGTATTCCTGGTATTGCAGAAATACTTCGTAGAAGGTGTTGCTTCTACGGGACTGAAGGGATAACGGATAACAATGTATTTTCACAAGCCTGTGCCGGTTCCATGTCACAGGCTTGTATAATAAAAATGAATATTCAGAACCATGCAGGCATGTTATTCCGTAAAGCCTCGCTGAGGCGGTTTTGCGAATGTGCGGGGTGGGGCTGAATAGTAAGGTAAAGGATAAGACTATGATAACATTTGACGAAAAGAAATATCCGCAGATCACAGATGCGGAGATCAAAGACGCTCTGCAGTTTTCCACGGAGCAGGTGATCCGGGATCTGCCGGAATTTACCGATCAGTTCCAGAATGCCTACAGTGAGAACGGTTTCTACCAGCCCATTCCGAACAATTACTGGACCTGTGGGTTCTGGACCGGAGAGATCTGGCTGGCCTATGAATATTCACAGGACGAACGCCTGAAAAAAGCAGGTGAGGTGCAGGTGAAGAGCTTTTTGGACCGTATTGACAATAAGATCGAAGTAGATCATCACGATATGGGATTTCTGTATTCTCCTTCCTGCGTGGCAGCTTATAAGCTGATCGGAAGCAAGGAAGGCAGGGAAGCAGCTATCAAAGCAGCAGATCAGCTGATCACCAGATATCATCCCGTAGGCGAGTTCATTCAGGCCTGGGGCCCCATGGATGCTCCGGAGAATTACCGTCTGATCATTGACTGCCTGCTGAATCTGCCACTGCTGTATTGGGCATCCGACGAGACTGGGGATCCCAAGTATCGTGATATTGCTGAGAAGCACATCCATACAGCAGTAGCAAATGTGATCCGTGAGGATTATTCTACCTGGCATACCTTCTTCTTCGATATGAAGACAGGTGCGCCGGATCATGGTGCCACCTGTCAGGGATACCGTGACGGTTCCGCCTGGGCGAGAGGTCAGGCCTGGGGCGTCTACGGTATGGCATTGGCTTACCGTTATACCGGAAGAAAAGAATATATTGATCTGTTCCGGCATGTAACAGAGTATTTTCTGGCACATCTGCCCAAGGATCTGGTACCGTACTGGGATTTGGAATTCACTGATGGAGATGACCAACCGAGAGATTCTTCTTCCGCTTCCATTGCAGCCTGTGGAATGCTGGAAATGGCGAAATACCTGGAGCCGGAGGAGGCAGAGCATTACATTACACTGGCAAAACAGATCATGCGGTCTGTCTATGTGGGCTATGCCGTAAAGGATCCGAAGGAATCCAACGGACTGGTGCTGCACAGCACTTACTCAAATCATTCTCCTTACAATACCTGTAATCATTACGGCGTGGATGAGTGCAATTCCTGGGGAGACTACTTCTACATGGAGGCACTGACCCGGTTGCTGAAAGACTGGAGAGAATATTGGTAGTATTTTAAATTGGAATATCGGTGAAAGCTCAGACAAAAATGCCATGCCGAAGATGTTTGTCGTAGAGTGTGAGATTTTCTTGAAAAGTGGTCTGGCAACAGGGCGAAAGCGAACACGATGTTCGCGTCAGCCGATCGTCGACATGGATGTCGACTGTAGGCGGGCCCGTCATGATGAGAAAAAGTGAGCCACTTTTCTTTAGAAAATCCACACTCGGAGACCTTACATCAAGGCATGTGTATTTTGACTGAGCTTTTGTAGAATGGAGAATTTGGAGGGACTAACTGCATGAACTTACATAGCAAAAAAGATTTTCAGGACTGTATGTTATCGATACTAAATCCGTTAAAACCTTATTACAGTGAAGAAAAGGCGAGACTGACCCTGGGCGTTACCATGGCACATTATGACATTGGTGCCACTTGGATGGAAGCCTTTTCCCGCCCCTTATGGGGATTGGTGCCCTTTTGGGCAGGCGGCGGAAAAGAGCCGGAATTCGAAGAGATCTATCGCAAGGGCCTGACGGCCGGAACCGATGAGAAGAACCCGGAATACTGGGGAGAGTGCACCTCTTTTGACCAGAGATTCGTGGAAATGGCGGCCATTTCCTACGGCATCATGTTCGCACCTCAGGTGGTATGGGATCCTCTCACAGAAGAGCAGAAAGAGAATCTCTGCAACTACTTAAACAAGATCAATGAGCATCCTCTGCCGGTGTGCAACTGGATCCTGTTCGCCGTACTGGTGAACATTGCAATGAAAAAGGTGGGACACCGGTATAGCCCCGAGATGCTGGAAGAATATCTGGAAGGGCTGGAGACCTTCTATCTGGGTGAAGGCTGGTATCAGGACGGAGATTCCGGTCAGAAGGATTACTATATTTCCTTTGCCATTCATTTTTACAGCCTGATCTACGCCGTGATTATGGAGAAAGATGACCCGGAGCGGGCAAAAAAATACAAGGCGAGAGCCATGAAATTCGCAAAGCAGTTCATTTACTGGTTCGATGAAGAGGGCGAGGCCATTCCTTTCGGCAGATCCCTGACCTATCGTTTCTCTCAGGTAAGCTTTTTCAGTGTCTGCCTGCTGGCAGGACTGGAGCCGTTCCCGCTTCCCGTGATGAAAGGTCTGATCGCAAGGCATCTGCGCACCTGGCTGAAGCGTCCGATCTTCGACAGAGATCATGTGCTGACCATCGGCTATGGATATCCGAATCTGACCATGGCGGAGCGGTACAATGCCCCCGGATCTCCTTATTGGGGTATGAAGGTATTTGCCTTTTTACTGCTTCCCGATGAGCATCCTTTCTGGAGTGTGGAAGAGGCACCATTGCCGAAGCTGGCACCGGCCTGTCCCCAGAAGTATGCTGATCTGTTTGTCTACCATTACGGCAATCACACCACAGCATTTGCACCAGGCGTCTACAGCCCTAACGGACACGGCCAGATCGTGGCAAAATACGGAAAGTTTGCTTATGATACCCGGTTCAGTATCAGCGTGGCGAAGTCCTGCTACGAGCTGCATGAGAATGCCCCGGACAATATGCTGGCGTTCTGGATCGATGGTTATGTATATGTGCGCCGGATCTGCGAGGAGTCAAAGATCACGGAGAACGGAGTATGGTCGAAGTGGAGTCCCTATCCCGGCATTACGGTAGAGACCACGATCACCCCGGATGCCGGTGGACATACCAGAGTACATAAGATCACCAGCGAGATTGACTGCGTGGCCTACGACTGTGGATTTGCAGTCAGCAGAGGGGATTTTGAAGAAGTCGGCTTTGTGGAAAAGGTGGATGGCGTATCCGCCCAGGCAAGTAATGAATTCTGCAGCTGTACCGTCAGCGCGATACTTGACGATAATACCCGGACCAACGAAGTGGCGGAAAAGCCGCCCGTGGGCTACATGATCACCGCAGATCCCAATACCAACCTGTTGTACACCAAGACCAAGATCCCGGCAGTGAAATACCATATCTGCAAAGGGGAACAGGAAATCGTGACCAGAGTGGATGCAGAAGTAATCTGAATATATAGAAATTGCAGTGGAGTTTTGCTATTTGCAGGCTCCATTGTTTTTATATGAAATAAAAGTATTATGTATACTGTAAATTGTTGAAACATAAATATTAAAAAAGTATATAGTTGCATAATTTTTTACATTATATGTAAACACTTACAAAAATAATCATAAAAATCATAGAGAAAAAAGGAAGTAAAAAGTAATTTATTGCATTTTGTACAATCTGTCTTATTTTTTATAATAAAGATGTATTGTTGTAAATAATTATGGGAGGATTGTATGAAGCAAAAAACATGTAAAGTAGCGAAAACAGTATTGACTCTGTTGCTTTGTGCAGGTCTGACGGCAGGTTCGGTGCCGATAGATGCATTGGCAGCGGATGTACAGTCAGAACAGCCTGTTGGGGGCACAGAGACTGATACAGAAGCCGGAACAGAAGGCAATACGCAATCCACAGGTTCTGTATCTGATGGAAACGTAGTTATAAAGGAGAGAGAAGAAACAGGAACGGAGTGTGGTGCCCCACAGGCGGATTCCGTATCAGAAGGAGACGGAATCGCATTAATAAGCCTGGAAGCTTCCAATACACATATTGCAACTTATACAGGAAAAATTCCGGAAGGAATCACATGGGATGCAGATGTGACGGTAGATACTTTCAGCGAGTCGTACAGCGCGGTTACGGCAAAGGCGGCGGATGGAACCAGCTATACGGTTGAGGTTGTACCGGAAGGAATTGTATATTTTATCGATAATGTAACAAAAGACTTTTCGGAAACTACAACAGAGCCTTATGAAGCAGTAAAGACATTGGCAGGTGACCAGCTGATAAATAAAGTCTATGACCAGCAAAAGACGGCGGATACTGCATGGGGTCTGGTAGATACGGATGCGAAAACCAAAGGATATAACAATACGACTACAGATAAAACAGCCACCGGTATTTATGGAAATAATGCCATTGGAGAAACGTTGTCTTATGATCTGTATCTGGAGGCAGGCACCTATACTATTACTTCAGGACATAGAGAATGGTGGAGCAAGACCCGTCCTATGGATGTGCTGTTAAAAACAGACGCAGGAGAAACAACCATTGGAAGTGTATCTGTTAGCAACAGTGTAAAAACAGCACAATTTTCTTATACTTTTACGCTGGATACTGCCCAGACGGTTACTTATACCTTAAAGAGTACGGCAAAGCAAGCTCCTGTTTTAAGCTGGCTTGGAGTATCAAAATATATCACAAAGGAATCGGAATATTTTGGACAGGCTCTGGAAGACAATAATCAGCTCACTGTTCTTTCTGATGCTTCCTTAGAAGCAGACAGCGGCACAGGAAAGCAGCTTTCTGTGACAGGTGGCTGGACTAGCGGTGGTATCTCTACGGCAGGCGCAACCATAAAAAATGCACCTGATTTTTTCCAGAGAAAGCAGTTTACATATAATCTCAACTTAAAATACAATTACATACAAGAAGGAACGGGGAGCCGTGCTGCTGTTTTCCTTGGTAATTCCGATCCCACTGCTTTCCGTGTAATTCCGGCAAGGTCCCAGAATCAGTCTGTGCTGAGAGTGGGTACCAATGCAGGAGCAAAGGATTATCCTCTGACAACGGCTCTTACTGCAGGGGACTGGCATGCGCTTTCTATTGTGTATACCGAGGATGAACAGCAAGGCTATGTGGCATTATACTGTGACGGAGCAAAGGTACTGAATGCCACTGGGATAGGGTTTAGATTAAGTAATACTACCAATCTGGCTGCCGGAATCGGTGCAGCTTATGGAACCAGCTATTTGTGCAACGGTACTTATGACAATATTGTTGTCAAGGCAGCAGCTGCAACAGAGGAAGAAGCCATTACGGAAACACAGGCAAGACTGGATGCCATCAAAGGCGCTGTCCAGACAGACGGAAACATAGTGATATCAGGTGCAGATGTTGACAAGGCAACAGCTAATATCAATGGTCTGACTTATAAGGGCTTTGGTATGTTAAATGGTAACAGTACCAGTAACCTGCTGCTGGATTACAAGGCAGAGCATCCTGATCAATACTGGGACATGATGCAGTATCTTTTCGGTGGAGAATATCCTTTGTTTACCCATATCAAGATGGAAATGGGAAATGACGGAAATAATTCTACCGGAGCAGAAGCCTGTACCATGCGTTATGAGAACGAAGAAGCGGATGCTTCCCGCTCTCCGGGATTTGTCATGGCAGCTGATGCGAAGAAGATCAACCCGAATGTCAAGATCAGTATTTTGCGTTGGGAGATGCCGGCATGGGTTGCTTCCAAATGGAGCAGTGACCGTACCGGTGCAGGATATGAAGCAGTTTATAAATGGTACAAGGAGACCATTTTTGATGCCTATGAAAAATATGGTTATGTCGTAGATTTCGTAGATCCTGATAAGAACGAGACAACAGACCCTAATGAGGACTTTATCAAATGGTTTTCCAACCGGGTAAAAAAAGAAACAGATTTCCCGGACTATATGGATCAGGCAGCGATTGGCGCTTATCACAATATCAGAATTATTGCTTCTGACGAGAATAAGACCCTGCAAATCGTACCTTCCATGAGAAGCGACAATGATCTCTACAATGCAGTAGATATCATTGGTTTCCATTATCGTACCAGTGCCACGGAGGATTACATCAAAATGGCGGATGTGGACGACAAGGAGGTATGGTACAGCGAGGGTTGTGCAACCTTTGGTTATACAGAGTTACAGGAAAACAAGACGAGTGAATACGGTGGTGGAACGATCGGAGGATATCAGAGTCCGTTGGCTCTGGCAGACAGCTTTATCAATGCGTTTACCGGATCTCGCAGAACCCACTACATTTTCCAGCCGGCTATCGGTTCCTTCTATGAAGGCATCCAGTATGGCCATAAAGAGCTGTTAAGTGCCAGAGATCCCTGGAGCGGTTATATCCATTATGATCCGGCACTGTACATGATTGCACATTTCTCTCAGTTTGCAGTCACCGGATGGGAGGATACCGACCCTTCCCAGAATGAAATCTGGCGTGTTATCACCGGTGCAACCTCCGGATCCTTCGGCTCCAGTGACAATGAGCATCAGACAGCAGGGATGGATGGGAAAGCCAGCTATATGACACTGGTATCTCCGGATAAAAAAGACTTTTCTGTAATTTTTGTAAATAACACAAGAAATCAAAAAACCTTTAAGATTACTGCAAAGGATATGGCAGTAGCCTCCGATGCAACCTTAAAAATATGGACAACCACAACAGATAGCTATTTACAAAAGAGTGATACAGATGCAGAACAGCAGAACGGTTGCTGGTATGTAACAGTTCCGGCTTATGGGATGGTAACAGCAACTACACTGAATACGACACCTGCAAGAACACCGGAACAAGAAATCCATAACGAGGACAGAACGGTTTTGGATACTGACAGTACCGGACGCAATCAGAATACAACGGATAATGTACTTTATGCGGATGATTTCGAGTATACAGAAGAACCGGAAATGGAACAGTATAATGCCAAAACCGGGAAAACCACCAGTGTAGATTATCTGACAGCAAGAGGCAATGAGCCACGTTACATGTTGGATACGCATGGCGCTTACATTGTAGAGAACGGCAGATTAAAATCGGAACTGACGACCAGTGTGGGACAGTGGAACGGTGGAGAACCTTCAACGATCGTCGGCGATTTCCGCTGGATGGATTATGTGACAAAAATTGATGTCCAGATTCCGGAGACATCTGCATCGACCTATGCGAGACTGGGTATCCGTACCCAGACAGGCATGAACTGGAACCAGAGCGGCTATACGTTGGAGATTAACGGTGCCGGATCCTGGAAACTGTACCGCGTAGGCAGTGCTGTAGCAAATGGAACGGTAACAGCCACAACAGATGGCAAATATGAATTAAAGCTGGCAGCCCTTGGCGACATGATTACCGCGTTTATCAACGGAGAACAGGTCACAAGCTATCAGGACGCATCTCCGATGCTGTCCGGTCGCGTCAAGATCAGCAACAACTGGCATCAGGTATATTATGATAACCTTCTCATTGAGAAGATTGCAGGAGGATGTGCTTATGCGTTGTCTATGGTGGATGGACAGGATGATAGCGTAAGCTATGAGGGAAGTTGGACAATCGACAATCCCGGAAGCGGCAGTGCGGACAACTGGTATCGTACCTTGTCTGTATCAGGCGGAAGCGGTGCAACAGTGAGTTTCCCTATCCATGGTGCGGGATTTGCAATTATTGGACCTAACAACGCCGGGACGAAGCTGGATGTCTATGTAGATAACAACCTTGTAGCGGAGAATGTTTCGACCACAGCAGCTGCAAGTCGTTATGAGTCTTACAGCTATAGTGGTCTGGGCCTTGCAGATCATAATATCAAAGTAGTAGTAAAGAGTGGTACCCTGAAAATAGATGCACTGTATGCGTTGGGTGAGACAACCCAGATCGGTGATGATGTGCTTGTCAGCGTAGAAACAAAATTTCCTGCAGCTTATGCAGTTGAGCAGAATCAGACCCTCAAGAATTTGCCGGCTACGGTAGAAGTAAAAACAGGAAATGGAACTGTAGTGACAAAGCCTATCGTATGGAGCAATAATACGGCGGAACATTTCTCGGAAGCTTATGCGACGACCAGTGTCACCGGTGTGGTGCAGGACGGTGTCAACAGCTTCGGAGCAAGTCTCGGAGTGACGATTCCGGTAGAAGTGGTGCCGGAGAATACGGTATATTTTATTGATATGGTAAAGGGAACTCCGGATGCAGATGCAAAAACGGAAGCCTTTGCAGCAGTGAAGGAACTCAGAGGAAGTGCGCTGTTGAACCAGACTGCGGATCAGTTAAAGACCTCCGGCAATAGCTGGGGGCTGGTAGATACTGACGCGGGAACCAAGAGTTACACCGATACTACAGATAAGACAGCAACCGGTATTTACGGGAACAATAACAAATCAGGCGAAACTCTGACCTACGCGCTGACTTTAGATCCCGGTAAATACACCATTACCTCTGCACACAGAGAGTGGTGGGGAATGACCAGACCGATGAACCTGACAGTAACAGTGGATAATATTACACTGGATGCCGGAACGATTCAGGTAGACGGCAGCAATCCGAATGCTGTAAATACTTATTCTTTTGACGTAAGAACCAAACAGACCGTAACCTATACGATCACTGCAACCGGAACACAGGCTCCTGTCATCAGCTGGCTCGTTGTCAGCCGGACCGGAGATGCCGAGGAAATTCAGCCGAATGACAGTATTCCCGGTACATCAGGCAGTGTCATCCGTGATACGAACGGAAAGGCGATGCAGGCACACGGCGGTTCCGCAGCAGCCATGAAAGAAGGAACCGGAGAGGGATGCGTCAATATTGACCTCGATGGTGACGGACAGATCACAGAGGGTAAGACCGTATATCTGTGGTATGGAGAAGATAAGACCAACAACACCAGACCGGTAGATGGTGTAAAATGTTATGTTTCTACCGATCTTTACAACTGGACCGACAAGGGAACAGTACTGTATCTTCAGAGCAGCATCCTGCCGATTGAAGAATCCGCAGAGAAAGCAATCACTTCCTCCGCAGGAGCAAATGGAACAGGAACGACCCAGAGTTATCCTGCAATGCAGCTCAGTAATACCAATTTCGAGACTCTGAAGGCATGGGGAAAGCTGTCCGCAGCACCAGAGGGTGTCACCGAAGCGGAATTCCGTGATGTCAAGCTGTTCTTAAGAGCCTATGTCACAGAGTTTGAGAAAGAGCCAACGAGCGCTGAGGATATATCCTGGATTGCAAAGAGTTATGATGAGACAAAGGTAGAGGCAGGTAGCTTCCTGTACCCTGACAGCAAGACCAATGGAACCCAGACCGTATCCAGATTACAGCTTGCTTTCGAGGGAATGTATGGTAATTATTGCATTACTGAGCGACCTAAGATGGTCTATAATGAAAAGACAAAGAAATTTGTCATTATTTTCCATGCAGATGGACCTTTGTACAATAATGAAAAGCTGTACAACTGGGTGAAGAACGGTATGCAGGGCAACTGTGAAGCCAGCAGATACAGCCGCGCTATGGTTGGTTTTGCAACAAGTGATACACCATTCGGACCTTTCAAAGTGGTAAATATGACCCGTATGAATTATGATGAGAGCCTGAATGCACAGCGGTTGGGCGAAGCCAGAGACATGACTGTGTTTGTCGATGATGTGGATGCAAATGCAGACGGAGCAAAGGATGCTTATGTAATCTACTCCAGTGAGATGAATGCAAAGCTGTATGCATCTCTATTGAACAGTGATTATACCGGGCTCGCTGCCAAGGGTAATACAGCGGACAATCAACAGATGGCAGCCCGTCTGGTATCTGACAATAGCAGAGAAGCACCCGCTGTCATGAAATACGATGGTTGGTATTACATGATTACGAGCGGAACGGATGGCTGGAACAGCACCGCACATACCTACTATCGCAGTCAGAACATTCTAAGCGGCTGGGAAAAAGTAGGAAACCCGGCAAAGAATGATACCGGAAAATGTTTTGATACACAGGTGACATATATTATTCCGATTGATGCAGCTGCAGGAAAGTTCATTTATATGGGAGACCGTTGGAATGGCAACAAATTGTCCGACAGCCGTACTGTCTGGCTGCCCTTACAGGTAGATGCCACTTCCCATACTATTGCGATTCTGAATCGCACCAACTGGAAGACAGAAGAACTGGAAGATCTGATCCCGGTTGGCATACAGACTGCACTTCCCAAGATCACATGGACGGACGGCAGTAATTTGCCGGAGAAAGTCACGGTAAGCTATAAGGGACAGACTGTGGAGAGTAAGGTTGCCTGGGACAAGAGTTCTTATCAGGTCATCGGCAGAACCACTGTCACCGGTAAACTCATCGATTGCCGGAACGCGGAGATCTCAACAGAAATGCTGGTATGTCCGAAAAATGCAGTTTATTTTGCAAATGCATCGAAAGCACCGGTAAGTGCAGATTATACTTCCATCATGAAACAGCTCGGCAATACATTGTTACATACAGTGGATGTATATGATGGCGCCTACAGTACAGAAACAGGATTTGGATATGTAGGAGCAGAAGGAAAGCTGCGTAACAGCACAGATGACATTTATCAAAGTATGCGTTATGCAACAGACAAGACCCAGAGCATCAGTTATCGGTTTGATCTGGAAGCCGGAAAATATAATGTTTATGTGGGTATGTTTGACCCCTCCAGCTGGTGGGATGGAAAACGCTATGCGGATATCAGTCTGAATGATAAGGTAGTAACAGAGAAATACAATTACCAGAATAATGTAAACGATACTCTTACGTATGAAAATGTAGAGGTAGGCGAAGAAGGAACTCTGACGATAACTATTTCGCCGAATGCAGCTACATCCAGTGCCGTTCAAGTCAGCTTTATTGTAGTGGCAAAAGCGCAGAAGGATGCAGAAGTTACCCCGACTCCGGAGCCTACGGCAAGTCCAAAGCCTACGGCAGCACCTACGGCAAGTCCAAAGCCTACGGCAACGCCCTCAAACGATTCCAATCATGAGGATGACAAGGACAACAACACCTCGAATTCTCCTGTGGCAGCAACCGCAACTCCGGTTCCGGTAGCAACAGCAAGACCTGTTCATCCTACAGTGGGTGCAACACCAAGTGATATGGTAAATGCGACACCGACCGTTCCGGCAACAACACAGAAGACAGAAAAAACAGGAGCAACCATAATCAATGCAGCCGGTGAGGCTGAGGCAATCGGATGGAAGGATATCCTTGAAAATATTCGTCAGAATGTAAGTGATAGCAGCAATAAAGAGATCTATATTGTGGCAGGCAGCGACACCGTTGTTCCTGCAGAAGTATTGCAAAGCGTAATGGGAAGCAACCTGTCTCTGAGAATCGAAATCGAGGAGGAACTGGCATGGATCATTGAAGGACAGGAGATCACAGAAAATGTAGGAGATATTGATTTCGGAATCCTTAGGTCAGCGGATCGGATTCCTGCTGAACTGATAACACAGATGACACAGGGACATGATTATATTCCTTTGTCACTGGTACACGACGGAAGCTTCGGCATGACCGCAAAACTGTCAGTCCGTCTTGGTACAGAGAATATCGGTAAATATGCAAATCTCTTCTACTATAACCCTGACAATGCAGCAATGGAGCTAGTTGCGTTCGGTCAGGTGGCAGACAGCGGCTGGGTTGAACTCAACTATGAGCATGCCAGCGAATATCTGCTGGTTATGGCTGACGAGCCTATGGATGTAGAGAATCTGTCCAAGGATGCTTCGTCGGAAGCAGTTTCCGCAGAAAATGACAACACAGAGAGCCAGAACCGTAATCACAGCAAAGCAGGAAAAATTTGGATTCCTATTGTGATTGTAATAGTATTGACAGGATGTGCTGCAGGATATTTCTATCTGCGTAAGAAAAAGTAAAAGAGTATATATATTCTGTATGATCTAACATTAAAAACCGGCGAAACCTTATTTGACATGGCTGTCATTAAGATTTCGTCGGTTTTTTGTATACGGTAGGTTATGCAGGATTTTAAAATCACGAGACATCATTGTTCAGTAGGATACAGAAAGTTGTATTACTTTGCGGAGTAAAACAAGAAAAGACAGAAAGAAGTATCTGCAAATAAGAAGTATATAAAATGTTTAGATTTGGACAGTAGAAATAAAAACGTTTTTATGCTATCATGCATATAACAGTAAGAGGTGATAGCTATGAAAATAGAACGAATTGATGACAAGACAGTAAAGTGCTTCCTGTCCAATGAAGAATTGGAAGAGTACGAGATTGATTATAAAGATTTTGTGACCCGCAGTGATAAGGCCAAAGAGGTGGTACAGGAGATTATTGAGCAGGCAGAGGAAGAGGTAGGCTACAAGCCGCCGAAGTACGCATTTGACCTGCAGATCATGATGCTGCCGGATGAGGGACTGGTACTGGTATTTTCCGAGAAAGAACCGTTGGAGAATAAAAACGGTGCACAGCTGTTGCAGGCTTTGCAGGAAATGAAACGGGTCTTCGAGGAGAAGAAGGCAGAGATCGGCGCTACGCTGGGAAAACAGGCGAAGGAAGAAACGGAGAACAATGCCGGGAAAAATAAGAAAGCAAAGGGAAAAGCAGAGGAAGCGGCAAAGCCCCAGTTTGCAATTTTTGCCTTCCGCAATATCGGCAGAGTGATCGAATATGCCGCCGTATTACCGGCGAACCTGCGGATCAACAGCACGTTGTACCGGATGGAAGACGGCACCTGCTATGTCTATGTGCAGAAGGGCGGTGCGTCCTACGAGCGCTACAGCAGAGCCTGCATCCAGGCTATGGAATTCGCAGCGTTGTATGCCGCAGACGAGCAGAAGATAAGATATCTGGAAGAACACGGTGAATGCCTGATCCGGGAGAAAGCACTGAAGAAACTGCGTGCATAATACTGCACCATAGGAATCTGCATGACTGCTTGTAGATTAAGCAGATTCAGGATATGCTCCATGGGGTATCTCCCGCTACCTTCGCCATATCCTCCGGCAGAGGTGCTGTGAACTGCATTTTCTCCCCGGTGATGGGATGGACAAAGGACAGCTTCCAGGCATGCAGCGCCTGTCGCTGTATCTGCTCCATATCCAGGTTGTACAAATAATCTCCGATCAGGGGATAGCCCAGGTATTTCATATGAATCCGTATCTGATGGGTACGGCCGGTCTCTAAGATGAGAGAGACCAGGCTGTGCCTGTTTTTTTCGTCCAACAATTTATAATGTGTAACAGCAGATTCCCCTTTTTCAAAATCCACAGTCCGTTCGATGATCGAGCCTTCCTTGCGCCCTAAGGGTGCGGTGATGGTGCCTTTCGTCGGTTTCACAGAGCCTTTCACAATGGCAAGATATTCCCTCGTGATGCCAGAAGTCGCTTTATTGGCGATCATGGCGGACAGCATTCCCGCACTGACATAATGCTTGGCTATAATCGTAAGTCCGGAGGTATCCCGGTCCAGACGATTAATACAACGGAACACAAAGGGACAGTTCTGCTGTGCAAAATAATAGGCAAGGCCGTTTGCCAGGGAGTTGTAATAATTGTTCATGGAAGGGTGGATCGGCATGCCTGCCGGCTTATTGATCACCATGAGATCCTCGTCCTCGTAGATGATATCCAGCGGCAGCTCCACCGGTGGGATTTTTTCCGAGGAGTGTTCCTCGTGGATATGCAGCGTCAAGGTATCTCCCGGCTGCAATATATGATTCATGAAGCAGGGAATCCCGTTTGCCTGCACGGCGGTGGGGTCTTTTTTTAACTGCACCAGATTCTGGGAAGAAAACCCTTTCTGCTTCAGAAAATGGTTGACCGGCAGGGGAGATATGGAATTATCAAGGGTATAGGTTAGCGTTCGTTCCATGGGAAAATCCTTTTCTTGTTCTGTTTTCCGGGTAATTTATTTTATCATCATAACACAATTCATGTGCTGTAATAAACAGTTATCGTCCGGATCGGGCAAAATCGGACAGTCTAGGGAGCAAATAATGTCATTTCGGAAGCAACGTATGTTTTCTATAATATCGTTAAAAGCACAAGTTTGTGCTTCTGCAAGCACAGATTATGAAAAAGCTGATGCCCGAAGCAGAGGAATATTGCGACAGAGATTGGGTAACAGAGCAGATTTGCAACGAAAATAATGAGTGAGAAAGGTATGGTGGTTTGTATGGAAAAATACGCATGGCGCGGAAAAATTGTACCGGGAATGCAGGAGGAATATAAGAAGAGACATGACAACATCTGGCCGGAGATGAAGGAAGTGCTGGCAAAAGCCGGAATCGTGAATTACTCCATCTGGATGCAGGGCGAAGAACTGTTTGGATATTATGAGTGTGAAAAAGGCGTTGACTATGCGGCAAAGGTGCAGGCAGAGAGCGATGTAGTGAAAAAATGGGATGAATATATGAAAGATATTCTAATCATGGAGAAGGATCCTGTTACAGGAGCACAGCCGCTTCTTACACAGGTATTCAGTTTCAGATAAAGGAGGCTGTGGATATCTTATGGAAAAATATTATCTGGCCGTGGATATCGGTGCTTCCAGTGGACGACATATTTTGGGACACCTGGAGAACGGCAAAATAGAGCTGGAAGAGATCTATCGTTTTGAGAATGGCATGGATCATAAGGACGGAAAGCTTCTGTGGGATGTGAACCGTCTGTTCGGCGAGATCGTTGCCGGCATGAAAAAATGCAAAGAACTGGGAAAGATCCCGGTGAGCATGGCTATTGACACCTGGGCTGTGGATTATGTTCTGTTAGACGAAAAGGATCAAATTCTGGGTGATACTTACGGTTATCGTGATCACCGCACGGATGGCATGGACGCGGAGGTGGCGAAGATCCTGCCGGAGACCGAACTGTATGGAAAAACAGGTATCCAGAAGCAGATTTTCAATACCGTTTATCAGCTGATGGCAGTAAAGCAGCAGACTCCGGAGCTTTTACAACAGGCAAAGACACTTCTCATGCTGCCGGATTACTTCGGTTTCCGTCTGACGGGCAATAAATTGTCGGAGTACACGAACGGTTCCACGACACAGCTAGTGAATCCCGATACCTTCCAGTGGGATAAGGAGCTGATCCGTAAGCTGGGTTACCCGGAGGATATGTTCCTGCCGCTGCAGATGCCCGGAACGAAAGTGGGCCAGCTGCTTCCGGAGATTCAGAAGGAAGTAGGATTCGATCTGGAAGTGGTACTGTGCGGAAGCCATGACACCGCATCGGCCGTAATGGCAGTTCCTCAGACAGAAGGAGACGGCATTTACATCAGCTCGGGAACCTGGTCTCTCATGGGAATCGAATCCCTGAAACCGGTCATTACAGAGGATGCCGCAGCGGCCAACTTTACCAACGAGGGCGGTTACGATCACCGGTTCCGTTTCCTGAAAAACATTATGGGACTGTGGATGATTCAGTCCGTAAGACACGAATATAACGATGCATACTCTTTTGCACAGCTGTGCGATATGGCGGAGGAAAGCAAGGAGTTCCCTTCCAGAGTGGATGTGAATGACCAGAGTTTTCTCTCTCCGGACAGCATGGTGGAAGCCATCAGACAGTACTGTCATAAGACAGGACAACCGGTACCGGAGTCCGTGGGAGAGCTGACTTCCGTAGTATACCGCAGTCTCGCACAGTCCTACGGAGAGACCGTAAGAGGTCTGGAGAAGATCGCCGGGAAGACCTATGACAGCATCCATATCATCGGGGGCGGTTCCAATGCAGCATATCTGAACCAGTTGACAGCGGATGCTACGGGCAAGACCGTATATGCGGGTCCCGGTGAGGCAACCGCTATCGGCAACCTATTGGCGCAGATGATCCATGCAGGAGATCTTGCAGATCTGAAGAGTGCCAGAAAATGTGTCCGGGAGTCTTTTGAAATTAAGACATTTGCTCCGGCAAAGTAATAAAAATGATGCCAGGGTCAAAAGGTCTAAGCCCACATGAGCTTGCTCATAAGTGGGCGAAAGACCTTAGGACCCGCCCCGATATGAGCATAAAAGTGGGATGATAATCCCACGATATGCGAATATTGGGTAGGATTGTGGGAGTGCGTAGCACGGAGCAATCCGTAGGCATCAAAGTCGGGGGCTTTTGACCCCGACATCATAAAAATAACCTTATAAAAGGAGGAAATTATAAATGTTAGTAAACACAAAGGCAAAGATCGGTGTATTTTCCATCGCTCTGGGAGCATATCTGCCCCAGTTCCCCCAGCTGGTGCCTAATTTCGAGGCACAGTATGAGGATTTCAAGAAGACGATTCCCGATACTGTAGATATCGTTGATGGTGGCATGGTGACCACCAAGGAACAGGCTATGGCAGCAGGTGATAAATTTCGTGCTGCAGACGTAGATCTGGTATTCCTGCAGTTGCTGACCTATGCAACTTCCTATAACGTACTTCCCGCGATCCGTGATCTGGATGTGCCTGTAGTATGTATCAATGTGCAGAAGAAGCTGGCGCCGGACTATGCCAATACCGATATTCCCATCTGGCTGGGTGACCTGTATGCCTGTGGTGCCGTAGGTGAGGCTGTGGCAGACCTGGAGCGTGCAGGCAAGAGACATGCTGTAATCACTGGCGTGGTAGAAGGCGGCGACCCCGAGGTGGCAGCTCAGATCGAAGATTGGTGTAAGGCAGCTCAGGTCCGCAGACGTTTCCGTCAGACCAATATTGCCCAGATCGGCCGCCCTTATCCCGGAATGATGGATCTCTATATCGATGAGACCAACCTTTACAACAGAATGGGCCTGTATACCAAGCAGTTTGACTGGGAAGATATGTGGGCTATTGCAGACAATATTACCGATACCGAAGCTATTAAGGCGAAGGCACAGGACATCATCGATACCTTCGAAGTAGAGGGTGGCGCTACCGCAGATGACGAAGATATTCTGGATATGGCAAAGCATGTGCTTGCTTTCGAGCAGTGGGCGAAGGATGAAGACTTAAGCATGATCGCCTCCCATTATGCCGGTAAGGCACAGGGAGTAGCTGGTAAACTGGATTCCATGCTGATCCCTGCATTTTCCATGCTGATCAAGCAAGGTACCGCATGTGCCGTAGAAGGTGATATGAAAGTTGCCATGGCAATGTCCATTCTGAAGACGATCTCCGGTATGGGACAGTTGTCCGAGATGTACTCCATTGATTTCAACGAGGATATCTGCATCATCGGTCATTCCGGATCCGGCGATGCGGATATCTCTCTGGCACATAAGCCCACCATGAAGATCGTTAAGGTATTCCACGGCAAGGTAGGCGGCGGATATCTGACTCAGTTCTATCCTCCCGCAGGCCCTGTGACCTATCTGGCTATCACGCAGGATAAGGACGGCAACTTCAAGTTCGTTGTGGCAGAAGGCGAGAATCAGTCCGGCCCGATCTTCACTTTCGGTGACACCAATATGCGTACCAAATTCTCAATCCCCTGCAGAGAGTTCGTGAACCGTTGGAGCGAGGCAGGCCCTACCCATCATATGGCAGCAGCTGCCGGCAGACATATTGACACGATCCTGAAGGTTGCTAAAATATTAAATGTGCCGGTAGATATCATTACCAGATAATAGCATTTGTGTAGAAAATGCTTATAATTTTGAAAATTATGTCTGCGGCCGGGAGGTTGCAGACGATAGAAAGGTTAGGTATTATCATGAAATTTTTAGATGCAGAATTTGTACAGGGATTTATCAGAATGGCAGATGACGGCTGGCAGCAAGGCTGGCATGAACGTAACGGCGGCAACCTGTCTTACCGTGTGAAGCCGGAAGAGGTAGAACTGGTAAAGGAGAACTTTGAGCCGAAGGAGTTCCAGCCCATCGGCACCACAGTTCCCGCACTGGCAGGAGAGTATTTCCTGGTGACCGGCAGTGGCAAATATTTTCGTAATGTCAGCATTAAGCCGGAAGATTCTATCTGCATGATCGAACTTGACGACAAGGGTGAGAATTACCGTATCGTATGGGGTCTGGTAAACGGGGGCAGACCTACCTCCGAGCTCCCCAGCCACCTGATGAATCTGGAAGTGAAGAAGCTGCAGGATCCCGACTACCGTGTGGTATATCATGCACATACCACCAATATCATTGCGCTGACCTTCGTGCTTCCTCTGGAGGATAAGGTATTCACCAGAGAACTGTGGGAGATGGCAACCGAGTGCCCCGTAGTATTCCCGGATGGTGTGGGCGTAGTGCCCTGGATGGTACCGGGCGGCAGAGAGATCGCAGTAGCTACCTCCGAACTGATGAAGAAATACGATCTGGCCATCTGGGCACATCATGGAACCTTTGCCGCAGGCAAAGACTTCGACCTGACCTTCGGTCTGATGCATACCGTAGAAAAATCCGCAGAAATTCTGGTGAAGATGTTGTCCATGCAGCCGAATAAGAGACAGACCATTACCCCCGATGATTTTCGCCATCTGGCAAAGGACTTCGGTGTGACCCTTCCGGAAGAATTCTTATATGAAAAATAACGATCCGAGGGACACACGAAGGAGCCTCGAACCGTTATATCTTGAATGCCTGACGTTATCGGCGCGATTTTAAACGCGCCTCGTTAGGTGTCATATCATACATTTTTTTGAACTGTTTGTAGAAGAAGTTCTGATTCTCATAGCCTACAGACAGGGCAATCTCAGACACCGGCAGCGCGGTGTGGGACAGCTGATTCATAGCGACCCGCATACGCTGCCGTGTTTGTATTTCCTTAAAGGTAGTGCCGGAATATTTTTTGATCATACGGCTCAGGGAAGAGGGGGTGTACCCGATCTGTGCAGCCAGTTCGTGAAGAGTTCCGGTATCATAATGCTCCACCAGGTATCTGCGTACCACCACCATCAGGACATTGCTCTGCTCATCTTTCTGGTCTAATAAAATATTTTCCGCATTGCTTAAGATATGCATGAACAGCAGGGCAAAGGTGTGTTCCGAGAGCTTATGCCAGTTCTGAGGCTGCTGTAACAGAAGGAAGACCGCATTGTGGATGAGGTTCTGGATGCAGGGATTGTCGGAGACGGTAAAGTACAGATACTGACCGACACAACTGTCACCTTCCAGCGCATTGATGATAAAATCCGCCAGAATATTATCCTTGTTGATCAAAGTCAGGATATTCTGGAAATAGGCGGGGCGGATGATGATGTTAATGCCCAGATCTTCCTGGCCGCAGGCTATTACCGCATGTTCGATATGTTGGTTCATAAATAGAAGTTCCCCGGGGCGGAGACAGATCTCTTCTTCATTTATGACATGTGTGACAGAACCGGAGAGACAATAAAAGATCTCCACGTAATCATGTTTATGCTTTGGAAAATCCACAAAGCGGGTGTGGCGACGCAGAGTAATATCATCTTCGGAGTGTTCCAAAAATTTATCACTCTCTACTACAAAATCCTGTTTGCTGGTGTAGAGATTCTTCTGAACGGCAATATTACCGTCTAAAATCTGTTGTTCCTCCGGTGTGATATAGGCCGGATCCAGAAAACCGTTCTCATACATATCGATCGTCATTCCTTTCAGCAACCCGCAATTTTGAACTGCGGGCAGGTTTTTCGACTGAGTTTATTTTACAGGAAAGAGACAAAAACCTCAAGATGTGTGCAAAAAGTGATTCTGCATTGCACGTGTCATTTTTGTGTTGTATATTAATAGTGATTGTGAACAATAAGCAGCTTTGCGCCGGCAGTCCAAAGTAGGCAGGTTGTGGAAAGATATGAGGATTTGTATGGCAGATACCACAGTTAAAAAGATCATCTGCAGTTCCTGTGGGGCAGAATTTGAGGATACCCTTCCGAAGTGTCCCTATTGCGGAAGCCTGAATTACAAGGGCGCCGAAGCGGAATATCTGGGGAAACTGGAAAGCATGCGGCAGGATATGCAGCAGTTGGAGCAGGTACCGGAGAAGGAACTGAAGAAAAAACTGAAAAAGAAACAGAAATTTGTGATTAAGCTTCTGATCTTATTGGCGGCATTGGCAGCGATACTTGCGGTAATTGTGTTCCGGGTGCGGTATATAGAACCCAGGGATGCCAGAGCGGATTATCTGTGGGAAAAAGAGAACTTTCCGATACTGGACCGTCTCTATCAGGAGAAGGATCTGGAAGCACTGATGGATTTTTATGAGCAGGCTGTCGAAGAGAACAGAACCATAGACCGATGGGAACACAGTGGTATTTTCCGCTGGCTCATGAGCTGTCGGGATGCGAGGGAATATCTGGCACTGGAGCAGAGTGGAGAGACTTTGAATGAGTATCAGCAGGCATTGCTGCTGGATGATTATTGGATGATGCGGGGACTGGACTACAGCGAGGTCATTCTGACGGAGAAAGACAGGGAGTATATCCGTCCTTATGTGGAAGCAACCCTGAACAGTCTGGCAGACCGTTATACGTTTACCGCAGAAGAAGAGAAAAAATTCGAGGATAGTCTGCGAAATAATTACGGTTATCCCAGATATGAGGATTGCGAGGAATACATTAAGAAGCATAACGAATAGGAAAGGATCATAAAAGCAATGATGAAATGTAAATATTGCGGGGGCAATCTGACATTGGAGCAGGCATATTGTCCGCATTGCGGAAGACCGAATGAAGAAGCCGCACAGCATGTCAAAGACATGGAGCATTACAAGAGCAACTTTGAGGATACCAAAAGTGATGTCTATAAAGTGGCGGAGAAAAATACGGAGATCATGTCACATATGATAATCATCACAGTGCTGGTGATCCTGTGTGTGGTGGTGTTTGTAGTATCTGCACGTAGCTGGAGCATCCACAGAGGCTTGCTGCAGTTTGATGCAGGGATCCGGCAGAGCAGCTATATGAAACAGATGGAACAATATCTGGAAGATGAGGATTACATAGGTTTATCAGCTTTTTGCGACAGGCATTACATCCGGCCTTATAGCAGTAATAATAATTATGAAAAATATCAGCTGCTCATGGAAGCCAGCGGAGCGTATCGTTACTTTTATGAAAGTCTGATGAAGGCAGTTACTATCAACTCTGGCAATGTATCCATACTTCCCGGTCTGTATGAAAATATTTCGGATTATTACGAGCAGCTGGAAAGGATTCTGCATCCTGTGGATAATGATTATAGGGCAAAACAATATCGGGAACTGCCGGAGGAGCAGAAGGAAGCCATTCTCCGGATGGAAGAGAATGAGAAGGCACTGCTGCAGACCTATTTTGGCATGACCCCGGAAGAGGCAGAGAATTTCGGTACGATGTCAAATGCACAAAAAATCTTATTCCTGGAAGAAAAAGGCGAGGTGATGGGTTATGGTAAATCTGAAGAGTAAGCTGAAACAGGCACAGAAGCAGAGAGGCGCGCTGCTTGTGATGAATCTGGTGATCATAGCCCTGTGCCTGATATTGTTTTGGGGAACCATTCATATGTTCCGGCAATTAAATGACGCCTTTTCCCGTCCTGCGAAGACCAACTGGATGGAGAATAATGTACAGAGTGAAAATTATGCTTATTTAGTAGTAAATTATCATGAGGATATGGTGTACGGCGGCTTGCTGTCCGGAACGAAAAAGGAATGCTATGGTGTGGCGAGATATTTTGAGGCGGCGTCCATGTATAAGGCATTTCTTCAGACCGGTGATACAGAACGTGCCACCAGAGAAAAGGAGAAGATGGATGCCGCATATGAAGAAATGGGTGACTGGAATATTGCAGCGGACAGCATCCGGGAAAGACTTGGACTGGACTGACAGATTTGCTGTAGGAATACCTGCGATATTACTGGCAACCTGTCAGACAGTGGGATGCCGGATCAGTATAGAATACCATACTTCCGTACATAGAACGATGCAGTCTTGGCTGGAACAGGTTCCTATAGCAGGCTGGATTTTATGGTGGATAGCAGAGACATTACTTTTTGAACAGATGCTGCGATGGCTGTTTGTACATGCAGGGAGAGATAAGGCAGTTCAGGAGGATGGTATCGGGAAAGGTATCGGAAAGAGAATATTTTTGATTTTTGCAGGATTGTTGATAGCCTGGCTGCCGGTGCTTCTTTCCCATGATCCCGGATTTTATAATTATGATATTTACGGGCAGGTGCCTCAGGTGATGTATCCTGAGGTACCGTATAATACACACCATTCGTTACTCAGCACGTTGGTCATGGGAGGCGTTATCACGATAGGATACCGGATCTTCGGGACGATGGAGAAGGCAGTATTTCTGCACTCCTGCTTCCAGATGATACTTTGTGCGGCGACCTTTTCCTACAGTCTGGATTTCTGGTATCGGCGATTGAATAGAAAATGGCTGTTGGGAGTCGGATTTTGTTTTTATGCTTTTCTGCCGACGATTGCCTTGTTTTCCGTCAGTACGACCAAGGATGTGGTATGCTCTCTGGCACTTTTTATTGCATTTCACCTGTTGTATGAATTGTATGAGAATACGGAGGGATTTTTTCGGAAGAAAGAGAAAATCGCAGCATTATCGTGTAGCCTGATCGTGGGAGCGCTGTATCGGAAAAATGTAATTTATGCGGTTTTTCTTTATCTGGTGTTGTGCGCGGTTTTCTGTAAAAAGCAGAAAAGAAAGATCATTTCACTGTTTGCGGGAACGATTCTGCTGACCATGCTATTGTCTGTGGGAATGGAAACTCTGCTCCATGCGGAAAAAGGTTCCGCGGTAGAGGCTCTGTGTGTACCGCTCCAGCAGATTGCAAGGGTATATACAGATAAGGGAGAAGCGGCGTTTGACAGTGAGGAATTGCAGCTGCTGGATCAGATCATGGACAGAGAACAGTGGTCACAATATAATCCGTTTCTGGCAGACCGGATCAAAAATTATGTGAATAATGAAGAACTTCTTCAAAATAAGTTGGAGTATCTGAGACTATGGTTCCGAAAAGGATGGCAGTATCCGGGATGTTATCTGAGAGCCTTTCTGGATAATACGTATCAGGCCTGGTATCCGGGGACATCGGTTGTGGATGATCCGGACGGTGATATTTATTACTTTGATTTCGAGGGAAGAAATGTACTGGAAATGAAGACGATCAGTTCCCGGCTGACAGAATTTTATCGTAAGATATCGCTGGAATATTATTACCAGAAAATTCCGGTGATCCGTGCGTTGTTTGCAATCGGCACCTATTTCTGGCTGGCAGTGATCCTGTTTTTCTATGGCATCCGGCGGCGGAGGGCAGAGATATGGAACAGTTGGCTGCTGGTTCTGGCACTGTGCCTTACGGTCTTTCTGGGTCCCATATCCCTGGTGCGTTATTATCTGCTTTTATTTTATGTAGCTCCGGCAGGTATCTTCTTATTAGCAGATAGACCTTGACAAATCACGGAAGCATGCACTACAATTACTTGCATACGACAATGACGATGAAAAGGATCAGTACGATCGGAAAGCATCCCAGAGAGAGGGGAAGGACACGGTGACGTGCGGCTGGGAACCCCTTATGACAGAGGATCGGAAACCTCCCTTGGAGTCCTGTGCGAGACACAATGTACCTGGAAGCGGCGAAGCACAGCGTAGAACCGGCGTTAACGGTGACAGAGCAGGATACATATTTGTATCAATCAGGGTGGTACCGCCGAGTGATCGGTCCCTTTTTCGGGAGCGATGACCCGGCGTTTTTCGTTTCCGTAGATCGTATTAGCAGCAGTTTATATGCAAAAAAGAAAAGGAGAGAAAAAATGGCAGACAAGAAAATGGTAGAAGCGATTACTTCCATGGAAGAAGATTTCGCCCAGTGGTATACCGATGTAGTGAAGAAAGCAGAGCTGTGTGATTACACCAGTGTCAAGGGCTGTATGGTGATCAAGCCCGCAGGCTATGCGATCTGGGAACTGATCCAGAAGGAGCTGGATGCACGTTTCAAAGCAGTCGGAGTACAGAATGTATATCTTCCCATGTTCATTCCTGAGTCCCTGTTGGACAAGGAGAAGGATCATGTAGAAGGCTTCGCACCCGAAGTAGCATGGGTTACCCAGGGAGGATTGAATGAGCTTCCCGAGAGACTCTGTGTCAGACCTACTTCCGAGACGCTGTTCTGTGATTTCTATAAGAATGACATCCATTCCTACAGAGACCTGCCTAAGGTATACAATCAGTGGTGTTCCGTGGTACGTTGGGAGAAGGAGACCAGACCTTTCCTGCGTTCCAGAGAGTTCCTGTGGCAGGAAGGACATACCGCACATGCTACCGCAGAAGAATCTCAGGAGAGAACTCTGCAGATGCTGAATGTATATGCGAAGTTCCTGGAGGAGGTTCTGGCTATCCCCGCGATCAAGGGACAGAAGACCGAGAAGGAGAAATTCGCAGGTGCAGTTGCAACCTATACGGTAGAAGCACTGATGCATGACGGCAAGGCACTGCAGTCCGGTACCAGCCATAACTTCGGTGACGGCTTCGCCAAGGCTTTCGGCATCCAGTTCGCAGACAAGGACAATACTTTAAAATATGTACATCAGACCTCCTGGGGTATGACCACCCGTCTGATCGGCGCATTGATCATGGTACACGGTGATAACGAAGGTCTGGTGATTCCTCCCCGTGTAGCACCCATCCAGATCTGCATTGTGCCCGTTATGCAGAAAAAGGAAGGCGTTCTCGACAAGGCGTATGAGCTGAGAGACCGTCTGGCAAAGGATTTCCGTGTTAAGGTAGATGACAGCGACAAGACCCCCGGCTTCAAGTTTGCAGAGGCTGAAATGAGAGGTTATCCCATCCGTGTGGAGATCGGCCCCAAGGACATCGAGGCAGGCAAGTGCGTGATCTGCCGTCGTGATACCAGAGAGAAGATCGAAGTCGCTCTGGAGGATCTGGAGACCAAGGCAGCCGAGATCCTGGAGACCATGCAGAAGGAAATGCTGGAGAGAGCAAGAGCACACCGCGACAGCCATACTTATGTGGCACATAACATGGAAGAGTTCGAGCAGATCTTCAATGAGAAGTCCGGATTTGTCAAGGCTATGTGGTGCGGATGCCAGGAATGTGAAGACAAGATCAAGGAAAAGCTTGCTGTTACCAGCCGCTGCATGCCTTTTGAACAGGAACAGATCGCAGATACCTGCGTATGTTGTGGAAAACCTGCGAAAAAGATGGTATACTGGGGAAGAGCATACTAAGATAATATGTAACTATTCAGAGCCATGTAAATATCGTCAAATATTCGTCGAATGCTGGCATTCGTAAGAATATTTTATGATATTTATAGGGCGAAGTAACCACATGAGCAAAAAAGAAGCTCCATAGGAGCGTTTTGCGAATGGGGTTCTGAATAGTTATGAAAATATTTATAAGGCAGATGAAGACGCAGGCCGGTAGTATTGCTACAGGGTCTGCGCCTTATTTTTCAATGATAATGCTCGGAAATGAGGAAAAAGATGATCTATAATACATTTGAATTGCATCAGGAGGGTTCCCTGCCGGGAGCACATTTAGTTACCTATATTCAGGAGTATTCGGAGGCAATGGCCATTAACGACAGACCTCTGATCCTGTTGTGCCCGGGAGGCGGCTATACAAGAACCTCCGACAGAGAGGCGGAGCCCATGGCACTGAAATTCCTGGCGATGGGATATCATGCGGCAGTGCTGCGCTATTCCTGCGCCCCTGCGGAATATCCTACTTCCTTAAAGGAACTGGCTTACAGCATCAAGTTCCTGCGGGAGCACGCGAAAGAGTGGCACATTGATCCCCACAAGATCGTAGTGGAAGGCTGCTCTGCGGGAGGACACCTGGCAGCCAGCCTTGGGGTGTTCTGGGATGAAGATTTTCTGGCAGAGAGTCAGGGACTTTCGGCATCCGAGCATGAGCTGCTGCGTCCGGACGGACTGCTGTTATGCTATCCGGTCATCACTTCCGGAGAGTTTGCCCACAGAGGATCTTTTGAGAATCTGTTAGGCAGCAGACAGGAGGAGCTGGGAGAGAAGCTGTCCCTGGAGAAACAGGTAACAAATAAAGTGCCGAAGACCTTCATCTGGCATACCTTTGCGGATCAGTCGGTACCGGTGGAAAATTCCCTGCTGTTCGTCAGCGCTCTCCGCAGAGCCGGAGTGCCCACGGAATTCCATATGTATGAAAAGGGAGCGCACGGACTGGCACTGGCGGATAAGCTGACAGAGACCAACGATGGCAGAGCCGTACAGGAGGAATGCACATCATGGATCCGGCTGGCGCATACCTGGCTGGAGAGCCTTTTTGCAGGAGACGTGGAAGACGGACTGCACGCACAGGGCAGAGAATGGTAAGAATAGCAATAAGAGAAAATGAAAACGCAAGGAGCAGTCATGGAACAGGCAGATACGATCATTCAAATCCCTCATTTCTACGGAAGTCTGAGGGGAATGCAGGACAAATTTGATAAATATGCAAGGCAGGATGCGTTCACCGGATCCACCAGAGAGGAATGGGAAGCCTGGAAGGAGACTTCCAGAGAGACATTAAAAGACCTTCTGGGGTGGAAATACATGGAGACCTGTGATCTGGCCCCCCGCGTGGAAGAAGTCGTGGAGCTGGAGAACGGCATTCGTCGGGAAAAAGTGATCCTTCAGGTAGAGCCGGAAGTATATATGCCTATGTATATTCTGATCCCACCGAAGCAGGGCGAAGAGAAGCAGAAATGTTTTCTTGCCCTTCCGGGGCATCAGGGTGCAGGTAAATTCAGCGTGGCAGGCCGTGATGATATTCCCGCGGTAAAACGGATGATCGAATTCTACCATTATGATTACGGTATGCAGCTGGCGAAGCGTGGTTATGTGGCAATCTGTCCGGATTGCAGAGGCTTCGGAGAACGCAGGGATGAGGCATTGCAGAAAGGAACGGATGAGAAATCCTTCCTGACCAGTACCTGTTTTCATCTGGCACATATGGCGGAGCCTTTGGGAGAGACCGTGGCAGGTATGTGTACCTGGGATGCTTCCCGGCTGATCGATTATGTATATGAACGTGGCGAATGGGATACTGAGGACTTGGGAGTCATGGGATTTTCCGGCGGTGGTATGCAGACGCTGTGGGTCTCTGCTTTGGATGACCGTGTGAAAAAATGTATCATCAGCGGATATCTCTATGGATATCGTGACGCGTTGTTATTGCTCAACGGAAATTGCAGCTGTAATTATGTTCCCCATCTGTGGGAACACTTTGATATGGGAGATATTGCATCGCTCATTGCTCCGAGACCGCTGGCGGTCCAGTCCTGCCGGGATGACCATCTGAACGGCCCCAGGGGACTGGTGAATGTGACGGAGCAGATGGATATTGTGCGGAAGGCTTACAGCCTGTACGGAAAAGAGGAATATCCGATCCACGATGTCAGAGAGGGAGACCACTGCTGGCATGAAGAGGTATTGGATATCGCATTGCCAAGACTGTAAGACATTTATAACCCCTGTTAATAGTTACAAAATATGGAGGAACGTATGGAATATATCGTTCTGGATCTGGAATGGAATCAGAGTAACACCGGTAAAGAGGATGCTGTGGAGAAGCTGCCTTTTGAAATCATAGAGATCGGTGCCATCAAACTGAATAATGAACGTGTTATGGTCAGTGAATTCAACGAACTGGTCAAACCGCAGGTCTACCATGAGATGCACAAGATCACCAGCAAACTGATCCATATTCAGATGCAGGAGCTGGAGCGTGGACGGCCTTTCCCGGAGGTCGGAGGAGATTTTGTCAGATGGTGCGGACAGGAGGAGTATCTGTTCTGTACCTGGGGCACGCTGGATCTGACGGAGTTACAGCGGAATATGGCATATTATGAGATGCCGCTTCTGGCACCGGGACCGCTGCCCTATCTGGATGTGCAGAAGCTGTTCGCCATTGCCTATGAGGAGCGCAAGATCCGCAGAAATCTGGAATATGCCATTGATTTTCTGCATATTGAGAAGGATATTCCCTTCCACCGGGCGTTCAGTGATGCCTACTATACGGCAAAGATCCTGATCCGGATACTGGAGGAGCACCCGGAGGTAGTGGTGAACCTGTCCTACGATACCTTCTGTCCTCCGAAGGACCGTAGGGACGAGGTGAAAGCGCAGTTTGATACCTATGTAAAATATATTTCCAGGGAATTCAAGGACAAGACAGAAGCTTTCGCAGATAAGGAAGTCGTGTCCAGCAAATGTTATCTCTGCCATCGTAACCTTCGCAAGAAGATCAAATGGTTCAGCGCTAACGGCAGGCATTATTACTGCGTGGCTTATTGCGAGAAGCACGGCTATCTCAAGGGCAAGATCCGGGTACGCAAGGCATATGATGGCGGCGTATATATCGTCAAGACCACGAAGCTGATTCCTAAGGAAGAGGCAGAAGCTATTGCGGCCCGCAGAGATCACGCCAGAGAAGTGCGCAAGAGACATAAGCACAGCAAGGCGGGAAATACCGGGGAATAGGGACAGAATATGCAAATTACATTTTAGAGGGAGGATGGCAGCGGCTACGAGGCAAGATTTACGACCTGCGGAATCTGTACCCTTATGAAGGAACTGGGACTTACTGAGCTGATCCCTGCCATGAGCCAGTTTGACTACACCATGAGCGAGGCGGGCGGTGTCACCAATTTTGTCAGGGAATACACCCTGGCTTCCGGCGGATCTTATTGCGACTGCGGGTATAAGAAAAAGTTTAAGTAATTTGAAATAATCATTGTATTTTTACAACATATAGAATATACTAAAAATAACAGAACCCAACACGCCTCTCAACGATGCGGACCACGTTGGGTCTTTTAATTTTAAGGGGGAAAATATATGGGGGAACTAAAGCAACATCCATTACCGATGACAATAGACGAACAAATAGAAAACTTGAAATCACTTGGCTTAATTATTGAGAACGAGGAATATGCCAAGAAGATATTAAATGACATATCCTATTTCCGATTAATTAAGGCGTATAGTTTAGGATTTAAACCTAAAAATGGGAAATATGAAGAAGGCGTAACATTTGAGCAGATTGTAGAGTTATATCTGTTCAATGCTAATTTCAGACAAGTGACATTTGCTGAGATAGAAAAAATAGAAGTAAATGTCAGATGCAGAATTGCAAATTATTTTGCGGAAGTTTATGGAGTTCTTGGATATATGGAACCCCAAAATTTTGTGGACGAAGAATATCATCGGGCATTTATGGCTGATATCGAAGAGGAGGTTCGGAGAAACTCAAAGGCGCCGTTTGTGAGAAATTTCAAAACTAATTATGCAGGTGGAAATTTGCCTATATATGCATTGGTGGAGGTATTTAGTTTTGGCACTCTTTCAAAATTTTACAAAAACATGAAAAATGCTGACAAAAAGGCAGTTGCCAAGAGTTTTGGAATTGGATATACATATCTGGAAAGTTGGTTGGAGAGCATTTCTTATGTTCGCAATGTTTGTGCGCATTATGGGAGGTTGTATAATGCAAAACTTTCAAAGACACCTATTCTTTACAAAGAATATACACAAGCCGGTATAGGAAACAATAGAATGTTTGGTGTATTATTGTGTATGAAACAGATTTTAAAGAATGACAAGCATTGGAATCTTTATGTAGATCAAATAGAATTGCTAATAGATAAATATGAAAAAGTAGATGTGAAAACGATGGGTTTTCCGGATGACTGGAAGAAATTGTTGGAACAGAAATAGGTGTAATAGAAGAGTATACAATGGAAAACACAGTAGATACCGGGATTCTACTTCCGGGAGGTGTACTTATTTCTGAAAAGAGAATAGTATGATCTCAGACGCAGGAGGTAAGCACATGGATCTCGTCAAGATAGGAAAATATATTGCAGGCAAAAGAAAAGACTTAGGTATGACGCAGAAGCAGCTCGCCGAAAAACTGGGTATGAGTGACAAATCCGTATCCAAGTGGGAGCGGGGAGTTTCCCATAGTTAAAGATACCACACCAAACATAACAACACCACGCTTATACGGGACTTAGCACACCCCAAAAGAACATACAGAAATCCCCCATAAGCAACAAGGTTTGCTTTATGGGGGATTTCTTGTTTTAATTGTCGTTTTTGATATTATTCAACAGTCTCAATAGAATCCACAATGCTCATTCTTGCAATAGAACGCAGAGGAATTGCCGTTGCAAGCAGGCAGGCCACAATAGAAATAATCGCAGCTTCCACAATCGCCATAACCGGAACAGCGACAAGCTGTAAAGCATCGGTCTGTGCTGCTCCGACAAAGATACAGCAGACATAGCCAAACACTGCTCCAATCACTGACGCAATGATACCGTAATAAGCGCCCTCCCACAGAAATGTTTTATAAAGGCTTGCGGCACTCATTCCAATAGCCCGCTGCATCCCGATTTCACCGACACGAGTATGAATATTGCTGTAAACGGTATTGATGATGTTCAGGATGCCAATGATACCGATAAAGATGATAAGCACCCAGCACAGCATTTTGATCTGTTCAAAGCTTTCTATCATCTCATTGCTGCTTTGGAGATAGGAAAGCCAATGTGTTCCTGGATAATTGCTGCACCAGCTATCCAACCAGCTTTCAAAGGTATCTGTATCGGCGTTATCCTGTAATGTAGGATAGACTTCTGAATAACTGTCGTTTCCGAGCAGTGAACAGTATATTTCGTCATTCACGATGAGTTGAACACCATTCGTAAAGCCATCATTATTGATTGTGATTGCTGTATCGATCAATCCTAATACAGGAAGTGTTCTGTCTCCCAGTTGAATGGTATCACCTACGGTAAGATCAGTCTGCTGAACAGTTGTATCTCCATAAGAAAAGGCAATGGGATTTTTTACAAGGCAGCCTGTTCCATCTTTCAAAGCCTGTTTATCCTGAGCAGACAAGTTAGGAGCATAGATTTGTAATTGTGCTTCATCCACATTTACAAGCTGCAAGGTTTCATGGCTCTGTACGGAAAGATCAGTTTCAAAGGGCAGTATATCACCGGCACCTGGCATAAATACAGAAAGCCGTGTAGTGGAAACACTTTCTACTGCGTCATTTTCCGCTAATGTTTTTACGGCTTCTGATGGGATGCCAACGGTTTCATTTGTAACTGCATAGTCGCTGAAATACATGTCCTGAACGGAACTGCTGGCATCAAGCAGCCCTGTAAAGCTCTGCAAGGCAACAAATACGGTAATACTCATAACCAAAGACAGAATGGTAACTGCTGTTCTTCCACGCCCTCGTTTTAGGTTGAGCCTTGCATAATAGGCTTCAAAATTACGGATGTTGCGGTTCCTTTTTATCCTGCGTTTGATTTTCACAGTCTGCCCCGACATAGCAACAGTAGGAGATACATGGGATGCGTACCGGGCAGCAGGAAAGGCAGCCAGCAGAGCAAACAGAAGTATGACTGCGATACTGGCAAAGAGCATCGGTAGTTTTACCGTACTGGCGGTGTTGATTGCAGAGTTCAATTCGGAAGTGCTGTTTGCCATGAACAGATCGGGATTGAGAAGCCCCGTAGCCGCAATCAATACACCTTTTGCCGACAATATACCGAGCAGCAATCCGATAGGAATACCGGCTCCACAGAGAATCAAAAGCTGCAAAGAAACCAAACGATAGATTTGCCCTCGTTCTCCACCAATCGCACGAAGTGTTCCGTATTCTTTGATGCGTTTTGTGATAGAGATTTTCAGAATGTTGTAGATTACCAGCCCAGCCGCCAGCAAGACCAGAACACCCACCAAAATACACGCCGCAGTCATAAATGAAAATCCCGTACCGGTATCGCTGTCTGCCGCTTCATCATAGGAAATACCAATAGCGTCAAGCAAAACCCAGTTATATTGGATATACCGTTCATCCACGTTCAAATCTTCTGCGAGAGCATAAATGATGCTTTGAAAATTTTGCTTGTCATAAGTCTTAAAATCTGTGGAATAAAGCAGATACTCTTCTGGCAACAGTTCTTCTGCGGTTCCCTCACCGACAATCCCCACAACCGTACCAGATGCGTAGCCGATATAGCTGCTTTCCAGAATGCCCGTCAATACAAAATCAGCAGAATATTCTAACTCTGACAGCGATCCATCCATAACGGAAACACTCAAATCCAGAGAAACGGTATCGCCAATTACAGCGTCCAATCCAAGATATTGAAGCGCATCCTCCGACAGGGCAATCTCAATCGCTTCCTCTGGTAATCGTCCCTCTTTTACGTTTCCGATTGCCGGGTACATAGATAATGCGTTATCGTGATATTCCCGAAGATATAAAGATAAACTACTGTTGCCTAATGGTGTGCTGCCGATAAAGATCGTATCGCCTACATCATATAGGCGATCATCTTCATGCAGCTTTTGCGCTTGTTCCTTGCCAAGCTGATGAAAGGTTGCATAACGGTTTCCGTTCAGACCCGCCGCCTGCTGAATACGCATGGATTGCAATATACCAATAGACTGACCGATCACTGTCGTCATAATCGTGGACATGATAACTGCAACCAAGATCAGGATTGCCGTGATTTTCTGTGCTTTCAGTTCTTTCCATGCAAGAGCTAAATAAGATTTCATCTTGCTGTCACCTCCGAAAGAACACCGTCCACAATTACAAATTGCCGGTCTGCCATTCTTGCAATGCGGCTGTCGTGAGTGATGATAACAAGCGTTTTCCCCATCTTTTTCCATATGCTTTGCAGCATTTCCATAACCTCGCCGCCGCTCTTGCTGTCCAGATTTCCAGTCGGTTCGTCAGCAAAAATAATATCCGGCTTTGCGATCAGGGCGCGGGCAATCGCTACACGCTGTTGCTGACCGCCGGAAAGTTCATGGGGCAAATGGGTCAGCCGTTCACGAATACCTAACAAATCCGTAAGCTGATTTAGATATACTTCGTCCGGCTGCTTTTTGTCCAGAAGCAGGGGCATGATGATGTTTTCTTTTGCGGTCAGCACAGGGAGAAGATTGAATTGCTGAAAGATAAATCCGATGCGCCGACGGCGAAATGAGGACAGTTCTTTGTCATTAAAACGATAAATGTCTTTTCCATCGTATGTCAGACTGCCGGAAGTCGGCTTGTCCAGTCCAGACAGCAGGTGGAGCAAGGTACTTTTGCCGCTGCCAGATGGTCCCATAATAGAAATAAAATCGCTGGATGCAATTTCAAGGTTGACTTTATCCAACGCAACGACACGGCTCTCGCCGCTGCCGTAGATTTTCGATAGTTCCTTTGCTTCAATGTTCATAAAAAACACTCTCCTTGTTTATAATATAAGGAGAGTGTAAAACAGAAATCTCAAAAAACGCTCAAGGTTTCTGATTTATTTGGAAAGAAGCAGTAGCCGTTGCGCCATAACTTTTGCTGTTTTCCAGTGTAAGTGTTCCTCCATGCTTCAGACATAGTATCTGGCTGCTGTATAGCCCCATACCAAAGTGTGCGGAGTCTTCTTTCATTTTTCCAAACGGTTTCGGGCCGCTTTGTATTAACTCCACAGGATAGCCTGGCCCATCGTCTGTAACTGATAGATGCAAGAAGTTTCCTTTCCGTTCCAAATGAATTTCAATTTTACTCTTTGCAAACCGAGCCGCATTTCCAATTAGATTTTCAGCAACGGTTAAAACCAATCCATGATCTAATTGTATTGTCCCCTTATCAGGTGCGGAAACAGACGGTTCTAATGCTCCTGCAAGAATTTTTGCTGTTTCCTCTAATTCAGAATGTAGCAGTGAATAGGAATACTCGTTTATCCGCACCGGCATTTGTTCTAATCGTTGGATGCTACTCATAGCTTCTGCATACTGTTCAATCCGTAATGTATAGCTTTCCAATCTGTCAATGGCTTGTTCATCTGCTGTTCCCTGCCGCAGTAATTTTATAGTTCCCTTTAAGACCGTGATCGGATTGCGCAAGTCATGGGAAAAGGCGGCATTTAGCCTTTTCCGTTCTTCTGCCTGCCGCCACAGTTCCTGATTTGATTTCAGAAGTTCTTCGCGCATAGTATCAAAGGCGGTGCAGAGCTGCCCCAATTCATCATCAGAATGGACAGGCATAGAAAAGTCAAGGTCATGGTTCCGAATCCGTGAAATCCCATTCCGTAGCGTGGAGATCGGCTGTTTCAATTTGATATGATAATATAATATGCCGGATAGAGCCAGCCCGCCCATAGGGAGAACAATGCAGGACACAATTTGAATGATTCCAAGCATGGACAATATATTTTGCTGGGTCTCTGTGGGGGTTTCCATTTTAACGATTGAACCGTCTGCTAAAATTTCTATTCCACCGGAGGGAAAGTTGCTGCTGATTGAATTGCATATCATAAAGACTAAGCCTAACATCAGGAGAGCCACCAAAACACAGGAAGCAGATAGGACGAGAAAAGTTTTCTTTAATTCCATATTTTTCAGACGTTCCACCGATAACCACACCCCCAAACTGTATCAATATAACTGTGAAGCGTACAAGCAGCCAGCTTCGCCCGGATTTTCCTGATATGTTCCATGACAGTATCACTGTTACCCTCGCCGTCAAGTCCCCACACTGTTTCATAAATACGCTCCCGGTCAAATACCTGTCCGGCATTCAGCGAAAGCAGCTCCACAATATCAAATTCCCTTTTTGATAAAGCAACAGGTTCACCCGCCACTGTGACGGTTCGGGCTGAATAATCAATCGTCAGTTCACCAAAGAAGCGAATTGTCGCTTTATTCCTGTGTCGCTGCTCCCTCCTCAGATGTGCGGCAACTCTCGCCCCTAATTCGTCCAAATCAAAAGGCTTAATGATATAATCGTCGGCACCTGCCTGAAAGCCGATGATTTTATCGGCAGATTCGACCCTTGCCGTCAAAAAAAGAATGGGGCAAGTAATAAGCTCCCGAATTTTCTGACAAAGGGTCAATCCGTCTATGTCCGGCATATTGATGTCGAGCAGGATTAAATCGGGCTGTCTTGCTAATTTTTGAAGTGCTTCATTTCCGCAATAAGCGGTCAACACCTCATATTGAGAAGAAAAATAACTCGCCATCATATCTACAATTCCCGGTTCATCATCAACAATAAGAAGCCTTTGTTTCATGCTATCATCTCCATTTGCAATTCATAATATTTATCGTAACAGCCAAATCTCAAAAAACGCTCAAACTTTTGCCGTCAGGAAAGTATAAAATCAATAGACTGATAAATTTATTATAATATTACTCTGCTGATACAGCCAGTCCGTAAATTCTTTCGGGCTGGCTGTCTTTTCTTTTACAGCCTTTTTTCTCTTCAATGCTTCTTTCTTGAACGCTTCAAAAGCAGTCAGCATTTCTTCCAGCTGGTCAGCCGGGAATCCCGCTGTCCTCTTCGCTTTGTTGATCTTATTGCGCCAGTTCTGGCATTCATTTTTATAAAGCAGGTCATAGTTATTTTCTCTTG